>Ga0154441_1271_pt1 | contig 11416 bp, 12 predicted proteins | sample RifGroC2_FD_115945 | JGI IMG/M metagenome (GOLD analysis project Ga0154441, IMG submission 115945) | Candidatus Rokubacteria bacterium GWC2_70_16 | reverse complement strand
ACGTGGTGCAACCGAGAGGGGCGCTCGCCGGCTTCGAGAGCCGCTACGGCACGGGTCCAGGCAGCGCCCCCGCCTGCCGGCCCCCGGCCGATTCGCGTAACCGTATTCGGCGGGAGTCATTAGCGGAAGAGGTCGCGGTCCGGGTCGCGGAGGAGGGCGCGGCTCGAGGCGGCGGCGGGCTCCCAGGCGAGGCCCCGGACGATTGCCACCGGGATGCGCGCCAGCTTGCCCATCACCGGCTCGGCGGCGCCCGCCAGCTCGTCCGCGAGGGCGAGGACCGTGGCCTGCAGCACGTGTCCCGCCGGATCCCGCTCGCCGAGATAGCTCTTGAGCGGGTCGAAGCCGGCGACCCCGACGGCCACGTTGGTGAGGCCCTCGCGCCACGGCCGGCCGAAGGTGTCGGCAACGACGATGGCGAGCGCGTGGCCCGTCAGCGCCCCGAGCCGCTCCCGCAGCCCCCGCGCCGAGGCGTCGGCGTCCTTCGGCAGCAGGCAGGCGGTGTCCGCGTCCACGTTGGACTGATCCACGCCGGCATTCGCGCACACCCATCCGTGGTGGGTTTCCACGATGAGCACGCCCTTGTCGTGGCGCACCACGCGCCGACTCTCGCCGAGGATCACCTCGACCAGCCGCGGGTCTCTCTCCAGCTCGCGCGCCATGGCCAGGGCCCGCGGGGACGGCGTCACCCCGGAGAGCCGCACGAGGCGCCCCTCGGCCTTCGACACGATCTTCTGGCTCACCACCAAGAGGTCGGCGGCCTGGAGCGGCGTGCCCTGGCGGGCGGCGGCCTCGGCGATGAGCAGGCCGAGATCGTGGCCCGCGGCGATCTCCGGCAGGCCCTCGACGCCGATCACCTCGTAGCGCGTTGGCACTGCTAGTGCGCCTCCGACGAGTGTCGCTTGCTCCACGCGCGCGACCGGACCGTGCCGGGCCACATGACGAGCCAGACGAGGCCCGAGGATTGGGGTGCGAGCCGCAGCCGAAGGCGAGGCGAGCGAAGCCGGGAGGTGAGCGAAGCGGCGGGCGCGAGGCGGACGACCACGCCCGCCTTCGGCGGGACTCGGTGCCCGCAAAGGTACCGCCTGCGCCGACCGAGAACGTGGCCAGGGGAGCCGCAGCCGGAGGCGAGGCGAGCGGATGTGGGAATCCGGCGAGCGTGAGCGAGCCGTGGCGACGTCAGTTGGGCCGGCACTAGCCGAGGCTCGCGAGGCGGCGGGGGATGTCCCACGCGCGCAGCAGTGTCCCGCTGCGCGTGGCGGAGCCGCGCTCCAGCAGGAGCCCCAGGTCCTCGGGCGCGTCGATGTCGAGGCCGATCCCCGGCAATGGCAGCACGACGGGCGACAGCCCACGTTCCCGCGCCGCCTCCAGGTGATTGTCGAAGGAGGGCTCGCCGAACTTGAGGGGCATGGCGGCGGGGGGCGACAGCAGCGCGGCGTTGGTGCCGAAGCCCGACAGCGACGGGACGAAGGCGACGCCGGGCCCGGCGTCGAGGGTGGCGCCGAGCCGCTCGAGCTCCGCGCGCGTCACGCAGGGCACGTCTCCCGGAATGGTCAGGAACCGCGCGAGCCCCAGCCGGACCGCTTCCCGCTGGGCCAGCGCCACGGCCTCGGTGTGCCCGCGGTTGGCGCTCTCCGTGAGGCACCGGATCCCCTGCCGGCCGGCCAGGGCCAACACCGCCTCGTCCTTGGTCACGACGCAGAGAGGGCCGAGCGCGGCCGCGACGAGGGCGGCGAGGACGTCCTCGAGCATCGCGGCAGCCAGCGCCCGCCGCTCGGCTGGCTCGAGCAGCGGAATCAGCCGCTGCTTGGCGTGGTCGAGGTCCTTCACCGGCACGGCCACCAGCGTCGGCGCCGGGAGGCGGCGGCTCACGGCAGGGCCTCCAGGAGGCGGCGGGCCAGCGCCGTCTCCTTCGCGGGGCTCGTCATCAGCGTGTCGGTGACGAGCACGGCGACGCCGCGGGCCTCGAGGTCAGCGGCCAGGGGAGCGTCGCCCTCATGGACGGCCAGCGTGTCGAGCCACGGGGCGTACGCCGCGGTGACGCCGATGGCGGAGACCGGCAGCCCGCAGGCCGCCATGAGGCGCCCGGCCGGTCCGGACACCGCCTCGCCGCCCACGATGGGGCTCACGGCCAGCACCGTGGCCCGGCTCTCTTCCAGCGCCCGCGCGATGCCCGGCACCGCCAGGATCGGCCGCACCGAGGTGATGGGGTTCGAGGGGCACACGATCACCGCCCGGGCCTCGAGGATGGCCTCCACGACGCCGGGCGCCGGGGCAGCCGACTCGGCGCCGTCGTAGCGGACCGCTTGCACCGCGGGCTGCGCCTTCTCGCGCACGAAGTACTCCTGGAAGTCGAGCCATCCGTCCGGGCCGAGGATGCGCGTGCGGACGGGCTGGTCGGACATGGGGAGCACGCGCTGGGCGACGCCGAGTCCCGCCGCGACGGCAGCCGTGGCCTCGGTGAGCGTCCGGCCCTCCGCCAGGAGCCGCGTCCGGTGAAGATGCGTCGCCAGATCGCGGTCCCCGAGACCGAACCACGTGGGCTCGCCGAAGCGCCCCATCGCCTCCAGGGCATGGAAGGTCTCGTCGCGGCGCCCCCAGCCCTTTGCGACATCCACGACGCCGCCGAGCGCGTAGCAGACCGTGTCGAGATCGGGGGAGATGTGCAGGCCCCAGAGTCGGAGGTCGTCCCCGGTGTTGCCGATGACGGTGAGGTCCCCGGGGTCCACGAGCCGCGCCAGCCCCCGCAGGAGCTTGGCGGCGCCCGTCCCGCCGGCGAGCGCGGCGATCTTCATGCTAGCGGGAGCGGGGCTCTCGCGCGGCGCCTCGTCCCGCGGCGCTCCAGAGGGCGCTGCCGCCCCGCCAGGCGAAGAGGCCGAGCCCCGGCCGGCCCCGGAGCCCCTGGGGGAGCGAGACCTCGGGGACGGGGATGAAGCCCGCGCGCACCCAGACCCGATCGAGCCCCTGCGGGCGCGCGAAGAGGGTCTCGATCCCGTCGCCCTGCGCGTGCTCCAGCGCGCCGGCCACGAGGCGCGCGGCGGTCTCGAGGGCGTCGTCGGGCTCGAAGGCGGGAGGCGCCACGACCACCGGCCCGTGGAGCATGGCCGAGTCGCCGGCTCGCTCGAGCAGGAGGGCCGCCACCAGCGTCGGCCCGTCCCAGGCCCCCCAGCCCGTGTCCACGGCCGGGCCCTGCGGGGCCGACGCGCCGACGAAACCGAAGAGCTCCCGGGCCTCCGTGCCCGGGGCGGAGAGCGGTCGGTACGCGAGGCCCTCCCAGGGTCTACTTCTTGCCAAGCACGGCGTCCTTCAGACTCTTGGCGAGGCGGAACTTCACCACGCGCTTCGCGGGGATCTTGAGGGGCTCGCCGGTCTGCGGGTTGCGACCCATGCGCGCCTTGCGGTTGGCCAGCACGAGACGGCCGAAGCCGGGGACGATGAAGACGTTCTTCGCTTCCTTGGTCGCCAGCGTCGCGAGCTGGTCCATCACGTCGATGACCTGCTTCTTGGAGAGAGAGGTCTTCTGCGCGAGGTGGGCGACGATCGCGGACTTGGTCATGGACTTAGCCATCTGGGCGCCTCCGTCTACAGGTTCGAGGTGAACGACGATGTCAGGTCGAGAGGGCCACGGGTCTCGAAAACCAGGGCCGTATTGTACTCAAGCGCCCTGCGGTCCACAACGAGGCAATTGACCCACGGCCCGCGCGTCGCGGTCGCCGCGCGCTACGAGGCCGGGCTCGGCGTGCGCGCGGGGTGGAGGAACCGGAACTCGCTCGATGCCGTCAGCCGCCGGTAGGAGCCGAAGCGCGCCTCGGCGTCCTCCACGTGATCGAGCGGGGAGTCCTCGTCCTCCTCTTCCCGGTGATACACCGTGACCAGGTCGTAGAGCGTGGTGCGGCGCGCGGGGACCCGGCCGGCCTCGCGGGCCATGCGCCGGAGCTCGGCCGGGGGCACGAGCTGGCCGTGTCCGGCGCCCGCCGAGGTCGAGATGGACTCGTTGATGAGCGTGCCGCCGAGATCGTTGGCCCCGCAGCCGAGGAGCAGCTGGGCCAGCTTCGGGCCCTCCTTCACCCAGGAGCACTGGATGTTGCGGATCCCGGGGCCCAGCATGAGCCGGGCCAGGGCGTGCATGCGCACCACCTCGAGGCCCGTGGCCCCCGGCCGCACCCCGGGCACGAGCCCGCGCTGGTACATGGGCGCCTCGTAGTGGATGAGGGACAGCGGCACGAACTCCGTGAAACCGCCCGTGTCCTTCTGGATGCTCCGCAGGAGGTCCATGTGCCGCACCCAGTGCTCGGGCCGCTCGATGTGCCCGTACATGATGGTGGAGGTGGTGCGGATCCCCTGGGCGTGGGCGGCGGTGATCACCTCGGTCCACTGCCGGACCGTGATGCGGCCGCGGGCGATGACGTCGCGGATCTCCTGGTCGAGGATCTCCGCGGAGGTGCCCGGCAGGCTCCCCAGCCCCGCCGCCCGCAGCACCCCGAGGAACTCGGGGATCGCCATGCCCGAGCGCGTGGCGCCGTACAGCACTTCCTCCGGCGAGAAGGCGTGCAGGTGCATCTCGGGGACGGCCGTCTTGATGGCCCGGCAGAGATCCACGTAGTAGGCGCCGTCGATCTTCGGCGGCAGCCCGGCCTGGATGCAGACCTCCGTGGCGCCCAGCTCCCACGCCTCGACGGCGCGCCGGATCACCTCGTCCATGGGCAGGAAGTAGCCTTCCTCCTCGCGGTGGTCGCGGCTGAAGGCGCAGAAGGTGCAGTGCTTGATGCACACGTTGGTGAAGTTGATGTTCCGGTTGACGACGTAGGTCACGACCTCGCCCACCTGGCGGCGGCGCATCTCGTCGGCCACCAGGCAGAGCGCGTGCAGCTCGCGGCCGGTGACCTCCGTGAGCCGGATCCCCTCCTCCACCGACAGCTCGGCGCCGTCCAGCGCCCGGTCCAGGATGCGCCGGACGCCCGGGTCCACCCAGTCGAGACTCAGCGAGTTCATTCGATGCCCTCCGGGATCACCACGCTCTCCACGTTTCGAGCTCCGGCCTGACGAGGCCGTCGGCGCCAGCGAGCCTGGCCGCAGCCGCCCTCACGGCCGCGTCCATGAACTCGGGCCGCCTCGCGTACTCGGGATAGATCGCGAGCCGCTCGCGCAGCTCGTAGCCCGCCGCCTCGGTGACGCGCGCGAGCTCGCGGATCAGCGGCCACGGCTTCTCGGGGTTGATGTGGTCGGGGGTGAGCGGCGAGATGCCGCCCCAGTCGTTGAGCCCGGCCTCGGGCAGCCGGGCGTAGCCCTCGGCCATGAGGTTGGGCGGCGCCTGGATGTTCATCTCAGGTCCCAGCAGGAGCCGCGCCACCGCCACGGTGCGCTGGAGATCGGGTAGCGCGGGGTCGGCCCAGTCGCGCATGCGGATGCCGGGCTTGGCGCGGAAGTTCTGGACGATCACCTCCTGGATGTGGCCGTGGCGCTCGTGCAGATCGCGGATGGCCAGGAGGGTGTCCACCCGCTCGGCGTGGGTCTCGCCGATGCCGATGAGCAGTCCGGTGGTGAAGGGGATCTGCAGCTTTCCCGCCAGCGCGATGGTCTTGAGGCGCCGGGCCGGCACCTTGTCAGGCGCGCGATCGTGGGCGAGGCCCGGGCCCAGGAGCCGCTCGGAGGTCGTCTCGAGCATGATGCCCATGCTGGCGCTGACCTCGCGGAGCGCGCTCAGGTCCCGCTCCGACATGACGCCGGGGTTGGCATGCGGCAGGAGCGAGGACTTCGTGAGCACGAGCTCACTCACCGCGCGCAGGTAGGACAGGGTCGTCCGGTGCCCGAGGCGCCTGAGGACTGCGCGGTGCTCGGGGAAGATCGCCTCGGGCTTGTCGCCGAGGGAGAAGAGCGCCTCCTTGGCGCCGAGCCGCTCCCCGGCCTGGACGAGGGCGAGCACCGCCTCGGGCGTCATGGTGGAGGCGCCAGGCGCGCCCGGATCCTTCCTGAAGGTGCAGTAGCCGCAGTAGTCGCGGCAGAGCGTGGTCAGCGGCACGAACACCTTGGCCGAGAACGTCACGCGCCGGCCGCGGCCCCGGTCGCGCGCGGCCGCCGCGGCCGCCAGCAGAGGGGGCAGCCGGGCCTCGTCCAGGCCCAGCAGCAGGGCCGCCTCGGCCGCGTCGGGCGCGCGGCCCTCGCGGACGCGGTCGAGCGCGCGGTCCACCGGCGTCATCCGGTGAGGCTCCACTGCGTCACGCGGCCCGGCGTCACCTTGATCATCACGCCGCCCTCGGCGTCGAGCCCCATGCGCCGGTACTGCGGGTACTTGGCCAGGAGCAGCTCGACGCCGCGCCGGTAGTCGGGGCCCGAGGTCAGGACCTCGGCCTCGCCCCGGATGATCACGTGGCGGAGCCGGCTCCAGTCCTCGTCCCAGTCGCCGATGACCACGCACACCTTCGGGTTCTCCCGGATGTTGCGCACGCGCTTGAGCCCGTCCGGGGCGGTTCGCTTGGGCTTGGCGTCCACGGCCGAGAAGAGGGCGGAGCCGTCGAAGGCGTAGCAGAACGGGACGACGAGGGGCTGGCCCGAGGCGTCCGCGGTGCCCAGATGCCCCACGCGACCCGACGCAATGAAGCCGGCGACATCCTGCGGCAGCGCGGGCATGCAGCGCCTACCGCGGTGCTCGGAGGACCTTCGGGCGGACGTCCTCGGAGAAGGGGTCGCGTCCGGAGAGCGCGAGGCCGAAGTGCACGGGGTCATATTGCGCGTGGCATCCATGGCTGTCAAGGCCGCGCCCCCTCGCGCGCACCAGCGCCCCGCGGGAGCGCGCGCGGGACGGAGGCGGCGATCTGGTGGCCTGCCTGGGGGCTGTGCTAGGGTGAGGGGGACATGAGGGGGGCATGAGATCCCGCATCCTCCTGGTGGACGACGAGCCCGCGATCGCCGACTGGCTCCGCATCGTGCTGGGGGGGGAGGGGTACGACGTCGCCGTCGCCGGGGACGTGGCGGGCGCCATGGCCCAGATGGCCCAGCACGAGTTCGCGCTGGCCCTCGTGGATCTCGTCCTGCCCGACGGCGACGGGCTCGGGCTCCTCCCGCTCCTCAAGAGCAAGGATCCCGCGCTCGAGGTCATCATCATGACTGGGCACTCCTCCATCCCGAAGGCGGTGGAGGCCACCAAGCAGGGCGCCTTCTACTTCGTTGCGAAGCCCTTCGACTCGGCCGAGATGCTGACGCTGGTGGCCAAGGCCCTGGAGCGCCGGCGCCTGCTCGCCGAGACCTCCGACCTCAAGCGGCGCCTCGCGGAGCAGGCGGGCTTCGACGACATCCTCGGGAGCGCGCCGACCATGAGGCGCATGTTCGAGCTCCTGGAGTCGGTGGCCGGCTCGGACGCCAACGTGCTCATCGTGGGCGAGAGCGGCACGGGCAAGGAGCTCGTCGCCAACTCGCTCCACGCCCGGAGCCCGCGCGCCGGCGGGCCGCTGGTGAAGATCAACTGCGCCGCGCTCCCCAAGGACCTCATCGAGTCCGAGCTGTTCGGGCACGTGAAGGGGGCCTTCACGGGCGCGGCCACGGACAAGCCGGGGCTCCTCGAGGAAGCTCACCGCGGATCCGTGCTCCTGGACGAGATCACGGAGATGCCGCTGGACCTGCAGGCCAAGCTCCTGCGCGTGATCGAGGACCGCCAGGTGCGGCGGCTGGGCGGCTCCCGCACGGTGCCCGTGGACTTCCGCGTGATCTGCTCGACCAACCGCGACCCCGAGGCCGCCGTGCGCGAAGGGCGACTCCGCCAGGACCTCTACTTCCGCATCAACACGGTGACGGTGGCGCTGCCGCCGCTGCGCGAGCGGACCGGAGATGTGCCGCTCCTCGCCAGGGCCTTCCTCGAGCGGTTCCGGACCCGGCACGGACGGCAGGTGGACGGCATCGCCCCCGAGGCCTACCGGCGGCTCCTCACCTACCCGTGGCCCGGCAATGTGCGCGAGCTCGAGCACGCCATCGAGCGCGCCGTGCTCGTGGCGCGGGGCACGGACATCACCGTGTCGGATCTGCCCGAAGCGCTGCGCACCGAGGTGGGGAGCAGCACGGCCGCGGCGCCGGCGGCGGGGTCGCTCGAGGAGATCGAGCGCGTGTCCATCATCAGGGCGCTGGAGTCCACGGGCTGGAACAAGCAGGCTGCGGCAGCGCTCCTCGGGCTTCGCCGCCCGACGCTGTACTCCAAGATGCGGCGGCACGGCATCCCCCAGCGCCGCCCGTAGCCGGACCCGGCCGCCGCCTCCCCCCGGCTTTCCATCCCGATGCGCCTGTCTCCCCCGGAGCAGGTGTCAGCGGCACCCGTCAGCGGCAGGACGGTGTCCTCCTGCGCCCGATCCGCAAGTGGCCGCCAGCGCTGTGCCGGAGTCCCGGCACCGCCCTTGCAGTTCCGGGTCTCCCGGGAGGGTGTAGTCGATGACGACCATGCTCATCGTGGAGGACGATCCGGCCTGGCGCGCGCTGTACCAGATGGAACTCGGGAGTCAGTTCAAGGTGTACGAGGCGGTGGACGGGCTGCAGGCGCTGTCGCTGCTCGACCGGGTGCAGCCCGACATCATCCTGCTGGACCTGAAGCTCCCCCGGATGGACGGGCTCGATTTCCTCAGGGCGATGGACCGCAAGGGCATCCGGACGCCGGTGGTGGTCTGCTCCGGGATGCTCCCGGAGGATGCCCGGGCCCTCTTCCCCGGCATTCGCCTCGCTCAGAAGAGCGCCGACCTGCGTTATCTCCTGGGCGCCATCAGGGACACGCTCGGCACCGGCTGGCAGGCTCCCAGGCGGCCGGCAGCCGGACCCGACTGGCTCGACTGACGGCGACTGCCTAGCCCCGAGGCAATTCGGAGCGCCCTGCGCAATTCGTGGGCAGGAGTTCCCCGGGCCCGGCCCCCGCCCTGTCTCCAACCCGCTGATTTTCCACACTCGCCCCCCGAACGGCTGGGCGGCACGCCGGGTGCAGTGCTGCGGCCCCGGGAGGACTCTATGAAAAAGATCGAGGCGATCATCAAGCCCTTCAAGCTCGACGACGTCAAGGAGGCCCTGACGGGCATCGGCGTCATCGGCATGACGGTGTCCGAGGTCCGCGGGTTCGGGCGCCAGAAGGGGCACACCGAGCTGTACCGCGGCGGCGAGTACACGGTGGACTTCCTCCCCAAGATCAAGGTCGAGGTCGTCGTCCCCGACCATCTGGTGGACAAGGTGGCCGGGGTCCTGGCCGGTGCCGCGAAGACCGGGAACATCGGCGACGGGAAGATCTTCATCACGCCGGTGGACACGGCGGTCCGGATCCGCACGGGCGAGCGCGATGAGAGCGCGCTCTAGGCGGGCGCGGGTGAGCCGCGCCGTCAGCGCAGCGAGCACGAAGGGGGAGGCGGGGTCCATGTCAAAGCGCTCCGTAGTGCTGCTCCTGTTCCTCGCGGTGCTGGCGCTCCTGGCCGTGCCGGCCGAGGCTCAGGCGCCCGCGCCCTCCGCCGCTCCGGCCGCCGAGGCGCCGAAGGCCGCGGCGCCGGCCGGCGCAGCCCCGGCGGCTCCCGCCGCCCCCGCGCCCCCGAAGCTCGACACGGGGGACACGGCCTGGGTCCTCACCTCCACCGCCCTCGTGCTTCTGATGACGGCGCCGGGCCTGGCCCTCTTCTACGGCGGCATGGTGCGCCAGAAGAACGCGCTGGGCACCCTCATGCACAGCTTCATCATCCTGGCCCTCATCTCGATCCAGTGGGTCCTCTGGGGCTACAGCCTGGCCTTCGGCCCCGACAAGGGAGGCATCATCGGCGGGCTCGAGTGGATCGGGCTCCGCGGCGTGGGGGCGACGCCCAACGCCGACTATGCGGCCACCATCCCGCACCAGGCCTTCATGCTCTTCCAGATGATGTTCGCGGTCATCACGCCGGCCCTCATCACGGGAGCGTTCGCCGAGCGCAAGCGCTTCTCCACCTTCATCATCTTCGTGCTGGCCTGGGCCACCCTCGTCTACGATCCCCTGGCCCACTGGGTCTGGGGCGCGGGCGGCTGGCTGCGGACCCTCGGAGCGCTGGACTTCGCGGGCGGCACCGTCGTCCACATCTCCTCGGGCGTCTCCGCGCTGGCGGCGGCCATCGTGATCGGCAAGCGCAAGGGCTACGGCCACCAGCCCATGCCCCCCCACAACCTGCCCATGACGGTGATGGGCGCGGGGCTCCTCTGGTTCGGCTGGTTCGGCTTCAACGCGGGCTCCGCGCTCGGCGCCAACGGGCTCGCGGCCCACGCCTTCACCACCACCAACACGGCGGCGGCGGCGGCGGCGCTGGGCTGGATGTTCACGGAGTGGAGCCAGCGAGGCAAGCCCACCGTGCTCGGCGCCGCCTCGGGGGCCGTGGCCGGGCTCGTGGCCGTCACTCCGGCCGCGGGGTTCGTCACGCCGATGGCCGCCATCGTCATCGGCGCGCTGGCCGGCGTCTTCTGCTACACCGCGTGCAACCTCAAGGGTCGGCTCGGCTACGACGACTCCCTGGACGTCGTCGGCGTCCACGCGGTGGGCGGCACCTGGGGCGCCATCGCCACGGGGCTGTTCGCGACCAAGGCCGTGAACGACGCGGGAGGCGACGGGCTCTTCTACGGCAACCCGGGCCAGCTCGGCGTGCAGGCCCTGGCGGTCCTGGTGACGATCGTGCTGGGCTTCGTCGCGACCACGGTCATCCTCAAGGTGCTCGACGCGGTCATGGGTCTCCGGGTGAGCGAGGAGGAGGAGCAGGCCGGGCTGGACCTCTCCCAGCACTCCGAGACCGCCTACGCCCTCGGCGGCAGCTACGGCGAGTACTCGATGACGGGCGGCGGCCCGTTCGACCAGGCCATGCGCGCCGCCGAGGCCAAGGCCCGCGCCGGCCACTAGGGTTGCCCGCCTGGGGGAGTGCGGGGGCCATTTCCGGGCCCCCGCAGTGGTAGAGAGTCGGGCCCGTGACCTCGTGCGAAGTGGAGCCATGGCGGGGGCCATTTCCCTAGGGTTGTCCGCCGCTGGGGGAGTGCGGGGGCCATTTCTGGGCCCCCGCAGTGGTAGATGGGCGTGCTTGACGGCACGCCACGAAGCTTCTAACGTGGGGGCCCGGCGATGCGGCGTGGCCGCGGGCCCCCGAGTATCCGTACCCACGCAACCCTCAAAGGAGGCAGAGGCATGACCCCGAAGGACGTGTTGAAGATGGCCAAGGAGAAGGGGGCGCGGATCGTCGACCTGCGGTTCATCGATCTCCCCGGTCTGTGGCAGCACTTCTCCATCCCCGTCTCGGAGCTGAGCGAGGGGATCTTCGAGGACGGGCTTGGCTTCGACGGCTCCTCGATCCGCGGCTTCCAGACCATCGACGAGTCGGACATGCTGGTCATGCCCGATGCGTCCTCGGCGCAGATGGATCCCTTCACGGCGGTGCCCACGCTGGTGCTGATCTGCAACATCAAG
>Ga0154441_1293_pt2 | contig 11440 bp, 10 predicted proteins | sample RifGroC2_FD_115945 | JGI IMG/M metagenome (GOLD analysis project Ga0154441, IMG submission 115945) | Candidatus Rokubacteria bacterium GWC2_70_16 | reverse complement strand
CGACCGAGAACGAAGTATGGCGAAGTTCATTGGGCCGGCACTACCCGAAGCGCCGCACGATGTGCTTGGCCATCAGGTCGATCTGGCGGGGATCGTCCGTCACCGGCCCGAGCACCAGGTACTTGAGCCCGGCATCCACCAGGTCCTGGATCCGCGCGTTGATCCCGTCGATGGAGCCGGCCATGTAGCACTCCTGGAGATGCTCCCAGGAGCGGTGCGGACCCATGGTCCGGAGGAAGGGCGCCCTGGACCTGGCCAGGGCCCGCTCGTGGCTCCGCTCCTCGACCAGATGGATGAAGTTGCAGTGGCCGAAGGTGAGCCTCTTCGGGTCGCGCCGGGTGAGCCGCGCGTGCTCCTGGAGCTGGGCCCAGTCCCGCTTCACCCAGTCCTGCTTGCCCGAGCAGCGGGAGAGCCAGTGGCCGGCGCGCACGATCCGGTCCATCACGCTCTTGGCCAGCACGGGCACGTCGTGCTCGTCGGGGTCGGGGACCCGCGAGCCGCCGCTCACCCAGATGGGCGGCATCCGGGGGGGGCGCGGGTCGATGGTGACGTCGTGGAACTGGTAGTAGCGCCCCTCGTAGCTCGCGTGGGGCCGGGTCAGCAGCAGCGTCACGGCCTCGATGATCTCGTCGGTGCGTCGGCCGCGCTCCTCGATCCGCGATCCGGTCACCTCGAACTCGCGCGTGTACCAGCCGGGGCCCACCCCCCAGACGAAGCGGTTGTTGGAGATGTGGCAGAGCGTCGAGATCTCCTTGGCCAGCACCACGGGGTGCCGGACCGGCAGCACCAGGATGCCGGTGGCGATCTTCACGCGCTCGGTGAGCGCCGCGGCGTAGGCCAGCATGTTGAGCGGCTCGAGCCAGGCATGCCCGTAGAGACCGGGCGCCGACAGCAGGTGGTCGATGTCCCAGACGTCGATCCCGTGCTTCTCGCACTTCTCGATGGAGGCGCGGATGCGCCGGACATTCTCCGGGCCGGGCTTCCGGTCGCCCCAGGCGTAGGTCGGGATCCAGGCGCCGAACTTGAGCTTCGCCATGGTGTTTGCCTCGCGTGGTGTCAGGTGGAGTGTGGGGCCGGCCCGCCGTACCGGATCTCGAGCGTCATGCAGCCCCGCGGGACACGGTAGGGGCCGTGGACCATGCCCGGCGGGCGGCAGGCGTACATGCCGGCGCTGAAGGTCTGTGCCTTGCCGAGGTCCACGAGCTCCCCTTCCAGGATCCAGACCTCCTCCCAGAAGTCGTGGGTGATGGTCTCGGTGGTCTCGACGCCGGCGGCGAACTTGAGCAGGCGCGTGACATCCCCGGTGTCCGGATCGCGGCTCAGGATCTTCTGCTCCACGCCGCGCCCGCCGGCACCGCCCGTGGGGGAGGGGGCGATGGGCTCCCAGGGCAGGGAATCGGGTCGGAAGAACTCGAACTCGGGCTTGGGCATCTCGTCTCTACCCCCGTAGCGTCTTCATAAGGTTGCCGTGGGCCATGTTCACGATCCGCATCACGGCGTAGACGAGCGAGAGACCCGAGGCGATCAGGAAGAGGATCGACGCGTAGAACAGCGAGTTGAGGGACGGCGTCAGGAACGTGTCCACGCGCCGGTATCTTGCCGCACGCGGGGCGGGCTTTTCAAGGGCAGATTCGGCCGGTCAGCGGGCCCGGACGCGCGCGGCCTGTCAGGACGCGATGCGATACCCCGACCGCCCTTGCGGCCCCGCGGCCACGCCCGCATAATGGGCCCACCGTGGACCCCGGGGAAATGCTCGGCGCGCTCGGAGGCGCCCTCGGGCTGTCCACAGGTCCTTGCACGGTGATGGGGTGCGGGGTCCCCGTCATCCCGGTGCTGGGGCTGGCCTTCGCCGGCCTGTCGAGCACCACGCTCAAGTGGATGGCCGAGCTGTCGGCGCTCGCCGCGACGACGCTCCTCGCGGGACTCGTGCTGGCTGTCGGGTGCCTCGGGTGGAGCCTGGGAGCGCGCGAGCGCGCGATCCGGGACGGCCGCATGGGAATGCTGGAGGGAAAAGTGAGATGACTCGGGCGAGGGAGCTGGAGCGCGCGGCCGTCAACGGGCCACGGGCCGCGAGCGTGGCGCTGGCACTGCTGCTGGCCGGCTCGGGCTGGCTCTGGGCGGCCCATGGTCCGCGTCAGGCGACGCTGTTCCTGGTGGGGGCGGGCTGCGGGCTGGTGCTCTACCAGTCGGCCTTCGGGTTCACCAGCGCGTTCCGCGTGTTCGTCACGTCCGGCGACGGCCGCGGGATCAGGGCGCAGATGCTGATGCTGGCGGTGGCCACCCTGCTCTTCGCCCCCATGCTGGCGGCCGAGGAGGCGCTGGGTCGCCCCGTCCAGGGGGCGGTAGGGGTGGCGGACGCATCAGTGGTGGCCGGCGCGTTCCTGTTCGCCATCGGGATGCAGCTGGGCGGCGGCTGAGCCTCGGGCACCCTCTTCCAGTTCGGAGGAGGAACGACCTCTGCGGGGATCACGCTGCTGGGCTTCGTCGCCGGCGCCGTGCTCGCGACCTTCCACATGTCCCTGTGGCGGGCGGTGCCGTCGCTCGGCCCGGTTTCGCTCGGCCATGCCCTCGGCTGGATCTGGGCCGTGGCCCTGCAGCTCGCTGCCTTCGCCCTGATCGCCCTGGCCACACGCTGGATAGAGCGGCGGCGGGGGGTGAGGCCATCGGCGCCGCCGCCCGTTCACGGCTGGCGGCGCCTGCTGCGGGGGCCCTGGCCACTCATGGCCGGGGGCGTGGCGCTGGCAGTCCTCAACGCGGCGACGCTCGTGGTGTCCGGGAGCCCATGGGGGATCACCTTCGCGTTTGCTCTGTGGGGAGGCAAGGTGCTCCAGAGCGCGGGGTACGACCTCTCGGGGGTCCCGTTCTGGCGGGGGGAATTCGAGCAGGCGGCGCTGGCCGGGCCCGTCCTCGCGGAGGTGACGACGGTGATGAACCTGGGGCTTCTCCTCGGCGCGCTGCTGGGGGCGGGCCTGGCGGGACGCTTCGCACCGGCGCGGCGCATCCCGCCTCGCGTCGCGGCCGCCTCAGTGCTGGGGGGGCTCCTGATGGGGTATGGCGCGCGGCTCTCCTTCGGCTGCAATATCGGAGCGTACTTCAGCGGGATCGCCTCCACCAGCCTCCACGGATGGCTCTGGCTCCTGGCCGCGCTCTTCGTCACGCCCCTCGGAGTCACCCTGCGCGCCCGCCTCACGGCGGAGCGGCGCGGGCCCGGCGCGGGCGTCTCGCGGCGCTGAGCGGGGCGCGCCAGCCGTCACCGGAGGGGATGGCCTCGAGTCCTGCGACGGAGGCCGTCCTCTGGCATCAGCGGGCGGCGCGCTTCCGGGGCCTCCGCGGCGCCGCCGCGAGCGGCGCTCGAGCGAGCGCCTGGGCGAGCAGGCTCCGGTGGCAGCGCCCTTCGTCCTCGCAGGCGCAGAGCAGCGTGACGGCTCCGTCGCGCGCGAGGGCCCGCACGCGCTCGAGCGCGGCGCGCGTCTCGGGCCGGCGGAGCCCGGCGAGGTAGCGCCGCCTCATCTCGGGCCAGCCGATGCTGCCCGCCTTGTAGGCCTTGAGGTTGGCCAGCTCGGCCCCCAGCTCCTTGAGCCAGAGGTCCACGGTCTCCTTCCGGATCCCCCTGGGCCACAGCCGCATCACCAGCACGCGAGTGCCGTCCTCGCTCGCCCTCGGCTCATAGACACGCTTGGTCCCGATCATAGTTTGCCCTCGCTTCTCGCTCCGCTCGGAGGGGTTTTCCATATTTCGCTCGCCTCGTCGGGAGGCCCGCCTCAGCTCGCCCGGCCAGTGCCGGGGCCGGGGAAGCCGTCGAAGCACAGGCGATCGCCGTCGGCGTAGAAGCCGCTCTCGAGCAGCGCCGCGGCGGCGGGCGAGCGGCGGACGGGGGCGCCGTCCCAGAGGCGCACCTCGAGGCGCCTCACGGCGCGCTGCTCGGGTGGCCGGCTCCACGGCTCCTGGAGCGCCCGGATCAGCTCGGGGAGGCCGTCGGGCTCGAAGCCGTGAAGCGGGGTGAGCGAGCGGGCATGGGCTTCCGCCAGGAGCAGCGCCCGGCCGCCCCGCACCACCAGCAAGTTCTGGGGAAGCCGCGGCGCCTGCACGCGGCTGCCGTCCGGTCGCGAGAGCGGGAAGGTGCCACCCCAGAGGCTCGCCGGATCGGCCAGGCTCACGCGCAGCAGAGGCTCCTTGCGGCGCGCTGGGGCGCCGAGCTGCCCCACCGCCTCGGCGAGCGCGTACTGCTCGCCCGACAGCCCCTCGACGAAGTAGCCCCGCTCGACCTCGCCCGCGTACTCGAGACGGGTCAGCACCGGCCTCAGCAGGCTCCACTCCGGCCCGGCCAGCTCGCGGGCCAGGACCCCGAAGCGCTCGAGGAGTAGCCGGGCGCGCTTCTCGGCTCGCTCCTCGGGGGACAGCGGCGAGGCCTCGCGCGGGAGAGGCGCCCAGCGGCCCGGCACGGGTCCGGTGCGCGAGAGCCTCCGGCGCACGCGCCGCGCCGCCTCGCGCCTGCCGCGCCATCCCGCCGCAGGGCGCGCCGGCGGGGGCTCGCTCCTGGGCCTGGTCCCGATCCTGCGTATCGGCTCGAAGCCATCCGGGGCGCAGAGCCCCTTCCAGAAAAGCCTCCAGAGGATGTCCATGACCTCGTGCTCGGCGAGCCCGGTGCCGCGCAGCAGGTCCCGCACGAAGCAGGCCCCCTGAAGCTCCAGGTGGCGCAGCACGTTCTTCGACGCCGCATCGAGCTCGGCATCACCATCGGTCGGCAGCCTGAGCCAGCCGAGGTCCTCGCTGAGCGCCACACCGACGCGGCCCGGCGCGCCAGGGGAGAACGGCGTCCAGATCACCTGGCCCGAGAGCCCCAGCGCGTCCAGCTCTTGCGGGTCGTAGCGCTCGAGCCGCGCCGGCAGCAGCTCCTGCTCCCAGAAGCGCAAGGGGAAGTCCTCGCCCTGGAGCTGCTCCAGCACGCTCAGGAGCCCCGATGTCCCGCCGAGCCGCCTCTCGGGGTGCGCATGCTGCCAGCGCAGGAGGAAGGCCGAGAACTGCTCGGGCGAGGCCACCGGGCTGACCCGCCTCCGCGCCACGGCGGCCCGGTGGCCCAGGAGATCGAGAACGGCGATGTGACCGTACTCGGTGCCGGGAGCGCCGGGCTGGAAGCGGCCGGTGGCCACGCTTCCCGCGGAGATCAGGCCATCGAGGGCTTGCTTGACGGCCTCGCCGCCGACCCCATACCGGGCCTCGATCCAGGCGGCGGTCACCGGGGGACGATGTCTCAGGCAGCGGCTCAGGATCTCACTGAGCCCACCAGACTCAAGCGACTGCCAGAGCAGGGCTTCTGAGGCTCCGATCCAGGCCGCTCGACCCGAGGCGAAGCAGATCCCGGCAATCCTGCCCTCGGCCTCGAGCGCGGCGATGAGCGGGGCCGGGTCGCCCGAGACCCGATCCGCGATCTCGCCATCGTCGAGATCCCCCAGGGTCTCCAGCAGGGCCGCCAGCTCATTGGCATCGCGCGCGCGCCGCTGCGGGGTCGTATGCCCCAATTCGGCCTCCACCGCCGACAGCAGCCCGGGATCGAAGGGCCCGGTGGGGGCCGCGAGCCCCTTCTGCATCGAGATGGCGTCGCTCCGGCGCTCCTCGGCATGGCCCGCGTCGAGATAGGCCCAGTCCCAGGCGAGGAGCAGGGGATAGAGGAAGGGCGAGGGCATTACCGAGTGGACGGCAGCCCGGGAGATCTCGCCGTCCTCGAGCTTGCGCAGGAGGCCCTCGAGCCGCGGGACGTCCAGCGCATCGCGACAGCATTCCCGGAGCGTCTCGGCCACCAGCGGGAAGTCAGGCCGCCCGCCCACCGCCTCGAGGAGAGCATCGGCCTTGAGGCGCTGGAGCCACGCCGGGCTGCGCTGGCCGCGGCTCATCCGCGGGACGAAGAGCGCGCGCACGGCGGCGTGGCGGAAGCGGGTGGTGAAGAGGGGAGCCCCCACGAGACCGCGGGCCACGAGTCCCTCGGCCTCTCCCGGAGCCACCAGCGCCAGCAGGCGCTCGGGAGCGGGCGGCGTCTGACCGGGCGCGAACGAGAGGAGGATGGCGTCGTCGGTGTGGCTGGCCTCGGCGAGGATCCCCGAGCGCCGCCGCAGGGCTTCCTTGAGCGCGATGCCCCAGGCCCCGTTGACGCGCATGCCGAATACCGAGTGGATGGCGAGATGGCGGCCGCCCAGCTCGTCGGGGAGCGACTCCACCACGATGTGCTCGTCGTCAGGAATCTCACCCAGGACGTCGCGGCACTTGGCGAGCCACGCCCGGAGCGCCAGGGCGGCCCGCCCGTCCAGCCGGCACTCCTCGCGCGCCCAGTGCTCGAAGTCGTCCGAGTCCAGACGCCGGGCGGCCTCGCGCCGGAGCCTGCCGCAGAGCCGGCCCAGCTCCCAGGAGCGGGAGGGATGCTCGCCCTTCCAGAAGGGCACGGTGGGCGACATGCCCTGGGCGTCTTCCACCAGCACGCGGTCGGGCCTCGTCTTCACGAGGCGCCACGGGCGCGAGCCCAGCAGGAAGACGTCCCCCGGGAGGCTCTCGCTCACGAATTCCTCGTCGAGCGTGCCGAGCTTGACGTCGGTGTCGGCCAGGTAGACGTCGAAGAGCCCCGCATCCGGGATCGTCCCTCCCGAGGTCAGCGCCAGCAGCCGGCTGCCGCGCCGCGGGTGGAGCCGCCCGTTGACGCGGTCCCAGAGGATCCGGGGCGCCATGCCCTTCACCTCGGCGGGGAGCGGCTCGGCCAGCGAGCGCACCACCGCCATGAAGGCCTCGCGCTCGAGGGCCGCATAGGGCGCCGCCCGGCACACGAGGGCGTGCAGCTCATCGACGGGCCAGGGCTCGACGGCGACCGAGGCCACGATCTGCTGGGCCAGGACGTCGAGCGGCGCCTCGGGGAATGCCAGGCGGTCGAGCTCCTGCCCCCGGATGGCGCGGACCACCGCGGCGGCCTCGACGAGCTCATCCCCCTTGGTGACGAGGATGCGGCCCTTGGAGATGCGCGCCAGCGCATGCCCCGCGCGCCCGATGCGCTGCAGCGCCGCGGCGATGTTGCGGGGGGACCCGAGCTGCACCACGAGGTCGATGGCGCCCACGTCGATGCCGAGCTCGAGAGACGAGGTGGCCACCAGCGCCCGGATCTCCCCGCGCTTGAGCCGGTCCTCGGCCTCGAGCCGCGCCCGGCGCGAGAGCGAGCCGTGATGCGCCGCCACATGGCCCTCGGGCAGCCGCTCGTCGAGGTTGCGCGCCAGCCGCTCGGCCATGCGACGGCTCGGCGTGAAGATGAGCGTCGTCCGGTGGCTCTCGATCCAGCCCACCAGCTCCTGGAGCGCCGAGTCCCAGACGGTGTCGGAGACCGCCGTGAGGAAGTCCGGGACGGGCGCCACGACCTCGAGATCGAGGCGCCGGTCGAAGCCCGCATCCACGATGCGGCAGGGTCGACTCGCCCCGGCGAGGAAGGCCGCGGCCACCTCGGGCGGGTGAACCGTGGCCGAGCAGCCGATACGCTGGAAGGGGCGCCCGGCCAGCGCCTCGAGGCGCTCGAGGGTGATCGCGAGATGGGCGCCGCGCTTGCTGCCGGCCAGCGCATGCACCTCGTCCACGATGACGCTCCGGACCTCGGACAGCGCGGGGCGGAAGCGTTCGGAGGTCAGGAGCAGGTAGAGGGACTCGGGCGTCGTGATCAGGATATGCGGAGGCCGGCGCACCATGGCCTGCCTGGCCGGCGCCAGCGTGTCGCCGGTGCGCACGGCCACGCGGATCTCGGGCAGCGGGTCTCCGGCCGCCGCGGCCATCTCACGGATGCCCGCGAGGGGCGCGCGCAGGTTCTTCTCGATGTCGTTGTTGAGCGCCTTGAGCGGGGAGACGTAGAGGAGGTGGACGCGGTCGTCGAGTCGCCGCTCCCGGGCCGCCCGGCAGAGGGCGTCGATGCCCCAGAGGAAAGCGGCCAGCGTCTTGCCCGAGCCGGTGGGGGCGATGATCAGCGTGTGCTGGCCGGCGGCGATATGCGGCCAGCCTTCCGCCTGCGGTCGCGTCGGCTCGCCGAAGCTCTCGGTGAACCAGCGCCGGACCGCGGGGAGGAAGAGGTCGAGGGCCGGGGGCATGGCGCGGTGGGTCAGCTGCGGGCGCGGAGCTCGAAGCGGCGGATCTTGCCGGTCTCGGTGCGGGGGAGCCGGTCCACGAACTCCACCACGCGCGGATACTTGTACGGGGCCAGCTCTCGCTTGCAGTGCTCCTGCAGCTCCCCGGCCAGCGCCTCCGAGGGGGCGTGGTCCGGCTTGAGCACCACGAAGGCCTTGACGATGAAGCCGCGCGTCGCATCGGGGGCCGCCACCACGGCGGACTCGGCCACGGCCCGGTGCTCGTCCAGCACGTGCTCCACCTCGGGGCCGGGGATCTTGTAGCCGCCCGAGACGATCATGTCGTCGGAGCGGCACTGGTAGGTGAGGTAGCCGTCGGCGTCCCGCGCGTAGACGTCGCCCGTGACGTTCCAGCCGCCGAAGCGCACGTACTCCGCCTGCCGCTCCGGCTTGCGCCAGTACTTGCAGCCCGTGGGGCCCTTGATGGCGATGAGGCCGGCCTGCCCCGCCGGGACGTCCCGCCCCTCGTCGTCCACGACGCGGCAGTCATAGCCGGGCACGGGAAGGCCCGTGGCGCCGGGGCGCACCCGCCCGGCCAGGGAGGAGACGAAGATGTGGAACATCTCCGTGGAACCGATGCCGTCCAGCAGCTCGATCCCCGTCGTGCCGACCCACTCGAGGTAGGTGGCCGCGGGCAGCGGCTCCGCCGCCGAGACGCCGAGCCTGAGGCTTGACAGGTCGAAGCGCTGGCTCATGTTCGGCACGCGGAGCATCAGCCGGTACGAGGTGGGCGCGCAGAAGCAGACGGTGACGCCCTGGCGGGCGAAGGTCTCGAGCATGGACTCGGGCGTGAAGGGGCCGCTGAGCACCGTGGAGGCCCCGAAGCGGAAGGGGAAGACGAGGAGGCCGCCCGTGCCGAAGGTGAAGGCCAGCGTGGGATGGCCGCCGAAGCGGTCGGCCTCGGTGGGCGCCAGCACCCGGCGGGCATAGGAGTCGGCGGAGGCCAGGATGTCCGAATGGTAGTGGACGCATCCCTTGGGCACGCCCGTCGAGCCCGAGGTGTAGGCGATCATGGCCACCTCGTCGCGCGCCGTGTCGGCGGCGTCGAAGCGATCGGGCTGCCCGGTCATGAGCGAGGCGAGCGCGATGTCGCCCGCCGCGGTGTCCCCCGCCACGATCAGCCTCGAGAGATGTGGCACCTGGGCCTGCGCCCGCTCCAGCTCCTCGCGGAGGCCGCCCCAGACTACCGCCGCCGTCGTGCCCGCATCGGCCGCGATGTAGCCGAGCTCCCGCGCGCGGAGCATCGGCATGGTCGAGACCGTGATGATGCCGGCCTTCTGGCAGGCGAGCCAGGTCAGGATGAACTCGGGCACATTGGGCATGCGCAGCAGGACGCGGTCGCCGCGGTCGAGACCGTGGGCCAGCAGCCCATGGGCCAGCCGATTGACCTGCCGCTGCAGCTCGCCGTAGGCGATCACGCGCTCGCTGGCGACGATGGCCGGTCGGCCCGCGCGGCCGCCGTCCGCGTTCGCGTCGAGCAGCTCGCGGGCCACGTTGAGCCGCGCGGGATACGACAGCTCCGGCAGCGTGAAGCGCTGTTCCGGCCTGAGCGACGGCGCGGGGAGCCCCTCGGCGAGGGGGACGATGTCCGGCACCGGCGTCACCCGAACGGGTCCCAGACGCTCACGCGCCGGGGCTCGATCCGGTAGATCCGCCGGACCTCGCCGGGGAAGCGCCAGCCGTCGGGGTAGCGGTCGCGGTTGAGGTAGCGGCGCGCCAGCCGGTGCAGGTGCTCCTCGGCGCCCTCCTCCGTGATCTCGACCACAGGGCCGCGCACCTGCACGTACCGGTTCGGATTGTCCGGGTCCGGGATCTCGATGGCGACCTGCCGCCGCTTCTCCATGTTCAGGTCCTTCTGCCGCCCGGCGGCGGAGTTGACGACGATGTGGCGGCCGTCGTAGTCCACCCACACCGGGGTGACGTGGGGCGTTCCGTCCGGCATGAGCGTGGCGAGGTGAGCGAAGGTGGCCTTCTCGAAGAGATCCAGGAGCTCCGCCGGGATGGGGCCACGCGCCGGCGGCTGGGCGCGGCGCCACTCGTCGTAGCGCGCGATGAAGTCCGGGGCCTGGGCGCGGAGCCGCGCATAGCCCACCCGCTGGCTGCGTGTCATCAGCCGGTAGGCGAAGGGGATCGGGGACAGCGCCAGGTGGGTGTCCACGTTCTCGAGCCAGGCGAGGCTCCGTGTGGCCGCCTGCTGGAAGGCGTCCACCACGGGCTTGCGCGCGCCCTCGAAGGCCGGGAGGGCCTCGGCCACCGTGGGGTGACGCGCCAGGGCGCCGGCCAGAGCGATGGCGTCCTCGAGCGCGAGCTTGGTCCCCGAGCCGATGGAGAAATGCGCCGTGTGCGCCGCATCGCCGAGGAGCACGACGTTGCCGTGGTGCCAGCGGCGGCAGCGGATCAGCGGAAAGTTGATCCAGCGGACGAAGTTGTTGGCGAGCAGCGGCCGGCCGCCGAGATCGGCCGCGAAGACTCCGGCCAGGTAGCGGCACGTCTCCTCGTCGGACATCCGCTCGAGCCCCGCCCGGAGCCAGGTGGCCGGCGGGCACTCGACGATGAACGTGCTCAGGGTCGGGCTGAAGCGGTAGGCGTGGGCGATGAAGAGGCCGGCCTCGGCCTCGCGGAAGATCATCGACAGGCTGTCGAAGGTCTGCGGCGTTCCGAGCCAGATGTAGCGGTTCTGCCGCAACTCCACCGCGGGCAGGAAGAAACCGGCATGGCTCTGGCGCACCAGGCTGCCGGCGCCGTCGGCACCCACGATGAGGTCGCCGTCGGGGAGGTCGGAGGGGCCGGCGACGGGCGCGCGGAAGCGCAGGTCCACGCCCAGCCCAAGGCAGCGCCGCTGGAGGATGTTGAGGAAGGCCAGGCGGCCGATGCCGGAGAAGCCGTTGCCCCGCACCGAGACGCGCTGGCCCCGGTGAACGGTGTCCACCCGATCCCAGGTCTCTGAGGCCCGGGCGATGGCGTCGTGGCTCTGCGCGTCGCTGTCCCGGAGGACGCCGAGCGTGCGCTCCGAGAAGACGATGCCCCAGCCGAAGGTGTCCTCGGGGCCGTCGCGCTCGAAGACGGTGATGCGGTGCCCCGGATCCTGCTTCTTGAGCAGGATGGCGAGATACAGCCCCGCGGGACCGCCGCCGAGGATCGTGACGTTCATTTCCGCGCCCGCACTAGCGCTCCTCCAACCAATTGGGCCTACGCCCCCGGGACGATGCAGCCGTGCGGGCCCAAATGACGAGCCAGACGAGGCCCGAGGCTCGGCGAGGCGCAGCCGAAGGCAAGCCGAGCGGACATGGCAAGAGGGGCGG
>Ga0154441_1070_pt1 | contig 11454 bp, 12 predicted proteins | sample RifGroC2_FD_115945 | JGI IMG/M metagenome (GOLD analysis project Ga0154441, IMG submission 115945) | Candidatus Rokubacteria bacterium GWC2_70_16 | reverse complement strand
CTACGGTCGGGGGCGACTCCTCCAGTACGCCAGTATCGCGCTCTCGGGCCGCACAGAGTACCTGCCGTACCCGAGGAACGGCTGGAACGACCGGCGCACGGCGCAGAGCGTGCGGGAGTTCTGCGACCGCAACGGCGCGTTGCTGGTGGTGAAGTCGCGGATGAAGAACCCGGTGCCGCGGTACGTGCGCCGCCTGGCGGATCGGGTCTTCTACGACGAGGCCTACTACCCGGCCACGATCCTCGAGCTCCTCTCGGCGGCGGACCTCTGCGTCCACTTCTACAGCGGCGCGCTCTGCGAGGCCGCCTTCGCCGGGGTCCCCAACGTCTGCATCTCGCCGACGCCCGCGGAATGGCCCGCCTACGGCCGGCGCATGGTGGTGCCGGCGCTCTCCACCGCGCCGGGATGCCTGTTCAATTACCCGGGCGTGACCTGGAGCCTCGGCGTGGGCGAGTTCATCGCGCGGTTCGGCCGGAGCCGGCTCGCGGAGTTCCGCCTGGACCGCGCGCGGCGGCACGAGTTCCTCCGGCGCTACTTCGCGCACGTCGACGTCGACGTCGCCGCGCGGATCGTCGCCGACCTGCGCCGGCGGCTGGGCGAGGAGACCTGATGGCGGGGTCGGCCCTCGTCGAGCGGATCCGCTACGCGCGCTACCTGTGGAGCCAGATCCGGCAAACCCGCGCCAAGCGCGACAAGGACGCCCGCTTCCGCCTGGTGCCGTTCGTCGAGCTGGTGCGGGTCCGGTGCGCCGACCTGGCGCCGGACGCGCCGGTCCTGTCGATCGGCGCGCGGAACGAGGTCGAGCTCGAGGTGTTCGCGGCCGCCGGCTTCACGAACGTGACGGCGATCGACCTCTACTCGCGCTCGCGTCGCGTCCGGCGCATGGACATGCACCGCCTGCGGTTTCCCGACGCGAGCTTCGGGCTGGTCTTCGCGTCGCACGCCTTCGAGCACGCGTGGGATTTCCCCCGGGTCGCGCGGGAGTGCGCGCGGGTCCTGCGCCCCGGCGGGTACGTCTTCTCGGCGACGCCGCGCGATTTCGTCCCCGACGCGCACGACCGGTACTGCTTCGACCGCCCCGAGGACCTGCTCGCGCACTTCGCGCCGGCGCGCCCGCGCGTGATCCATCAGGAGATCCGCGAGGGCGAGCTGCGGCTGCTCTTCAGGCTGGAGGCGCCGCGATGCGCGGGCCGGTGACGCCGCGGCGCGTGCTGGCGGTGCTCTCGCACAGCCTGCACATCCGCAATTTCGTCGCCTCGGGACTGCTCGACCTGCTGCGCGCGCGCGGCCATCGCCTCACGGCGGTGGTCCCCGCGGCGTTCGTCGCCCGGGTCGCGGCCGACCTCGGCGGCGAGGGCGCCGTGTCGGTCGAGCCGCTCGAGCCCCACGTCGGAGGCCGCGTGCGGCAGCGGGTGCGCGCCGTGCTCCGCACGGCCAGCTACGTGCGCCGCGAGGCGCTCTCCACGTACCGCCACAAGCTGGCGGTCCGCACGCGGACCGTGCGGGGCGCGCTGGAGGTGCGCCTCCTGCGGGCGCTCGGGCGCCTCGGCGACCTGGAGGCGATGGCCCGCGCCGCCGAGGCGGCGATCCCCGTGCAGCGCAGCGCGGTGGCCTTGATCCGGCGGACGGCCCCGGACACGGTGCTGATCCCGACCTTCATCCACGACGCGCTCGACGTCGAGATCGCCAAGGCGGCCCGCGCCGCGGGCGTGCCCGTCGTGGGGTGCCCGGTGAGCTGGGACACCCTCACCTCCAAGGGCTTCTTCCTGGTGGTCCCGGACGAGCTGGCGGTCTGGGGGGAGGACACGCTCCGCCACGCCGTCGAGTACCACGGCGTCGCGCCCGAGCGGGTCGCCGTCACGGGGCCGCCGCACTTCGACATCTACGGGCCGACGTGGGAGGCGCCGGGACGCGCCCGGTTCCTCGCCGCCCGGGGCATCGATCCCGAGACGCGGGTCATCCTGTTCGCCGGGACGACGGTGACCTACTGGGCGGACGAGCCGCTGCAGCTCCGCGCGCTGTCCGGCGCCATCGGCCGCGGAGAGCTGGGCCGGTGCCTGGTCTGGTACCGCCCCCATCCCCGGCGCAGCTACCGCGACGTCAGCGAGCTGGCCGGTCTGCCGGGGGTGTGGATCGACGACCAGATCATGCGGCAGAAGGTGTCGAGCGCCAGCTCCTACTCCGTGGAGCGGGAGGACCTGGCGCACTACCGTGGGCTGATCGATGCGTGCGACGGGGTCGTCACGTCCTTCTCCACGCTGATCATCGAGGCGGCGCTCATGGGCAAACCGTCGCTGGTGGTGGCCTACGGCCTCGGCGACCAGACGCCCGACCGGCTCCTGCAGCACTCCGAGTACGAGCACATGCGGGACGTGATCTCGACTCCTGGGGTCACGCTGTGTCGGAGCCTGCCCGAGACGCTCGAGGGGCTCCGGCGGATCGTGCGCGGCGACTTCGCCCCCTACGCCGAGGTGCTGCGGAAGCGGGCCAGCGAGATCGCGCACTGCCTGGACGGGCGCGCGCGGGAGCGGCTGGTCGAGGTGATCGAGCGCTCCGCCGCCAGGAGGGGGCCGGGTGTCTGAGGCGCACATCTCGGCGCGGACGATCCGCGAGCGGTACGAGACGCTGTACGGCGCCGGGCACCTCTCGCTCTCGAAGAACTACAGCGACAAGTTCCCGCTCCTCGAGCACGTGCTGCGGGACGAGGTACGCGGCCGCACCGTGCTCGACTTCGGCTGCGGTCCGGGGCGGCTGGCCCTCATGCTGGCGCGGTCCGCGCGGGCCGTCCACGGCGTGGACTACGCGGGGGAGGGGATCGAGCTCGCCGCGCTCCTGGCCCGGGCGACCGGGACCTCCAACGCCACGTTCGAGGCGGGCGACCTGGGCAGCGTGCGCGCGCCCGCGGGAGCCTACGACGTCGTCGTACTGGCCGGCGTGCTCGAGCATCTGGAGCAGCCGATGGAGCAGCTGGCGGCGCTCGCCGCGCTGGTGGCCCCCGGCGGCCTCCTGTGCGTCCAGTCTCCGTCGTTCGCGAACTTCCGCGGAGACGTCTACAACACGCTGGGCGCCCTGCTCGGGTTGCCGATGTCCCTGACGGACCTCTGGCAGGTCACGCCGGGGATCATGGCCTCGGCGGCCCCGGCGCTGGGCGTGCGTCTCGAGCGCGTGGTGGGCGGCCACTACCGGCTCGGGTTCCTCGACCGGGCGCTCGAGGACTTCCGGCAGCGCGTGCCCGCGGCCGCGCGCGACGCCGGGCAGGGAGCCGGCTGGCACTGGGACCGGTTCTTCGCCTGGATCGAGGAGCGGGTCGCGCAAAACCGCGTCCTCGTGGACGCGTGGGTCGCCCAGGGATGGCTCAAGCCGGTGCCCGTCTCGCCGCCGCTGGCCGTGCGCCGGCCGGCGGGCCTGGACGACGACGTGTGGCGGCCGCTGGAGCAGTATCTCACGCACGACGGCTGGCGCGAGCCGTGGTACGCCGACGCCCCGCCGCTCTGTTACCACGGGGCGAGCGCAGTCTACCTGTACAGGAAGGGCGGAACATGAGCGAGTTCTGGCAGGACCGTCGGGTGATGATCACCGGAGCGGGCGGCTTCCTCGGGGCGTGGCTCGGCCGCGTCCTGGTGGATCGGGGCGCCCGGGCGTGGGGCTTCGATCTCTCGACCGGCGACTGCCTGGCGGTGCACGGGCTGGCCGACCGGGTGCCGGTGACCCGCGGCACCGTGCTCGACGGCGCGGCGGTGGAGCGGGCCCTGCGCGAGCACGCGATCGACGTGTGCTTCCACCTCGCCGGCCAGTCCATGATCGAGGGCGCCGCGGCGGGGCCCGTGGCCGCGTTCGAGGTGAACGTCCGCGGCACGTGGACGGTGCTGGAGGCGTGCCGGCGCGCCGGACCGCTGCGCGCCGTCGTGTGCGCGTCGTCGAACCATGCCTACGGGCCCCAGGCCGTCGCGCCGTTTCCCGAGGACGCGCCGCTGAACCAGCTCGACCCCTACGGGGTCTCCAAGGCGTGCGCGGATCTCCTGGCGCGGTCCTTCGCGGCGAACTTCGACCTGCCCGTCGTCGCCGCGCGGAACGTCAACAGCTTCGGACCCGGCGACCCGCACACGAGCCACATCGTCACGGGCTCGGTGCTGGCGCTCCTCCGGGGCGAGCCGCCCGTCATCCGGAGCGACGGCAGCCCCGTCAAGGCGTACCTGCACGCGCGCGACACCGTCGAGGCGTACGCGCTGCTGGCCGAGCACGCGGCCGAGCCCGCTGTCCGCGGCCAGGCCTTCAACATCACCCCGGCGGCGCCGGTGAGCGTGCTGGAGCTGGTCCGTACGCTCATCGCCGTCGCCGGCGCCGGTGTCGAGCCCGTCGTCGCGGCGACGGACCTGTCCCAGAAGGGCTACTTCGAGCACCTCTCCGGCGAGAAGCTGCGGGCCCGGCTGGGCTGGAGGCCGCGGCTCACGCTCGAGGAGGGGCTCCGGGACACGTACCGCTGGTTCGCGGAGCACGGCACGCGCTGGATCACGGAACGCCGGCATGCCTGAGCACACCCGGGCGCTCGGCATCATCCCGGCGCGCGGAGGCTCGAAGAGCGTGCCGCGGAAGAACCTGCATCCGCTGCTCGGGCGGCCGCTGATCGTGTGGTCGATCGAGAGCGCTCGCCGGGCGAAGAGCCTCGACCGCCTCATCGTCTCCACCGACGATCCCGAGATCGCCGAGGTGGCGCGCGCGCACGGCGCCGAGGTGCCGTTCCTGCGGCCGCCGGAGCTGGCCGCCGACGACACCCCGGACCTGCCGGTCTTCCAGCACGCGCTCCGGATGCTCGGCGACGCCGCGGGATACGTCCCGGACGCGATCGTCCACCTGCGCCCGACGCAGCCGCTGCGGACCGCGCAGGAGATCGACGAGGCCGTCGGGCTGTGGGAGCGCACGCGGGCCGACTGCGTGAAGTCCGTGCGGCCCGCGGGCGAGCACCCGTTTAAGATGTACCGGCTGCGGGAGGGGAGGCTCGTGCCCTACCTGGACACCGCCGAGCGGCGGCGGCGCGGTCCGGACGTGCCGCGACAGAGCCTGGAGCCCCTGTACCTCTCGGCGGGCGTCGTGGACGTGGTGCGCCGGGAGATCGTCGAGGCGGGGAGCACCGAGGGCGCGGCCGTCGTGCCGTACTTCGCCGCCCCGGAGCGGTACGTCAACCTCGACTCTGCGCGGGACTTCGAGATCGCCGAGGCGCTCATGCGCGCCCTCGGCAGGGGAGTGGAGCCGTGACGACCATCCAGATCGGCGAGCGACTGGTCGGCGAGGGGCAGCCCTGCTACGTCGTCGCCGAGGGCGGCGTGAACCACAACGGCGAGCGCGATCTGGCGCTCCGGCTCGTGGAGATCGCCGCGCGCGCCGGCGCCGATGCGGTGAAGTTCCAGAAGCGCTCGGTGCCCGACATCCTGATTCGTGCGGCGCTCGACGCGCCGTACCTCAGGCCGAACTCCCTCGGCGCGACGTACGGCGAGCACCGCGAGCGCCTCGAGCTGCCGGAGGAGGTGTTCTGGGAGCTGGCCGACGCGGCGCGCAAGCAGGGCGTCACGCTGCTCGCCAGCGCCTGGGACCGGCGGAGCGCCGATTTCGTGGAGGAGCTGGGCGTCCCGGCGTTCAAGATCGCCTCGGCGGACGTCACCAACCTGCCGCTGATCGACCACATCGCGCGCAAGCGGCGCCCGATCCTCATGTCGACGGGGATGAGCGAGCTCGACGAGATCGCCGACGCCGTCGGCACCATCCGGCGCCACCACGATCAGCTCGTCCTGCTGCAGTGCACCTCGACGTACCCGGCGGAGAACGAGGACCTCAACCTGCGCGCGATGGAGCTGCTGCGGCGCGAGTTCGGCGTGCTCGTGGGCTACTCCGGCCACGAGCGCGGGCTGGCGCCCACCGAGGCCGCCGTGGCGCTCGGCGCGGTCGTGGTCGAGCGGCACGTCACGCTCGACCGGACCCTGCCGGGCCCCGATCATGCCGCCTCCCTCGAGCCGCGAGGGCTCGAGCTGCTCGTTCGCAACGTCCGGAACATCGAGGCCGCGCTGGGGGCGCCCGTCAAGCGCCTGCTGCCCCGCGAGGAGCCCGTGCGGGCGCGGCTGGCGAAGAGCGTCGTGGCCGCGCGGGACATCCGGAAGGGCGCGGTCATCACGGCCGCGGACCTCGCCGTCAAGGGGCCCGGGACCGGGATCTCGCCGCGCGACCTGCCGCGGCTGATCGGGGTGGTGGCCCGCGCGGATGTGGCGGGCGACACCCTGCTGCCGAGGGAGGCGCTCGCCTGGTGACCGGTGCCCGCCTCGATCGGCTCAAGCGGCTCGTCCGCCCCCTGGTGCCCGCCGGGCTGCGGCGCGCGGTGCGGATCGCGCTGACGCCGGCCCACGAGCGCTACGCGCAGGCCGACCTCGAGCGCGTCAAGGCGGTCACCGCCGCCGTCTGGCGCGGCGCCGCCCACCGCTCCGCGAAGTACGTCCCGGGGTACTGGGACGAGGTCGATCGGGTGGAGCGGCGGACCCGCGCCAGCCGGCGCAGCGAGTGGCTGGCGGCGCTGCCGCCGTTCGCCGCGGCCGAGAGCGCGCTGGAGATCGGCTGCGCCTCCGGGCGCAACCTGTACGTCCTGCAGGAGCGCTACCCCCGCATGCGGCTCGGCGGCATCGACATCAGCCCCGAGGCGGTCGCGCACGCGCAGAGCCGCGTCCGGGGCGAGTTCCTCGTCGGCGACCTCTACGAGTCCGCGGCGATGCTCGCCGGCCGCACCGTGGACATCATCTTCACCATGGGTGTGCTGATCCACCTCCACCCGGGAGCGCTCCCCGGGCTCCTGGCGGAGATGCGGCGTCACGCGCGGCGCCACCTCGTGCTGTGCGAGCAGCTCAGCGGGACGAACGAGGTCGTCAAGGGACCGGCGTGGTGGCGGCCCTCGCGCAAGGTGACCGGCGACTACATCCAGTGGTCGCCGGACCTGCCCGCAATGCTGCGACGCCTCGGCCTGCCGTGCGAGGTGTCGGACGTGCCGGGGGTCCTGCAGAGCAACGGCGCCCGGCACCTCGTGGTGGTGCCGCTCCGGTGACGGGACGCGAGGGAGGGCGATGAGCGCGACGGGGTCGGTCACGGACGGCGTGCGGAGTGTCGCGAGCCTGCTCGGCGGGCTCCACCGGGCCTGGGCGCTCGCGGCGCTCGTGATCGGCCTGGGCGCCGTCACGACCCTGTTCGAGGGGGCCGGGATCATCCTGATCCTGCCCTTCCTGCAGAAGCTCCTCGGTGGGCCCGCGGCGGCGCTCACCGTCTCCCTGCCGCAGCTCCCGCGCGTGGCGCAGTGGATCAACACCGTGGACCCGGGGCGGCAGCTCCCGCTGATCGGTGGACTGATCCTGCTCGCGGTGGCCGGGCGCGAGGCGCTCGCGTACGCGAACGGGCTGCTCAAGACCTGGCTGTCGATGCGTGTCGCGAACGTCCACCGCGCGCGTCTGCACGACGCGCTGGTCTCGGCCCAGTTCAAGGTGAGCGCCCGCCCGCATCACGGCTACTGGCAGAGCCTGTTGCACATCGAGGCGAACCGCCTGAGCAGCCTCGTGCTCCAGCTCTTGACCTTCGGCGAGATGGTCGTCGTCACGCTCACCGTGCTGGCGATCATGAGCACCCTCTCCCCGAGCCTGACGGCCGTGGTGGTCGGGCTGCTCCTCGCGGGCGCGCTGCCGCTCACGCGCTTCTTCACGTGGATCTACCGATCGAGCCGGGGCCGCATGGACTCCCGGACGACCCTGAACAGCTACCTTGCCGAACTGCTGCCCTTCCTCGCCGGCGTGCACGTCTTCGGCGGGCAGGCGCGCGAGCGCGAGCGGTTCGCGGCCCGCTACCTCGACATGTTCCGGCAGGACCTGCGGCTGCAGCGGATCGCCGGGCTGATCGGGCCCGTGTATCATGTGCTGGGTATCGTCGGCGTCGTGGGCGTGGTCCTGCTGGCCGTGGCCCTCACCGGGGGCGCGCCGGGCGCGGTCGGATGGGTCGTGCCCTTCATCCTGCTCTTCTCGCGGCTCCTGCCGATCATGAACGGGCTCAACCACGCCCTCGGCACCATGGGCGACGGCCTCGCCGCGTATCGGCGATTCGCGGGCGAGATCGACTTCCTGCGGGCGCATCGCATGACGGACGGCGCGCGGCGGTTCCCGGCGCGGGTGGAGCGGATCGAGGGGCGGGGCGTGTCCTTCAGCTACGACGGCGAGACGCCGGTGCTGCGGGACGTGTCCTTCGAGCTCCGCCGCGGGCGGCACGTCGCCCTCACGGGGCCCTCCGGCTCGGGCAAGAGCACCCTATGTCTGCTCCTCTGCCGCCTCCACGACCCGAGCAAGGGCGAGATCCTGGTCGACGGCGTCGGGCTGCCCGAGTTCCAGCTCGCGGGCCTGCGGCGGGCGATCACCCTGGTCGAGCAGAACCCGGTGCTGCTGCACGACACGATCCGCGCGAACATCGCCTACGGGTGCGCGGAGGCGACCGACGCCGACGTCCGGCAGGCCGCCCGCGAGGCGCACGCGGAGGAGTTCATCGAGCGTTTGCCCGACGGCTACGCGGCCAACGTCGGCAACCTGGGGACCGCGCTCTCGGGCGGGCAACGCCAGCGCATCGCGCTGGCGCGGGCGCTGCTGCGCCGGCCGCAAGTGCTGATCCTCGACGAGGCGACGAGCGCCGTGGACGGGCGCAGCGAGCTGCTGATCCGGCAGGCCATCGAGCGGCAGCGCGGGGAGACGACCATCCTGAGTGTTGCGCATCGGCTGTCGACGATCAAGGACGCGGACGAGATCCATTTCGTCCGCGGGGGGCAGATCGTCGCCTCCGGGACGTTCGCGGAGCTGCTCGCGGCGAGCGACGAATTCCGCGAGTACGTGCGCGCGCAGGAGCTGTCGGCGGCGGGCGCCGTCAGGGGGGAGCAGCCGTGACCCCGCACCGGATTCCGCTGGCGCGGCCCGACCTCGGGCCCGCCGAGGTCGCGAACGTGCTGGACGCGATCAACTCCGGCTGGATCAGCTCGCTCGGCGCCTACATCCCCCGCTTCGAGACGGGCCTGGCGGCATTCTGCGCCGCGCGCTTCGGCGTCGCCGTGATGAACGGCACCGCCGCGCTCCACCTGGCCCTCGCCGCGGCGGGTGTCGGCCCGGACGACGAGGTGGTGGTCCCGACGCTCACGTTCGTCGCGACGGCGAACGCGGTCCGGTACTGCGGCGCGCGTCCGGTGTTCGTCGAGGCCGATCGCACACACTGGGGCCTCGACGTGCGCGACCTCGAGGCGCGGGTCACGGACCGGACCCGGGCGATCGTTCCCGTGCACCTCTACGGCCACCCGTGCGACATGGACGCGGTGCTCGCCGTCGCGCGGCGGCGGAACCTGGTCGTGATCGAGGACGCCGCCGAGGCGCTCGGCGCCGAGTACCGGGGACGGCGCGTCGGCGCCCTGGGCCACGTCGGGTGCTTCTCGTTCTACGGCAACAAGATCATCACGACCGGCGAGGGGGGCATGTGCCTGACCGACGACCCGGCCCTCCGCGAGCGGTTGGCGCTGCTGCGCGACCACGGGATGGACGCCAAGCGACGCTACTGGCACGAGGTCGTCGGCTTCAACTACCGCATGACCAACCTGCAGGCGGCGGTCGGCGTCGCGCAGGTCGAGCGGCTGCCGCAGCTCGTCGAAGCGCGCCGGCGCGTGGCGGGGTGGTACGCCGAGAGCCTCGCCGACCTCGTCCGGCGCCGTGGGCTCGGGCTGCAGCCGGAGCTCCCGTGGGCGAAGAACGCGTTCTGGCTGTCCTCGGTGCTGCTGCCCCCGGACGGGGCCGGCGCGGCGGAGATCGTCGCGCGGCTCGCCGACGCGGGCGTCGAGAGCCGGCCCTTCTTCCACCCGATGCACACGCTCCCGCCGTACGCCACGGGCGAGCGGTTCCCCGTCGCCGAGGATCTGGCGGCGCGGGGCGTGAACCTGCCGTCGGGATACGGGCTGACCCGCGACGCCGTCGAGCGCGTGGCGCGGGCGCTCGCGCACGCGCTCGAGGCCTAGCCGCGATGGCCTGGCGGGTCCCGGTGGCGAGTCCCGAGCTCGGCGAGGCCGAGGCCGAGGCCGTGCTCGCGGTGATGCGGAGCGGCTGGGTCACCCAGGGCGCGCGCGTGCGGGACCTCGAGGCCGCCTTCGCCCGGTTCTGCGACGTACGCGCCGCGGTGGCCACGAGCACGGGGACCGCCGCGCTCCACGTGGCCCTCCTCGCGCTCGGCGTCGGGCCCGGCGACGAGGTCGTCACCACCCCGCTCTCGTGCATCGCCTCCGCCAACGCGATCCTGTTCGCGGGGGCGCGACCGGTCTTCGCGGACGTCGACCCGGGCACGCTCAACAGCGAGGCCGCGCAGATCGAGAAGCGACTCACCGGGCGGACGCGCGCGATCCTCGTCGTCCACCTCTTCGGCCACCCCGTGGACCTCGATCCGGTGCTCGCCCTCGCCGGCCGGCACGGGCTTCCGGTGATCGAGGACGCCTCGCAGGCCGCCGGGGCGGAGTACCGGGGGCGCCGGGTCGGCGGCCTCGCGGCCGTCGGGACGTTCTCCCTCTACGCCAACAAGCTCGTGACGAGCGGCGAGGGGGGGATGGCGACCACGAACGAAGAGGCACTGGCCGCCCGGATGGCGTCGATACGGAACTTCGGTCAGGCGCCCGGGCAGCCTTTCGTGCACACGCTCCTCGGCGGGAACTACAAGATGACCGACCTGCACGCCGCGGTCGGCGTCACCCAGCTGGCCCGGGCGGAGGACTTCCTCGCCCGTCGGCGCGCCAACGTGGCGGAGCTGAACGCGCGCCTCACCGGCCTGGAGGACGCGATCACCCGGCTGCCGGTGGACCGGCCCTGGGCCCGCAGCGCGCCGTTCGCGTACTGGGTGCTCTTCCGCACGCCCGAGCTCAGGGCGCGGGCCGAGCGCCTGCTCCAGGCCGCGGGTGTCGAGACCCGCCCCTTCTTCTCGCTGATCCCCGCGCAGGCGCCGTACCGCGCGCTCGGGTTCGATCCGGCCGCCACGCCGGCCGCCGCGGACGTCTTCGCGCGCGGCCTCTACGTCTCCAACTCCCCCGGGCTCGAGGCCGGCGACAAGGACCTGATCGTGGACACCCTCCGCCGGGCGGCCCAGGGCGGCGCCGGATGAGGGTCTGCACGCCCCACTGCGGCATCGCGCCGGAGTCCGGCTCCGGCGGGGAGGTCTACGAGCGCGAGCTGCTGCGCGACCTCGCCGGGCTCGGCGTCGAGCTGCACATTCTCCTGGCGCGCGGCAAGCCCCACGACGACGTCCCGGGCTGCAGGGTCCATCCGGTCTGGCCGCCGAAGGGCCTGCGCTGGCCGGTGACGCCGTTCGTCTTTCCACGCTACGTGAAGCGGGTCTGGGACCGCCACGGCTTCGACCTCCTGCGCGCCCACTCGGTGC
>Ga0154441_1090_pt2 | contig 11460 bp, 13 predicted proteins | sample RifGroC2_FD_115945 | JGI IMG/M metagenome (GOLD analysis project Ga0154441, IMG submission 115945) | Candidatus Rokubacteria bacterium GWC2_70_16 | reverse complement strand
CGGTCGCCCCGCAGGGGCCCGGCATGACGTAGTGGGCCCGAACCGCCGTTGGGCGTTTCGGGAAGGCATCGGGGAGGCTCGGGAACGGGCCTCCCCTTCTTGCCTTCGGGCGCCCGCTCAGACGTTGCCGCTGGCCAGTGCCTTGTAGAGCTCGAGCCCCACGGCGGAGATGTCGGAGCGGGTCTCGATGGGCAGCCCCGCATTGGTCCAGGCTCCGAGACCGCCCTTGAGGATCCGGACGTCCTTGAATCCCAGCTTCCGGAGGTCCCGCGCCACACGGGCGCTCGTGGCCTCGTCGGGTCAGGTGCAGTAGGCGACCACCGGGCGCGTGGTGTCCAGCTCGAGCCCCCCCACGCCGCTCGACAGCTCCTCGGGCGCCAGCCGCACCGAGTTCGGGATCTTCAGCGGCAGGGCCTCGTACACCTCCGTCCTGCGCACGTCGAGCACGATCGGCGCCTTGCCAGACTCGAGCAGCCGGATCACCTCCGAGGGCTGGATCCGGTAGCGGTTCTTGTGCCAGCGCAGCGCGAACTGGCCGCCATAGCCCGCGCCGCTCAGGAGCGTCACGCCCACGGCCACCCAGAACCATGGGAAGGGCCGTGGCGGCGGGTTCTTGATGTTCTCGCGCGCCTCTCCCAGCAGCCGCTTCACGTCGGGGAGGTTCGGCAGCAGCTTGTCCGCCGCCTCGAAGTGCCGCGCGGCGGCCTTCCAGTCGTCGCTGAAGAACTCGCGGAGCCCGCTGAACCAGGCCTCCGTGAACTTGCTCTTCCCCTCGAGCTTCACCTCGGTGTCCTTGACGAAGTCGCGCACCGCGTTCGCGGGGATGACGAAATTGAAGCCCTGGACGATGGAGCCCTCGGGCCCCGGCGCCAGCGACACGAAGGTGAGCACGCCCAGCACGGCGCCCTTCTGGTCCACCGCCGGCCCGCCCGAGTTGCCCCAGGCCGCGGGTGCATCGGTCTGGATCATCGGCTGGTTGGCCACGTCCTCCTTGAACCCGGACACGGCGCCGTTGGTCACCGAGGCCTCGACGCTGGCCGACTTGTTCAGGAGCTCGTGGGAGAGGACCACGCCGGGGAAGCCGAGGATGTGGATGGGGTCGCCGATGCGCCCCACCTTGGAGTCGGCCAGGGGCAGCACGGGGAACTCGGTGCCGGGCACCTGGAGGAGCGCCAGGTCCCGTCCGGACATGACGCCGGGCTCGTTGCTCAGCGGCGGAGTGTACTTCTTCACCTCAGCCTTGAGGCGGGCGCCGCTGGAGATGACCACCGAGACCTGCGGGTTGAGCTTGACCTTCGTCGTCGGCAGCACCTGGTCGAGGAGCTTGCGCTTGACCGTGTCCTCGAGGTCCGGCCGCTCGCCCGGGGTGATACCCTGGCGCTGGAGCGCTCTCGGCAGGCACGCGGTGGTCACGGCGCGTTGCGCCTGCTGATTGACGAGCCAGCGTGGCGGTGTGTGGGCGGGCTGCACCACGTGCCCGTTGGTGATAATCCAGCCGCGGCCGTCCACGAACCAGCCCGTTCCGGTCTCGCGGAACGCCGGCGGCGTGACCGTGGTGGATCCGCTGCCGCAGTCGAGCGTGACCTCCGCGGCCACCTCGGCGATCACCAGCACGACGGCGGGCTTGGCGCGCAGCAGCGCCTCCTGGACCGTGACGCTCGCCTGGGCGCTCGCCGCTGCGGGGGCCGCAACGGCCGCGACCAGTGTCGCGGGGAGGGCGAATCGGCGTAACATAGAGGGCATCGTCGGCTATTCTATACCACACACCAAGAGGGCATAGGGATGAGCCGTCAGATCGGGGATGTGCCGACCAGGACGTTCAAGCCCGGGGACTTCATCTTCCGGGAGGGGGATGGCGCCAACGGCGAGGCCTTCATGGTGCACGAGGGCAAGGTCGAGATCCGGCGGCGCTTCGGCGACGAGAACCGCGTCCTCCGCGTGCTCGGCAAGGGCGATCTGCTCGGCGAGCTGGCGCTCTTCCGCAACGCACCGCGCTCGGCCGACGCCGTCGCCGCGGAGCCGGTCACGCTGATGCTGATCCCGGCCAACCGGCTCGAGCATCTGGTGCGCTCGAACCCGGCGCTGGCGCTGGCGCTGATCCGCCAGCTGGCCACGCGGATGCTGGAGGCCGAGGATCGCGCGCGCGAGGCCGAGGCCCGGACCCGCGAGGCCGAGGCGCGCGCCCCCAAGCCCTGACATCTGCGGACCTCCCAGATCCCGGCAGGCGGTCGAAAAGGGTCCAGATGCAAGGCGGCGCCCGACGGCCGCACGCGAGGCGTACTCCGCTTGGCGAGCCGAGCCGGAGGCGAGGTGAGCGGATCCGGAGATCCTGGCGAGCGTGAGCGAGCCACGTTGAGCGTGCGGCCGAGGGCGCCAACGCAGCAGATGGGCCCTGTGCGGCCGCCTGCTACAGGGCGAAGTGCTGCGCGGCCAAGCCGGCGATGTGCCGGCCGATGGCGAGCGAGGCGGTGGCGGCGGGAGAGGGCGCGTTGAGCACGTGGATCGCGCCCGGGGTCAGCGTGATCTTGAAGTCGTCCACGAGCGATCCGTCGGGGCTCACCGCCTGGGCCCGCACCCCGGCGCCACCGGGGGCGATGTCCTCCGCCCGGATGTCGGGGACGAGCCGTTGGAGCGACCGGACGAAGGCCCCCTTGCTCAGCGAGCGGTAGAGCTCGTAGGCCCCCATCCGCCAGTAGCGCCGGGCCATGGCCCAGAACCCCCGGTAGGCGAAGGTGCCCAGCGCCTCGCCCACCCGGATCGTCCCGATGGAGTACCCCTCGCGGGCCAGCGCGAGCACCGCGTTGGGACCGGCCTCCACGTCCCCGTGCACCGTCCGCGTGAAGTGGACGCCCAGGAACGGGAAGCGCGGGTCCGGGACGGGATAGATGAGCCCGCGGACCAGGGACCGGCGCTCGGGACGGAGCATATAGTACTCGCCGCGGAACGGGATGATCCGCACATCCGGGGCGGCCCCCATGAGGCGCGCCACGCGGTCCGAGTGGAGCCCCCCGCAGTTGACCACGTGGCGCGCCTCGATCGGTCCCCCCGGAGTCTCGAGCACGAAGCCCGCCGCGCCCCGCCGCGCGCCGGTGAGCCTGGCGCCCGTGACGACCTCGGCGCCACGCTTCTGGATCAGCCCGGCCATGGCCTCGGCCACCTGCGTGTAGTCCACGATCCCCGTGGCAGGCGACAGCAGCCCGCGCACCGCCCGGCAATGCGGCTCGCGCGCGCGCGCCTCCTCCCCGGAGACGAGCCGGAGGCCCGGGACGCCGTTGGCCGTGCCGCGCTCGTGGAGCGCCTGGAGCCGCGGCAGCTCCGACTCGTCGGTAGCCACGATGACCTTGCCGCACCGCTCGTACCCGATGCCGTGGGCGTCGCAGAACTCGGTCATGAGCCGGGCGCCCTCCACGCAGAGCCGGGCCTTGTGGGAGCCGGGCTTGTAGTAGATGCCCGAGTGGATGACCCCGCTGTTGTGCCCGGTCTGGTGGGCCGCGACGCGCGGCTCCTTGTCGAGGACGGCGAGGCGAGCGCGGGGATGCCGCTCGCTCAGCGAGACGGCGGTGGCGAGCCCGACGATACCCGCGCCGATGATGGCGACGTCGGCGGATCGAGACACGCCCGGGAGTCTACCACGCGCCCCGCTCACTCGAGGGTCAGCGTGATCGGGCAGTGGTCCGAGCCCAGCACCTGGGGGAGGATGCCCGCGGCGCGCACGCGGCCGCGCAGCTCCTCGGAGACGAAGAAGTAGTCGATGCGCCACCCGACGTTGCGCGCCCGCGCGCCGCTCTTGAGATCCCACCAGGTGTAGTGCCCGGGCTCGCCGGTGAAGAGGCGGAAGGCGTCCAGGTAGCCGGAGGCGACGAGGCGGCTCACCCAGGCGCGCTCCACGGGCAGGAAACCCGGCGTGGCCGCGTTCTCCTTCGGCCGGGCGAGATCGATGGCCTCGTGGGCCGTGTTGACATCCCCGCAGAGGACGATCCCCTTCCCGCGCCGGCGCAGCGACTCGCTGAGCCGCAGGAACTGGTCGTAGAAGGCGAGCTTGTGGCGGAGCCGCTCGGGCCCCATGGCGCTGTTGGGGAAGTAGACGTTGAAGAGGTGGAAGTCGGGGTGCTCCGTGTGGACGATGCGCCCCTCGGTGTCCAGCACGGGGGAGCCGAACTCGGTGGCGACCCCCACGGGCGCCTCGCGCGTGAAGGTCGCGGTGCCGCTGTACCCCTTCCGCTCCGCCGCGTTCCAGTAGGAGCGGTAGCCGGCCGGGCTCCTGAGCTCCTCCGTGAGCTGGTCGGGCTGGATCTTGGTCTCCTGCACGCAGAGGATGTCCGGCTTCTCGGCGTCCAGGAACTCCCGGAACCCCTTCTTCCAGACGGCGCGGATGCCGTTGACGTTCCAGGAGACGAGCTTCATCCGAGGAGGGTCTCGGGTATCTCCACCGTCTTCGCGCGCAGGTACTCCCCGAGCCCCTTGGCCTGGGGATCGCTCCGCGTGGAGCCCGACACCCCTTCGCCCAGCAGCCCCTTGATCACGAAGTTGATCGCCAGGAGATTGGGCAGCGGATGGCGCTCGACGACGAGCCCGCGCGCCTCGGGCATCAGCGCCCGGATCCGGTCCGCCGTGAGCGTCTCCAGCAGCCATGCGTAGGCCCGCGCATCCCGCGCCCACACCCCGGCGTTGGCGTTGCCCCCCTTGTCGCCCGAGCGGGCGCCCATCACGCGGCCCAGCGGCGCGCGCGTGGTGGGGCCTGTGGGCGCGGGAGGCCGCGGGGGGACGGGTGGGGTCACATCATGGAACGAGGCGGGCGGCAGCACGGGCGGGATCGCCAGCGTCTCGCCGTCCAGGTGCACCTCCTGCTCGACGAGCGGCGACGGGATCACCGTGGGCCAGTACACGGCATAGGCCGCCTCCTCGCTGGGCGGGGCGGTCATGTGGAAGCCCGGGTAATGGGCCAGCCCCATCTCGATGGCCTTGTTGCTGAAGCCGCGCCCGACCTTCGCCGCATCGGGGTCCTTCACCGTGATCTTGAGATGCGCCACGGCGGCCTCGTTCGTCTCCGGATCCTCGCGGTCGTAGCGAAGAAGCGACACGGTCGTCTCCGCGAAGCGCTCCCGGCCACCCACCAGCTTCCAGAAGGTGTCCTCGATGAGCTTGGCCTTCTCGGGGATGTCGAGCCCGGTGAGCACGAAGGTGAGGCTGTTGCGGTAGCCGGCGAAGTAGTTGAGGCAGAGCTTGGTCGTGGGGGGCGGCGGTTCGCCCTTGACGCCCGTCACGCGCACCCGGTCCGGCCCCTCCTGGGCGAGCTGGATCGTGTCGAAGCGGGCGGTGACGTCGGGATTCAGGTAGCGCGGCGTGTCGATCTCGTACAGGAGCTGCGCGGTGACGGTGCCCACGGAGACCTGCCCGCCCGTGCCCGGGTGCTTGGTGATGACGAAGGAGCCATCCTCGGCCATCTCGGCGATGGGGAAGCCGATGCGGTCGTGGGTGGGCACCTCCTGGAAGAATGAGTAGTTGCCCCCGCAGCACTGGGCACCGCACTCGATGATATGTCCCGCCACGATGGCCGAGGCGAGGCGGTCCCAGTCATCGCGCTTCCAGCCGAAGCGCCACGCCGCCGGCCCCAGCGCCAGCGCAGCGTCCGTCACCCGCCCCGTGATGACGATGTCGGCGCCGCGCCCGAGCGCTTCCGCGATCCCCCAGCCGCCGAGATAGGCGTTGGCGGTGACCACGGGCGCCTTCAGATCCCTGAGCGGACGGCCCCGGTCGAGATGGGCCAGCGCATGCCCCGCCTGCTGCCAGGCCTCGAGGTTCCCCAGCACATCGTCGCCGGTGACATGCGCGATGCGCGGCTTGAGCCCAAGCCTGTCCGCGACGCCACCGAGGGCCTGGGCCAGGCCCGCGGGGTTGAGCCCGCCCGCATTGGCCACGACCCGGATGCGCCGGTCGAGGCAGGCGCCCATCACCTGCTCCATCTGGGCGAGGAACGTCGTGGCATACCCGGTCTCGGGCTTCTTGAGCCGGCTCTTGAAGAGGATGGCCATGGTCAGCTCGGCGAGATAGTCGCCGGTGAGCACGTCGATGGGGCCGCCCTCGACCATCTCCCGCGCGGCGGACAGCCGATCCCCGTAGAAGCCGCTGCAGTTGGCGATTCTCAGCACGTCGCTCGATGGCATGGCTCACGCTCTCCTGTGGACTTCCTGGGGGGTTGCTCGGGCTCGGTCATCCTGACTCTACCGCCACCCCGCTGTCATGCGCCAGCCCCCCGCGTGCGGGCCGGCGGGGGCGGCGGCCGCTCCGAACCCCGTGGGGTATCGTGGGTGAGGAGTGGATGCCGCCCCCGCCGGCCCCCGGCGGCCGCGCGCGTTACTTGTCGCGGATCAGCCCCTGCACCTTCTGGATCATCTCCGGCGGGATCGTCGCCATCCCGTGGTCCTTCTTCGCGTGCTCTGCTCCCTTGGCCATCACCTCGGCCACATCCTGCCCCTCCGCCACGAAGCTGCACCCGGGCATCAGGTCTCCGCACCTGAGCTCCTTCGCCATGAGCATCTCCTCATCCTCAACATGCCTGTCGCCATGCTGACCGTGGGCCAGATGGTCGGGTCGACCCGCGGCGCCCCGACCCCGTGTTCAGCGCTCGCGACGCTATTGCGCCGGCTGGTCGCTGCTGTACATGTCCACGAGGGCCCGCCACTGGCCGCTGGGCTGGCGCCGATACACCACGAGGGACTTGCCGACGTCCTGCACCGGAGCCCCTCCGGGCGGCGTCATGGAGAGCGTGTACCGGGCCCGCTCCCAGGCCAGATCGCCCGAGCTGCCGGTAGCGATGGTCTCCAGCTTGAGGCTCGTGACGCCCGCGTCCATCATGCCCTGCAGCGCGAGGCGGATGTTCTCGCCCCCCTCCAGCGGGGGCTGGTTCGGCGGCATGAGAACAGCGTCGGGGGCATAGAACGCCGCCACGAGGGCCTGGGAGTTCTTCGCGCTCACCCCCTTCATGAACGCCAGGCCGAGCTTGTGGATCGCCTCGGCCGCGCTCGGGCCCTTGGGGGCGACCTTCTTGGGCGCCTTCTTCACGGATCGCGCCGCCGCCTTCTTCGTCGCTTTCTTCGCCACGGGGATCCTCCTCAACGGGTGGATGTTGGACTGCGCTCGGGTCAGGCCGGACGGGCCGGCCCCGGCGGATCGCGGGGGCGCCCGCCGCGCGTGGGCAGGAGGGAGCCGGAATCCGACGGCACCCGACGAGGACGCATCGCGCCTCCCAGACGGCCCGGCTGGTCAGGAATGTGGGGCCGACTCTAGGCCCGGCCCCGACCCGTGTCAAGCGTGCGAGTCGCGCCGCGTGCGAGCGCGGGGCCCGCCGGGAGCCGGCATCGCGCCCGCGTGATTGCGCAACTGCGAGGGCTCTAGTAGTCTGGGGCCCTCACGTGAGGAGCCGCCCCATGTCCGACTCCACCCCCGTGGCGGCGCCCGAGCGCCTCTCCGCTCGCGCGGCTGCCGCGGGCAAGACGATGGCGCCAAACTTCCAGAAGGTGCGCGAGATCCTCAAGAAGCAGCTGGACGATGCGGTGGACGCCAAGGTGACGCCGAAGGAGGCGCTCGCCACGGTGCAGAAGCAGGTGGAGGCCGTGATCAAGCGGTGACGGTAGCGCCCGACCCGCACGGCTTCGTCGGCCGGCCCCTCAGGCGAGTGGAGGATCGCCCGCTCCTCTCGGGGGCCGGCCTGTACACCGACGATATCCGGCTGCCGGGCACGCTCCACGTGGCGCTCTTGCGCAGCCCCCACGCCCATGCCCGGATCGCGCGGCTCGGCGTGGGAGCCGCGCGCGGGGCGCCGGGCGTCGTGGCGGCGGTCACGGGAGCCGACGTGGCCCACCTGGGTCACCTGCGGCCCAACCGCCTCACCCCCTCGATGAAGATGCCGCCGCACACGGTGCTCGCGCAGGGGGTGGCGCGCGGCGTGGGGGAACCGGTGGCGGCGGTGGTGGCGGAGACGGCCTACGCCGCCCGCGATGCCACCGAGCGGGTGGAGGTGGACTACGAACCCCTGCCTCCGGTGGTCGACTCGGCAGCCGCGCTCGCTCCCGGCACGCCGGCGCTCTTCGAGGCGCTCGGCGACAACGTGCTCCTCTCTCACCGCTGGCGGCAGGGCGACGCCGAGGGGGCGTTCGCCAGTGCGGCGCACCGAGTGCGCGTCCGGGTGCAGCAGCCGCGGCTCTCGGCCATGGCCATGGAGCCTCGCGGCATCCTGGCCTGGCACGACAGGGCCAGCGGCGAGCTACGCCTCTGGGCCTCGACGCAGGCGCCCTTCCGGGTCCGCGCCGATATCGCGGCGTGCATCGGCTTCCCCGAGTCGAGGATCCGCGTGGTCGCCCCGCAGGTGGGCGGCGGCTTCGGCGTCAAGGGCAGTCCCTATGCCGAGGACGTGCTGGTCGCCTGGCTCGCGCTCACGCTGGACCGCCCGGTCAAGTGGGTGGCGACGCGGAGCGAGGACTTCCTCAGCACCCAGCAGGGGCGCGGCGGCGCCATCGACGCCGAGCTGGCGCTGGCGGGCGACGGGCGGATCCTGGGGCTGCAGGCGCGGGTCTCCTTCGCCGTGGGCACGCGGCTCACCATGAGCGCCGGGGTCCCGCCCTGGAACTGCGGCCGCACGATGCCGGGCGCCTACGTGGTGCCCACCGTGGACATCGAGACGGTGGCGGCGCTCACCACGACGCCGCCCACGGGCGCTTACCGCGGCGCCGGGCGTCCGGAAGGCATCTTCGTCATCGAGCGGCTCATGGACAAGGCCGCCCGCACGCTCGGGGTGGACCCGGCCGAGATCAGGAGGCGGAACTTCATCCCCGCCCGCGCATTCCCCTACCGCACCGCCACCGGGAACACCTACGACTCGGGCGACTACGCCGCCGCGCTGGCCCGATGCCTCGAGGCGGCCGGGTACGAGGAGCTCCGCGCCGAGCAGCGCGAGGCGCGAGCGCGCGGAGAGGTGACCGGCATCGGCGTCATCTCCTACGTCGAGCCCTCGGCCCTCGGCTGGGAGAGCGGCAGCGTGCGCGTCGAGCGCAGCGGCGCCGTGACGGTGGTGACGGGGTCCAGCGCCCATGGCCAGGGCCACGAGACGACGTGGGCCCAGATCGTCGCGGATGCCCTCGGCGTGAGGCCGGAGGACATCGCGGTCCGCCACGGTGACACGGCGGGTACGCCCCAGGGCTTCGGCACCTTCGGCAGCCGCTCCACCGCGCTGGGCGGCAGCGCCGCGCTCCAGGCCGCCACGGAGGTGCGGGAGCAGGGGCGGCGCCTCGCGGCGGCTCTGCTCGAGGCCGCGCCCGCCGATCTCGTCCTCGCCGATCGGGCCTTCCACGTGGCGGGCGTGCCGGGCCGGCGCGCCTCCTGGCAAGAGGTGGCCGAGCTGGCCTACGGCCCGGCCGCGCGCCGCGCCGGCCACGGACCCGGGCTCGAGGCCACGGTCTTCTTCGAGGGCCAGGGCGAGCTGTGGAGCTTCGGCTCCTGCGTGGCCGTGGTCCGGATCGACCCGGACACCGGCCAGGTCTCGCTCACCCGCTGCGTCTGGGCCGACGACGCCGGTGTGGTCGTGAACCCGCTGCTCGCCGAGGGCCAGCTCCACGGCGCCTATGCCCAGGGCGCAGGCCAGGCGCTGCTGGAGGCGCTCATCTATGACGAGGAGGGACAGCTCCTGACGGGCAGTCTGATGGACTACGCGGTGCCGCGCCTGGGCGACTTCCCCGAGCCGGTGCTCACGACGACCGTCACTCCCTCCCCCTTCAATCCGCTGGGCGTCAAAGGCCTCGGCGAGGCCGGCTGCATCGCCCTGCCCCCGGCCCTCGTCAACGCGGTGCTGGACGCGCTCTCGCCGTTCGGCGTCGAGGACCTCGACCTGCCCCTCACCCCGGAAAGAATCTGGCGCGCCCTCCACCACGGGCTCACCTAGCCCCACAGCTCCTCGGGCGCTTGCTCCCCTGACCCGCCTGCGGCCTGCGGTACCCCGAGTGGGCGGCGACTGCCAGCGGGCCGTGGGGCCCCACGTTCCTCGAGATCACGCCTCGTGACTCCAGTACACTCGGAACACCGATGATCACCGACCCGGCCGTGTTCCGGGACCTGGCCTTCGTCTTCGCCGCGGCGGTGGTGGGAGGCGCTCTCGCCTGGTGGGCGCGCCAGCCGCTCATCCTGGGCTACATCCTCGGCGGCATCCTGGTGAGCCCCCTCACCCCCGGGCCGTCGGTGACCGACGTGCACACCTTCGATCTCTTCGCCGAGATCGGCGTCGTGCTCCTCATGTTCTCCGTCGGCATCGAGTTCTCCCTCAAGGACCTCCTGCGCGTTCGATGGGTGACGCTCCTCGGCGGGCCCGTAGGCCTGGCCCTCTGCGTGGGGCTCGGCGTCGGCGCCGGCGCCCTCCTGGGCTGGACCGCGCTCCAGGGCGCGGTGGTCGGCATCGTCATCTCCGTCGCCAGCACCATGGTGCTGGTGCGGCTGCTCCTGGACCGGGGCGAACTGCACTCGCGCCACGGACGGATCATGATGGGGACGCTCCTCGTCGAGGACCTGGCCGTCGTCGTCCTGATCGTCCTGATCCCGGCCCTGGGAGCGCTGGAGCCGGGCCGGCTGGTGGCCATCGGGGCGGCGCTCGGGAAGGCCGCGCTGGTGCTCCTGCCGTTCACCGTGTCCAGGGGCTCCGCGCCCGGGGGGTGCCATGCCTGTTCGGGGATGCCGCCAACCGGCGCACCCTCGAGCGCGCCGGGGCCGCACGGGCCACCCTGGTGGTGGTGGCGCTGCCCGAGGTCGACCGCGCCCAGCTCGTGGTCCGTTACGTGCGCGCCATGAATCCGGCGGTGCCCGTCCTGGTCCGGGCCCATCACGCCTCAGGCATGGAGGCGCTGGCCCGCGCCGGCGCCACGGAGGTCATCCAGCCCGAACTGGAGGCGGCCGCGACCCTCATCCGGCACGCCCTGCGGCGGTTAGCCCTGCCCCACGACCGCGTGCTCGCCTACCTCGAGCGCTTCCGCAGCGCCATGCAGATGGGTGCAAGAGCGCCTGGGGACGCGATGGATCTCCTGCCCCAGGTGGAGGACCTGGCGGTGGGGCAGGGGGCGCTGGCGGACCAATCGCTGCGCGAGGGGCAGATCCGGGAACGGTTTGGTGTCACGGTCGTGGCCGTGACCCGTGCCGACGGGGAGGTCCTCTTCAACCCCGACCCGGACACCATCCTCCGCGCGGGCGACCTGGTGCGCGTCTTCGGGCTGCCCGAGCAGATCGCCGCGTTCCGCGCCGAGACGGGCGGCAGCGCCCCCCAGGGCCCGCCGCCGCAGTGACGCACGCCGCTGGCGCAGCTCACCAGGGGTGGGACTTGTACCAGTCGCAGATCTCCTCGCCGGTGGCGAACCACACGCCCTTCTGGCGCCGCATGTAGTCGTAGGCCGCCTCGAAGTGCTTCATCCGGTGCGGGACGCCGGA
>Ga0154441_1268_pt1 | contig 11472 bp, 10 predicted proteins | sample RifGroC2_FD_115945 | JGI IMG/M metagenome (GOLD analysis project Ga0154441, IMG submission 115945) | Candidatus Rokubacteria bacterium GWC2_70_16 | reverse complement strand
GATCGGCATCGAGCGCGGGCGCCGGACGCGCCCGAAGCTGAAGGTGGGGATCTGCGGCGAGCACGGCGGCGAGCCCTCGTCCGTGGAATTCTGTCACCGCGTGGGTATGACGTACGTGTCCTGTTCCCCCTTCATGGTCCCCATCGCCTGGCTGGCGGCGGCCCAGGCCCAGATCAAGGAGCCCCGTGCCGCCCGCGGAGGGAAGCGACATGCGTGAGCACACAGGCGTCTACATCCCGGTGCCCACCCCCTACAGGGGGGACACGGTGGCGACGGATCGGCTCCAGGCCAACCTCGAGCGCTGGAACCTGACACCGCTCGACGGCTACGTGATCCTCGGGTCCACGGGCGAGTTCCCGATGCTCTCGGATGCCGAGCGGGACGCGGTGCTGGTGGCCGCGCGCGGGGCGATCCCGCGCGCCCGCGCCATGCTCGCCGGCACGGGGAGCAACTCGACGCTCCTGACCATCCGCCAGACGAAGCGGGCGGCCGAGATCGGGGCGGATGCGGCCATCGTCATCACGCCGCACTACTTCACGAAGGGCTTCGCCCAGGCGGCCGCGCAGATCCGGCACTACCTGGCCGTGGCCGAGGCCTCGCCGATCCCGATCCTGATCTACAACTTCCCGCTCAACACGGGGATCAACCTGGAGCCCGATACCGTGGCGCGCATCGCCGAGCACCCGAACGTGTGCGGGATCAAGGACTCCTCCGGGAACATCCCGCAGGCGGCGCAGATCATCCACCTGACGCCCAAGAGCTTCCACGTGCTGGTGGGGGCGGCGGCGGCGCTGCTGCCCTCGCTGGCCATCGGGTCGTCCGGCGGTATCCTGGCGCTGGCCGTGATCGCGGCGCGGGAGTTCTGCGAGGTGTACGCGCTGGCGCGGCAGGGGTGCTGGGAGGAGGCGAAGGGGATCGCGGCCCGCATGATGCTGGCGGACCGCGGCGTGGCGGGGCGCCACGGCATCGGCGGCCTCAAGGCGGCGCTGGACCTGCAGGGCTTCTACGGCGGCCCCTGCCGGGCGCCGCTGGGCACGCCCGACGGCGACGCCATCGACGAGATCAAGGAGGTCCTCGCCTCCGCAGGGCTCCTCTAGGAGGACACGGTAGTGAAGCTTTCAGGGGCGCGGATCGTGCTGGAGTGCTTGAAGCGTGAGGGGGTGGACGTCGTCTTCGGGCTGCCCGGCGGGGCGGTGCTCCCGATCTACGACGTGCTGCACGACTTCAAGGGGCTCCGGCACATCCTGGTCCGGCAGGAGGCCGCCGCCGGGCATGCGGCGGAGGGGTACTCGCGGACCACGGGCAAGATCGGGGTATGCCTGGTCACCTCCGGGCCCGCGGCCACCAACCTGGTGACCGCGCTCCAGGACGCGCTCATGGACTCGATCCCGCTGGTGGCCTTCACGGGCCAGGTGCCGACCCATCTCATCGGCAACGACGCCTTCCAGGAGGCGGACAACGTGGGCATCACGCGGTCCGCCACCAAGCACAACTTCCTCGTGAAGGACGGCAACGACCTGGCGGCGAACATCAAGGAGGCCTTCCACATCGCCGGGACGGGGCGCCCGGGCCCCGTGCACGTGGACCTGCCCAAGGACGTGCTCGTCAAGGAGTGGACCTACGAGTACCCGGAGACCGTGCACCTCCGCTCCTACAACCCGACCTACGAGGGGCACCCGGGGCAGATCAAGAAGGCCGCGCGCGCCATCGTGCGGGCCAAGCGGCCCGTGCTCTACGTGGGCGGCGGCATCATCTCCTCGAACGCCTCGCCCGAGCTGGGCGCGCTGGTGGCGCTGACCCAGATCCCGGTGACGCAGACCCTCATGGGGCTCGGGGCCTTCCCCATGGCCGACCCCCTGTCGCTCGACATGCTGGGCATGCACGGCACCTACTACGCGAACATGGCCGTCCACCACTCCGACGTGCTGGTGGCCATCGGCGCCCGCTTCGACGACCGCGTCACCGGGCGCGTGGATGCCTTCGCCCCCCATGCCGAGATCATTCACATCGACATCGACCCCTCGTCCATCTCCAAGAACATCAAGGTGGACATCCCCATCGTCGGGGACTGCAAGCGCGTGCTGGCCAAGCTCGTGGAGGCGCTCCACGAGGAGCTGCGCACGTACCCGGCGAGCGGGGTCCGCGAGGCCCGCAAGCAGTGGATGGGCCAGATCGCGGAGTGGAAGCGCGACTTCCCGCTGCGCTACGAGTGGAGCGATGAGGTCGTCAAGCCCCAGCACGTGGTCCAGGAGATCTCCAACCTGACCAACGGGGAGGCGCTCATCGTCACCGGGGTCGGCCAGCATCAGATGTGGGCGGCCCAGTACTACCGCGTCAAGCACCCGCGGGCGTGGTGCACGTCGGGGGGGCTCGGCACCATGGGCTACGGGCTGCCCACCGCCATGGGTGTGCAGGCGGGCAACCCCGGCAAGGTCGTGATCAACATCGACGGCGACGGCTCGTTCCAGATGAACAGCCAGGAGCTGGCGACCTGCTTCGAGGAGAAGCTGCCCGTGAAGTCCGTGATCATCAACAACGGCGGCCACGGCATGGTGCGGCAGTGGCAGCGGATCATCTACAAGGAACGCTACTGCGCCAGCGATCTCGGCGGCAGCCCCGACTTCGTCCGGCTGGCCGAGGCCTACGGGTGCACGGGGATCCGCGTGACCCGGCCCAGCGAGGTGGTGCCCGCGCTGGAGAAGATGATCGCGACGCCGGGCCCGGTGGTGCTGGACGTGTGGGTGGACAAGCACGAGTGCGTCTTCCCCATGGTGCCGGCGGGCGGCGCCAACATCGACATGATCCTGGCCCCGCCGAGCGTGGACGTGCGCGACAAGGCTGCCCGGTCGCAGACGGGGTTTTGAGAGGACGACAGGTGCAGGAGACCGAGGCGCGGAAGCACACGATCGCCGTGCTGGTGGAGAACAAGTTCGGCGTGCTGTCGCGCGTCGCCGGGCTGTTCTCGGCCCGGGGCTACAACATCGAGAGCCTCTCGGTGGGCGAGACCCTGGACCCGACCGTCTCGCGGATGACGCTCGTCGTGCACGGCGACGCGTTCGTCCTCGAGCAGGTCATCAAGCAGCTGCACAAGCTGATCGACGTCATCAAGGTGACGGACCTCAGCGAGGAGGATCACGTCGAGCGCGAGATGCTGCTGATCCGGGTGAACGCCGAGCCCGCCGTTCGCGCGGAGATCCTGCGGGTGGGCGACATCTTCCGCGCCAAGGTGGTGGACGTGACCGCCACGACGTACACCCTGGAGGTCACGGGCGAGGAGACGAAGATCGACGCGATCATCGAGCTGCTGCGGCCGTTCGGCATCCAGGAGCTGGTGCGCACGGGCAAGGTGGCCATCGCCAGGGGGCCGAAGACGCGGCTCCGCAAGGCGGACCAGAAGCTGGGAAAGCCGAAATCGGCCCTCCCGCCGCTGCCCCAGGACCCCCGGGTCGTCGGGTTCGCGGACTAACCAACCAAGGAGACGCTAGTCATGCCGGCGAGGATCTACTACGACCAGGACGCCGATCTCGGGCTGCTGCGCGGCAAGAAGATCGCCATCGTCGGGTACGGCAGCCAGGGCCATGCGCATGCCCTCAACCTGAAGGACTCCGGCCAGGACGTGGTCGTGGGGCTCTACAAGGGCTCCAAGAGCTGGGCCAAGGCCGAGGCCGACGGCTGCCGGGTGACCACCGTGAACGAGGCCGCCCAGGCGGCGCAGATCATCATGATCCTGCTGCCCGACCAGAGCCAGCGGCAGGTCTACGAGGAGTCCATCAAGGGGGCCCTCGGCAAGGGCAAGACGCTCATGTTCGCCCACGGCTTCAACATCCACTTCAACCAGGTGGTGCCCTCGCCGGAGGTGGACGTGTCCATGATCGCCCCCAAGGCCCCAGGGCACGTGATGCGCGACCTCTTCACCCAGGGGCCCGGCGTGCCGGCGCTCGTGGCCGTGTACCAGGACGTGTCGGGCAAGGCGCGGGATTTGGCCCTGGCCTACGGCAAGGGCGTCGGCTGCACGCGCGCCGGCGTCATCGAGACCACGTTCAAGGAGGAGACCGAGACCGACCTCTTCGGCGAGCAGACGACCCTCTGCGGCGGCATCTCCCACCTGATCAAGGACGCCTTCGACACCCTCGTGGAGGCGGGCTACCAGCCCGAGATCGCCTACTTCGAGTGCATGCACGAGATGAAGCTGATCGTGGACCTGTTCTACCAGGGCGGGCTCGCCTACATGCGCTACTCGGTCTCGGACACGGCGGAGTACGGCGACTACACGCGCGGCCCCCGGATCATCAACGAGCAGACCCGGGCCGAGATGAGGAAGATCCTCTCCGAGATCCAGTCCGGCCAGTTCGCGCGCGAGTGGGTGCTCGAGAACCAGGCGAACCGCGCGGGCTTCCTCGCCATGCGCAAGCGCGACGCCCAGCACCCCATCGAGGAGGTGGGCTCCCGGCTCCGCAAGATGATGTCCTGGATCAAGCCCCCGCGGATGTGACCGCCCGACGGGGGAGGGCGATCCAGTTCCAATCGGAGAATGATGAGCTCGCGGGAGGGGTGCGGGCCAGTGGGTGGCGTGGCGGGCGGGGCGCCGCACCCACGCCTTCGGCGCGGGTACCCGGCGGAGCGCACCGCTGAACCGGCTCGCGTGTGCTGCGAGAGCCGGATCGCGTGGGGCACGGCCGGGGCGTATGCCCACGCTCACACCGTGGGGCTGCCCGCCGCGCCAGGACCCGCTGGCCCGTGCCCCGGCGCGTGCGCGGATGTCCGTATCGGAGGGAACTCATGCGCCTGCCGGTAGCCCCGGAGGGGTGGCCGTTCATCCTCCCGTCGCTGGCGGTGTCGTGTATTCTGGCGGTGATGGGCTGGCGCCGGGCCGCGGCCGTGGCGGCGGTGCCGGGGCTCCTGTCGCTGGGGTTCTTCCGCGATCCCGAGCGGACGGCGCCCCGGGTGCCGGGGGCGGTGCTGGCGCCGGCCGACGGCAAGGTGATGGCCCTCGACGAGGTGGACGACCCGTTCGTCGGATCGGCCGTGCGGATGTCCATCTTCCTGTCGCCGCTGGACGTGCACGTCAACCGCGCGCCCGTCGCGGGCGTCGTGCGGGACGTGCAGTACGTGCCGGGTCGGTTCCTGGCCGCGTACCGGCCCGAGGCCTCCGCGGACAACGAGCGCTGCACCGTGACGCTGGACGGTGACGGGACCCGGGTCGCGGTGAGTCAGATCGCGGGGGTGCTCGCCCGGCGCATCGTGTGCCGGGTGCGTCCGGGCGACACGCTCCAGGCCGGCGAGCGGTACGGCCTGATCCGGTTCGGGTCGCGTACCGACCTCGTCGTGCCGCGGAGCACGGAGGTCCGGGTCCGGGTGGGGGATCGCGCGCGCGGGGGCGAGACCGTCATGGGAGTCCTCCAGTGAGACGACGACACCTGCCGGGCGAGGGCGGGCGCGGCGCCCGACGGCGCCGCTGGGCCGAGCTGCGCGAGCAGCGGCGGCGCGGCATCTTCCTGCTGCCGAGCCTGCTCACCACCGGGAACCTCTTCTGCGGCTTCCTGGCCCTGATCCTCACCGCCCAGGGGCGCGCGGTGGAGGCCGCCATCGCCATCTTCGTCGCCATGGTGCTCGACATCCTGGACGGCAAGGTGGCGCGGCTCACCAAGACCGCGACCCAGTTCGGCGTGGAGTTCGACTCGCTGGCGGACGTGGTCTCCTTCTGCGTGGCCCCGGCCTTCATGCTCTACTCGCTGGTCCTCTCCCGGCTCGGGCGGGCGGCCTGGCTGGGGGCCTTCCTCTTCGTGATCTGCGGCGCCCTCAGGCTGGCCCGGTTCAACGTCTACACCGGCGTGGCGGACCGGCGCTACTTCGTGGGGCTGCCCACACCGGCCGCCGCGGGCATCGTCGGCGCCGTGTTCCTGGTCCTCGACGGGGAGGAGATCGAGCGGTGGCAGGCCATCGCCATCGCCGTGGGCACCTACCTCGTGGCGCTGCTCATGGTCTCCACCTTCCGGTACTACTCCTTCAAGGAGATCGACCTGGCGCGCCGGCGCCCGGTCGGGCTCCTGCTGCTCGTCGTGCTCGCGGTGCTGATCGTCGCCACCCATCCGCAGTGGTTCCTGTTCGTGCTCTTCTCGGCCTACCTGCTGAGCGGGCCCACGCGCCCCGTGTGGGCGCGCCGCCGGGAAGGGGCCATGTCGGCCGAGAAGGCGCCACGGGACTCGCAGTAGACGCACAGCGGAGGACGTCATCATGGAACGCATCATCATCTTCGACACCACGCTCAGGGACGGCGAGCAGGCCCCCGGCTTCTCCATGAACACGCCGGAAAAGCTGGAGATGGCGCGCCAGCTGGCCCGGCTCAACGTGGACGTCATCGAGGCTGGCTTCCCGATCTCCTCCGACGAGGACTTCGCGGCCGTGCGCGAGGTCGCCAGGCAGGTGGGCACGCTGCCCGGGGCGCCCGTCATCTGCGGCCTCAGCCGCGTGGGCCTCATGGACATCGATCGCGCGTGGGAAGCGGTGAAGCACGCGCAGCGGCCGCGCATCCACACCTTCGTGGCCACCTCCGACATCCACCTGAAGTACAAGCTCCGCAAGAGCCGCGCCGAGGTCCTCGCGGCCGCCGTGGAGGCCGTGAAGCACGCGCGCGGCTACTGCGAGGACGTGGAGTTCTCCCCCGAGGACGCCTCCCGCTCGGACTTCGACTACATGTGCGACGTCCTCGAGGCGGTGATCGATGCCGGCGCCCGCACCATCAACATCCCCGACACCGTGGGCTACGCCATTCCCCGGGAGTGGGGGGAGCGCATCGCCCGCATCCGGGAGCGGGTCCGGAACAGCGCCCAGGCCGTCCTCTCGGTGCACTGCCACAACGACCTGGGCCAGGCGGTGGCCAACTCGCTGGTGGCGATCCAGAACGGCGCCCGGCAGATCGAGTGCACCATCAACGGCATCGGGGAGCGGGCGGGCAACGCCTCTCTCGAGGAGGTCGTGATGGCGCTCAAGACGCGCACGGACTACTTCGGCGTGGACACGCAGGTCCGCACCGAGGAGATCTTCCGCTCCTCGCGCCTCCTCTCCCACATCACCGGCGTCCACGTGCAGCCCAACAAGGCCATCGTCGGCGAGAACGCGTTCGCCCACGAGGCGGGCATCCACCAGGACGGGGTGCTGAAGGAGAAGCTCACGTACGAGATCATGCGGCCGCAGGACATCGGCCGCGAGGCCAACAAGCTCGTCATGGGCAAGCACTCCGGGCGCCGGGCGCTGGCGGCGCGGCTCAAGGACCTGGGCTTCGAGCTGGACGAGGCGGAGCTGGGCAAGGCGTTCAAGCGGTTCAAGGACCTCGCGGACAAGAAGAAGGACATCTTCGACGAGGACCTGATGACGATCGTGAAGGACGAGATCGCCCAGGTGCCCGAGACCTACGCCCTGGACTACCTCCACTCGATCAGCGGCACGGGCGTGATCCCGTCAGCCACGGTGCGGCTCCGGAAGGACCAGGAGGTTTTCCAGGACTCGGGCGCCGGGGACGGCCCGGTGGACGCGGTGCTCAACGCCATCGACGCCATCACCGGGCTCAAGGGGCGGCTGCAGGACTACCAGCTGCGCGCCATCACGGGGGGCAAGGACGCCATCGGCGAGGTGTCGGTGAAGGTGGACTTCGACGGGACCGTGGTGACCGGCAAGGGTAGCTCGACGGACGTCATCGAGGCGAGCGCCCGGGCCTACGTGAACGCACTCAACCGGCTGGTGCATCCGGCCGGAGGCCAGAAGCTCAAGGAGGTCGGCCCCTGACCATGCCCACCTACAAGATCGCGGTGCTCGCCGGGGATGGCATCGGCCAGGAGGTGACGCCCGAGGCCCAGCGCGTCCTCGAGGTGGTGGGCAAGGCCACCGGCGCGTCCTTCGAGTTCGAGCCGGGCCTGGCGGGCGGGGCGGCCATCGACGCCACCGGCGGCCCGCTGCCGGAGTCCTCGCTCCGGCTCTGCGAGCAGAGCGACGCCATCCTGTTCGGGGCGGTGGGCGGGCCCCGCTGGGACACGCTGCCCCAGGAGAGCCGGCCCGAGCGCGGGCTCCTTCGGATCCGCAAAGAGCTGGACCTCTTCGCCAATCTCCGGCCCGCGAAGTGCTTCCCCATGCTGGTGGACGCCTCCCCCCTCAAGCGGTCGGTGGTGGAGGGGACGGATCTCATGGTCGTCCGCGAGCTGACCGGCGGGCTCTACTTCGGCGAGCCGCGAGGGCGCGAGGAGTTCGCCGACGGCAGCGAGCGCGCGGTGAACACCATGGCCTACACCTCGCGCGAGATCGAGCGTGTGGTCCGCGCCGCCTTCGACGTGGCCATGAAGCGCAAGCGGCGGCTGGCCTCGGTGGACAAGGCGAACGTGCTGGTGGTCTCCCAGCTCTGGCGCGAGGTGGTCACGCGGGTGGCCAGGGACTACCCGCAGGTGGCGGTGGAGCATGTCCTGGTGGACAACTGTGCCATGGCGCTCGTCAACCGGCCCACGCAGTTCGACACCATCGTCACGGAGAACACCTTCGGCGACATCCTCTCGGACGAGGCCGCCATCCTGGCGGGCTCCATGGGGATGCTGCCCTCGGCCAGCCTCGGCGGGCGGGTGGGCCTCTACGAGCCCGTCCACGGCACGGCGCCCGACATCGCGGGCAAGGGTCTGGCGAACCCCATCGCGGCGATCCTGTCGGCGGCGATGCTGCTCCGCTACTCGCTGGACCGCGGGCCCGACGCCGACCGCGTCGAGGCGGCGGTGCTCCGGGTGCTCGAGCAGGGGCACCGGACCGGCGACATCGCGGCCGGGGGCCAGAAGACGGTGGGGACGCGCGAGATGGGCGACCTCATCGCCCGCGAAGTCGAACGCGCCTATTAGCAGGGAAAGGACGACAGCGTCATGAGCGGGTTGCGGGTGGCGGTGGTGGGCGTGACGGGAGCGGTGGGGCAGACGACGCTCAGGATCCTCGAGGAGCGGAAGTTCCCGGTGGTGGACCTCCGGGCCTTCGCCTCGGAGCGGTCGGTGGGCAAGACGGTGACCTTCCGGGGCGACTCGATCCGCGTGGAGAGGATCGGGCCCGAGGCCTTCAAGGGCGTGCAGATCGCCTTCTTCTCGGCGGGCTCGGCGCAGTCCAGGGAGTACGCGCCGCTGGCCGTCAAGGCCGGGGCTGTGGTGGTGGACAAGTCGAGCGCCTTCCGGATGGACCCCGCCGTGCCGCTGGTGGTCCCCGAGATCAACGCGCATGCCGTCAAGGGGCACCAGGGGATCGTCGCCGTCCCGAACTGCACCACCGTCGTCACGGTGATGCCGCTCAAGCCGCTCCACGACGCCGGCCGGCTGCGCCGCGTGATCGCCACGAGCTTCCAGGCCGTCTCCGGAGCCGGAGTCAACGGGGTCGAGGATCTCCGCAGCCAGACGCTGGCCTGGGCGCGCGGCGAGGCCCTGACGCCGAAGCACTTCCTCCACCAGATCGCCTTCAACGTGATCCCGCACATCGACAAGTTCGGCGCGGGCGGGTACACGGGCGAGGAGCTGAAGCTGGTCACGGAGGCCCGGAAGATCCTCGAGTTGCCGGACCTCGCGGTGTCGCCGACGACGGTCCGGGTGCCCGTGTTCACCGCTCACTCCATCGCCGTGTACGCGGAGACCGAGGCGACGGTGGGCGCGGAGCGTGCCCGCGAGGCCTTCGCCCGCTTCCCGGGGCTCCGGCTCTGGGACGACCCGGCCCAGAACCGCTATCCGATGCCCATCGACGTGGAGGGGCAGGACGACTGCTTCGTGGGCCGCATCCGCGAGGACCTGTCGCTGCCCAACGCGCTGAATTTCTGGGTCGTGGGCGACCAGCTGCGCAAGGGCGCCGCGCTCAACGGGATCCAGATCGCCGAGCTCCTGATCCGCTGAGCGGCGCCGAGACCGGCGCCGGGCGGGGGGCATGACGCGCACGCTTCGCCTCGCGCTGGCCTACGACGGCACGGACCTCTTCGGCTGGCAGACCCAGCCCGCCCGCCCGACGGTCCAGGGGCTGCTCATGCACTCCTGCGAGCGGGTCCTCGGCGAGCCCGTCAAGGTCGTGGGCGCCAGCCGCACCGATGCCGGCGTCCACGCCCTGCGCCAGGTGGCGAGCCTTGCCACCGCCTCGCCGATGGCGCCTGCGGTGCTGGGCCGGGCCCTCAACGCCCTGCTCCCCGCCGCCATCCGGGTCCTCGACTGCCGCGAGGCCGCGCCGGGCTTCGACGCCCGGCGCTGGGCCCGGGGCAAGCGCTACGGCTACCTGATCGACCGGGGCGACGCGGCCGATCCCTTCCTCCGCCGCTATGCCTGGCACGCCCCCTACGCGCTCGAGGCCGAGACCATGGCGCGCGCGCTCCGGCTCCTCAGGGGCAAGCACGACTTCTCCGCGTTCTGCGCCGCTCCCGGCCGCGGGCGCCCCCCCACGTGCACCGTCCGCTCGGCGCGGCTGGTCCTGCGGAAGGGCCGGCTCGGGATCCTCCTCTCGGCCGACAGCTTCCTCCACCACATGGTGCGCAACCTCGTGGGCAGCCTCGTGGAGATCGGCCGGGGGGCGCGGGAGCCCGGCTGGCTCGGCGCGCTGCTCGCGGCGCGCGACCGGAGGCTGGCGGGGCCGACGGCACCGCCCCGGGGGCTCACCCTCGTGCGTGTGCTCTACCCCACGTGAGCGGCGCGAGGGGCCGGGGAGCGGCTTGCCTTTGTCCCCGGGCGCCGGCAGGATAGAGCCATGCGAACGTACCTTCGGGTGAGCCGCGCCGGCGCCGAGGAGGTCAAGGCCGAGGTGGTGCGCGAGCAGCCGCTCACCGTCCACGTCAACGGCGCGCGCTTCATCACGCTCCTCTGCTCGCCCTTCCAGCTCGAGGCGCTGGTCATCGGCTACCTGTGGATGGAGAAGGTGATCGGACGGCTCGAGGACATCGCCCGCCTGGAGGTGTCCGAGGTGGACGGCCGCGCGGACGTGACGCTCACGCAGCCGGTGGAGCTGCCCACGGAGCGCGTCCTCACCTCCGGCTGCGGCGGCGGCATCACGTTTCGCATCGACCCGCGTCTCTTCACGCGGCTCGACTCCTCGCTGCGCATCCGCCCGGCGCAGCTCGCGGCGCGGATCAAGGACCTCTTCGGCGAGGCCGCCCACTATCGCGCCTCGCGCGGCATCCACGGCGCGGCGCTCGCCGACGCCGAGCGGCTGCTGGTGGTCGCCGAGGACGTGGGGCGCCACAACGCCGTGGACAAGCTCAAGGGGGAGGCGCTCCTCAGGGGCATTCCCACCACGGACCGGGTCCTGCTGTCCACCGGCCGGGTCTCCTCGGAGATGCTCCTCAAGGCCGTGCGCATGGGCGTGCCGGTGGTGGCCTCCCGGACCTCACCGACGGAGATGGCGGTGGGGCTCGCCGAGCAGCTGGGCGTCACCGTCATCGGCTATCTGAGGCCCGACACGCTCAACCTCTACGCTGGCGAGGCCCTGGACCTG
>Ga0154441_1289_pt1 | contig 11567 bp, 9 predicted proteins | sample RifGroC2_FD_115945 | JGI IMG/M metagenome (GOLD analysis project Ga0154441, IMG submission 115945) | Candidatus Rokubacteria bacterium GWC2_70_16 | reverse complement strand
TTCTCCTTCACCCGGTCGGTGTAGCCACGGAAGTACTCGGCGCCAAAGGGCGAGTCCTGGTAGAGCCAGGCCACGCGGAGTGCCCGGTCGCGGGCCAGGACCGGCTTGACCTCCTGGACCAGGAAGTCCACGGTGCCGGCGCCGTACATGAGCCCGGTGGCCTGGTAATGGAAGACCATGGACTTGGTCGGGTCCGGCCCCATGTCCGTCGTGCGTGTGAACTGCGGCGTCGAGGGAGTGGGGATGTAGGGCATCCCGTGCTCCCGGATCAGCGGCAGCGCGGCCATGCCGAAGGCGCTTCCCAGCCCGCCGAACACCAAGCTCACCTTGTCCTCGACGATCAGCCTGGTCACGCCGGACACCGCGCCCTCCCGGGAGGTCTGGTCGTCGCCGATCCGCAGCTCGAGCTTGAGGCGCGCATTGAGAGCCTTGACGGGAACGCCGCCGGCGGCGTTGACCTCGTCCACGGCGAGCGCCGCCGCCCGCCGCTGATCCTCACCGGTGGCCGCGGCCGGGCCCGTCATCGAGGTCAGGAGCCCGAGCCGCACGGTCTGGGCCTGGCCGGGGGCAGGCATCGAGGCCAGGACGCCCGCGAGCAGAGCCACGAGCGACAGGACTGCCGCGTCAGTCATCCTCCGAAACAGTCGCATGCGCTTCCTCCTCCTGGCTGCGCCGGACTGGGCGCGCCGATCCCTGGAACGGATTCGAGCCCGCGGGTCCATGCGATTGACCTAGTGCCCTCCGCGCCGAGCATGCCCGACCATAGCGCGGCCGGCCCGAGGGCGCAAGCCGCCGAAGCTGCGTCGTATTCGGCCACGTCCGGGGACCTCAGGTCACCCGTCTGGCGTCGACGATTTCCAGCCGCATGTCCAGCAGCGGGGCATCCACGATCTGCCGTCCGATGCGGGTGGTGACGGTGGCCGTGTCCTCGGCGGCGACCCCGCCGCCCGCGCGCGTCGAGCGCGACCGCACGCTGACGCCGCCCGAGCCCTGCACGCCCTGCTGGCTCGCGCGGTCCTGCTGGCGGAACTCGATCACGACCTTGACCTGCCGGGGCGCGGCGGTCCCGCTCCCGGAGAACCCCGCGAGGAAAGCGATCCAGGCGAGGAGGATCGCAACTGGCCGCACCCCCTCCCTCGCCGGCTCGCGCCGCCGCGGCCTGTCCGGCCCCCTACCCGGGAATCTGCGCATCCTCGGGCAGCCGGTCCCACGCGGGTGTCCAGTCGGGCACCGTGAGTCCAGCGGCCTCCGCGAGCCCCTTCACCTCGCGCGCGAAGGCCCCGCGCACCTCGTCGTTGTCGCGGAGCTTCAGGCCGTGCTTCCGGTACAGCGCGTTCCGCGCCGACCCGGGCCGCCCGAAGATGTTCATGGTCCGCACGTACCACTTGTCCAGCGCTCCCTGCGCCTCGCCCCGGGTGGCGGGGTCGGCGCCGAGCCGCTGCACCCACAGCTCGCCGTGGCGGATGTGCATCTTCTCTTCCTTGAAGATGCCCTCGATAGCCCGGGCCCACGGTCCGTAGGAGCACTGCCGCACGTCCTCGAGCTGATGCCCTGCCCCGCGGTCCATGCAGAAGTTGAAGAAGACGAAGTCGGACCAGCGGTCGATGGGATAGTAGAAGATGTTCACCCGCTCGTCGTCGGCCACCCGTTGGGTGCCGATATCCGCCTCCGCGTCGTCGAGCCTCAGCGTGAAGTCGTGCCTGGCGACGTGGGCCGCCACCTTCACGCCCAGGTCCTCGAGCAGTCCGTACATCACGTGGGCGTGACGGACCTCGTCCTTGACGATCTGCGCGACCACGTGCTTCTCCTCGATGGTCGGCGCCTTCATGATCCACGGCACGTAGCCGAAGGCGCCGGCCAGCTCCGAGTCCGCCTGCATGGTCATGAGGTGGATCAGGTGGTGCCGGTACTCCTCCGTCATCTCCTCGGGGGACTCGATGCGCTCCCCCGCCCGGATCCTCCGCAGCAGCCGCTCCTCCCTCTCCGGCTCGCTCATGCGCGTCTCCTCGTCTCCGGGTCCCGGATCATTGCACAGCGACGCTCTTGACGAGCCACGACTGGCGCTCGAGGAAGCGCGTGATGCTCTCCAGGAGGCGTGGATCCGACGAGGGCTCGAGGCGGATCCGATCGGGCAGGATGTAGCACACCTCGGGATAGGTCACGAGGAGCCGCAGGAGGGTGCGCGCGCGCGCGTCCGCGGCCAGGAGCCCGCTGCGTCCCTGGCCGCCGGCGGCGGCGTCCCACTCCGGCCGGAGCTCCAGCCGCAGCTCGCGGCCGTTCATGCGAGGAGGCGGGCGTACTCGGCCGCCATGGCCGCCACCTGGGCCGAGGCGGAGAAGGAGCGCTCGGCCACGACCCGCGCCGCCGCCCCCATCGCCCGGCGTCGCTCGGGGTCGAGCAAGAGCGCGATCGCGGCGTCCGCGAGGTCGCTGGCGTCGGGCTTGGTGAGGATGCCCGTCTCACCGTCGACGACCACTTCCTCGACGCCGGAGGCGCGTACCGCCACTGCCGGGAGCCCGCAGGCGTGCGCCTCGGCGAGGACCAGCCCCTGGGTCTCCGTCTCGGAGGCGAAGAGGAACAGGTCTGCGGCCTGGTAGTAGGGCGGAAGGGCTGCGCGCGCCGCGCCCCCGTGGAAGTGGATCCGGTCGCGCGCGGGGCTCGCCTCGGCCGCCCGGCGAAGCGCCTCGGCATGACTGCCCTGCCCCACGAGCGACAGCCGCGCGTCCGACAGCGCCTCGGCGATGGACCCGAACGCCGCGATGACCCGCTCCACGCTCTTCTCCCGGTCGAGCCGCCCCACGTAGAGACAGAGCGGCGCCCCGGAGGGAAGCCCGAGGCGCCGGCGGGCCGCCGTCCGGTCCCCCGGCGCGAACTGGTCCACGGGCACGCCGGTGGGCACCACGGCCAAGCGCGTGCCGACGCCGCGCTCGCGGAGCATCTCGGCGATCCCGGCCGACGGCGCCACCACCACGTCCGCCGAGTCCGCGAAGCGGCAGGAGAGCCGGACCGCCAGCGCCCGCACAAACCGCTGCGGCAGCGGCACGTAGTGCGCGTACTTCTCGTAGCGCGTGTGGTAGGTGAAGACCAGCGGAAGGCGCTGCTGCCGGGCCAGCCGCCGGGCCGTGACGCCCAGGAGGAAGGGGTGCTGGGCGTGGATGACGTCCAGGTCGAGCCCGCGCGCCACCCGCGCCAGCCGCGGCGAGAACGGCAGCGGCAGGGCGAAGCCGGGATAGGTGGGCGCGGGGATCGACGGGTAGCGGAAGACCAGCGGCGGGTCCTCCATCGTCTCGGCCGGCGCCGGCGCGAACACCCAGGTCCTGTGCCCGAGGCGCTCGAGCCCCTCGCGGAGCGTCTCGACGGCGGTGGTGACGCCGCCCCGGAACGGCAGGTAGTTGTTGGTGAACAGTGCGACCCGCATCCGCTACTCGGCGGGGCCGCCCGGCTCCTTCCCGCGCTCCAGGAAGTCCCCCGGCTTGATCGAGTCGAGCCACTCCTTCACCCGCTCCTGGTCGTCGCCTTTCGCGGGAGCCGTCTCGCCCTCCCGGACGACCTCGACGGTTTGCGCCCTGAGGACGACCTCCTCCTCCACGAAGATGGGCGCGGCCACCCGGAGCGCGAGCGCGATGGCGTCCGACGGGCGGGAGTCCACGGTGATCTCGGTGGCGCCGAGCTGCAGGTGGATGACGGCGAAGAAGGTGTTCTCCCGCAGGTCGTTGACCACCACCTTCACGACGCGCGCGTGCAGCGACTCCAGGATGCTCTTGATGAGGTCGTGGGTCATGGGCCGCGGCGTCGGGATCTTCTCCAGCTCCAGCGCGATGGCGTTGGCCTCAGCGAGTCCCACCCAGATGGGCAGCGAGCGCTTCTCCTCCTCGTCGCGGAGAATGAGGATGGGCAGGTTGGAGAGCGGGTCCAGGGCCAGCCCCTTCACCTTCATCTCGAGCCACATGGCGCGCTTCCCTCCTACGCCCGCTGGGCCGCCGCGGCCTGGAGCGCGGCCTCGCGGCCGGCCAGCGCTCCGCGCAGGCTGTGAGGCAGGGCCTGGGTGATGAGGACTGGAACCACCTCGCCGAAGAGGTCCTGGCCCTCGGGATCGAAGTTCACGACGCGGTTGCAGCGGGTGCGGCCGGTCGCCTCGAGGGGGCTCTTGCGGGACGCGCCCTCCACCAGGACGGCCAGCACGCGGCCCACGAGGTCCCGGCTCTTCGCGGCTGCCACGCGGCCGGCCACCTCCAGGAGGCGCCTGTTGCGTCCGGCCTTGATCTCGTCAGGCACCTGCTCCGGCATCGCCGCGGCGGGCGTGCCGGGGCGCCGCGAGTAACGGAACGCAAAGACGTTGTCGTAGCCCACCCGCTCGACCACGCTCACCGTGGCCTCGAAATCCTCCTCGGTCTCCCCGGGAAAGCCGACGATCAGGTCGGTGGAGAGCGCGATCTCCGGCACCGCCTCCCTGAGCTGGGCGATCAGGTCGAGGTAGCGCGCCCGCGTGTAGCCGCGGTTCATGCGGGCGAGGATCCGGTCCGAGCCCGACTGCAGCGGCAGGTGCAGGTACTCCACCACCTTCGGGAGCTCCCGGATGGCGCCGATCAGCCGGCTCGTGAGGTTGTACGGGTTCGACGTGGTGAACCGGACCCGCTCGAGGCCGTCGATCTCGTTCACCCGCTCGAGGAGGGCGGCGAGGTCCGTGGGGGGCGTGAGGTCGCGGCCGTAGGCGTTCACGGTCTGCCCGAGGAGCGTCACCTCGCGGCAGCCCCGCCCCGCGAGCTCGGCAATTCCCGCCAGCACGGCTCCGGGCGCGTGGCTGCGCTCCCGCCCCCGCGTGGTCGGCACGACGCAGAAGGTGCAGTGCTTCTCGCAGCCCTCCATGACCGTCACGAAGGCCTTGAGGCGGCGGCGCTCATCGGGGCGGGGCGCGATCCCCACCAGCGGCCCCTCGCCCGTGTCGAGGAGCGGCCGCCGCTCCGCCCGGGCGCGCGCCACGAGGTCGCCGACCCGGGCGATGGCCGGCGAGCCGAAGACCAGGTCCACGAACGGGGCGCGCGCCTGGATCCGCCCCTGCTGGAGCTGCGCCATGCAGCCCATCACCCCGATGACGAGATCCGGATTGGCCCGCTTGAGCCTTCGGAGCGACCCGAGCTGGGAGAAGACCTTCTCCTCGGCGCGCTCGCGGATCGAGCACGTGTTCAGCAGGATCACGTCGGCCCCCTCGGGGGACTCGGTGAGCTCGTAGCGCGCGCGCCCGAGCAGCCCGGCCACCCGCTCGGAGTCGTACTCGTTCATCTGGCAGCCGTAGGTGATGACATGAAGTTTGGGCATAAATTCCTGGGGCTTACGTTAACACCCGGCCCCGGAGGTGTCAAACCGCGGGGCGTTCAGGCCGGTTCCGCGAAGACGCCGATGCGGCGGAATCTCTCGTAGCGCTCCCGCACCAGCTCGTCCGCAGTCCTCGACTTGAGTTGCCCGAGCTCCGCAGACAGGGCCCCGCGCAGCTGCGCGGCCGCCTCCTCCCAGTCGCGGTGGGCGCCGCCCGGGGGCTCGGGGACGATCCCGTCGATGACGCCGAGACGCAGGAGGTCAGGCGCCGTCGTTCGCATGAGCCGCGCCGCCTCGGGCGCCTTCGAGGCATCGCCCCAGAGGATGGCGGCGCAGCCCTCGGGGGAGATGACCGAGTAGATCGCGTACTCGAGCATCAGGACGCGATTGGCCACCCCGATGGCCAGCGCCCCGCCGCTGCCCCCCTCCCCCGTCACCACGGAGATGACGGGCGTCCGCAGGCCCGCCATCTCGCGCAGGTTCCGCGCGATCGCCTCGGCCTGTCCGCGCTCCTCGGCCCCGAGCCCCGGATAGGCCCCGGGCGTGTCGATGAAGGTGATCACCGGCTTGCCGAACTTCTCGGCCAGCCGCATGAGGCGCAACGCCTTGCGGTAGCCCTCGGGATGCGGCATCCCGAAATTGCGGGCGATGTTCTCCCGCGTGTCGCGCCCCTTCTGGTGCCCGAGGACGACCACGGGCTCTCCCTCGAAGCCCGCGAGCCCCCCGACGATCGCCATGTCGTTGCCGAACACGCGGTCGCCGTGCAGCTCGAGGAAGTCCGTGAAGAGGAGGCGGAAGAAGTCCAGGGCGTGCGGCCGCTTCGGGTGCCGGGCAAGCTGCGCGCGCTGCCAGGCCGTGAGGCTCCCGTAGATCTTCTGCTGCAGCCGCTTGAGCCGGTCTTCCAGCCTGGCGATCTCGCTCCGGGACGCCGCCTCGCTCCCCCCGGAGGCGCGGAGCTCCGCGATGCGGCTCTCCAGCTCCAGGACCGGCTTCTCGAACTCAAGCTCGTCCGGCATACTCGACGGTGACGCTGTCCGGCCCCAGGAGGCCCTCGAGCTTCTCCATCAGCTCGGGGCCGGGCTCGATGGGGCATCCCGCCGCCTTCACGACGACCTCGTGCTCCGGCAGGAGCACGTGCAGGAAGAGCGGCGTCCCGCCCGGGTGCTCCCGGCAGACCTGCCGCACCGCCGCGAGCAACGGCTCCACGGCGGATGCCTCGGGGCGCAGCCGGAGCCGGCACGCATGCGCGTGCCGCTCCCCCCCGTTCTCCAGCTCGCCCCCGTTCTCCAGCTCGCCCCCGTCGGCCGGCGCCGTCCCAAGTCCAGCGCGCCCCCGCGCGCCCGCGCCGGCCGCGCGGAGCGCGGTCTCGAGCGGCGCGATCTCCTCCACGAGGACGACCCGGCCCTTCTCCGTCTCGTCGATGCGCCCCTTGACGATCACCGGGCCCGGGGCGCGCAACGCCGCGCCGCAGGTCTTGAGTGCCTCCGGGAACACGGTGAGCGACACGCCGCCGTCCGCCACGTCGAGCGTCGCGAAGGCCATGCGGTTGCCGCTCTTCGTCGCGCGCTCCCTGAGCGCGCTGATCTGGCCCAGGAGCGCGACGCGCGAAGCCACCGGCCGCGAGGCCACCTCCGCCGCCCCCGTCGTGCCCAGGTTCCGGGCCGTCTCGCGGTACCGCTCCAGCGGGTGTCCCGAGAGGTAGAAGCCCAGCACCTCTTTCTCGTAGGCGAGGCGCTGCTCGGTGGGCCACTCGGGCGCCGCCGCCTCGCGCTCGGCCGCGGCCGGCAGGGCCGGGTCGGCGGCCCCCGGGACGTCGAAGAGCGAGGCCTGTCCCTCCTCGCGGTCCCGCTGCTTCCGCTGCCCCGCCTCCATGGCCTGGTCCAGCGAGGTGAGCAAGGCGGCCCGGGTGGCACCCAGCGTGTCGAAGGCCCCGGCCTTGATGAGACTCTCGATGACGCGCCGGTTGATGAGCCTGAGGTCCGCGCGGCCGCAGAAGTCCCCCAGCGAGGTGAAGGGCCCGTGCTGGCCGCGGTTCCTGACGATGGACTCGATGGCCGAGGCCCCGACGTTCTTGACGGCAGCCAGCCCGAAGCGGATCGCAGCCTCCGACACCGTGAATCGCGCCTCCGAGGCATTCACGTCGGGTGGCGCCACCTCGAGCCCCATGGCCCGGCACTCGTCCATGTGCTGGACGATCTTCTCCGTCCTGTCCATCTCGGAGGTGAGCAGCGCGGCCATGAACTGCACGGGGTAGTTCGCCTTGAGGTACGCGGTCTGGTAGGCCACGAACGCGTAGCAGGCGGCATGGCTGCGGTTGAACCCGTAGCCGGCGAACTTCTCGATCAGCTCCCAGATCCGCTCCGCCTTCCGCGCGTCCATCTTCTTGGCCCGGCAGCCGGTAACGAACTGCTCGCGCTGCCGGGCCATGAGCTCGCGGTCCTTCTTCCCCATGGCCTTCCGGAGCGTGTCGGCCTGCCCCAGCGTGAAGCCGGCCAGCTCGGCGGCGAGCCGCATCACCTGTTCCTGGTAGACCATGATCCCGTAGGTCGCCTTGAGGTGCTCCTCCATGGCCGGGTGCTCGTAGGTGATGGGCGCGCGGCCGTGCTTCCGGTTCACGAAGTCCGGGATCAGGTCCATGGGCCCCGGCCGGTACAGCGCCACCATGGCGATCAGGTCCTCGATGTGCCCGGGACGGAGCTTCTGCAGCGCGTCCCGCATGCCCGGCGACTCCAGCTGGAAGACGCCCAGCGTGCGCGCCTCGCTGAGAAGCTGATACGTCCGGGCGTCGTCCAGGGGAAAGGCGTCCGGGTCCAGCGTGACGCCGCGCGACTCCTTCACGAGCCGGACGGCGTCGGTGATCACCGTCAGGGTCTTGAGGCCCAGGAAGTCCATCTTGAGGAGCCCGAGCTTCTCGATGGGCCCCATCGCGAAGCCCGTGATGAGCTCCGGCCGCTTCGGGTCCTTGTAGAGCGGCACCCGCTCCATGAGCGGCTCGTCCGAGATCACCACCGCCGAGGCGTGCACCGAGGCGTGCCGCGTGCACCCCTCGAGCGCCTTGGCCACGCCCCACAGCTCCCCCACCCGCGGGTCGCGCCTGACCAGCTGCGCCAGCTCCGGGGCCTTCTCCAGCGAGTCGTCCAGCGTGATGTTGAGCGGGAAGCCCGGGACGAGCTTCGCGAGGCGGTCGGCCTCGCCGTAGGAGAAGCCCAGCACCCGCCCCACGTCGCGGATCACCGCCTTGGCGCCCATGGTGCCGAAGGTGATGATGTGCGCCACGCGGTCGGCCCCGTAGCGCTCCACCACGTACCGGATCACCTCGTCGCGCCGGTCGTCCGCGAAGTCGATGTCCATGTCCGGCATCGAGATGCGCTCGGGATTCAGGAAGCGCTCGAAGAGGAGATCGTAGCGGATGGGGTCCACATTGGTGATCCCGAGGCAGTAGGCCACCAGCGACCCGGCCGAGGAGCCGCGCCCGGGCCCCACGGCGATCCCCTGGCGGCGGGCGTAGGCGATGAAGTCCCACACCACCAGGAAGTAGCCCGAGAACCCCATGCGCGAGATCACGCCCAGCTCGTAGCGCAGCCGCTCCGCCACGGCGTCGGGGGCCGGCGAGCCGTAGCGGGTCCGCATCCCCTCGCTGGCCAGGTGCTCGAGGTAGGAGTCGAGCGTGTGCCCCTCGGGCACCCCGTACTTGGGCAGGTGGAACTTGCCGAAGCCGAGCTCCAGGGTGCAGCGCTCGGCCACCGCCAGGGTATTGGCGCAGGCCTCCGGCAGGTCGTGGAAGACCCGCCGCATCTCCTCCGCCGACTTGAGGTAGAACTGCTCGGTGGAAAAGCGCCACCGGTTCGGGTCGGCCAGCGTGGTGCCGGTCTGGATGCAGAGGAGCGCCTCGTGGGCGCGGGAGTGGGTCGCCTCGAGGTAATGCGAGTCGTTGGTCCCGCACACCGGAGCCCCGAGCGCCCGGGCGATGCGGAGCGTGCCCTCGGTCACCCTCTGCTGCTCCTCGAGGCCGTGGGACTGCAGCTCCATGAAGTAGTGGTCCCGCCCGAAGACGTCCTGGTACCACCCGGCCACCTGGCGGGCCTTGGCCTCCTCGCCACCGGACAGGAGCCGGCTCACCTCGGAGTTCAGGCACCCCGAGAGCACCAGCAGCCCGTCGGCGTGCTGGGCGAGGAGCTCGCGGTCCACGCGCGGCTTGTAGTAGAAGCCCTCGAGGTAGGCCTTCGAGACGAGCTTGATCAGGTTCCGGTAGCCGGTCTCGTTGCGGACCAGGACCGTGCAGTGGCTCGCGCCCTCGTAGCCGCCGTCCTGGCTCGATTTCTCGAACCGGCTGCCGGGCGCCACGTAGAGCTCCGAGCCCACGATGGGCTTGATCCCGGCCTTCTGGCAGGCCGTGTAGAAGTCGATGGCGCCGAAGAGGTTGCCGTGATCGGTCAGCGCGAGGGCCGGGAAGCCCAGCGCCCCGGCCTTCTCGACGAGCCTCTCGAGCTGGGCCGCCCCGTCGAGGAGGCTGTACTCGGAGTGGACGTGGAGGTGAACGAAGTCGGCGGCGCCCATGCCGGTCAGGCGCTCCGCGGGGCTGTCATGCGGGGATCTCCATATCCGCTCGCCTCGTCGCGAGGCGCGCCTCGGCTCGCACGCCTCGCTCCGCTCGGGGGATCTCCATATCCGCTCGCCTCGTCGCGAGGCGCGCCTCGGCTCGCACTGCTATTCCCACTCGATGGTGCTGGGGGGCTTCGACGAGATGTCGAACACCACGCGGTTGATCCCCTTCACCTCGTTGATGATCCGGCTCGAGATCTTCGCGAGGAGGTCGTAGGGCAGGTGCGCCCAGTCTGCCGTCATGGCGTCCTGGCTCATCACCGCCCGCAGCGCGATCACCTGCGCATAGGTCCGGAAGTCGCCCATCACCCCCACGGTGCGGACCGGCAACAGCACCGCGAAGGCCTGCCACAGCTCGCGCTCGAGGCCGGCTGCCCGCACCTCCTCCTGCACGACGGCGTCGGCCTCCCGCAGGAGATGCAGCCGCTCCTCGGTCACCTCGCCGAGCACGCGGATGGCCAGCCCGGGGCCAGGAAAGGGCTGCCGCCAGATGATCTCCGCCGGCAAGCCCAGCAGGCCCCCCACCTCCCTCACCTCATCCTTGAACAGCTCGCGGAGCGGCTCCACGAGCTTGAACTGCATCCGGGTCGGGAGCCCGCCCACGTTGTGGTGGGTCTTGATGGTCGCCGACGGCCCCTTGAAGGACACCGACTCGATCACATCCGGGTAGAGCGTTCCCTGGGCCAGCCACGGGATCCGCCCGAGCTTCCGCGCCTCCTCCTCGAAGACCGCGATGAACTCGGCCCCGATGCGCTTCCGCTTGGTCTCGGGGTCCGTGACCCCTCTGAGCTGCTCCAGAAACCGGGCACTTGCATCCACATGGATGAGCTTGATCTTGAAGGCATCGCGGAATGTCTCGACGACGCTCTCGGCCTCTCCCTTCCTGAGCAGCCCGTTGTCGACGAAGAGACAGGTCAACTGCTCCCCAATGGCCCTGTGCACCAGCACCGCCACCACCGAGGAGTCCACGCCGCCCGACAGCGCGCACAGCACCTGATCCTGTCCCACCGTCCGGTGGACGGTCTCGATGGCCGAGTCCACGAAGGAGGTCATGGACCAGTCGCGAGCGACGCCGCAGGCGCGGAGGAAATTCCCCAGCACCGTCTTGCCCTGCGGGGTGTGGGCCACCTCCGGGTGGAACTGCACGGCGAAGAGCCGGCGCTTCTGATCGGACATGGCGGCCACGGGGCAGTTGACGGTGGAGGCCAGCCGCGTGAACCCCTTCGGGGGCCGCATGACCGTGTCCCCGTGACTCATCCACACCGTGATGCGGTTGTCGCGCTCCGGGACGACCCCGTCGAGGAGCCCCCCCGTGCCCTCGAGCGCCAGTTCGGCGCCGCCGTACTCCCGGCGCTGGGCCGGAACCACGTGTCCCCCCAGGAGATACGCCATGGCCTGCATGCCGTAGCAGATGCCCAGCATCGGGATGCCCGCCTCGAAGAGCCTCCGGTCGGGCAGCGGCGCCCCCTCCTCGTACACGCTCGACGGGCCGCCGGAGAGCACGATCCCCTTGTAGCCCCCGGCCAGCACCTCCTCGACGGGATGGGTGCAGGCGATGATCTCCGAGTAGACGCCCATCTCACGGATCCGGCGGGCGATCAGCTGAGTGTACTGGGCGCCGAAGTCGAGGATGGCGATCTTGTCCATTTATC
>Ga0154441_1267_pt2 | contig 11581 bp, 11 predicted proteins | sample RifGroC2_FD_115945 | JGI IMG/M metagenome (GOLD analysis project Ga0154441, IMG submission 115945) | Candidatus Rokubacteria bacterium GWC2_70_16 | reverse complement strand
AGCGTGCAGGGCGAGCTGAGCCGTGCCTCACGGCGAGGCGAGCGGAGCGTGCAGGGCGAGCTGAGCCGTGCCTCACGGCGAGGCGAGCGGAGACGGAGAATCGGCCGAGCGGAGCGAGGCCCCCAGCGCGGGATCGATCTCACTGAGCGCGGCGGCGTGCCGCCCGGCCTCGGCGGGGCGGCCCACGCGCAGCAGCGCGCGCGCCAGCCAGAAGCGCGCCGGGCCGTCGCGCGGGGCCAGCGCCACGGCGCGCTCCAGCGGGGCCAGCGCCTCGCGCTCCCGGCCTAGCTCCATCAGCACCCGGCCCAGATTCAGGAACATGTCCGCGTCATCCGCGGACAGCTGCACGGCCTCTGCGAAGAGCGCGAGCGCCTCGGTGAGCCGGCCGCTCCCGACCAGCGCGGCCCCGTGGTTCTTGAGGGTGTGGGCAAGGTTGACCCGCGCCCCAGGGAACTCGGGCGCGAGGGCCAGCGCGCGGCGCAGGAGCGGAATCGCCTCGACGTAGCGCCCCTGGCGGGCGTGCAGGGCCCCGAGGTTGGCCGGCGCATCCGCAAGCCGGGGTGACAGGCGCATGGCCTCCGCGAACTCACGCTCCGCCTCGGCGTAGCGGCCCTGATACGCGAGCGCGGTGCCCAGGTTGTTGTGGGCCGCCGCCCGGTCGCCCCTGAGAGAGCCGGACACGCGGAACTCCAGCTCCGCCTCGCGGTGGCGGCCCTGGGCCAGCAGCGAGTGGCCGAGGTTGTTGCGGCAGACCACGCAGCGGGGATCGGCCTCGACGGCCACCCGCCAGAGGCTCTCCGAATCCCGCCAGATCTTGCTCTGCTCCCAGGTGCCATACGCCAGGCCCGCCGTGGCGAGCACCGAGGCCGCCAGCACCCCGGTCATGACGCCCCGGCCCACACGCCCTTCCTCACGCCGCCTGAGCACCCAGACCACAGCCGCGCCGAAGAGCAGCGCCCAGCCGAGACAGGCGAGATAGGTGTAGCGGTCGGCGGCGATCTGGGGCCCGCTCTGGACCACCCCGATCACGGGCAAGAGCGTGATGGCGTAGGTTGCGGCCGCGGCGCAGAGCGCCGGCCAGCGCCGGCGCAGAGCGACGGTCCCGGCCGCCAGCAGGAGCGCCGCCGCCGCGCTCCCGAGCACGGGGGCGCCGGCCAGGTCGACGCTCTCGGACATCTCGTAGAGCGGCGAGAGCGGGTAGGGGAAGAGCGTCTTCCCGAGATAGAAGGCGTAGCCGTACAGCGAGAGCACCACGCGCTCGGCGATACCGAAGTCCTGGAGGCCTGCGGCCGCGCGCACCGGCGCGCGTGCCAGGAACGCCATCACCGTGGCGGCCAGAGCGAGCAGGACGAACGGGACCTTCTCGGCCCAGATGCGCCGCGCGGCCGGCGTCCCCCACCCGGCCTCCCCGCCGAGCCGTCTCAGCGGATAGACGTCCAGGATCACGAGAACCGCCGGGAGGCTGACGACCAGCGCCTTGGAGAGAAGCGCGGCGACGAAGAGGACGAGGGCGGCGCCGTACCAGCGCCGGCCGCGCGGGACGGCGCCCGCGGAGCGCGCCGCGACGGCCTCGAGGTAGGCCAGCACGGTCAGGAGGTAGAAGAGCCCCGAGAGCACGTCCCGGCGCTCGGAGAGCCACACGACGGACTCCACGCGCAGCGGATGCACGGCGAAGAGGAGCGCCGCGGCCGCGGCGCCCACGCCGAGCGCGGCCTCCCCCGCTCCTGCGGGCTGCGCCGCCTTGAGCAGCCGCCGCGCGACGTGGAGAAAGGCCACGGCCGCCGCGGCGTGGAGGAGCAGGCTCGTGAGATGGAAGCCGAAGGGGTTGGGGCCCCAGATCGCGTAGTCGGCGCCGAGCGTCACCCAGGTGAGCGGATGGTAGTGCCCCATGTGGAACGCCGTGAACATCCACCCGAGCTGCGCCCGGCCCAGCCCGCGGTACGCCTCGTTCTTCAGGAAGTTCTCGGGGTCGTCCCAGTTGACCCAGCCCGCCTGCAGCGCGGGGAGGAAGGCGGCCAAGGAGACGAGGCAGACGACCGCCACGAGAACGTGGTGGAGACGAGGTCGCACGTCAGCCAGCGGGGCGCCCGGCCGTCACGAGCCGGACATGCGGTCGAGGAGCCGGCGGTCCCGCTTGGTGGGACGACCCGCGCCGCGAGGGCGATAGACCGGCGGCGGGATGCGCGCCTCCCTCGTGGGCGGAGGCGGCGTGAGGTCCTCGTAGAGGAGCGCCGCCTGGGCGCCCGACCCGCGCCTGTCGGAGAGCGTCACCACCCGCGCGATCCGCTTGCCGCGCGGGAGCGTGACGTGGAGCAGGTCCCCAGGGCGCAGGGGCCGGGAGGGCTTGGCCCGCTGCTCGTTGACGTCCACCTTGCCGCCGTCGCAGGCCGTTGCCGCCAGGGTCCGGCTCTTGAAAAAGCGCGCCGCCCAGAGCCACTTGTCGAGGCGCAACTCGCCCATGCCGTCCTTACGGTAACATGGCAGGTGCGCTATACTCGGTGCCGCCGCGCGCGCCGGAGCGCCGTGGCATGTGGGCACGGCAGGGGCCCGGGGCGGCGGCTCTTTTCGGCCGGCGGAGGCTCGCGTCCTGGGGGACAATATGCTCGTGGAGGGCAGGCGCACGATCGGAAGGCTGGTGGGGCTGGCGCTGGGGCTCGGTGCCGCACTGATGGCCGTGACGGCGGCACCCGCGCCGGCGGCCGACCCCTCAGTCATCGTCGTCGAGGACTGGTCCCGCCAGCCGGTGGGCAAGACCGGCATCCCCGAGGGCTGGAAGGGGCAGAACTGGGGAAGCCCGAAGTACGACTTCACCGTCATCACCGAGAGCCCCACCAGGGCGCTCCACCTCAAGAGTCGGGACGAGGGCTCGACCGTCAGCAAGGAAGTGAAGGTGGACGTCAAGCGCTACCCGATCCTGCAGTGGCGCTGGAAGGTGGTGACGCTCCCCAAGGGGGGCGACTCGCGGAAGAAGGACGCCGACGACCAGGGGGGCCAGATCTACGTGACCTTCCCCCGCTTCCCGTCGGCTGTGCGCTCGCGCGTGATCGGCTACGTGTGGGACACGACGGCGCCCGCGGGCACCGTCGTCCGGAGCGAGAAGACCGGCACCGTGACCTACGTGATCGTGCGCTCCGGGGAGGCGGAGACGGGGCGCTGGCTCACCGAGACGCGCAACGTCCGCGAGGACTACAAGCGGATCTACGGCGAGGAGCCCGGCGAGGAGGTGGGCGCCGTCTCCGTCGCCATCGACTCCAACGACACGCACTCCGCCGCCGAGGCGTATATCGGCGAGATCGTCTTCCGCACGCCGTGAGCCCGCCCGCGGGCGAGGAGAGCCGATGACCAGGGGGGGCGGCCCGCCCCCGGGAGACGGCGGAGGCGGCATCGACAGCTACGGCGCGACGATCCTCAGGATCGTGCTCGGGATCATCTACCTCGGGCACGCCTACCTGGCCCTGTTCGGCGCCGGTCCCCGCGCCACGGTGGCCATGCAGAGGAGCCTGGGTCTCCCCCTGCCCGAGGTCGGGGCCTGGTACGTGATCCTGGCTCACGGCGTCGGCGGCGGGCTCCTCATCCTGGGGCTCTGGACGCGCTGGGCGGCCCTGGTGAACCTGCCGATCATGGCGGGCGCCTTCTTCCTCGTCCACCTGCGGGAGGGCTTCTTCATGGGGCCCAAGGGCGGCTACGAGTTCGCGCTGCTCGTGCTCGCGGCCACCCTCGCCCAGGTCTTCCTCGGCTCCGGAGCCCTCGCCCTCAGACGCTAGGCGAGGTCACTTCATCAGGGCGCGCGCGGCGGCGACGATCTGCCCCGCGTGAGCGGTGACGAAGGCCTCCATGGGCGGGCTGAAGGGGATGGGGACATCGGGTGCGGCCACACGCGCGATGGGGGCGTCCAGCTCGTCGAAGCTCTGCTCCATGACGACCCAGGCGAGCCACGCGCCCACGCTGGCGCGCCTGGGCCCTTCCTCGGCGATGACCACGCGGTGGGTCCTGGCCACCGAGGCTGCCAGCGTCGCACGGTCCAGCGGCACCAGGCTCCGCGGGTCCACCACCTCGGCGGAGATCCCCTCCTCGGCGAGCATTTCGGCCGCCACGAGCGCCTCGCCCACCATGCGGGCCGTGGCGATGACGGTCACGTCCCCGCCCGCGCGCTTCACGTCGGCCGAGCCCAGCGGCACCAGCGTCTCCTCCGCCGGCACCTCCCCCCGCACGCGGTAGAGCGCGCGGTGCTCGAAGACGAGCACGGGGTCGGGATCGCGGATGGCGGTCTTCAGCAGCCCCCGGGCATCGGCCGGCGTCGAGGGCATGCACACCTTGAGCCCCGGGGTATTCACGAACCAGGCTTCGACGGAGTTCGAGTGATGCCCGCCCGCCGACTTGCCGATGCCGTAGGGCATGCGGAGCGTGAGCGGGCAGGCGATCTGGCCGCCGAACATGTAGCGGCTCTTGGCGATCTGGTTGACCACCTCGTCCATGGCGCAGGTGACGAAGTCGGCGAAGTGCATGTCCACCACGGGCACGAGCCCGGTGAGCGCCGCGCCCATGGAGGAGCCGACGATGGCCGCCTCCGAGATGGGGGCGTTGCGGACGCGCTCGAGGCCGAACTCCTCGGCAAGCCCCGTGGTGACGCCGAAGGGCACGCCGAGCACGATGTCCTCGCCGATGCAGTAGACGCGCCGATCCCGGCGCATCTCCTCCTTGAGGGCGAGGTTGAGCGCCTCCCCGAAGTCCATCACCGGCATGCTTGACCCGCCCCGTTCGTGGCCGGATCCGGGCGCGCGGCGGTCATCAGTCCTTCCACGGCCAGTGGACGAAGAGGTCGTCGAGGGCAGCCTCGGGCGCCGGGAGGGGGCTCGACTCCGCGAAGGCGATGGCGTCTTCCACCTCGGCCTCGATGGCCTCCGCCACCCTCGCCGCGTGCGTCGCGTCGAGCAGGGCGCTCCCCTCGAGATGGGCCCGAAGGCGCGCGATGGGGTCCCGCCGCCGCCCGTCCTCGACCTCGCTCTTCGGACGGTAGGCCTGCGGGTCGCCCTCGTGGTGCCCAAGCCACCGCACCGTCTTCGCCTCGATGAGCGACGGCCCCTCCCCCGCGCGCGCGCGCCCGACGGCCTGGGCGACCGCCGCGTACACGGCCAGGGCGTCGTTGCCGTCCACGGCGACGCCCGGGATGCCGTAGCCTGCCGCCCGCGCCGCGATGCTGCCGCCCGCCGTGGAGAGACCCTGCGCGGTGGTGGAGGCCCAGGAGTTGTTCTCGCAGAGGAAGACCACGGGGGCGCGCCAGAGTGCGGACAGGTTGACGCCCTCGTGGAACGGCCCGCGGTTGGCGGCTCCGTCGCCGAAGAGCACCGCCACCACCTGGTCCGTCCCGCGCATCTGGATGGAGAGCCCCACGCCCGGCGCCAGCACGCAGCCCGAGGTGAGGACCCCGTTGGCGCCGAGGTACCCCACGGAGGCATCCGCGATGTGCATGGAGCCACCCTTGCCCTTGCAGCAGCCGGTGGCCTTGCCGTAGAGCTCGGCCAGGAGGCCGCGGAGCGACCCGCCCTTGGCGATGAGGTGGCCGTGGCCGCGGTGGGTGGAGAAGAGGTAGTCGTCGCGCCGGAGCGCCGCGCAGGCGCCCACGGCCACGCCTTCCTGGCCGACCGAGAGGTGGATGAAGCCGGGGATGCGCCCGGCGTGGTACAGCTCGCGCGCGCGCTCCTCGAAGCGGCGCACGCGGAGCATCGCCGCGTACATCTGGAGCAGCAGGTCCGGGCCGGGGGTGTCGGTCATGGGGGCGCGCAGAAGCTCCGGGTGGGAATAGTAGCCCCGGACGCCGCAGGCCCACAAGCCCCCGCGCGGGGGCTAGTTACAGGGCGGGCATTCCTGCCAGTCCTGCCAGGTGCTGGCGAAGCGCGCCCCGCCCCCGCTCGGGAGGCTGGTCGGGATCAGCGCGGAGTAGTTCAGCAGCCGGCTGTCGTAGTTGAGCGTCATCTGGTAATGACTGATCCTCCGCGTGCCCGAGGGGCAAGGGCTCTCGGTCCGTCCACACTCCCTGAACGGCGCCGTCGAGGCGTCGTAGGTGATGTTGCCGTCGGCGTCCCGGAGGATGAATCGCCAGCAGCCGCTCGCCGAGCCGCAGCTCGTGGTGCTCGGGTCGAAGCGGATGGGCTGGCAGCCCCCACTTCCGCCGGCGCACGGGGCCGAGGAGCCCGGGCCGCCCGGGTTCGCGAAGTCACGGAAGACGGCGATCTGGCGGTTGGCGAGCATCGTCCCGTTGAGGGTGAAGTCGTTCTCGGGCGTCTTCGGATCGTCGCTATTATCGAGGAAGACGAAGTTGAAGTCGCGCCCGGCGAGCATGATGCCCGAGCCTTCATAGAACGTCCCGTACCGCGGGTCGCCGAACCAGATATCCCGCTGGGCCACGAGGCCGAGCATGTCGCCGGTGGCGACCTTGTTGGCGGGGTCGGTGGGGTTGGAGGGGTCCCCGAGGCCGTCCTTGTAGATCAGGTTGTCGGAGATCAGCAGGTCATTGGTGGCGAGGAACGTGGCGCGGCCCTGGATCGCGAAGCCGTAGGTGTCCTTGGCATGGAACCGGGCGTTGCCGTCGGTGAGCAGGATCGGCGGCTGACCGGAGACGGCGGCGAAGTCGACGAGCCGCCGGGCCCCGCGCTGGCCGGTCTTGGGGCTCGAGAACTGCTCGCTTCCGTAGACCCCGTCGAGGTAATAGTCGTCGCCGGACGTATCGTCGTTCTCGGAACTTCGGTCCGAGGGGTTCTTCATGACGGCGAGCGGCAGCAGCTGGCAGTACACCGCGGCGTTGGCGGCGCCGGCGGGGCCGCTGGTGCCGCTGCCATAGGAGCCGCAGGGGGCCCCGCTGGGCCGGCGCAGGCTGCCGTCGGAGGCCGTGCCCAGGGTCGCGAAGACGGCGGCCAGGTTGTAGACGGGGCTCCCGCTATATGTCCCCGTCATGTTGCCGGTCGGGTTGCCGGCGGTGATTCCCGCCGCGGCCTTCACCGCGTTGACATAGCCGGTGACATCGGGCACGGGCATGTCGGCCCGGTAGCCGAAGGGGTTGGTGTCGGTCACGGTGGGCCAGGCCGCGCTCTGGTCGGCCATGGCCTGGGTCCAGGTCGACCCGTCGGGCAAGGACACGGTGGCCCTGGAGTCGGCGGTGCTCCGGGGGTTGACGGCCGGCCTCGAGCCACAGCCTGCGCCGAAGCAGGAGCTGGCCGGGCTGCCGATCAGGACCCGCCCCGAGACGAAGATGTCCCCGTTGATGACATCGTTTCCTCCCGGGCCGGGGGACGAAGGCTTCTCCCTCGGCGTCCCGTCCGCATTCGTCACCCCGTCTCCCCCGAGGTAGAAGTCGCCGTTATTGGCCACCGCGCTGAACTCGAAGGGGGCGGCGAGGAAGTTGAGCTGGATCCGCACGCTCCGCTGGATCCCGGTCGCGGGCGCGACGGCGGCCAGCAGGAGCCGCCGCGCGTTCACGGTGTCGTCCGTGAACGTGATTGTGGTCGTGCATGTCCCGCTGCCGGTGGTGACGGTGTCGTTCCAGCTGAGCGTGCTGCCGGGCGCCGTGCTCAGGGCGATCTGGATCTGGTCGATCCGGCCCCCCGCCGCCGTGTCGAGCATGGTGCGCCCGAGAGCGGCCTCGGCGCAGTACAGCGCCTGGCCCGAGGCCGCGTCCCCGGTGGCGAGGGCGCCCTCGATCCTGGCCAGGTCGAAGAGCGCGATGCCGAGCAGTGTCATGACCGCCACGAGCACGAGGCCCGAGAGGAAGAAAACCCCGCGCTGGTTCCCGACCGTGAGGCGCCAGAGACGCTGCATCTGTCGTCTCCTCAGTTTCGCAGCATGAGGCTCGCGGTGAACGTCATGGCGTTGAGGCCGTCGGTGATCGCGAAGGCGACGTCGCCGGTCGTGCTCCCGGCGACCTGACCGAGGGCGAGGCAGCGCGTCCCGGCGGCGATGGCCTGGCCGCCCGCCACGGGAGTGCCCGCGGCATCGGTGGTGTTCCGCGGGCACAGGGGGTCCGACGGGTTACTCTGCACGATCAGCGAGACGCCGGCCTGGCCCGTCTGGCGGACGAGCGCGCCCTGACCGGCGAGCAGGTCCCAGCAGGCGCCGGCCACGCCGGCGTTCGGGCCGCGATCCGGGGTGAACCGCTGGCAGAGCGCCCCCACCGCGGCGCCGTTCGCCCCGTTGCCCGCGTAGTAGCAGTAGTCCCCGGTCTCGTTCACCGACAGTGACGATGGATTCGTGTCTGGCACCGTGAGCAGGAGCGAGCGGCCGGTCGTGCCCGTGGGCGCACAGCCAGGCGCCGCCTGCACGGTGCTGGTCGAGGCCCGCTGCGCCTGGCGCTGGATGGCCTGGAGCGCGAGCGGGCCCTGGCGCTGGAGATAAGCCTGGGAGCTGGACTGCTCGAACGAGGTGCGGGTCGCCCGGTACATGGAGAAGACCCCCATGAGCACCACCGCGCCGAGGGCACCAACCACGATGAGTTCGACCAGCGTGAAGCCTCGCTGGCCCATCCGGGGCGGCGAGAGCATCAGATGCCCCCCGGGAGCGAGGTGATCCAGGCCTGGAGGGTCACCGGCGGGTCGACCTCGCGCTGCTGGGCGGGCTGGACGACGACGGTGATGCGCTTGACGTTGGTCGCCGCTCCTGCAACGCAGGGGCTCCCGGTGCTGCCCCCGGCATACGCCGGCGAGGCGACGTCGGTGTCGGTCACGTACTCCACGCAGGTCAGCCGGGTGAAGCCCCGGCTCGAGGGCGAGGGAGCGGTGGTACCGTCCGCGCCGACCCAGGTCGCCCCGCCCTCGTTGTAGTTCTGGGTCGCCGTGCAGCCGGGGAGGGGCAGGGTGTAGGCGGCGGGCCCCCCGAGGAAGATGCAGTTGAAGGTCAGGCCCCTCAGCTGCTCGATCTTCTGCTGCGCGAGGCTCAGCGCGACCCGGTCGTCGCCCTTTGCGACAACCCAGGTGTTGCCGAGGCTGAACATGAGGGCGATGCCCGTCACCGCGATCCCGACGACTACCGCTGTGACCAGGACCTCGACGAGGGCCACCCCCGCCTGCCCGCAGTCGCGGGCGCCGCCTCTCAACCCGTTCACCGCCATCGGTTCTCTCCCGAGATGACTGGTCGCCCACCAGGCGGAGAGCCTCTCCCGCGGGCATTCGCAGGGCTCGGTCAGGACTCCCCCGCTCTGCCCGATGTGCCCCTCACTCCCTGGTTTCCGGCTCGCCGCCTCCATCACGTGAGGTGGAGCAATTCCCGTGCCCATCCCGGCGATCCGTAAGTGCTGGAAAATCAGAGCCCCCTCAGGTCGGATCGAGCCGGTTCCCATCCCCCGGTGACAAATTGCGCGAAGGGACCGGACCCGCGCCGGATCCGTCGATCGGGCCGGAAAGGAACGACACGGACACCGGCAGAACGAGAGGCGCGGCGGCACGGTGGCGAGCGGGCGATCCGAACCGCGTCAGGCCGGCACCGCGTGACGTGACAGCGGCGGCCGCCCGTCACTTCGACGGCGGCCCGACGTCATGCGGAGAGGGGCACCCTCACGCTCGCCCTACCTGCCGCCCCGCAGGCGCGGGTCCAGCACGTCGCGTAGGGCGTCGCCCAGCATGTTGGCGCCGAAGACGGCCAGCGACAGCGCCAGCCCGGGCCAGAGCGCCAGCCACGGGGCCCGCAGCATGTGCACGAGCCCGGCGCCCGAGAGCATGCCGCCCCAGGACGGGTACGGCGGCGGCACGCCGAAACCGAGGAAGGACAGCGCCGCCTCGATGAGGATCACCGCGCCGAGGTTCACCGTGGCGAGGATGATGATGGGCGCGAAGATGTTGGGGAGGATGTGACGCGCGATCACCTCCCGGTGCGCGGCGCCGAGGCCCCGCGCGGCCTCCACGTACAGGTTCTCCTTGACGCTGAGCACCGCGCTCCGGATCACCCGCGAGTCGCGCACGCCCAGCACGAGGCCGAGCGTCAGGATCACGTTGGCAAGGCCCGGCCCCAGCAGCGCCATGATGGTCAGCGCCACCAGGAGGAGCGGGAAGCACATGAAGGCGTCCACCACGCGCTGGACCGCCATGTCCAGCCGCCCGCCGAAGTATCCCGAGACGAGGCCGACGCCGGCGGCGCCCAGGAGCCCCAGCGCCACGCCGCCGAAGCCCACCGCCATGGAGACGCGCGCGCCGTGGATCACGCGCGACAGAAGGTCGCGGCCCAGGTTGTCGGTGCCCAGCCAGTGGGCCTGGCTCGACGGCTTGAGCCGCGTGAAGATGTCGGCCTCGTCGAAGTCGTAGGGAGCGACGCGGTCGGCCAGGAGCGCCAGCGCGATCATCCCCACGAGGAGCACCGCCCCGAGCACCCCCAGCGGCTTCCGCCGCAGGCCCGCCCACGCGCTCCAGTCAGTCATGCTGGCGCACCCGCGGGTCGAGGGCCCCGTAGGAGAGGTCCACCAGGAGGTTGGTGAGGATGACGAGGAACGCGACGAAGAGGTTCACCGCCTGGATCACCGGGTAGTCGCGCCGGCTGATGGCTTCCAGCACGAAGCTGCCCAGCCCGGGCAGCCCGAAGATGTGCTCCATGACGATGGAGCCGCCGAAGTAGAAGGGCATCTGCCCGCCGATGACGGTCACGATGGGGATCATGGCGTTGCGGAGGGCGTGCCGCAGCACCACGACCCGCGAGCCGAGCCCCTTGGCCCAGGCCGTCCGCACGTAGTCCTGCCGCAGCACCTCGAGCATCATGCCCCGGGTCATGCGCAGGATCACCCCCGCCTGGGTGATCCCCAGGCAGATGGCGGGCAGCACGAACTGCGTGAGCCAGCCGAGCGGGTCCTGGCGGAGCGGGACGAAGTCCCCGATGCGGGGCGCCCAGTTGAAGTAGAAGGACGGGATGACGACGATGAGCGTGCCGAGCCAGAAGTTCGGGATGGACAGGGCCCCGATGGCGAAGGAGCGCGCCGTGTAGTCGCCCGCCGTATCCTGGCGCACGGCGGCCAGGATCCCCACCGGCACGGCCACGAGCAGCGAGATCAGGATCGAGATGAGCGACAGGGTGATCGTGACCGGGAAGCGGGCGGTGATGTCCTGCGCTGCGGGACGATTGGTCCAGAGGCTCTGGCCGAGATCGCCGCGGAGGAGACCACCGACCCAGAGGAGGTACTGCTCGGGGAGCGGCCGGTCCAGCCCCAGCTTGGCGCGCAGCTCGGCGGCGTTCTTGCCGTACTGGAACTGCTCGAGCATCATGTCCACCACGTCGCCCGGGATCGCCCGGATGATGCCGAAGACGAAGAGCGACACCAGGACAAGGGTGGGGACGACGAGCAGCAACCGCTTCAGGACGTAGCGAGCCACCTCAGTGGCCGAAGGCCGGAGGCGCTACTTCTCGACCCAGACCACCTCCAGCTGCGCCCCGCGGTCGAAGGAGTTCTTCGGCTGGTAGTTCTTGACCCAGGGCGTCCATGAGGACACGTTCTTCGGGTACGGCGTGAACACGTAGTAGACCTGGTCCGCCACGTAGCGCTGGATGTCGTCGACGGCCTTCTTGCGGGAGGACCTGGCGACGTAGCGCCGCTGCGCGTCCAGCATCACGTCGA
>Ga0154441_1302_pt2 | contig 11729 bp, 10 predicted proteins | sample RifGroC2_FD_115945 | JGI IMG/M metagenome (GOLD analysis project Ga0154441, IMG submission 115945) | Candidatus Rokubacteria bacterium GWC2_70_16 | reverse complement strand
CGGCGACCCGAAGACGCAGAAGACCGAGGCGCTGATCCGCGCGATGGGGCGCTTCATCCAGAGCCTCAACGGCGAGTACCGGACCGGCGAGGACGTCGGCACCACGCTCGACGACATGGAGGTCCTCTACCAGGAGACCGAGCACGTGATCACGCTGCCCGAGTACTGCGGCGGCGCCGGCAACATCGGCCCCGCCACGGCCCTCGGCGTCCAGCAGGCGATGAAGGCCTGCGCCCAGGAGGTGTGGGGCTCAGACAGCCTGAAGGGCCGGACGATCGCCCTGCAGGGGCTCGGCGCCGTCGGTTGGCCCGCCCTCGAGGGGCTCGTCAAGGAGGGCGCGACAGTCATCGTGGCGGACATCGACACGGCCAAGGTCGAGCGGGCGCGCCGGGAGCTCGGGGTGGCAGCGGCGCCGCCGGCGGAGATCCACGCCCAGCCCTGCGACATCTACGGGCCCTACGCCCTCGGCGCCGTCATCAACGACCGCACGATCCCCGAGCTGCGCTGCCGGATCGTGTGCGGCAGCGCCAACAACCAGCTCGCCGAGGAGCGGCACGGGACGCTCCTCGAGGAGCGGGGCATCCTCTACGCCCCGGACTACATCGCCAACGCCGGGGGGACGATCTTCGACACCGACCGCATGCAGAAGGGGGGCTTCAACCGCGAGCGGGCGTGGCGCAACGTGGCCCGCATCCGCGACAGGATGACCGAGCTGATCGCGATGAGCAAGCGAGAGAAGGTCCCGATCTGGCTCGCCGCCGACCGGCTGGCCGAGCAGCGGCTCCAGATGGCGCGCCACCTCAGGATGATCTAGCCTCGTCCCCGGGCCATCGGGAGGGTCAGGCGGTGTCAGGTAATTTCCCAGAGTACCGCGTGATAGCGCGGAACACGGCTGCTGCGAGCGAGAACGCCATCCACGACGACGCGGTGGCCCGGCAATACGGCTTCCGCGGCGGGCTCGTCCCCGGCGTCACCGTCTACGCCTACCTGACGCACCCGCTGGCCGAGGCGTGGGGGCGCCGGTGGCTCGAGCAGGGGACGGCCAGCGTGAGGTTCTCCAGGCCCGTGCTCGAGGGCGAGGAGGTCTCCGTCCGGGGCAGCGTGACGGAGCAGAGCCTCTCGGGGGTGACGGCGGCCCTGACGGCGGAGACCGAGGCGGGAGGGGAGTGCGCCACGGCCACGGCGACCCTGCCCGCGGCCCCGCCCCAGCCGCTGGCGGTTGGCGCCTGGGCAGTGACGGCGCTGCCTGCCGAACGCCCGCCGGCGACCCGGGAGCATCTGGCTGCGGTCTCCGTGCTCGGCACCCCCGTGGCCCAGTACGATGAGGCCGCCGCGGCCGAGTACCTGGGCAAGGTGAGCGATGCGCTACCCCTGTACGCCGGCCCGACGGGCCTCGTCCACCCGGCCTTCTACCTCGACCAGGCCAATCGCGCCCTCGATCGCAATGTCCGGATGGGGCCGTGGATCCACGTCGGCAGCGTGATCCGTCACCTGAGCCTGGCCCGGGTGGGCGAGCGGCTCGAGACGCGAGGCCGGGTGCGAGGGCTCTTCGAGAAAAAGGGGCGGGAGTTCGTCGAGCTTGACCTGCTCATCGTGGCCGGCGAGGCGGCGCGCCCCGTGGCGCAGGTGCTCCACACGGCCATCTACCGGCTCCCGGCGCCCTCTCCAGCCTAGCAGTTCGCGGAAAAGCCCCGCAGGCTGCTCAAAAAAAGGCCCAGATGCGAGGCGGCACCCGACGGCCGCACGCGAGGCGTACTCCGCTCGGCGAGCCGCGCCGGAGGCGAGGCGAGCGGACCCGGAGATCCGGGCGAGCGTGAGCGAGCCACGTTGAGCGTGCGGCGGAGGGCGCCGTACCTCCGCAGATGGGCCTTTTTCGGCGGCCTGCCTAGGCCCTGGGGCGCCCGGAACGCCATCTGGGCAGGTTCCGGGGGAGTTATGGCTTGACTCCCCGAGAAACCGTGTGCTAATTGAGCGCGTGCGGGGATGACACACCCCGTCCCACTCTCCCGTCCCGCGAGGTCATCATGGCGCAACTCATTGGATTGATTGGCGTGGGTATCATGGGCCGGCCCATGGCGAAGAACCTCCTCAAGGCCGGCTACCCGCTGGTCGTCCACGACCGGAACCGGGGCCCGGTGCAGGAGCTGGTGGGGGCGGGAGCAAGAGCAGCGGCCTCGCCCCGGGAGGTCGCCGGCCAGGTCGAGATCCTCATCACGATGCTCCCCAACTCGCCGGATGTGGAGCTGGTGGCGCTCGGCAAGGACGGCATCATCGAGGGCGCCCGCCCGGGGCTCCTCTACCTCGACATGTCCACCATCTCGCCGCTTGTCTCGCAGACGGTGGGCGCCGCGCTGGCCCCGAAGGGGGTGCGGATGCTCGACGCTCCGGTCTCGGGCGGCGAGAAGGGGGCCATCGACGCGGCGCTGTCCATCATGGTCGGCGGAGACAAAGCCGACTTCGAGGCCGCCCTGCCCGTGTTCCAGGCCCTCGGCAGGACGATCACCCTCCTCGGCCCGCTGGGCGCCGGCGGCTTCACGAAGCTCGCCAACCAGATCATCGTCGCCGTGAACCTCACGGCGCTCGGCGAGGCGCTCACGCTGGCGCGCAAGGCGGGGCTCGACCGCGAGCTGACGCTCAAGGCTCTGGGGGGTGGGCTGGCCGGGTCCAAGTGCCTCGAGCAGAAGACGCCCAACTACGTCTCGGGCACCTACACGCCCGGCTTCAAGGTCGACCTGCACTTCAAGGATCTGGGGCTCATCATGGAGGCCTCGCGCGCCCTCGGCGTGCCGCTGCCCTGCACGGCCGTCGTGCAGGAGCTGTTCAATGCCCTGCGGGTCAAGGGGCGCGGAGGGCTCGATCACTCCGGGGTGATCACGCTGCTCGAGGAGCTGGCGGGGTTCCCGGGCCAGGCATGAGAGCCACCGTGGACCGCCCGGGTCTCGACACTCAGGGGCGTTCCCCCCTCATCAAGATCCGTCGCGTCCGCAAGGGCGACCTCTCCAAGGTGCGCGACGTCGTCGAGCAGGCCTTCCTGGATTTCTACGAGCGGCAGATGGGCACCCGTCCGCGCCAGGTGTTCGGCGGCGCGCAGTACGTCCACCACCGCTGGCTCATGGAGCCGTGGGGGTGCTTCGTCGCCGAGGAAGGCGACGGCAAGATCGTCGGCGCCGCCGTGGCCGTCATGTGGGGCACCCTCGGTCTGGTGGGGCCCATCGCCGTCCTCCCCAACTACCAGAACCAGGACATCGGCCAGCAGCTCCTCGCGGCCTGCCAGGGCTTCTTCGACGAGAACAAGGCCGTCATGCAGGGGCTGGCCACCTATCCGTACAGCCCGCGGCATCTCGTCCCCTACCAGAAGTTCGGCTACCGTCCGCGGGGGCTCGTGGTCATCACCGCCAAGCCGCTGGACCGCCGCGAGATCGTCCAGGCCACGCGCGCGGCCAGGCCGGCGGTGAGCGTCCGGCGCTACTCCACGCTCGAGGAGGCCAGGAAGAAGGCGGCGATCGTCAAGCTGCACCGGATCACCAACGGGATCTTCCGCGGCCTGGACCTCGGCAAGGAAGTGGAGATCGCGGACGGCCTGGCGCTGGGCGATACCCTCATCCTCGAGAAGGGGCGCGAGGCGATCGGCTTCGCCATCTACCACACACCAGGGGTCAGCGAGGCGCCGCAGGGGAGCCTCTACGTCAAGTTCCTGGCCATCGATCCCAGGCACCGGAAGCCGGAGCACCTGCACGCCCTGCTCGGAGCGCTGGAGGACCTGGCCCACGAGGCGGGGCTCCTGCGCGTCGTGGCGGGCGTCTACACCTACTACTGGACGGCCTACCAGGCCCTGCTCGAGCGCGGCTACCAGATGGACCTCATCATGGTCCGCATGAAGCGGGGCAAGCAGATCGACGACGAGGACCCCAACGACCTGGTGCTCGACGACTGGCGCTAGGGACGTGGCGCCCTGCTCGACGCGCGGGGCCATCCGGCCCCGCCAGCTCGCGGCGCTGGCGCTGACGGTCACGCTCTCCCTCCCGGCCGCCGCCCCCGGGCATGCCATCGTGCTGGAGTCCTCGCCCGCCCACGACGCCGTGCTCTCCCTGCCCCCGGACCGCGTCGTGCTGCGCTTCAACAGCAGGATCGAGCACGCACTCAGCCGCGCGACGATCGAGGAGGTCGGCGGGCACCCCGTGCCGCTGCCGGTGTCATCCGGCGCTCCCGGCCTGCCGCCCGGCCCGGACCGGCTCGTCATCCGGCTGCGCCCGCTCCCAGCCGGCACCTACGTGGCGCGCTTCAAGGTGCTCGCCACCGACGGGCACATCACCGAGGGCGCGCTCAGGTTCACGGTCCGGGCGGCGCGGTAATGCGATGACCCTCCTGGCCGGCTTCCTCGACGTGCTGCTGCGGGGGCTCGCCCTGGTGGCACTCAGCGCCTCCGTCGGCGGCGTCGGCTACGCGCTCTGGGCCCTGCGCCCGCTCGGGCGCCGCTCTGCCCCGGGGGAGGCGGCGGCGAGGCGGGCGCTGGGCCTCATCGTCGCGGGCGCGCTCGTGCTGGCCGCCTCACGGCTCGTGGTCCTGACTGTGCTCCAGCCGTGGACGCTCGCCGACGAGACGGGACGCTGGGCTCTGCGCGAGTTCCTCTCCACGGGCTTCGCGCGAGCCGGGCTCGTGAGCGTCGTGCTGGCGCTGGGCCTCGCCGTCTGCGCCGCCTGGCTCCGCTCCCGCCCCGCCTCGGCGGGCGGGTGGACATGCGCCGCCGCGATCTCCCTCCTCCTGCTCGGCAATGCGGCGTGGCTGGCGCATGCCACGAGTCGGCTCGAGGGGCGCGCCCCGCTCATGGCGGTGACCGTCTTCCATGAGGCGGGGGCGGTGATCTGGGTGGGTGGCGTGATCCACCTCATGGCGTTCTGGCGGCTCCGGGCCTCCTGGCGCATCTCGCGCGGCCAGGAGGAGGCCGATCGCCTGGGGGCGGCCGTGCTCGGGCGCTTCTCCGCGCTGGCGCTCGTCGGCGTCGGGCTCGTGGTGGGGCCGGGCCTCTTCCTCGCGCGCCACTATGTCGGCGGCTGGGGAGCCCTGATCGGGACGGGCTACGGCATCATGGTCGTCACCAAGGTCGCCCTCCTGGGGGCGGTGCTGGTCCTGGGGGCCCTCAACTTCCTCGTCGTGGGACGGGGGGCGGGCAGCGGCCCCGCGGAGGGTGCCACCGCGCGGCTGCGGGCGCTCGTGGAGGCGGAGGTCGGCATCGGGCTGACGGTGCTGCTCTCCGCGGCCTCGCTCACCTCGCTGCCGCCGGCCGTCGACGTGGTGGCCGACCTGGCCACGCCCGCCGAGGTGGCCGGGCGCTTCCTGCCCGCGATGCCGCGGCTCACCTCGCCGCCCGTGGGGCAGCTCCTCGCCGCCGCGGCGCCCATCGCCGACACGCTCGGGACCCGGCAGCCCGAGGAGTACGCCTGGTCCGAGTACAACCATCACGCCGCCGGGATGTTCGTGTTCGCCATGGGCGTCCTGGCGGTGCTCGAGCGCGCCGGCCGGCCGCGCTGGGCGCGCCACTGGCCCCTGCTCTTCCTGGGCCTCGCGGCCTTCATGTTCATCCGGAACGATCCACGCGCCTGGCCGCTGGGACCCGCCGGGTTCTGGGAGAGCATGGCGCTGCCCGATGTCCTGCAGCACCGGCTGGCGGTGCTCCTCGTGGTGGCCCTCGGCCTCTTCGAGTGGCTGGTGCGCATCGGCCGGCTGGGGCGCCCGGGCTGGCGGCTCGTCTTCCCGCTGCTCTGCGCCGTGGGCGGCGCGGTGCTGCTCACCCACTCCCACGCCATGTTCAATCTCAAGGCGGAGTTCCTGGCGGAGGTGTCCCATGCGCCCATGGGGATCCTCGCGGTCCTGATGGGGTGGGGGCGGTGGATCGAGCTGAGACTGCCTGAGGGGGCGAGCGGGGTGCCCGGGTGGGTGTGGGCACTGTCCATGGGGCTGATCGGCGCGATCCTGCTCGTTTATCGGGAGACCTGACGTGATCCAGGGATTCGCGACGGCCGAGGGCACGGCGGCCTACCGCGCCCGCGTGGGAGCAAGCGCGGTGCCGGAGCACTTCCGCTCCTGGCGCGGGCTCACGCTGTCCTCGGTGGGCATCGGCACCTATCTGGGCGCGGAGGACGATCCCACCGACCGCGCGTACCGCGAGGCGGTGACCCGCGCCCTCGAGATCGGGATCAACGTCGTGGACTCCGCCGTGAACTACCGTCATCAGCGGAGCGAGCGCGCCATTGGCGCGGCCCTCCGCGCGCTCGTCGCCGCGGGCGGCGCCCGGCGCGAGGAGGTGGTGGTGGCGACCAAGGGGGGCTTCATCCCCTACGACGGCGCCATGCCGCCCAATCCCGGCGCCTATCTGGCCGAGACCTACGTCCAGCCCGGCATCGTGCGCCCCGAGGACGTCGTGGGCGGCTGCCACTGCCTCGCCCCGCGCTTCCTCGCCGACCAGCTCGAGCGGAGCCGGGCCAACCTCGGCGTGGAGACCCTGGACGTCTACTACCTCCACAACCCGGAGATGCAGCTCCCGGCCGTGGATCGCCCCACCTTTCTCGCGCGGATGCGGCAGGCCTTCGAGTTCCTCGAGGGCGCCGTGAGCGCCGGGACGATCCGCCTCTACGGCACGGCCACCTGGAACGGCTACCGCCAGCCGCCCGCGGCGCCCGACTCCCTCTCGCTGGAAGAGCTGGTGCGCCTGGCCGCGGAGGTGGCGGGCGAGGCGCACCACTGCCGCGTCATCCAGCTCCCGTACAACCTGGGCATGACCGAGGCCTTCACCACCGCCACCCAGCGCGCGGGGCGGGACACGGTGACGCCCCTCGAGGCGGCCGAGCGCTTCGGGCTCTACGTCATGGGCTCGGCGTCCATCTACCAGGGCCAGCTCGCCCGGGGGCTGCCGGAGGTGGTGGGCCGGTTTCTCCCCGGGCTCCAGACGGATGCCCAGCGCGCGCTCCAGTTCGCGCGCTCGACGCCCGGCATCGGCTCCGCCCTGGTGGGCATGAAGGGCGTCGCGCACGTGGAGGAGAACGGGCGCTTGGCCGCGGTGCCCCCCGTGCCGTGGGAGGAGTTCAGGAAGCTCTTCCAGGCCGCCTGAACGGCGGGCCTCGGCTGGTTGCGCCGCGCCGGGAGGGCGAGGCGAGTCCTTGAAAACACGGGGGTTGTCGGCTACGGTGGTACGTCGTGATTCGACTGGAATCGGACTGGCAGAAGGCGCTCGGCGTGCGGCCGAGCGTCGCGGCGGTGATCCTCGACGGAGTTCGGGTTCTGCTCCAGCAGACCCGTCGATGAGCCACTGCACGGTCAGCAAGATCCATCACGTCGGCGTCGTCGTCGAGTCGCTCCGCCGCGCCTATGGCTTCTGGCGCGACACGCTGGGGCTGCCGCTCTTGCGTGAGGCCGAGATCCCCGACCAGGGCGTGCGGGCTGCGCTGCTGGCCGCTGGCGAGAGCGAGGTCGAGCTACTCGAGCCCCTGACGGCGGACGGCGGCGTGGCCCGCTTCCTGGCCCGGCGCGGCGAGGGGCTCCACCACATCTGCTTCGAGACCGCCGATGTGGACGCCGCGCTGGGCGGGCTCAGGGCGCAGAGCGTGCCGCTCCTGGACGAGCGCTCGCGCGCGGGGCTCGCGGGGCGGATCGCCTTCCTCAGCCCCAAGGCGTGTCACGGCGTGCTGGTGGAGCTGGCGACGCCGCCGCAGGGGACGGAGGCCCGGGACTCGCCGGTGCGCCTCAAGCGGCTCGTCGTCGGCTGCCGCGAGCCCGCCGCCGCCGCCGGGAGCTATCAGCGCCTCTTCGGGTTGCCTGAAGTCGCCATCAATGGCGGCGCGCGCTGCATGCTCGGCTGGGCGGGCGGCGGCACGCTCCTCATGGTGCCGGCCTCGGAGGTGGGGAACGTCGAGGGCATGGTGGCCCTGTCCATGGTGGCGCCGGAGATGGCTGGCCTCCTGGGGCGCCTGCGGCGCGCCGGGGCCGCCATGCTGGTCGGCGCCGCGGAGGTCACCATCGAGCCGCGCTCGTCGCACGGCGTCCACCTCCACATCAGCCGCTACCACTTTCCCTGAGCCCCCGAGCGCCCCGGGCGCGTCCCCCGCTCATGACCGAGACCTCCGGCGGGCATCGCAGCCACACCCTCTGGCTCGTCGGCATCTGTCTCGCCCGGGCCGGACACTCGGTCATGTCCATGGCCTACCCGACCGTGCTGGCGGCGGTCCAGGAGGAGTGGGGCCTCTCCTTCACCGCGGCCGGCAGCATCAACTCCGCCGCCCAGGCCGGGACGGCGCTGTCCCTGGTGGTGCTCTCGGTCCTGGCCGACTACCTGGGCCCGCGGGCGGTCTTCCTCGGCTCCGCGGTCCTCGCCGCCGTCACGTCCTTCCTCATCCCGATCTTCGCCCAGGGGCATCTCTCCGCCCTGGGCCTGTTCTTCCTCTCGGCGGTGGCCCTCGCGGGGACCTACACGCCGGGCGTGATGCTGATCGCGGCCCGCTTCGAGCCCGCCCGGCGCGGCGGCGCCGTCGGCTGGTTCCTCGCCTCCTCGTCGGTGGGGTACGTGCTGGCCCTGGCCGTCGGCGGTTTCGTGGTCGCGCATGCCGGCTGGCGCGCGGCGCTGTTCGTCCTGGCGCTGGGCCCGGTGGGCTGCCTGCTGCTCTCCCTCGGCCTGTTTCGCGGGGGATCGGCGCGCGCCGTGCCCTCGAGCCGCTTCAGCTGGGAGACGGGGCTGTCGGGCAACCGCGCGGCGCAGCTCATGATCGCCGGCTACGTGTTCCACTCCTGGGAGCTGCTGGGCATGTGGGCCTGGACGCCGGCGTTCATGGCGGCCGTCCTCGTGGCCCACGGGACGGCTCCCACGCAGGCCGCCGGGCTCGGCGCCGGGCTCACGGCGCTCTTCCACGTCATGGGCATCGCCGCCTCGAGCACGGGCGGCTGGCTCTCGGACCGCTGGGGGCGCACCGCCGTGATCGCCGGGATGATGCTCGTGAGCAGCGCCTGCTCGTTCGGCTTCGGCTGGCTGCTGGGCGCCCCGGTGGCGCTGGTCCTGGTGGCCGGCTGCATCTACGGCTTCTCGGCCCTCGGTGACTCCCCCGTCTACTCGACGGGGATCACGGAGACCGTGCCCCCAGAGCGGCTCGGCTCGGTGCTGGCCATCCGGTCCCTCCTGGGCTTCGGCGCCGGCGCCATCGCGCCCAGTGTCTTCGGCCTGGTGCTCGACCTCTACCAGGACCGGACCGCGGTGGCGGCGTGGGCCTCGGGCTTCTCGGTGCTGGGCGTGGGCGGCGTCCTCGGGCTCGCGAGCATCCTCTGGCTGCGCGCGCTCCCCGAGGCGCGCCGGCTGGCGGGGGGGAAGCGCTGAGGCGCCCCATGAAAGGCCGCGTGAGAGGCCTCGGGCCCGGGCGCAAGACGCGCCGGACTCTCGCGCGCGGCGGGATCGGGCCGGCCGCCGAGCTCAACACCCAGCTCGGGTCCTGGCCGCGGGTGAAAATCACGCCCATGTTCGGGCGCTGGGGCTACTTCGTCGGGCCCCAGCTCTTCGCCTGCTTCCCCCTGCGCGCCAAGGACACGGACCTCTGGATCCGGCTCACGCCCGAGGATCAGCGCCGGGCCCTCCTGGTGCCGGGCTTCGTGCCCCACCGCCGCTTCGCCGCGCGCGGCTGGGTCGAGTGCCGCGTGGAGACGTCGCGGGACGTGGGGCGGGCGGTGCGCTGGCTCAGGCGGGGCTACGAGGCGGCCAGGCAGGCCCTTGAGCGCGAGGAGCGGAAGACGCCGTGAGCCCGCGGGGTTCCGCCCTCACGGCTTGACGGCGCCGGACGAGGTGTCCGCCGCCTCGGAGCGCGCTCCCGCCTCGATCCGCTCCACCCTCACCAGGGGGACGAGGGGGAAGGCGAGGAGGGTCATCGCCGCCGAGATGAGCACCAGCGGCGTGTAGCCGAGCCAGTCGTAGAGGTAGCCGCCCGCCACCTGGGACCCCTGGGCTCCGCCGTTGAAGACGGACATGAGCAGCGCGAAGAACGTGCCCTCCACGCGGCGGGGGCAGGCCTTGGCGGCGAGGTCGAGGAAGGCGAGCTGGGTGATCATGCCGATGCAGCCGAAGACGATGTCGATGACGATGGCGGACGCGGGGTCGCGGTAGAGGAGGTAGGCCAGCGTGCCGGCCACCCCCGCGCCGATGGCGCCGTTGATCAGCCACTTGAGGGGCATCTGGCGGGACAGGGGCGCATAGACCAGGGCCCCCCCGACGGCGGCCGCCGAGCCGAGCGAGCCCAGGACCCCGATGAACTGCTGGCTGAACTTGAGCCTGTCCGTCTGGTAGTAGACGAGTGCCGGCCCGAAGGACGGGCTGAAGGTCCAGAAGAGGATGAACCCCGCGACGACCCAGATCTCGCGCTCGGCGACGGCCCCACGGATGGCCCGGAACGTCTCGCGCAAGGCCTCCCGGTCGGTGCGGGCGGGGGCTTCCCTGACGAAGAGCAGGGCCATGAGGAAGGAGACGAGCGGGAAGCACCCCGCCACGACGAAGGCCGAGCCAAGACTCCGCATCTCCGCCAGCCGTCCCCCCATGACGCCCACGAGGATCGAGGCGCCGTAGATGCAGGCCCACTGCACGGCCTGGAAGGCCCCGGTGAGCCCCAGGGGCTTGCCGCTCTCCACCATCAGCGCGTCGGTGAGCACGTCCGTGAACGCCAGCCCCAGCCCCATCACGGTGAAGAGCCCCGCCAGCCACCAGTACGGGCGCTCGGTCATGAACCCCAGCGCCAGCCCCGCCGAGGCCGCGAGCGCGGAGGTCAGGAGGAAGTAGCTCTTCCGCCGGCGGCCGAAGAGCGGCACGAAGTCGGAGAGGAGCCCGTACACGGGCTTGATCAGCCACGGCACGGTGCTGATGGTGAAGAAGGTCGCCACCTGGCCGGCCGAGAAGCCCGAGTCCTTGAAGACGATGGTGATCGTCTGGTTGGGCAGGTACCACATCCCCTGGGCGAAGTAGACGATGCCGAAGAGGAGGGCGAGGCGCTGGGCCTCGGCGGTCTGGAACGGATGGAGGCGCTTGAGGCCGCCCAGCATTCCCGCACTATACAACGTGTGCTAGGCTTAGCCCCCAATGCGTGAGGTGACCAAGCGTGGACCGTGAGGCGGCCCCGGCCCCGCCGGCGGCCGCGCCCCCCGTCGTCGCCGGCGTCGAGCGGGCGCTCGCCCGGCTGGACGTGGCCGCGCTCGAGCGGGAGTACTGGGAGCAGGACGAGTTCCTCTTCATCCCGGAGGCCCTGCCTCCCGAGGCGGTGGGGCGGCTCCTGGAGGACGTGGAGCGTCTCGAGCCCGGCCTGCACCGCAACTACATCCCCCGGCACAAGAAGGGCGGGAGCGTGAGCCACTTCGCCATCGCCGACGGCGGGCCCGCCCTGCTGGGCCTCTACCGGTCGGAGGCCTTCCGGCGCTTCCTCGGTCGGCTGGTCCGGGCCGACCTCAAGCTCTGCCCCGACGAGGATCCCCACGCCTGCGCGCTGTACTTCTACACGGAGGCCGGGGACCACATGGGCTACCACTACGACACCTCCCACTACAGGGGGGCCCGCTACACGATCCTCGTGGGCCTCGTGCAGCAATCGGCGAGCCGCCTCCTCTGCCGGCTCCACACGCGCCAGCCGAGGCGCGCGCCCCGCGAGCTCGCCGTCGCCACCATGCCCGGCTCGATGGTGATCTTCAACGGCGACAAGGTGTACCACGGCGTGAGCCCC
>Ga0154441_1263_pt1 | contig 11741 bp, 10 predicted proteins | sample RifGroC2_FD_115945 | JGI IMG/M metagenome (GOLD analysis project Ga0154441, IMG submission 115945) | Candidatus Rokubacteria bacterium GWC2_70_16 | reverse complement strand
CGTAGCGCGCCTCCATGGCCTCGCCGACCCGCCGGTGGAGCGCTCGCCGCCTGTCCTGGAGGAGGCCGCCATACGCCACCTCGTGGGTCAGCGCGTGCTTGAAGGTGTACTCGGCATCGGGGAAGAGCCGCGTCTCGTAGAGCAGCTCGGCCGCCTGGAGGTGCGCGAGCGCGCCGCGCAGCGCCTCGTCCGGCAGGTCGGCGATGTCCCGGAGCAGGGACAGGGGAACCTCGGTGCCGATCACCGCCGCGCTCTGGAGGAGGTGCTTCTGCTCCGGCGGTAGCCTGTCGATGCGGGCCGCCAGGAGTGCCTGGACCGTGGCGGGCACCTGGACGGCGCGGAGCTCGTGCTGGAGACGATAGGCGCCCCGCTCGCCAGCCAGCGCTCCCGTCTCGACGAGCGTGCGCACCGACTCTTCGAGGAAGAGCGGGTTGCCCCCGGTTCGCTGCTTGAGGAGGGCCTTCAGCGCGCCCATCCCTTCCGCGGCTCCCACGAGAGCATCGAGGAGCGCGTCCGCGGATTCCGGCGGCAGGGGGTCGACGCGGAGCCGGGCATAATAGGTTCTCGATGTCCAGCGGTCCTCGTACTCCGGGCGGTAGTTGGTCAGGAGCAGGAGGCGCGCCGCCGGGACGCTATCGGCGAGCGCGTCGAGCACCGCCTGGCTCTCCGGGTCCAGCCAGTGCAGGTCCTCGAAGACCAGGACCAGGGGCTGGCGCTGGCTCTCCCGCAGGAAGAGCTGCCGGAGGGCGTCGACAGTCTGGCCCCGGCGCTGGAGCGCGCCCAGCGCGGCGAACGGGCTCTCCTCGGGCAGGGCGTCGAGGAGCCAGAGGAGGGGCGGGATCGCGGCCCGCATCCGCTCGTCGAGCGTGAGGATCTTTCCGGTCACCTGCTCGCGGACGCGCCGGGCGCTGTCCCCCGGGTCGATCTGGAAGTAGGACTTCAGCAGATCGGTGACGGGGAGGTAGGAGGTGGCCTTGCCGTAGGAGGTGGACGAGGCCTGGAGGATGAGCCAGCCCAGCGTGCGGTGGGAGTGGATGAACTCGTGGTACAGGCGCGACTTGCCGACTCCCGGCTCGCCCGCGACGGCGACGATCTGGCCGTGGCCCGCACCGGCTTGCTGCAGCGCCCGGTGAAGCTGCTCCACCTCGGCGTCGCGGCCGACGAAGCGGCTCAGCCCCCGCGCGGCGCCGGCCTGAAGCCGCGAGCGCGCCGTCGTGGCGCCGGCGAGCTCGTACACCTCGACGGGCCCATCGAGTCCGCGCACCGCGACGGGGCCCAGCGGCTTCACGAGGACGTACCCTTCGGCCAGGCGGAGACACTCCCCCGTGATCAGCGCCGATCCGGGCCTGGCCATCTGCTCCATGCGGGCGGCGAGATGTGTGGTCTGGCCCACGGCGGTGTAGTCCATGCGGAGATCCGAGCCGATGGAGCGGACGACCACCTCGCCGGAGTTGAGGCCGACGCGGATCTGCACGGGGACGCCCTCGCGGCGCTGCAGCTCGTCACCGTAGCGGTCGATGGCCTCCCGCATCCTGAGGGCGGCATAGCAGGCGCGGACGGCGTGGTCCTCGTGGGCCAGGGGCGCGCCGAACAGCGCCATGATCCCGTCGCCCATGACCTGGTTCACGGTGCCCTCGTACCGGTGGACGGCCTCCATCATGATGGCAAGCACAGGGTCCAGGAGCGCCCGGGCCTCCTCCGGGTCGCGGTCGGCGAGCAGCTCCAGCGAGCCCTTGAGATCGGCGAAGAGCACGGTGACCTGCTTGCGCTCGCCCTCGAGGGCCGCCTTCGAGGTGAGGATCTTCTCGGCGAGATGGGCGGGTGTGTAGGCCTGCGGCGTCGGCGGCGCGGCCGGGGCGGGGGCGTCCGGCGCGGCCCGCAGAGGCTGGCCGCATCCCCCGCAGAACTTCTCCCCCGGCTCGTTGCTGAACCCGCAGGCCGGACAGGCCACCGCGAGCGGAGCGCCGCACTCGGCGCAGAAGCGCCGCCCCTCGCGGTTGTCCGCCCGACAGCGTGTGCAGGTCATTCGCGCGTCCTCCGGAGCGAACCGCGGAGTCGAGCCGAGCCCCGATGGGGCAGAAGGCTGAGCAAGCCTAGCCCCGCAGCACTACCTGGTCAACCCAAACCAGGGCTGGTGGCGGGCGGGAGGGGGCGCCGGGAGGGTCAGGCGGGGCCGAAGCCGACGACGGTCTGCTCGTTCTTGACCAGGGGCCGGAACCGGACGGGCAGACCCACGCGGAGCGACTCGAACGGGAGATCCACCACGCGGCCGAGGAGCGAGACGCCCTCGGCGAGCTTCACCACGGCCACGGCGTACGGCGTCTCGCCGGCATGCCCGCGGGGCGCCACGCGGATGATGGTGAAGGAGGAGATGGTGCCCTCGCCCGTGAGCGGCACGGAGACCCACGCCCGCTTCTGGCAGGCCGGGCAGAACTCCTTCGGCGGGATGGCGAGCTCGCCGCACTGGCCGCAGCGGATGCCGGTGAGGCGTCCGGCGCGGGCTTCCTCGAAGAAGCTCTTCAGCGTGATCACGCGCTCAGTCACGGCCGAACAGGCTGACCAGGACGGTGGCGGTGTTGCCGCCCAGGGTGTGAGTGAGGCCGATGCGGGCGCCATCCACCTGGCGGGGGCCGGCCTCGCCGCGGAGCTGGGTGACGATCTCGCAGATCTGCGCGGCGCCCGTGGCGCCGATGGGATGCCCCTTGGACTTGAGCCCGCCGGACGGATTCACCGGGATCTTGCCGCCGAGGCTCGTCCACCCCTTCTCGGCCGCGATGCCCCCCGTGCCGGGCTCGAAGAAGCCGAGCCCCTCCGTGGCCACGATCTCGGCGATGGTGAAGCAGTCGTGCAGCTCGACCACGTTCACGTCCTCGGGGCCCTTGCCGGCCTGGCGGTAGGCGTCCCGGGCCGCGCGCTCGGTGGCCGTGACGCGGGCGAGATCGCGCTTCTCGTGCATGAACATCGTGTCCGAGGCCGCCGCCGAGCCGAGCACCCAGACCGGGCGCCGGTGCTTGCGCGCCACCTCCTCCGAGACGAGGACCACGGCCGCGGCGCCGTCCGTGAAGGGACAGCAGTCGAAGAGCTTGAGGGGGTCGGCGACGTAGGCGCTCTTGAGGACGGTCTCGAGGGTGATCTCCTTCCGGAACTGCGCCTTGGGGTTGTGGACCCCGTGCCGGTGGTTCTTGACGGCCACGTGCGCCATCTGCTCCTCGGTGGTCCCGTGCTTCTCCATGTGGGCGCGCGCGATGAGGGCGAAGACGCCGGGGAAGGTGAGCCCCACGGGCTGCTCCCAGGAGGCGTCCGAGCAGTAGGCGAAGTACTCCGTGGCGTGGTCCGTGGGGATGTGGAGCACCCGCTCGGCGCCGCCCACCAGGACCACGTCGGAGATGCCGGCGGAGACTTCCATCACCGCGTGGCGGAAGGCGGCGTGACTCGTGGCGCAGGCGGTCTCGAAGCGCGTGGTGGGAATGTCGGCGAGGCCCAGCAGGGTGGCGGCCAGGGGCCCGGTGTGCAGCTGGCGCTCCCCCTCGCCGCCGGTGACATTGCCATAGTAGAGAGCCCGGATGCTGGAGGGGGCGATCTCGGCATCCACGATGGCCTCGCCGGCCGCCTCGGCGAACAGCTCCGCGCTGGTGCGGTCGTGCTTCCCGAACCTGGTCAGTCCCACCCCGATCACGGCGACTCGGCGCATCCGGCTCTCCCTAGGGGTTGATGGCGCTGGGATACCTTCCGCATCATACCGCGGGTCGCCCCCTCAACTCAAAGCGCCTGTACCCCGTTGGCGGGGTCCGGCCCGGCATGGTAGCGTGAGGCCGTGCTGCGTCTCATCATGCCGCCACCGATGCCGAGGGCCGCCGCTTGACGGTCGAAGAGGCGCTCGTCGCCCTGCTCACCCTCGTGGCGGGCCTCCTTCTCTTCGTGGGGCTCGCCCAGGCCCTCGACAGCCGGCGTCCGGCGCGATCCCGCCGAGCCGCGCGCGGGCGCGTCGAGCTCGCGCGGCGGCGCGTGCCGGAGTCGGCCCTCGAGCGCCACGGCCGCGGGCCTCGCGTGCCGCCGCCGCGACGCCCGGAGTCGGAGCCGGGCCCCGCGCCGGCGCCGAAGCCGGTCCAGATGGTCCTGCCCCAGGCTCCGGAGCAGCCCGCGGTGCTGGAGCCCGTGGTGGAGGAGGCTGCGGCAGAGCAGGTTCCAGCCCCGGAGGTGCCGGCGGCCGAGGCGGCGGCGCCCGAGGTGGCGGCGGCCGCGCCGCGCGAGACGGAGCTGGCCGAGGCCTGCATGCGCCTGTACCAGGAGGGCGAGTACGCGCAGGTGCTGGAAGCCGCAGGGCCCGCGCTCCGTTCGGAGTCGGAGGAGTCGTCCCCGCCGGCCACCCCCTGCGAGAGGGCGGCCCTGTGGGGGCTCGTCGGGCTGGCGGGCCAGGCCGTGGGCGATCGCGACGGGGCGCGGCAGGCCTTCGAGGCCGGTCTCGCCTGCGCGCCCGGGCCGGAGGGCCCGGCGCCTTCGCCGCGGGGGATGCTCCTGGCTGTCCCCATCGCGCGCCACATCGTGATGGGCGCGGAGACGGCCACCGGTCCCTCCCCGGACATGACGGCCGGGCTCTCGCTCGCATGCGCCCTCGTCGCGGCCGCCGCCGTCGCCGAGCCCGGCGACGAGGGGCTCCGCGAGCTCGGCACGCGGGCGCGAAACGCCGCCGGGGCCCTCGTCGAGCGCCGCGCCGCAGCCCTCCTGGACCGGCGCGAGCTTGCCGAGGCTTCCTGCGTGATCCAGGAGGCGCTCCAGTCCCCCGACCTGCCACCGGGGCGGCGCCAGGCGCTCTGCGATCTCCTCTGGACGGCCGTCACCGGAGAGGTCGGCCGCCTCACCGGCCAGGCCCTCGAGGCTACGGGGGAGGTGGGCGAGGCGCTCCTGCTGCTGGACCGCGCCGAGGAGGCGGTGCGCCGGGTCCCCCAGGACGCGCTCACTCCCGAGCAGGCCGAGGACCTCAGGCGGCGGCTCTGGTGGGGCCACACCAAGCTCGGGATCGAGCGCATCGAGGCGGGGGACCCCGCGGGCGCGCTGCCCCCGCTCTACCGCGCCCTCGGGCTCCGTGAGATGGACGCCGAGCGCCAGACGCAGGCGCGGCGCGCGCTGGCGCGCGCGCTGGAAGCTGTCGCGCAGCGGGCGCAAGAGGACGTGGAGGGGCTCCTCGCCGGCGGGGACCGGTCCGGCGCCGAGACGAGAGGGCAGGCCCTGTGCCGCGCCATCGACGAAGCGTTCGAGCAGGGGCTGAGCCAGGAGGAGCTCATGACGGCCATCGCCAAGCGACAGCATGTCATGGCCCTCATCGCCGGCCAGGCGGAGGAATGACGGCCCTCGGGCCCGCGCTCACCCTGGGACAGCCGTGGCGAAGTACGGCTTGAAGGATCCGGCGTAGCCGTTCCCCCGCCCCCGGGCGCCTGTCCCTACTCGGTGGAGCGGCGGCGGATCTCCGCCAGGATCTCGAGCGGCACCCGCAGGAAGCTCTCCACCACGCCAGGGTCGAAGTGGGTGCCGCCGGAGCGCTGGATCTCGGCCCGGGCCGAGTCCAGGTCGATGGCCCGGGAGTAGGGCCGGTCGAAGGTCATGGCGTCGAAGGCGTCCGCCACGGCGAAGATGCGGGCCCCGACGGGAATGGCCTCCCCCTTGAGCCCGAGGGGGTAGCCCGAGCCGTCCCAGCGCTCGTGGTGGTGGTAGACCACAGGCACCGCCCCGCGGAGAAAGGGGATCTTGCTGACCAGGTTCCGGCCCACGGCGGGATGCGTCCGCATGATCTGCCACTCGGCCGGGGTGAGGGGCCCCCGCTTGAGCAGGATGGCGTCGGGGATGCCGATCTTGCCGATGTCGTGCAGGAGCACGCCGTGCTCCAGGTCCCGGACCTCGGCCTCCGGCACGCCGTGGGCGCGCGCGATGGTCAGCGAGTAGCCGCGCACCCGCCGGGAGTGGGCCTGGGTGCCGAGATCCCGCGTGTCGATGGCGGAGCCCAGCGCCTCGAGCGTGCTCCGGTAGGTGTCCTCGAGCTCCCGGAGCGTGGCGGCCAGATCCCGCGTGGCCTCGCCCACGCGCCGCTCCAGGAGCGCGTGGTACTCGCGGCGCTCGAGGAGGAGCTGGCGGTGCTCCAGCGCGCGCTCGGCGGCGATCAGGATCTCGTCCATGTTGACCGGCTTCATGATGAAGTCGTAGGCGCCCTGCTTGAGGCTTTCCACGGCGGTCTCCACGTCGGCCATGCCGGTGAGCATCAGGATGGCCGCGTCCGGCTCCAGGGCCCGGGCCTGCTTGAGGAGCTCGAGCCCCCCCACCACGGGCATGTTCACGTCCGTCACCGTCAGCGGCGGCCGCTCGGCGTCGAAGGTCGCCAGGCCCTCCTGGCCATTGCCCGCGGTGTGGCACTTGTAGCCGTTGACGGCGAAGAACTCACCCAGGACCCGGCGCACCTGCCGGTCGTCGTCCACGATGAGGACCCGCCGGTCGGTGAGGTTCCGGATCATGGCACCCGCGCCTCGGATGCGGGCCGCGCGGCCGGCGCCACGTCCTCGTACAGCGAGACCCGGTTCTTGCCCGCCCGCTTGGCGGCGTAGAGGGCCTCGTCGGCGGCGCGGATCAGGTCGTCGCCCGTGGGAGTCACGTCTTCCGGCAGCGAGGCGATGCCGAAGCTCGCCGTGACCCGTCGGCCGTGGGCGAAGGGGTAGGTGCCGAGCACCTGGCGGATCCGGTCCGCGTACAGCAACGCGCCGGCCTTGGAGGTCTCCACCAGGAGCACCGCGAACTCATCCCCTCCGTAGCGGCAGATCACGTTGATGCCACGCGAGTACTTTATGAGGATGTCGGCCATGTCCCGGAGCGTCTGGTCGCCCGCCGCGTGCCCCAGCTCGTCGTTCACCGCCTTGAAGTCGTCGAGATCCAGCAGGACCACGGAGACCGGATGGTTGAAGCGCCGGTAGCGGGACACCTCCTCCTCGATGCGGATCGCGAAGAAGCGCCGGTTGTAGAGCCCCGTCACCTCGTCCTTGAAGGAGAACTCCTTGAGTCGGGCGCTGGTGGACTCCACTTCCTTGTATGCGCTGTCGAGCCGCTCGGCGAAGTGGTGGATCTCGTTGGCCTGCTCTTCGACGGTGGTCAGCATCCGGGAGAAGGCGCCCATGAGCGATCCGATCTCGTCGCGGCGCTCGCCCGCCGCCGGCTCGGTCGGGAGCGCGGTGGCCGGGCTCTCCGCCGGGCGCCGTCCGGGAGCGCGGCCGAGTCCGGCAGCCACGGCCCAGGAGACGGCGGTGAGGAGCGCCGCCGCGATGAGCAACGACTGGATCCACAGCAGCAGGACGCCCGGGTAGCCGCGGGTCAGGGCGGGACGCACGAAGGCTTCGAGGGCGTAGGTCAGCCCCAGGAGGAGCACGATGGCGGCCCCGGCCGGCACCGCCGCGAGCCATGCCTTGACCCGGCGCCGACGCGGCGAGAATGGGCTCTCGTGCTCAGCGGCTGTCATTCGCGCTCCCGTGGGCCAGGACGGCGTCGCGCATGGATATCAAAGATACCGACCTTTCACCCCGCGCGGCGGCATATTCTGTGCGTCGCGGCCATTATTCGGGGCCGCCTCGGCGCCTGTCAAGCGCCCAGGCCTTCCTTGACGACGCCGCGAGCCCTGCGGTAGGGTGGGGCGTCATGACGCAGGGCTCCAAAGGCGCCAATCCTGTCAAGCACATCGACTGCATCGGCCTCTTCTGCCCCATGCCCATCGTCAAGACGCGCGAGGCGATCCAGGAGCTGGCGATCGGGCAAGTCCTCGAGATGCTCTCCGACGACCCCGGCTCCGATCCGGACATGAAGACCTGGGCCCAGCGTTCGGGGAACGATCTGCTCGAGGTCTCGCGGGAGGGAGCGATCTACCGCTTCCTCGTCCGGAAGACCCGGTAGCGCCGTGGCCCCCGGCGGCGCGCCCCCCGACCGGGTGTACCTGGACTACGGGGGCTTCGCGCCCGTCGATCCGCGCGTGCTCGCCGTGATGCGCCCCTTCCTCGAGGCCGGCATCGGCAATCCCTCGGCGCGTCATTCCCTGGGCGCGGAGGCGCGCGAATCTCTCGAGGCCGCCCGCGCCAAGGTCGGCCGGCTCATCGGTGGGGTCGCGAGCGGGGTCATTTTCAGCTCCGGCGCCACCGAGGCGAACAACCTCGCCATCCTGGGCGTCGCGCTCCGGGCGGGCGACCGGGGCCGGCACGTCGTCACATCCGCCATCGAGCATGTGTCCATCCTCAACGCCTGCCGCGCGCTGGAGAAGCGCGGCGTGGCGGTGACCCTGCTCCCGGTGGATCGGGAGGGGCGCGTGGACCCGGCAGAGCTCGGCCGCGCGCTCCGGCCGGACACCGTGCTGGTCTCCATCGGCGCCGCCAACGAGGAGATCGGCACCCTCCAGCCCCTGGGGGAGCTGGCCCGGGTCGCCCGGGCGGCCGCAGTGCCGTTCCACGTGGATGCGGTGGGGGCCGCGGGCCGCGTCCCGCTGGCGGCGGAGGCGATGGGCATTGACCTCCTCACGCTCGCCGGCAACGACATCTACGGCCCGCCGGGGACGGGCGCCCTGTGGGTCAGGCCGGGCGTCCAGCTCGTGCCGCAGATCCTCGGCGGGGGGCAGGAAGGCGGCTACCGCTCCGGGACGGAGAACCTGCCGGCCCTGGTGGGGCTCGGTGTCGCCGCCGAGCTCATCCGCACCGACGGCAACCACGGGGACGCGACGCGCCTGGGCCCGCTGCGCGACCGGTTGCTGGAGGGGCTACTGGCCGCCGTGCCCGACTGCCGCGTGACGGGCTCGATGAGGGCGCGTCTGCCGCATCACCTGAGCCTGGCGCTGCGCGGGGTCAAGGCCGACGGCGTGCTGCTGGATCTCGACCTCTCGGGTGTCGCCGCCTCGTCGGGCTCGGCCTGTGCCTCGCTGACGGGCAGCCCCTCCCACGTGCTGCGCGCCATCGGGTGCACGCCCGAGGAGACGGAGGGCTCGCTCTGCTTCACACTGGGTCGCTGGAGCACGGCGGCCGACATGGATGCCGTGCTCGACGGGCTCCCTCCCATCGTCGCCCGGCTCCGCGCCCTCGCCGTGCCGGCCCCCCGCTGACCGCATGCGCCTCGTCCTCTTCGACATCGACGGCACGCTCCTGACGGCCCGGGGCGGGGAGGGGTCGTGAACACGGAGTCCCGCACCAGGATCCTGCTGATCGAGGACAACCCTGACCATGCCCTGATCGTGAGCCGGGCCCTCGAGCAGCGGGCCCCCGGCCGGTACGCGGTGGTCCACGTGGAGCGGCTCCAGGAGGGGCTGGAGCGTCTCGGCCAGCAGGGCTTCGACGTCGTGCTCCTCGATCTCTCGCTGCCCGACAGCGAGGGGCTCGCCGGGATCCCCCCGCTGCGCGCCAGTGCTCCCGAGGTGCCCGTCATCGTGATCACCGCCTCGAACAGCGAGGCCCTGGGAGAGGAGGCCGTGCGTGCCGGCGCGCAGGACTACCTCGTCAAGGGGGAGGCCGACGGCCGGGTGCTGGCGCGCGCCATCCGGCACGCCATCGCGCGACAGCAGCTGCAGGAGATCCTCAGAGGCCTCGCGCTGCGGGACGAGCTCACGGGACTCTACAACCGGCGCGGCTTCGTGACGCTCGCCGAGCAGCACCTGAAGCTGGCCCGGCGCAACGGGCGGGGCGCCCTCCTCGTGTTCGCGGACGTGGACGGCTTCAAGCGCGTCAACGACCGTTTCGGTCATGCCGAGGGCGATCGCGCGCTGGTGGCGGTGGCCCAGGTCCTGCGCTCCGCGTTCCGGGAGACCGACATCGTGGCCCGTGTGGGCGGCGACGAGTTCGCGGTGCTCGCCGTCGAGGCGCCGGACGCCAGCGCGGAGTTGCTCCGCGCCCGGCTCGCGGAGCGGGTCCGCGCGCACAGCGAGCGGGCGCAGCTGGCCTACGAGGTCTCCGTCACCGCGGGGATTGCCGCGCTGGATCTCCGGCGCGCGGCCGGCGTCGACGAGCTGATGGCCGAGGCCGACCGTGCGCTGTACGCGCTCAAGCGCGCCGCGGGGCAGGACCAGGCCGGCCGCCCGTGAGAGCGCCCGGGGCGCTCAGGCGAGCGGGGCCACCCCGAGGCTCGCCGCGATCTCGCCGAGCTGCGCGACCAGCGCCGGGGCCACGGGGATGCCGTGGGCGCGCCGGTGGCGCTCGGCCTCGGCCTCCGGCTCCCCGGCGGTGTAGACGCACTCCTCGCCCTCGGCCCGGGGCGTGTCGTTGAGCGCCTGCAGCATGTCGTCCATGGCCGCCTCGAACTCCTCCACGGGGCGGAAGCGGGCGATGTCGATGGCCGCGAAGCAGTGCCCCGTGTTGGTCAGCGTCTGGGCACGCAGCCCCTTTCGGTCGAGCATGTCGCCGTAGACGCCCCCGGACAGGACGCCGGAGAGGATGTCCACCATCACGCCGAGCCCGTAGCCCTTGTGACCGCCCAGCTCGCGGCGCCCTCCGAGGGGCGAGAGCCGCCGCGCGGCCAGGGCGGCGCGCGCATCGGTGGCGGGCCCGCCGTCCTCGCCGAGCGCCCAGCCTTCCGGGATCGGCTTGTTCCAGCGCGCGGCGATGGTGAGCTTGCCCACGGCCACGGTCGTCGTGGCCATGTCGAGGACGAAGGGCGTGTGCATGGCGGCCGGGGCGGCGAGGCTGATGGGGTTGGTGCCCATCATCGGCTTGCGCCCGAAGGTGGGCACCATGGCGACGAAGGGGGAGTTGGTGAAGCAGAGCCCGATCATGCCGCGCTCGAGCGCCATCATCGAGTAGTTCGCGCAGGCGCCGAAGTGATTCGAGTTCCTGACGGCGACGATGCCCATGCCGTAGGTGCCGGCCTTGGCGATGGCCAGCTCCATGCCCATGGCGGACACCGGGTGGCCGAGCCCCTTCTGCCCGTCCAGGAGGGCCGTGGCCAGATCGTCGCGCGCGACGGTGGGCTCGGCCCAGGGATGGATGTATCCCGCCCGGGTCCACTCCACGTACTTCGGGAGCATGCCGATCCCGTGGGAGTCCACGCCGCGCAGATCGGTCTTCACCATCAGCGCCGCCGTGAGCTCGGCGTTCCTCCGCGACATCCGCAGCGCCTCCAGGACGGAGACGATGAAGGCCTGGAGGGCCTCGTGGCTGACGACGACGGGGCTATCGGCCATGAGGCTCTCCCAGCCCGGTGATCTTGATCCCCGAGCCCTTGAGCTTGTAGCGGCGGTTGATCGTGGCGAGCACCGCCGTGATCCCCTCCAGCGGTCCCGCGTTGGTGAGCGCGCCCACCTCGACGGCGCGCAGGCCCAGGTCGGCGCCGAGCCCTTCCACCGTCGTCCGCGCCTCGGCATCCCCGCCGCAGAGGAGGAGATCGCAGTCAATGGCGTGATCGGCCGCCGACAGCTCGTGGGCGGCGATGTGGTGGAAGGCCGCCACGACCCGGGCCTCGGCTCCCAGGATCTCCTGCGCTTCCTCGGCGGCGGAGCCCTGGGCGGGCGGAGTGAAGAGCCGTCCTCCGCCGAAGGTGAGCGGCACCACCGTGCTCACCACCACCTTGCCGCGGCAGCCGTCCTTGACCTCGGGCAGGGTCTGCCGGAGCCCCGCGGCCGGCAGCGCGAGGACGACGACATCAGCGGCCGCGGCGGCGTCGCGATTGGACAGCCCCTGGACGCGCGCGGCCGGAGCCTGCGCCGCCAGCTCGCCGGCCTTGGCCGCCGCCCGACGCGCGTCGCGCGA
>Ga0154441_1080_pt1 | contig 11748 bp, 8 predicted proteins | sample RifGroC2_FD_115945 | JGI IMG/M metagenome (GOLD analysis project Ga0154441, IMG submission 115945) | Candidatus Rokubacteria bacterium GWC2_70_16 | reverse complement strand
GCGCTCCTGCCAGATCTGCAGCTTCGGCAGCCGCGTCTTCGGCCGGATGAACTCGATGCTGAGGTAGAACTGGCGGCGCTTCTTGCCGCCCTCGATCATGTTGTCCACCGCCGCGATCAGGTCGGTGGGCTGCAGGTCGCGGCTGCCGAGCCCGAAGCACCCGGAATAGAAGTCGGGCACCTCGTCCGCGGCACAGGCCGGGATCCCGGGATGAGCCGGGCGCCCGCCCCGGACCCGCCCGTTCTCGATCGCCTTCCCCATCGCCGCCCGGATCTCGCGGAGCAGCGGCGCGTCCACCGCGAGCGGCTGGTCCACCCGCTCCAGGACCACGACCGCCCGCTTGCCGCGCAGCAGCGCGACGAGCAGATCGGCCGGGAAGGGCCGGAACATCGTCACGTTCAGGACGCCGACCCGGAGCTTCCGCGTCGCGCGCAGGTGGTCGACCACCGCCTCGGCGTTCCACACCACCGAGCCCTGGCCGACGATCGCGTACTCGGCGTCCTCCATCCGGTAGCCGGAGGCCCGCGCGTAGCGCCGCCCGGTGAGCGCGGCGTACTCGTCGAAGGCGCGGTCGGCCAGCGCCGTCACGTGATCGAAGTAGAACGGGCGCTGGGCGGCCACGCCCTGCTGGTAGGCGTCCTGGTTCTGGACGACGCCGAGCATGGTCGGGGTGTCCAGGTCGAACATCTCGGGGATCCGCCGGCGGCGCTCCCCGAAGACGAGGCGCTGGGCGGGCGTGGGGGACTCGATGATGTCAGAGGGGTCCCCGAGGAACTCGCGCACCAGCTCGCGCTCGGGCAGCCGGCAGGACTCGATGACGTGGCTGGTGAGGAAGCCGTCCTGGGCGCAGATGCCGGGGTTCAGCGACAGCTCGGCGATCCGGTGGGCGATGAGGTTGAGGTCGGCCCCTTCCTGCACGTTCTTGGCAAAGAGCTGGAAGAAGCCGGTGTCGTCCACCGCGTGGTAGTCGTCGTGGCCGGCGTGCACGTTGAGCGCGTGCTTGGTCATGGCGCGGGCGGCGATGTTGAGCACGTAGGTCAGCCGCTTGCCCACCGCCGCGTAGAGCGACTCGTGCATGTAGGCGATGCCCTGCCCGCTGGAGAAGTTCGTGGCCCTGAGCCCGACCATGCTCATGCCGGCGGTGACGGCGGCGGCGGCGTGCTCGCCCTCGGGCTCGAAGAAGAGCAGGCGGCGCCCGTTGACATTGGTCTTGCCGGCGGCGAGCGCCGCCGCCCACCCCTCGCCCATCTGGGTGGAGGGCGTGATCGGGTAGGCGCCGGCCGCCTCGCTGGCCGCCGTCTCCATCTCGACGACGGCGGCGCTGCCGTCCACCGCGGTCGGGATCCCCGGGTACCTGGGCCCGGGGGGAGGAGCCTCCTGCTTGCGGGATTTCATGCCACTACCTCCTCAGCGGGCCGGAGAGCCGCCGGGGCGGCGGCGCGCCGGGCGAACTGCGCGCCCTCCACCCAGACGATGGCTCCGGTGGGACACCGTCGCGTGGCCTCCGGCCCCGCCAGGTCGTTCTTCGCGTAGTCCACCACGGCCAGCCCGCTCTTCATGGCGATGACCCCGGGGGCGGCGTCCACGACGCACTTGCCGCAGCCGTTGCAGGCGACGCGGCACAGGCGCTCGGCGGCCTCGCCCTCGAGCAGGCTCTTGCACTGCACGAGGAGCCGGTGCTCCATCGGCATGATGGTGAAGAGGTCCTTCGGGCAGGCCGTGACGCAGTCCCCGCAGGCCGTGCACTTGGCCGGGATCACCACCGGCAGCTCGGCCTCGTTCATGTAGATCGCGTCGAAGGTGCAGGCGACCTCGCAGTCCGCGAGACCGAGGCACCCCCACACGCAGCCCTTCTGGCCGCCGGCCACCGCTGCAGCGGCCTTGCACGTGCCGAGCCCCCGGTAATCCGCGCGGTCCGGCGCCACGTCCCGCCCGCCCGCGCAGAGCAGCCGGGCGACGCGCTGCACGGCCTGGCCCACGTCCACCCCCAGGTAGCCGGCGATGTCCGAGCGGACGTCGGGGCTCGCCACCGTGCACGAGGCGGGCGCGATGGCCCCCTGGACGACCTGCTCGGCGAAGGCCCGGCAGCCGGGCTGGCCGCAAGCCCCGCAGTTGGCCCCGGGCAGGAGCCCGGCCACCACGTCGATCCGCGGATCCTCCCAGACCCGGAACTTGCGGTTCGTGACGGCGATCAGGGCGGCGAAGAAGAGGCCGACCCCCCCGAGGATGACGGCGGAGCCGGCGATGGCTGCCGGGTTCAGCGTGTCCATGGGTCAGCCGGCGGGTCAGCCGGCATCGGAGAGGTCCACCCGGCTCAGGAGCCACGCCGCCAGCTTGTCCGCTGGGTCGGCCGGCGTGGCCTCAGCGGCAGCGACCGCAGGCCCGGGGGCCGACGCGCGCCCCTCGCCCCCCGCCGGGCGGGCCGAGAGGCTCCGGAGCAGCTCGAGCTCCTCCATCTGCTGCGCCGCGCTGAACCCGCCGATGGCCCGGCGGCCCACCCGCTCGGGCAGGGACTCGATGGCGAGGCGGTCCCACACCGCCGCGCCGCGGCCCGGATCGTGAGCGAAGCGCGCCGCCGAGTCCGGCACGAGCGCTGCGATGCCGGGCCCGTCCCAGGCCAGGAGGCGGTCCAGCCCGGCCCCGTCGGCGCTCTGCAGCACGAAGATCCCCGGCGTGATGAGCCGCGCCAGCGGCGCCGGCGGGCACTCGCCCTCCACCACGAGGGCGAGGCGCTGGCGCCCGTCGAGGAACTCGGCCAGCCCCGCGGCGCGAAGGTCGGCCCCCTGCACCCGCACCACGAGGGGCGGCGCGAGCCGCCGCTCGGCCCGAGTCCAGCGCGAGAAGGGCAGCGCTTCCGCAGCCGTCCGGCCCACGCCCGGCTTCCCGCGGCCGGCCCGAACGTCGGACACGAGGCGCGCCGCGCTGAAGGCCCGGCCAATCTCCCCGAGCGCCCCACCCACGGCCTCGTAGAGGCTCCCGCCGGCGGGAAGCTCGACGACGCAGAGGCGCTCGCTCCGCCCGGCGAGATCGCCCAGCGCCGCGAGAGCGCCGCCGAGGGTCTCCAGCGCCGCCGGGGAGGCCTCCGGATGATCCTCCACCAGGGTGGCGAAGCGCTCGACGTCGATCCGTCCGGAGGCCAGCGGCCCGAGCTGGGCGCCGATGCGCGCGACCTTTCCTTCCCAGCTCGACTGCCGAGTCGCGAGGTAGTTGCGGACCTCGTCGGCAGTGGCCGCCAGCGTGGCGCGGAAGGCGCCGATGGGCCTGGCGAAGGCGTCCAGGGTGAGGCGCACGCGATCCTCAGACGGCATAGCGGTCGAGCTCCGTGTTCAGCAGGGCGAGCTTCTCGGCATGCGACCGCGGCGGCACAGCCCGGGTCTCCTCGTACACCGGCAGCGTCTCGTTCCGGTAGAGCACACCGAGCCGAATCTTGCCGTCGGCTTCGGCCAGACGCCGGGCCGCGTCGAGATCCGCGGGATCGTGCCGCACCTGATTCTTGTAGATGCGGCCCAGTTCGGGGACGGAGACCCCGTCCGGATGGACCAGCAGCTCGATCAGCCCGGGATCGCGCACGGCGCCCTCGAACAGGTCCGTCGTGTACTGCGGGCAGCGCTGCAGGATGCGCACGAAGGCGAAGCCGCGGTGGCGGAAGGCCGCCAGCAGCGTCTCGTAGAGATGCGCGGGGACCCAGTCCCCGGTCTGCGCCACGAACGAGGCATTGGTCACCCCCAGCGTCGCCGACAGCGGGTTCATCGGGGGCAGGATCGCGCCGCGCGGCTGCGTGTTGCTCGGCTTGCCCTTGGGGCTCGTGGGCGAGGTCTGGTTCTTCGTGAGCCCGTACACGCCGTTGTCGAGCATGAGCGCGACCAGGTCGGGGTTGTAGCGGGTGGTGTGGACCCAGTGGGCGGCCCCGATCGAGCAGCAGTCGCCGTCCCCCATGACGACGAAGACGTGCAGGTCCGGGCGGCGCAGCTTGATGCCGGTGGCGACCGGCAGCGCCCGGCCGTGGATTCCGTGGAACCCGTACGTGTTGACGTAGTGCGGGAAGCGGCTCGCGCAACCGATTCCCGAGACGAAGACCGTCTGCTCGGGCGGCAGCTGCTCGGTCTCCAGGAGCCGCTGCGTCGCGGTGAGGATCGCGTGGTCCCCGCAGCCCGGGCACCAGCGCGCCAGCGCGCTCTCGTAGTCCGCCATGGTCAGCTCACGGTCCTCCTCGAGGCCGCAGCTCAGCAGCGAGCACCCCTGGTCGGTCATCGCGATACCTCCTGCGGGACATGAGCCCGGATCGCCTGGAGGATCTGCCCGGGACGCAGCGGCTCGCCCGGCACGCGCGTCCAGCAGTCGATGTCCAGGAGCGTCTGGGCGCGGAGGAGCCAGCAGAGCTGGCCGCGCCGGCGGTTCTCCTCGGTGATGTACGGGTCGCCGGGATCGTCACTGTAGTTGATCTCGACCGTCATGACCTTCTTGAAGCGCCGGAAGATCTCCTTGAGCCCGGGCTCGAGCGGCGAGAGGAACCGGAGGTGGAGCGACGAGACGGCTAGCCCCTCCTCCCGGGCCCGGTCCGCGGCCTCCTCGATGGCGCCGAGCGTGCTGCCCCAGCCGACGACGAGGAGATCGCCGGCCTCGTCCCCGTGGACCTGGGGCGGCTTGAGCATCTGCTGGAAGACGGCGAGCTTGCGGCTCCGCATCACGCAGCCGCGCTCGTGCACGTCTGGGGTATAGCCCACGTGGCTCCACTCGTCGTGGGAGAGGCCCGTCACCGTGTGCATCCCCCCCGGCTGGCCGGGGATGATCCGCCGCGAGAGACCGCGCTCGCGATCCCATTCGTAGGGGCGCAGGCCTTCGCGCACCGGGCTCAGATCCGGTGACTGGGCCAGCCACTGCTCGTTCACCTCCGGCCGCGGGAAGGGCTGGACGCCGGTGGCCAGGTTCGCGTCCGAGAGGACGATGACGACGCAGCGGAAGGCCTCGGCGATGCGACGGGCGGTGGTCATGCAGAGGAAGCACTCCTCCATGGTCGCCGGGGCGAGCACGACGTGCGGGGCATCCCCCGGCTGGCCGAAGAGCGCGGCCAGGAGATCCCCCTGCTCCACCTTGGTCGGCAGCCCGGTGCTCGGCCCGCCGCGCTGCACGTCCACCACCACCAGCGGGATCTCCGTCATCACCGCCAGCCCGATGAACTCGGTCTTGAGCGCCAGCCCGGGGCCGGAGGTGATGGTGAAGGCCACCTTGCCCGCGAAGGAGGCGCCGACGGCGACCCCGGCCGCGGCGATCTCGTCCTCCGCCTGGTGGACGATGCCGCCGAAGCGCTCGAAGATGTCGCTCAGGTAATGCGAGGCCGAGGTCGCGGGGGTGATGGGGTACATGGCGCAGAGCTCCATCCCGGCGGCGATGGCGCCCATGGCCAGGGCCTGGTTCCCGTTCATGACCACTCTCGGCCGGTCCGCCTCGATGGCGGGCACGTGGATCCGGAAATCGAGGTGCTCCTCGGCCCACCGGTGCCCCAGCTCGAGCAGCGCCACGTTCATGTCGTACAGCGCCTGGGCCTTCCTTCGGAACTCCTGGGCGATCAGCTCGCGGATCTTGTCGAGGTCGCGGGAGTAGACCCAGGCCAAGAGGCCCAGCGCGAACATGTTCTTGCCGCGGCGCGGGCTGTCCGTCAGGGTGAGGCACTCCTGCTCCATGGGCACGTGGATGAAGCGGTAGGGGCGCGCCCCGAGCTCATCCATGGCGTCGGCCCAGGCCTTGCGGATGTCCGGGTCGTCGTGGGTCGCCCACTGGTCCTCGATGAGGATGATCGCGTCCTCCGCCAGCGCGCCCAGCCGGTGGCGGTGGAGGAGGACCTGCTCGTTGAACGCCACGACGACGTTGGCGTCGTCGCCCCAGTTGGTCACCGGCCTCGTGCCGATCCGGATGCGGTTGCCGCTGGCGCTCTCGGGCGTGCGCGCGGGCGGCTGGATCTCCGCGGGAATGATCTCCACGGTCCAGACGCCGTTGCCCATCTTCGCCGAGACGCGGCCGAAGATCTGGGCGCACTTCTGAGCGCCCTCGCCTGAGTCGGAGACGACCTCGACGGTGTGCTCGGGGACGCTCAGAATGGTGCGCTCCCCGCGCGCCTGGTGCGATGCTGTCGCCGTGGGGGACGACGGTGAGGACGAGGCCATTGTCATGTCACACTCCCGCTCTGGCGCGTGAACTGGGCACTGGGGTCTCACGACCATGGCTCCGTCGGGGTGGACTACATGGCCGCAGAGCCCACTCGGCCAGTTTATAGCAATATCGGGGCCTGCTGAACCGGCGAAGTCGCTTCTCAACCATAACGCTCATCCAGTATAGGCCGTCCGGAGGGGCTCGGCGCCCTGAAACAGGGTTCCCGGGCATCCTGCTGTCCCCGACCCGCCTCGCTGACCCTCCGGGGTGGGACCCTCTTGCCGCAGCCCCGCGGCAGCGCTCAGGCCGGAGAAGGCACCCGTTCAGGCCGGCGTGCGCTGTCGGCCCAGCACCGTGGGCGGGGCTAGAAGAGCGTCGCGGCGACGCGCAGGGCGGCCATGACCCAGGGCTTCGGGTACACGCCCATGCCCACCACCCCGGCGGTACAGATGAGGATCGACAGCCCCAGGAGCGGGGTCACGACGACGGGGCCCAGGCGCTCGGGCGCGTCGATGTACATGCGCTTGGCCACGAGCAGGTAGTAGAAGAGGGCCACCACGGTGAGCACGGCGCCCACCAGCACGAGCCAGTACATCCCCTGCTCCGCGGCGGCCCAGAAGACGTAGAGCTTGGCCCAGAAGCCCGCCACGAAGGGGATGCCGCCCAGCGAGAGCAGGAAGAGAAGCATGCAGAGGGCCAGCACCGGCGAGCGCTGGGCCAGGCCCTTGTAGGCGGCGATGCTCACCGAGCCGTCCGACTGGGCCACGGCCTCCACCACGAGGAAGGCCCCCATGTTCCCGAAGAGATAGGCCACCAGGTAGAAGAGCATCATGGCGGCGCCCGAGGCCGAGACGGCAGCCAGCCCCACCAGCATGTAGCCGATGTGGGCGATGCCCGAATAGGCCAGCATGCGCTTGATGTTCTGCTGGGGGATCGCCATGAGGTTGCCCGCCACGATGGTGACGGTGGCCAGCGAGGCGACCAGCGGCACCCAGAGCAGGGCGCGCTCACCCATCCCCTCGAGGTAGAGCCGGAAGATGACCACGAAGCCGGCCGCCTTGGGGGCCACCGACAGCCAGGCGACGAAGGGCGTGCTCGCCGCCTCGTAGGTGTCCGGCACCCACATGTGGAAGGGCACCGCCGCGATCTTGAAGCCGAGGCCCGCCAGGGTGAGGATCAGCCCCAGGATCAGCAGCGGGTGGCCGCCGGCCATGGCCTGGGCGAGCTCTCCCATGTCGGTGGTCCGCGTGATGCCGTAGATGAAGGACAGCCCGTAGGCCATCACCGCCGAGGACACGGTCCCCACCAGGAAGAACTTGAGCGAGGCCTCCACCGCCTCGGCCTGGCGCTTCTGGAAGCCCGCCAGGAGATAGAGCGGGATGGACATGAGCTCGAAGGCCACGAACAGCAGCACCAGCTCCCGGGCCGAGGCCAGCACGAGCATGCCCAGGAGGGAGGCGAGGATCATCAGGTAGTACTCGGTGGCCCGCCGCGCGAAGGCGGGCTCCCGCAGCGTCAGGGACCCCAGGATGCCGAGGATGGTCGCCACGAGGAAGAGGCGCTTGGCGAAGAGCGCCAGCTCGTCCTCGACGAAGGCGCCGCCGAAGAGCGCGGGGCCGGGCTCGGTCCGGAGCGCGATCCCCAGGATCACGAGGAGCCCAACTGCCGCCAGCACCCCGACCCGGCGGGCGTCCTCGCGCGGGCCGAACAGGCCCACGAAGAACACCGCGACCATCACCCCGAGGAGCGCGACCTCGAGGCCGAGCGGGATCACGGCAGCACTCCCAGCCTGGCCAGGAGCGGGACGGTGGCCGTGTCCACCGGGCCCAGCGCCAGGCCCGGCGCCACCCCGAAGAGGACGAGGACGAACACGAGGATCACCAGCGCCGCCCACTCGGGCCCCTGCGCGTCCGGCAGGTGGTGGAAGTGCGGGTCTGCCGCCTGGGGCCCCCAGAAGATCTGCTTGGCCACGCGCAGGACGTAGATCGAGGTGAGGAAGGCGCCGAGGACGCCGGGGAAGAGCCACCAGGAGTGGCGAGACTGCCAGGCCCCGAGGAAGGTCAGCAGCTCGGCGACGAAGCCGGCCGTGGCCGGCAGCCCGAGGGAGGAGAGGCTGCCCACGGTGAAGGCCGTGGCGATGCCGGGCATCATCCGGCCGAAGCCGCCCATGGTGAAGATGGCCCGCGAGTGCGCCTTCTCGTAGACGAGCCCCACCAGCGCGAAGAAGAGGCCCGTCATGATGCCGTGGGCGAACATCTGGAAGACGGAGCCATTGAGCCCGTGCTCGGTGAGCGTGGCCGCCCCCAGCATCACCACGCCCATGTGGGACACCGACGAGTAGGCGATGACGTACTTGAGGTCCGTCTGCGCCATGGCGCTGAGCGCCCCGTAGACGATGTTGACGCAGGCGATGGTGCCCACGAGCCACACCCACTGCTGCGTGCCCTCGGGCAGGAGCCCCATGCCGAGGCGCACGAAGCCATAGGCGCCGAGCTTCATCAGCACGCCCGCGTGGAGCATGGAGACGGCCGTGGGGGCGGAGGCATGTCCGTCGGGGGACCAGGTGTGCAGGGGCCAGATGCCCGCCAGGATCCCGAAACCCACGTAGAAGGCCAGGAACACCCACGACTGCAGCCCCGGGTCGAACCGGGTGAGCTCGAGCTCGAGGAAGGAGAAGGACGTCGAGCCCGCCGCGACGTAGAGCGCCAGCACCCCCACCAGGATGAAGGCCGACCCGAACAGCAGGTAGAGAGTCAGCTTCATCGCCGCGTACTCCTTGGTGCCGACCCCCGTCCGGCGCAAGGCCCAGCCGAAGATGCCCTGCGGGCGGATCTCGCCGGAGGACCCCCAGATGCCGATGAGCAGGTACATCGGCAGCACGGCGATCTCGTAGAAGAGGAAGAGGACGAAGAGGTCCAGCGAGACGAAGACGCCGAACACCCCCGTGACCAGCACCAGGAGGAGCGCGTAGAACTCCTGGCTGCGCTCCTTCACGGTCCACGAGGCGAAGACCCCGGCGAAGATCACGATCGCCGTGAGCAGCACCATCAGGAGGCTCATGCCGTCGATGCCGAGCTGATAGGTGATGCCGAGCGGCGGCACCAGCGGCCACTCCTCGTAGAACTGGAAGCCCGCGACCTCCCGGTCATAGGCCCAGAAGGCCCCGAGGGACAGGACGAGCGAGACCCCCGTGGAGCCGGCGGCGATCCGGCGGACGCGGAGCGGGTCGTGGCGGGCGGTGAACATGATCAGGAGAGCCCCGACGAAGGGCGCCCACGCGATGATCGAGAGGATCGGGAGCCCGCTCATCGCGGCCACTGGACCCAGACGAGGAGGAGCAGGAGCCCGAAGGCGACGCCGTAGACGTAGTCCTGCGGCTGGCCGGACTGCATCCGGCGGAGACGGTCCCCGAGGACGAGCGTCCAGGCGCTCAGCACGTTCACGATCCCGTCCACCAGGTAGCGGTCCACCCAGCCCACCGCGCTCGACAGCGCGAGGAGCACGCCGCGGTACAGGGCCTCGAAGAGGTCGTCGAGCCAGAACTTGGCCTGCGCCGCCTCGCGCACGAGGCCGAAGGCGGCGGCGAGCCGCTCGGCGTCCACCACCCGCCGGTGATAGGTGAGCCACGCCAGCGCGATGCCGCCCACCGCCACCGCCACCGCCAGCGGCGTGAGCCAGCCCGGCGCGGCGAACCCGGGCTCCGGGTGGTACACGGTGAACAAGACGCCGACGCCGACCGACATCGCGGCCAGGAGCCAGAGCGGCAGCGCCATCGAGGGCGGGGCGTCGTGGAGATGGGCCCCGCCGGCCGCCCCGCCGGCGTGCCCGGGCCCGGCGTGGGCCTCGCGCCCCGCCGCCGGCTCTCCGAAGAAGGCGATGAAGACCACGCGGAACATGTAGAAGGCGGTGAGGAAGGCCGCCAGCACGAGCATGGCGAAGGGCCCCGCGAGCCCGCCCGCCCACACGGCGCCCAGGATCTCCTCCTTGGAGAAGAAGCCGCCGAACAGCGGGATGCCCGCCAGCGACAGCGTCCCCACCAGGAAGACGATGGTCGTCCGGGGCATGCGCCTCCGCAACCCGCCCATCTGGAAGATGTCGTTGCTGCCTACCGCGTGGATCACGGCGCCCGCGCCGAGGAAGAGGAGCGCCTTGAAGAGGCCGTGGGTGAGGAGGTGGAGGAAGCCCGCCGAGGCGAAGCCGGCGCCGATGGCGGCCATCATGTAGCCGAGCTGGGAGACCGTGGAGTACGCCAGCACCCGCTTGATGTCCGACTGCGCGCAGGCCAGGGTGGCCGCCAGGAGCGCCGTGAAGGCGCCGACCCAGCCGACGAGCACGAGCACGTCCGGCGTGAGCGCGAAGAGCCAGTCGGTGCGCTTGAGCAGGTAGACGCCCGCCGTGACCATGGTGGCGGCGTGGATCAGGGCCGAGACGGGCGTCGGGCCCTCCATGGCGTCGGGCAGCCACACGTGGAGCGGGAACTGGGCGGACTTGCCGACGGCGCCCAGGTAGATGCAGAAGGTCACCAGGCCCAGTCCCTCCAGCGGCAGCCGGCCCGAGTCCACCTGCAGGAGAAGCTCGACGAAGTCAAAGGTCCCCGCCCGCTGCCAGAGGAGCACGATGCCGATGAGGAGGCCCGCATCCCCGGCCTTGGTGGTCCAGAAGGCCTTCACGGCCGCCCGAGCCGCCTCGGGCTTCTGGTACCAGTAGCCGATCAGGAGATACGAGCAGAGGCCCACCAGCTCCCAGCAGATGAAGAGCTGGACGAAGTTGGGCGCCAGCACCAGCCCCATCATCGAGAACGCGAAGAGCGACTGGTAGGCATAGTAGCGGCCGAGTGCCGGGGCCGGCTCGTGGTCGAGATAGCCCAGGGAGTACACCTGCACCAGGAACGAGATCAGCGCCACCAGCACCAGCATGATGGTCGAGTCGGCGTCCGCGAGCACGCCCACCGTGGCCAGCGGGCCCGCCTCGGCGGGGATCCATTCCCAGAGGAGCGGGGGCTGGAACATTTCGCGGCTCGAGTGAAGCCACGCGCGCACCGCCCAACCGAGCGCTGCCGCCGAGAACACGATGGAGATGAAGCCCGCGGGGCGGCCCGAGCGCCGGAGGGGAGCCACCACCGCCAGCAGGAGGAAGGCGCCCGCCGGCAGGAGCAGGCAGTAGAGCGCGAACTCGGCGGAGTCGGTCATGGGCGGCGCGCTACCCCTTGAGGAGGTCCAGGTGGTCGGCGATGGCGGTGCGCCGGATCCGGAAGATGAGGATGACGAGCGCCAGCCCCACGGCCACCTCCGCCACGGTGATGCTGATCGTGAACACGGTGAAGATCATCCCGACGGGGTCGCCGTTGAAGCGGGCGAAGGCCACGAGGTTGATGTTCACCGCGTTGAGCATCAGCTCGATGCCCAGGAGGATGCCGACGGTGTTCCGCCGGGTGATGACGCCGAAGAGCCCGATGGCGAACAGCACCGCCGCCAGCGTGAGGTAGGCCTGGAGCGGCATGGCGGCTAATGACGCTTGCGGATTACCGTTGCGCCGGGGGCCGGCAGGCGGGGGCGCTGCCTGGACCTCGCACCCTCGTCACGGCCGATCCGCGGACATGGT
>Ga0154441_1258_pt1 | contig 11998 bp, 10 predicted proteins | sample RifGroC2_FD_115945 | JGI IMG/M metagenome (GOLD analysis project Ga0154441, IMG submission 115945) | Candidatus Rokubacteria bacterium GWC2_70_16 | reverse complement strand
GCGAGCCGAGCCGGAGGCGAGACGAGCGGATCCGGAGATCCGGGCGAGCGTGAGCGAGCCACGTTGAGCGTGCGGCCGAGGGCGCCAACGACGCAGATGGGCCTTTTTCAGCAGACTGCTAGGCCCAGATGAGGTCGAAGAGCTTGCAGGCATTGACGGAGAGCCGGTACATGGTGTCCTCGACGGGCATCCGCTTGATCTTGGCCACCTCTTCCGCCACGCGCGAGGCGAGCCAGGGCCCGGAGGCGATGGTCTCGAACTCGCCCCCGTACGGCCAAGGCCCGTCGCTCTCCACGAGCAGCGAGTCCAGCGGCACCCACTCCACGAGCTCGCGGTCGCGCTGGCGGTACACCACCTCCGGCGTCACCGAGACGAGGTAGCCCGCGTCCAGGATGGCGCGCGTCACCTCGCGCGGGGCCTTGTGCCAGTGGAACACCGCGCGCTCCACGCCCGCCGCCCTGAGCGCCTCGAGCGCCCCCATCGCGGCGCCGTGCGGGGCGTGCAGCACCGCCGGCAGGTCGAAGCGGGTGGCGAGAGCGAGCAGCCGCCCCAGTCGCTCCCGCCCCCGCACCATGAGCGAGGCGGCGTCCGCGGCCCCGTCCAGGGTGTACCAGGGAAGCCCCACCTCCCCCAGCGCCACGAGCCTGGAATGGTTCGCGATCACCTGCTCCTCGACCCGCGCCAGATCCTCGTCGGTGAGATGGTCCCACTCCGGGTGAAAGCCCAGCGCGGGCCACACCGCCTTGCCGTTGGCGGAGACGGCCTCCAGCGTGCGCGCGTTGCTCGGCGGGTCGCAGCCCACCGCCACGACCCCCCACACGTCGGCCTCGAGCGCGCGGGAGAGGGTCGCCCGCAGGTCGGAGAAGGCGGCGTCGTGCAGATGGCAGTGGCTGTCGACGATCATTTATCCTCAACATGCCTTGCGGCATGTTGACCGTGGGCCAGATGTTCGCTGCACCCCCCGAGGACACGCATCAGCCTGTCGTCCGCATGCCTTGCGGCATTTAGCTTCCCGCCACCACCATGCGGCCGATGAGGAGCGTCGGCGACGCGGTGCGGTCGCGGAACACCAGGTCATTGCCTACACCCTCCACGGCGTGGAACATGTCCAGCAGATTTCCGGCGATCGTGATCTCCTCCACCGGATAGGCGAGCTCGCCGTTCTCGATCCAGAGCCCGACGGCGCCGCGGGAGTAGTCGCCCGTGACGCCGTTGACGCCGAAGCCGATGAGCTCGGTGACATAGAGCCCGCTCCGCACGCTCCGGATGAGCGCCTCGGGGCTCGCCGCCCCGGCAGCGAGGTAGAGGTTGGTGGTGGACACCGACACGCCGCTGCCGTCGCGCGCGGCGTGATGGGTCGAGGCCAGCCCGAGCTTGCGGCCGGTGTAGGTGTCGAGCAGGTAGGAGGCGAGCACGCCCCTGTCCACGACGACGGTGCGCCGCATCGGGAGCCCCTCCCCGTCGAAGGGTCGAGAGCCGAGCCCCCTCGGCCGCGTCCCGTCGTCCACGATCGTCACCGAAGGGGCGGCCACCGACTGTCCCAGCCGGTTCACGAGGAACGAGGCGCCGCGGTAGAGCGCCGGCCCGGAGGCCGCGCCGGCCAGATGGCGCACGAGGCTCGCCGCCGTCTCCCGATCGAAGATCACCGGCACCTGGGTGGTCTTCACCGGGCGGGCCCCCAGCCGGCGGAGGGCCCTGCCGGCGGCCGTCCGGCCGATCTCCTCCGGCGCCTCCAGCGCGGCGCGCTGGCGCGCGACGTGATACCAGGAGTCGCGCTGCATCTCCCCGCCGCTCGCAGCCACGGGCGCCACCGACAGGCTGAAGGACGAGGCCTGGTACTCTCCGGCGAAGCCATGGCTGGTGGCGTAGGCGTAGCGCGCCCGGTGATCCGAGAAGTCGCCGCCCTCGGAGTTCGTGATGCGCGGGTCGGCGTCCAGCGCCGCCTGCTCCGCGCGGCGGGCCAGATCGATCTTCTCCTCCGGCGAGAGGTCGTGCCCCGTGGGATCGGCGAGATCGAGATCGGGCAGCGGGGGGCGCGCGAGCTCCGCGGCATCGGGGAGCCCCGCCAGCTCATCCGGGCTCGTGATCCGCGCCAGCGACACCGCCTCCTCCACCAGCCGCCCGACGGAGCCGCGACTCAGGTCCGATGTGGAGGCCGCGGCCACCGACTGTCCCACGAACACCCGGAGCGCCAGGCGCCGCTCGCGGGCATGCTTGACCGTGTCCACCTGGCCAAGACGCACCTGGGCGGAGAAGGACTGCTCCTCCCCCACGAAGGCGTCGGCTGCGGAGGCGCCCTTGGCGGCGGCGCGGTCGAGGAGATCCACGAGGAGATCGAGCATCAGACCTGGGTCCCGCCGACCGTCATCCCGTCGATCCGGACGGTGGGCAGCCCCACGCCCACCGGCACCGACTGCCCGTCCTTGCCACAGGTGCCCACGCCCTCGTCGAGCGCGAGGTCGCGCCCCACGCGGGAGACCCGCATCAGCGCCTCGGGCCCGTTGCCGATGAGCGTGGCGCCCTTGACCGGCGCCGTGACGCGGCCCTGCTCGATCAGGTACGCCTCGCTGGCCGAGAAGACGAACTTCCCGCTCGTGATGTCCACCTGCCCGCCGCCGAAGTTCACGGCATACAGCCCGCGCGGGACGGAGCGGATGATTTCCTCGGGGTCGTCCTGGCCGGCGAGCATGAAGGTGTTGGTCATGCGCGGCATGGGCGGATGCGCGAAGGACTCGCGGCGGCCGTTGCCGGTGGGCTGCATGCCCATGAGCCGCGCGTTCAGCAGGTCCTGCATGTAGCCGACGAGGACCCCCTTGTCGATGAGGACATTGCGTCCCGTCGCGGTGCCCTCGTCGTCCACGTTGAGCGAGCCCCGCCGCTGCGCGATGGTCCCGTCGTCCACCACGGTCACCAGCTCGGAGGCGACCTTCTGGCCGAGGCGCCCGGAGAACGCCGACGTCCCCTTCCGGTTGAAGTCGCCCTCGAGGCCATGCCCCACGGCCTCGTGGAGCAGGATCCCGGGCCAGCCCGGGCCCAGCACCACGGTGAGGGTGCCGGCCGGGGCGTCCACCGCCGCGAGCTTGAGCACCGCCTGGCGGGCAGCCTCCGTCGCGAAGCGCCGCCAGCGCTCGCTATCCAGGAAGAAGTCGAACGCGACGCGTCCCCCGCCGCCGAACGTGCCGATCTCGCGCTTGCCGTCGTCGTCCGCGATCACCGTGACGTTGAGCCGGGTGAGCGGCCGCACGTCCCCCACGGTGAGTCCCGACGGGGTGGCGATCAGGACCACGACCTCCTCGCTGCCCAGGCTCGCGATGACCTGACGCACGCGCGGGTCCCAGGCGCGGGCCGCGGCATCCACGCTCCGCAGCAGCTCGAGCTTGCGGCCCAGGTCGGCGGCGATGGGCGGCTCGGCGAGGCTGTAGAGGTCGTGCGGCTGGCGGCGGCCGACCGGGACGACGGCCGAGGCCTGCGCATGCGTCGCGATGGCCCGGGCCTGGCGGGCGGCCTCCTCGAGGTTGGGCAGCGAGATCTCGTCGGTGTGGGCGTAGCCGGTCCGCTCTCCGGACTGCGCACGCACCCCGGCCCCCTGGCTCACATGCCTCGAGGCCTTCTTGACGGCACCCTCCTCCAGGGTGAGCTCCTCGGAGACGCGGTACTCGAAGTAGAGGTCGGCGTGGTCCACCCCGCCCGCCAGGCTCGAGCCGAGCAGCCGCTCCATGGCGGACGGCGTCAGGCCGAACCGGTCCTCGAAGAATCTCTCTGGGTGCGCCAGCATTTCCGTTTTCGTGGGGCTCCGGGAAGGGCTTCATGCTACCACCGCGATTCTTGCCGGCTCTCAATTATTGTGGCGCTCCGGATCGCCGTGCGGAGGCAACGCTGCCGATCCCAGCACAGTAGATCTATCGGGCAGTTGAGTCCAACTCGCGCAGTCACGCCTTGATGATCGGCGGTACCCCGGCAGGGAGCCACGGACTCGCTCGCCGAGACAGACGCCGCGACCGGGGAAGCCGGCCTGGGCCTGGTGGCGACAGCGCGCCGCCCGGGGCGGGCAGAGCCCGGTGGTATACTGCCGCGCCATGTGCGAGCCGGGACTCGAGCCCGCGGACGATGCTCGGCCCCCGGCCGCCCCGCCCCCGCACTTCTCGGGCGGGATCACCCTCCTCTGCTCGCTCCTGGTCGCCGTCCTCGTCGGGATCTACGCCTGGCCCGGGCCCGGCTCCCCGCTCGTCGGGCTCGACCGCCCCGAGGAATCCCTCGAGCGCCTCGTGTCCAGCGAGATGGACCTCCGCGCCGCGCTCGGGCGGGCGCCCGCCTGGGGGCGCGCCCTCTATGCCCTCGCGGCAGGGCCCGGCGACCCGATGGAGGAATCCATCGCGTGGTACGAGGAGCTCACCGACACGCTGGACGCTCCGCGCGCCGAGATCTATCGCCAGATCCTCCTGGCCGAGGCCGGACGGCTGCCGCCTGAAGACCCGACGCTCGCCTCCGCGGCGTGGATGACCGCCGCCCACGGCCGGGAGCCCCCGGAGGCCGATGTCGGGCGCGCGGCGATCGCCGAGATCCGCGAGCGCCTGCCGGAGAACTGGTTCGCCGACACGCTCGTGGCGCGCGTGGCTGCCAGGATCGGCGACGGCGCCGGCCAGGCGCAGGCCGAGTCGGCCATCGTCGAGCGCGGCGCAGCCCTGCTCCGCCGCTTTCTGTTGCTGGCCGTCGGCCAGGGACTGCTGCTGGCGATGGGCCTGGCGGCCCTCGCCCGCCTCTCCACCGGCCATCCTCGGCGACCCGTTGGCGCGGCGCCGCTGCCTCCCGAGTGGCCGGTGCGCGACGGCTACGCCCTCTTCGTCCGCGGGGCTCTCGGCCTCCTTGCAGTGGGCGTCGCGGCTGGCGTCCTCCTCCCCGAGGAGAGCCCTGCCCTGCGGCTGGCCGGCTTCGCTGCCGGCCTCCCCATGCTGTGGTCGGCGACGCGTTACCTCAGAGCCACGGGGAGCGGCGCCGCCACCGCCTTCGGCCTCCGGATGGCGGCCGGTGGCGCCGGGCGCCTCGTGGCCGTGACATGCGCGCTGATCGCGCTGGGGATCGCGGGCGACCTCGCCATCGCCGGCGCGGCGGGAGCGCTGCGCCTTGGCACGCACTGGGCTGACGGGTTCCCCGAGGAGATCCTCTGGGATCCCCTCTGGCTCGTCGCTGCCGGCGCCGTCGATGGCGGGGTGTGGACACCCGTCGTCGAGGAGATCGCCTTCCGCGGGGTGCTCTACGCCACGCTGCGGAGAGCCACGGCAGTGACGCCCGCCGTGCTGGCCAGCGCCGCCATCTTCGCCGCCGCGCATGGCTATGGCCTCGTGGGCTTCGCCTCGGCCCTCTGGAGCGGGATCCTCTGGGCAGGGGCCTACGAGCGGACGAGGAGCCTCTTGCCGGGCATGCTCGCGCATGCCGTGAACAACCTGATGGTGACGGTCACCTACCTCTGGCTCTACCGGGCCTGATCCCTCTCGACCGCCGCAACCCCATCCGTCAGCGCGCGCCGTCGAAGAGTTCCGTGCGCGCCACGCCGCGCTGGAACGCCAGGTACTCCTCCTTGGTCATGCGCGGCTTCCAGCCCGCCAGGATCTCGCGCGCGGCCGCCGCCTCGCCCCAGAGGAGATCCACGGCCATCAGCGCCAGCTGCTTGGCGGGCTCCACGTAGGCCAGGCGCTGATCCGCGATGGCGTAGTCGGCCCCGTGCCCGCTCCCCGTGGCCCCGCCCATGTAGGGGTGCAGCGTCGGCATCACATGCGAGACGTCCCCCATGTCGGTGGAGCCGCTGCGGTGACCGGCCTCCGTCACCTGGTCGGCGCCGAGCAGCGCGTGCGCATTGGCCACGAAGTGCCTCGCCATTCCCGCGTGGTTGAAGAGCGGGAGATAGCCCGGCAGGGTCTCGATCTCCGCCTGCGCGCCCAGCGCCAGCGCCCCCGCGCGCAGCGCGCGGTCCACGCGGCGGTTGGCGTCCAGGATCGCCTCCACGGTCTTCCCGCGCACATAGGTCTCGATGCGCACCTCGGCCGGGATCACGTTCACCTGGCTGCCGCCATGCGTGATGATCGGGTGGACGCGGATCGAGTCCTCGTCCCTGAAGGTCTCGCGGATGGCGTTGATGGCCGCCAGGCCGATCTGCGCCGCGTAGAGCGCGTTGATCCCGTTCTGCGGCGCCCCACCGGCATGCGCGGCGCGACCGAGGTAGCGCACCGTCTTGACGATGCAGCCGTTGTTGGAGACCGCCACCCCCGCCTTCTTCATCTCCGGCTGCGAGGTGGTGTGGATCATCATGGCGAGGTCCACGTCGTCGAAGTGGCCGAGACGGAGGAGCTCGGGCTTGCCGCCCAGGAACTCCAGCCGGCCCGCGCGCGCCTGCCCGACGCGCCACTCCACGTCGCCGTATTCCTCCGCGGGCACCGCGAAGAAGACCACGCGCCCGGCCAGGTGATCGAAGGCGCGGGCGTCCAGGAGTCCCATGGCGGCCCCGAGGAGCCCCGCCACCTGCGCATTGTGGCCGCAGGCATGCGCGGCCCCGGTCCCGGCGTCCGCGACGGGATGGCCAGCCACCACGAGGGCGTCGAGCTCCCCCAGGAGCGCCAGCGTGGGCCCGTCCTTGGCCCCCCGCCGCTCGGCCCTCACCCCGGTCAGGGCCAGTCCCCCGCGCGGCGACAGCCCGATCTCCCGCAGCGTCTCTTCCACGAGCCGCGCCGTCCTGACCTCCTTGAACCCCAGCTCGGGGTTGCGGCGGATGCTCTCGCCCACGCCGATGATCTGCTCCGCGCGCCGGTCGATGGCCTCGCACACGCTCTGCTTGACGTCGTCACGGGTCGGCATCGGGGGCTCCTCTCGGGGCTACGCGCTCGCTGAGATGAAGCGGTCGGGGAGAAACGGCAAGAGCAAGGCCGGCACCCGCCCCGTGAGCACGCACTCGCTCACGAGCGCGGCCGTGATCGGCGCCAGCAGGATGCCGTTCCGGAAATGAGCGGTGGCGACGAAGAGCCCCTCCACGCCGGGCCAGGGGCCGAGGATCGGCAGGCCGTCGGGGGCCCAGGGACGGAAGCCGCACCACGATCTCAGCAGCGAGCGCTCGCCGATGGCGGGGACCAGCGCCACGGCCTCGTCGATGAGGTGCTCCAGGGCCTCGTCGGTGACCTCCCGCACGAAGCCCACATGCTCCACGGTGGCGCCAACGAGGCATTCGCCCGACGGGCGCGGCGCGAGGTAGACGCTCCGGCCGTGGACGGCATGCCCGAGGAGCGGCGGCGAGTTCGACACCGAGAGGATCTGGCCGCGCACGGGCCCGACGGGGAGGGCGTCGCCCGGCACGCCCGGACCGCGCGGGAGCGAGAAGTGGCCCGACCAGGCCCCGGCCGCCAGCAGCACCGCGTCGGCCCCGATGCGCGCGCCCCCCGCGACGACGCCGCGGGCCCGGCTCCCCTCCACCAGGATCTCGCTCACCTCGATCCCGCTCCGGATCACGACGCCGCAGGCCGCGGCCGCCTGGGCATAGGCGGCGACGAGACGCTCGTTGTTCACCCAGTGATCGCCCGCGACGAGGAGCGCCGCCTCGATGCCGGCGTCCAGGGCCGGCTCGCGCTCGCGCACCGCCGCGCCCTCGAGCAGCGCGACGCCGAACTCTTGGGCCACGGGCCAGGTCGTCCTGTCGCGTGCAGCCTCCACCTCGGCATGGCCGAATAGCGGATAGAGCGTGCCGGCCGTCATGTGCTCGACGTCCATCCCGGTGGCGGCCCCGAGCTCGGCCACCACCTGCGGATAGAGCCGCCAGCTCTCGACCGCCAGCCTCTGGAACGGCCCCGGCTCCCGTGACTCGCCGAGGGGAGCCAGCAGCCCGGCCGCCGCCCCCGAGGCCTCGCCGCCCGGTGTGTCCCGCTCCAGCACGGTGACGCGGCAGCCCCCCTTGGCGAGCGCATGCGCCGTGGCGCAGCCGATGATGCCGCCGCCCACGACCAGGACGGAAGGCGGCATCAGGCGCGCCCCAGCGCGTCCAGGAAGGCCCGGGTCGCCTCCGCCGGGCGCTCGGCGGCGAGGATGGCGGAGATCACCGCGACGCCGGCGGCGCCGGCGTCGAGCGCCTCGCGCGCCCGCGCGGGGTTGATCCCGCCTATGGCCAGCACCGGCACCGCGGACCCGGCGGCCACGGCGGAGAGCGCCTCGAGCCCCTGGGGCGCGCCATAGGGGCGCTTGGACGGGCTGTCCCACACCGGCCCAAACACGAGGAAGTCGGCCCCCTGCCCCGCGGCCGCCCGCGCCTCGTCCAGGGCGTGCACCGAGGCTCCGAGCAGGAAGCCGGGGGGGGCGATGGCGCGCAGGGCGGCGACGGGCAGCGAGTCATGGGTGCGCTGGACGCCATCGGCCCCGATCGCCAGGGCGACATCGGCGCGATCGTTGACCAGGAGCCGCGCCCCGTGCCGCCGCGTGGACTCGCGCAGCGCCCGGGCAAGCCCGAGCAGGTCACGCACGGAAAGATCCTTCTCGCGCAGCTGCACCGCGCGAAGCCCCGCCGCCAGGCACTCCTCCACCACCTCCGCCAGCCCACCCCGGCACAGGCGCCGGTCGGTGACGAGGTACAGCGCAAAGTCCATGACCGTGCTCCGCAGCGGGCCTATCGAGTCTCGCGCAGCTGGCCAACGCGGGCAAGGGATTGGGTGGGAGTCATCAGCTGGCGCTCCAGTCGGGAACGCCCTCGATGGGAGAGGAGGCGGTGGCGTAGAGCTTCTTGCCGATGCGGCCGGCCTTGAAGGCCAGGCGCCCGGCTTCCACGGCGAGCTTCATCGCCGTGGCCATGGCGACGGGGTCCTTGGCCCCTGCGATGGCAGTGTTCATCAGGACGCCGTCGCAGCCGAGCTCCATGGCGATGGCCGCGTCCGATGCCGTGCCGACGCCGGCGTCCACGATCACCGGCACCGTCACCGCCTCCAGGATGAGCTTGATGTTGTACGGGTTGCGGATGCCGAGGCCCGAGCCGATGGGGGCGCCCAGCGGCATCACCGCGGCCGCCCCCGCATCCTCGAGCTTCTTGGCGGTCACGGGGTCGTCATTGGTGTACGGCAGCACGCTGAAGCCGTCGCGGGCCAGCGTGCGCGTCGCCTCCAGGAGCCCCTCCACGTCGGGGAAGAGCGTGCGCGAGTCGCCGATCACCTCGAGCTTCACGAGCGTGCCGAGCCCGGCCTCGCGGGCGAGATAGCAGGTCCGGATGGCCTCGTCGGCCGTGTAGCAGCCGGCCGTGTTGGGGAGCAGCGTGTAGCGCTTGGTGTCGATGTAGTCGAGGAGCGACTCCCCCTGCCCCGGCAGGTTCACGCGCCGGACGGCGACGGTGACGATCTCGGCGCCCGAGGCCTCGAGCGCCTCCCGCATGTTCTCGAAGGAGGGGTATTTGCCGGTGCCGACGATGAGCCGGGACTTGAACTCCTTGCCCCCCAGCCACAGCGATGTGTCGTACATGCTTGTCTCCTCTTGACCCGGGATGGGCACCCGGGCTGTCGCCCGCCCATCCCCGCCGGACTCCCGCGCTCGATCAGTCCTGCGCGTTTCGACAGTCGCGATCAACCGCCCTTCGATCGCGGGTTAGCCGCCGCCCATGGGGCGGACGATCTCCACCTTGTCGCCATCGCGGAGCGCGGTGTCGCCGTACGCCGTCTTGGCGAGGACCTCGCGGTTGAGCGCCACGGCCGTGTACTCGCGGCTGATCCGGAGATGCTCCAGCAGCCGGTCGACGGTGACGCCCTCGGAGAGCTCCATCGGCTTGCCGTTCACCGTGACTCGCATGCGGCGACCGCCGGATTATACCCCGGCCTCGAGCCGTCGGGTGAGGTCGGCTGGATCCGTCGTCGGCGTCTCGCAGACGTAGCGACGGCAGACATACGCCGTGGGCCTGCCTCCCACGGTACCGCGCTGCGAGAGCAGCGGGAGCCCCTCGAGGCCAGGTGTCCCGTCTGCCGCGCCGGCCACGACGCGGTTGGGCAGGAAGCGGCCGAAGACCGCCTCGAGCAGCGGCCCCGCCGCGCTCCCGTCGCCGCCGGGCGGCCAGCAGAGCGCCACCTCGGCCACGGGCCCCAGGTGGAAGTCCAGCGCCGAGAGATAGCGGCCGAACCCCGCGGGGTGACGCGCCATGAGGTCCGCCATGGGGCGCAGGGCCTGGAGCGCCTGCCGCTCGTAGCGCTCCTCGCCGAAGTGGAGCGCCAGGCGCAGGAGCCACTCGATGGCCATCGAGGAGCCGGACGGCACGGCGTTGTCGAAGAGGTTCCGCGGCCGCACCACGAGGGCCTCGTGGTCGCTGCCGGTATCGAAGAAGATCTCGCGCTCGGCGTCCCAGAACAGCGCGAGCGCCGCCTCGGCCAGCCGCTGCGACTCGTCGAGCCAGCGCCTGTCGAAGGTGGCCTCGTACACCGCGAGCAGGCCGAGCCCCACCATGGCGTGGTCCTCGAGATAGCCGCGGAGCCGGGCCTCCCCGTTCCGCCACGAGCGGAGCAGCCGCTCGCCGTCCCGCATCGCCGTCGTCAGGAACGCGGCCGTGCGCACGGCGGCCGCCACGTAGTCGGGGCGCCCCAGCGCCCGCCCCGCCTCGGCGAAGGCGGCCAGCGCAAGCCCATTCCACCCGGCCAGCACCTTGTCGTCGAGTCCGGGGTGGACGCGGCGCTCCCTCGCCGCGTACAGCCGCTGACGCGCGACGCCGACGAGCGCGGCCAGACGCTCGGGCGCCATGCCGAGCGTCGAGGCCACCTCGGTGGGGCCCCGAGGCACAAAGAGGATGCTGTGCCCCTCGAAGTTGGGGCCGTCGTCCACGCCCCAGTGGGCGAGAGCCGCCCGCGCCGGCTCGGCATCGGGGAGCGCCGCGCGGATCTCCTCCGGCGTCCAGACGAAGGACTTCCCCTCCACCCCTTCCGAGTCTGCGTCCTGGGCCGAGAAGAACCCACCGGAGGGGTGCGCCATCTCGCGCAGGAGATAGTCGAGCGTCTCCTCCGTGACCCGGCGATACTCGGGATCGCCCGTGGCCAGCCACCCGTGCAGGTAGAGGGAGGCGAGCTGGGCATTGTCGTAGAGCATCTTCTCGAAGTGGGGGACGAGCCAGCGGGCATCCACCGAGTAGCGGTGGAAGCCGCCGCCGATCTGGTCGTACATCCCGCCGCGGGCCATGGCGGTGAGGGTGCGGGTCACCATCTCGAGGGCCCGCGGGTTCCGTGTCCGTCGCCAGAAGCGCAGCACGAACTCCCAGATCATGGGCTGGGGGAACTTCGGCGCCTGGCCGAGTCCCCCCTGCCGCTCGTCGAAGTCGCGCGAGAGGCCCTGGTAGGCGTCGAGCAGGATCTCGTCGGTGAGGAGGCTCGCGGACTGGCGCAACCGCTCTCCCTGCCGCATCTGCTCGACGAGCTGCTGGCCTGTGGCCACCACCTCGCCGCGGCGGTCGCGGTAGGCCTCCGCCGCCCCCCGCAGCACGCGCGGGAAGGCGGGCATGCCGTGACGGTCCTCCGGCGGGAAATAGGTCCCGCCGTAGAACGGCACGCCCTCGGGGGTGAGGAACACGGTCATGGGCCAGCCGCCGCGCCCCGTCATGGACTGCACGGCCTGCATGTAGATCTGGTCCACGTCCGGCCGCTCCTCGCGGTCCACCTTGACGTTGACGAAGAGCTGGTTCATGAGTCCGGCGATCTGCTCGTCCTCGAAGGACTCGCGCTCCATCACGTGACACCAGTGGCAGGCGGAGTAGCCCACCGAGAGCAGGACGGGCCTGTCCTCGCGCCGCGCCCGCTCGAAGGCCTCCGGGCCCCAGGGGTACCAGTCCACCGGGTTGTGCGCGTGCTGGAGCAGATAGGGGCTCGTCTCGCGGCTCAGGCGATTGGTATGCGCGGGCTTGCTCAACGACGATCTCCGCCGACTAATGACTCTTGCGGATTACCGTTACGCCGGGGGCCGGCAGGCGGGGGCGCTGCCTGGACCTCGCACCCTCGTCACGGCCGATCCGCGGACA
>Ga0154441_1249_pt1 | contig 12046 bp, 11 predicted proteins | sample RifGroC2_FD_115945 | JGI IMG/M metagenome (GOLD analysis project Ga0154441, IMG submission 115945) | Candidatus Rokubacteria bacterium GWC2_70_16 | reverse complement strand
GCGCTCGCGCGGCTCAAGCAGGCGGGGCTGCACTCAATGCCGGGCGGGGGGGCCGAGATCTTCTCCCGGCGCCTGCAGAAGCGGCTCAACTTCACCGGCAAGGCCGATGCCGACCGCTGGTGCGAGATCCACGGGATCGCGCATGCGCTCGGCATCAGGACCAACGCCACCATGCTCTACGGCCACGTGGAGACCCTGGCGGAGCGCGTGGACCACCTGCTGCGGCTCAGGGAGCAGCAGGACCGCTCCGGGGGCTTTCTCACCTTCATCCCCCTCGCCTATCAGGTGGGCAACACGAAGCTCGTGCCGCGGCAGACGCCGCCCACGGACGATCTCAGGACCATCGCCGTCTCCCGGCTGCTCCTCGACAACTTCGCCCACGTGGAAGCCTACTGGGTAATGCTCGGCGAGGAGACCGCCTCGCTGGCGCTGCACTTCGGCGCCTCCGACGTCAACGGCACCCTGGAGGACGAGAAGATCGCCCACATGGCCAAGGCCGAGAGCCCGGCGGGCCTGGCCCGCGAGCAGATCCTCCGCATGATCCGCGATGCCGGCAAGATCGCCGTGGAGCGGGATGCGCTCTACAACGTGGTGCAGGTCTGGAGCTGAGCGTGCAGGAGGCGATGCGGGAGAAGGTCGAGGCGGGCCGGCGCCTGGAACGGGCCGAGGGGCGCTGGCTCCTCACCGAGGCGCCGCTGCTGGACCTCGGCAGCCTCGCCCAGGCCGCCCGCTTCCGGCGGCTGCCCGAGCGCCGCGTCACCTTCGTCATCGACTCGAACCCGAACTACACCAATGTCTGCGTCACCGACTGCCAGTTCTGCGCCTTCTACCGGAAGCCCGGCCACCCCCAGGCGTGGACGCTCGGCGTCGAGGAGGTGCTCCGGAAGGTCGAGGCCGCCGCGCGCGCCGGCGCCACGACCGTGCTGCTGCAGGGCGGCCACAACCCGGAGCTGCCGCTGGATTACTACCTCTCGCTGGTCCGCGAGACCCGGCAGCGCTTCCCGTCGGTCACCCCCCACTTCTTCACGGCCTCGGAGATCCGCACCATGGCCGAGGTGAGCGGGCTCGAGGTGGCCGGGGTGATCGCGCGGCTGAAGGAGGCCGGGCAGATCACGCTGCCCGGCGGGGGCGCGGAGGTGCTGTCCGCGCGCGTCAGGACCCGGATCGCGCCCAAGAAGGGCGGGCCCGACACCTGGCTCGAGGTGCACCGGGAGGCCCACCGCCAGGGGCTCAAGTCCACCGCCACCATGATGTACGGGCACGTGGAAGAGCCCGAGGACATCCTCGACCACTGGGAGGCGATCCGGGACCTCCAGGACGAGCACGGCGGGTTCACCGCCTTCGTGCCGTGGTCCTTCAAGCCCGGCCACACGCTGCTCGAGAAGTGGATCAAGCACTACCGGGGGCCGAGCGCCTATCTCCGCATGCTCGCCGCCTCGCGCCTCTACCTCGACAACTTCCCGCACATCCAGGCCTCATGGTTCTCCGAGGGCAAGCGCACGGGCCAGGTGGCGCTCTCCTGGGGCGCCGACGACTTCGGCGGGACGCTCTTCGAGGAGAACGTGCACGCGGCGGCGGACTACGTGAACCGGACCACCGTGGAGGAGATCGTCACCCTGATCCGCGAGGCCGGCTTCACGCCGGCCCAGCGCACCACCACCTACGAGATCCTCCGCACCTTCTGACTGGGGTCAGGTCTTGCAATCCAACATTTGTCGTAATGCAAGACCTGACCCCGGGGGGTCAGATGGGGTCGATGGGGGGGATCTCGGAGATCAGGCCCCGGGCATGCGCCAGCTGGTAGAGCCGGAGCAGCGCGCTCCGCCCGTCGTCACCGAGACGGCGCGTGTACTCGTTGACGTACATGAGGACGAAGCGGCGGCAGGTCTCCTTGTCGATCCCGCGCCCGTACTGGATGGCGTACTCGAGGGCCTCGTCGAGATGGGCGTAGCCGTACTCGATGGAGTCGCGGAGACCCTGGGAGATCTTCCGATGCAGCTCCTCCCCCAGATCGCGCCGCATGACGTTCACGCCGAGGGGCAGCGGCAGGGCCGTCTCCTTCTCCCACGCCTGCCCGAGGTCGAGCACCTTCACGAGCCCCATGGCGGCATGCGTGATCTGCCCCTCGTGGATCAGAAGACCCAGATGCGCCTGCCCCTCGAGCACCGCCCTCGGGATCTTGTCGAAGGCGACCTCGATGACCGGCGGGTCGCCGCAGTACAGCCGCAGCAGCAGCGCCGCGGTGGTGTGGCTGCCGGGGATCGCAACCACGTGCTCGGCGACGCGCGCGGGATCCATCGGCTCCCGGGCGACGAGGATGGGGCCGTAGCCCTTCCCCATGGAGGCCCCCGGATCCGTGAGACGGTAGCGGTCGTGGATCAGGGCGTAGGTGGCGGCCGAGACGGCCGTGACCTCGAGCTCCGCCGTCCTCGCGCGGCGGTTCAGCGACTCGATGTCCTCCAGCACGTGCTGCACGTCGAAGCCCGGGATGCGCACCTTCCCCGCATTGAGCGCATGGAACATGAAGGCGTCATCGGGATCCGGGCTGTGACCGATACGGATGACAGGCATTGCCTCTCCTCACTTGGAGGAATGATGAGACAGCCAACGAAGCCGTTCGCCCTCTGCGTCGATAACGCTGACTACAAGGCCTCTTTGATCCTAGGCAAGGTGTATCGAATCATCCCGGATCCGGAAGCAGCTAAGGATGATCTGGTTCGGATCGTGGACGAAAGCGGCGAGGATTACCTCTATCACAAGACCCACTTCGTCTTTGTAGATTTTCCAAGAGCCATTGCGAAAAAGATTCGATCACTTGAAGTCGCCACCGCCTAACTAGTCCTTCGGGTGAAGGACCGTCCCTACCGCGACCCCTCGCGGGTCCCCGCCCAGCCAGTGATCCCGCGGCCGGGGCATTGCGGCGCCATCCCCGGGAGGTGCAGCGGCGGGGGGCGTCACGGCGCGGATCCCGAAGCGCTCAGCGCCGGCGAAGTCTCGCAGGCGTGTAGAGGCGACGAGCCCGTCGCCGGCGGCGAAGCCCACCCGGAAGTCGCCTCCCTTGATCGCGCGCAGGATGGCGTCGGGGGCTCGCGCGGCGTCCACCTCGATCCATGCCCGGCCGAAATCGGCGTCGCGGTGCGAGTCGTCCGTGGCGATCTTCGGCAGGCGAATGGCCTCCACGTCATACTCCGCCTGGTAGATCCCCGTGTCGCTCAGCTCCACCGCCTGGATCGGCAAGCCAGCGGCGGTGAGCGTCTCGATCCGCCGGAGCGTCTCGTCCACGGTCAGCTTGTAGCGCCCGGGGTGGTTGAGCACGAAGAGCGTCTCGTGGTCTCCGATGATCTTGCCGACGTGCTGCGAGAGCGGGCGGTAGTCCAGCTCGATCCCGCTCAGGATGAGCATGCGGTCGTCGCCGGCGGGGATGCGGAACCAGTAGTCGTCCGCGATCCGGTCGTCGTGGTCGGTGATGGCGAGGAAGTCGTAGCCGAGATCGCGGTAGCGGGCCACCACCTCGTCCACCGGGTGGCGCCCGTCGGAGAGCGTGGTGTGGGCGTGCAGGTTACCCTTGAGGAGCGGCGAGGCTCACTCCCAGACGAGGCTCAGGCCGAGCCCGAACCAGCCGCTCGTCTCGTGCTGGACGATCCCGTCCCCGCGGCCGGCAGGCGCGGTCCACGCCGACAGCCCAAGCTTCTTGAAGGGACCCGAGGCGGGAGTGGCGGTCAGGGGCTCGATGAAGGCCGGCTCGTGACGGACGCGCACGTCCTCCCGGTAGAACTCGGCTTCGCGCGGCCGCGTGGCGCCGCGCACGGCCGGCCCCGGGGCGAGGATCTCGAACTTCGGCTCCGGAGAGGGCGCCCCCTCCCTGGCCTGCTGGGCAAGGCCGGGGGCCGTCCAGAGCAGCGCCAGCACGCTCCCCGCAGCGAGGAGACCGACCGTGTTCATGAATTCATGATGGCAGATCGGTTAGGTCCAGGCAAGGAAAAGCCCCCGCCGGCGTCAGTCACGCGCGCAGAGCGCCGCGAGGGAGCCCAGGTCGGCGGCGCCCTCGAGGCCGAGGACGGCCTTCTCGAGCTCGGCCACCCGCGCCGGCCCGAGCGCCCGCAAGGCGTTGTCACGGTACTTCTCGACCACCTCCGCCTCGCTCAGCGGCTGCTCCGGTCCGCCCCGGTTGTGCTCCTGGCGCGCCTCGAGGACACTCCCGTCGGAGAGCCGCACCCGGACGCGCCCGGGAAACGTCCGCGGGAACGGCGACTGCGGATCCACGGTGTAGCGGACGCGCGCCGCCAGATCCAGCGCGTCGGGATCCGAGAGGCGCGCCTGGGAGAACGAGGCGACCCCCACTCGCTCGTCCAGGAGCGCGGCGGCCACGGCGAACGGCAGGCTGAACTGGGCCTCGTAGGCCGTGCGCGGCCGGCGCTTGGTGGCGGCGGGCTCGCAGACGATGGGCACCTCCCCCTGCGGGACGATGCACTCGATGTCGGCCACCGATGCCGCGCTCACGCCGGACTCGCGCCTGAGCCGGGCGGCCGCATCCACATAGGCGTGGTTGTAGTGGCAGCAGGGATACGGCTTGAAGGAGATGCGCAGCGTTTCCCACTCCCGGCCGAGAGAGTCGAGGAGGGGCGCCAGGTCCGGCGCCTCCCCGAGAGCGGCCCGATAGAACCCGAAGCGCCCCTCGAGGCCCGTGGCCGGACCAGTGAAGCCCCCCTTCGCGAGGCCGGCCGCGAGAAGGCCCGAGTGCGCCGCCCACCCAGGATGCACGCGCTTCACCGGGGAGCCGTCCTCGAGGAACTCCATCACGCCCGAGGCGAAGCTGGCGGTGATGCCCACGGCCGCCGTGATCCCGGGATCGTCGAGGCCCAGGCAGCGGCCGGCGGTGACCGCGGCCGCGAAGGCTCCGCACACAGCCGTCGCGTGCCAGCCCCGCTCGTGGAATCGTCCGGGAGCCGCCATGCCGATCCGGGTGATCGCTTCGTAGCCCGCCACCAGGGCGGTTAGCGCCGAGCGGCCGTCAAATCCCTCGGACTGGCCGAGGGCCAGGATCACCGGGACCAGCACGGCCGAGGCATGCGTGATGGATGGGGAGTGGGTGTCGTCGAAGTCGAGGCCGTGGGCCAGGCAGCCGTTGGCCAGCGCCGCCAGCGGCGGCGTGGCCCGGAGCGGCGAGCCGATGACGACACACGGGCCGCCGCCCCCCCACCGGCGCGCCAGCGAGAGCACCGGGTCGGCGAGCTCCTCTCGCGAGGCCGCCAGCGCGCAGCCGATGGTGTCCAGGACGCGGAGCGCCGCATTGTCCCGGACCGCCGCGGGGATGGCCTCGGGGTCGAGGCCCGCGGCGAAACGGGCCAGCGCCTGCGCGGCCGTCGCCATGACGCTACAAGCGGCGGGGCGGCGCCACCGGCGCGGCCCCCGAGGCTGTGCCTTCACCCCTCTGCGTCTCGGCCCAGTTCGGGTTGCCGGCGCCGACGCCGTGGGGCCAGTGGCTGATCATGGCGAGTATTGTCGGGGAGCCCTGCACCCCGCGTCAAGGCGCGGCATCGACATCAGCTCCGCGCCCGCTCATGGGTCAAACGCGCTACCGGCCGACGGGGCTCTCGGTGGTTCGGGCAGCCGCCTGGCGAAGTGAGTTCCGACTCGGCGCGGCAGGCCCGGTGCCAGCTTTCTGCCCATTAGGCGCTCCGCCTTACCCATATCTCCCAGGCGTGACGGTCACCCAGGACTCATGCTGGGACAAATTGGGTATTGCGTTTCACAGCGGGCCTCAGATAATAGGGGGTCTCCGGAGCAGCGCAGGGCCGTCTTCGAGTCAGGGGCGCTTCAGCCTAGAAAGGGTCTCGCTCAATTGCGTCAGCATCGCCGGCTTCCTGATCACATCGAGCGCGCCCAGGGCCAGCGCCTCCCTGGTCAGCTCCTCGTCGGCATGGCCCGACAGGATCACCACCGGCAGCTCCGGGTGTCGGCTCCGGATCCGCGCCAGGACCACGAGCCCGCTCAGCCCCGGCATCACCAGATCGAGAACCACCCCGTCCACGGTGGTGGACTCCAGCAGATCCAGGGCCTCGCTGCCGTCGAGAGCCACCAAGGCCCCGTCGCCGCGGGCCCGGATCGCTTCTGCGATCACCTCGGCCACCGACGGATCGTCGTCCACGACGAGGATTCTCATGGCGCTTCCGGGCAGGAGTATCCCGGCAGTGCCCGCTCCCGTCAAGGGACAAGGGAGTAGACGGCCCATGGCCCAGGCGAGCACGCTCATCATCGACTCCAACGCCGAGAGCCGCGATGCGCTCGCGCGCATCGTCAAGGACGCCGGCCACGCGGTGCTCGCCGCGGCCAGCGCCGCCGAGGGGCTCGCCCTGGTCGCGACGCTGCACCCCCAGGTGGTTCTGGTCGACCTCGACACGCCCGGCACGGAGCCCTTCGAGATGATCCAGCAGATCCGGCTGGAGTCCAGTGAGGCCGCCGTCCTGGCGCTGTCGAGTGTGCGGGACACGGGCTTCGTGGTCCGGACGATGCGGACGGGAGCGTCGGATTTCATACTCAAGCCCGCGCAGGCAGGGGCGATCCAGCACGCCATCGCCGGCGCCCTGGCGCGCAGCGAGGGGCCGCTGGCAGGCGAGGGCGTGAGCGGCGCCGCACCGGATCCGGATCGCCACTGGCCCGACCTGGATCTCCTCTTCAGGAACAGCGGGCGCATGCGGGCCGTGGAGAACATCGTGCGGCGGGCCGCGGACACCAACGCCACGATCCTCCTCCAGGGGGAGAGCGGCACGGGCAAGGAGATGGTGGCCAGGGCCATCCACTACATCTCCCGGCGCCGGGACAAGCCGTTCCTCAAGGTGAACTGCGCTTCCCTGCCCGGAGAGCTGCTCGAGTCGGAGCTGTTCGGGCACGAGAAGGGCGCCTTCACGGGCGCGCACCGGCGCAAGCCCGGCAAGTTCGAGCTGGCCCACCGGGGGACTTTCCTGCTCGACGAGATCGGCGAGATGCCGCTGGGTCTGCAGGCCAAGCTCCTGCACGTGCTGCAGGACGGGAAGTTCTTCCGCGTGGGCGGCAGCGAGCTGATCGACACCGACGTCCGACTCGTGGCGGCCACCAACAAGGATCTCGCCTCGGTCATGGCCGCGGGGCTGTTCCGCGAGGACCTCTACTACCGCCTGAACGTGGTCACGATCGCGGTGCCACCGCTGCGCGAGCGGCGGGAGGAGATCCCGGTCCTGGTCGAACACTTCCTCAAGAAGTTCTGCCGCCAGTACGAGCGGGAGATGCCGAGGATCTCACCCGAGACCATGCGGCTCCTCCAGGAGTACCCCTGGCCGGGCAATGTCCGCGAGCTGGAGAACATGATCAAGCGGCTCGTGGTGCTCCAGAACGACGGGCTCCTGCAGGAGGAGATCGCGCTGAGGCGCGGGCGGGGATGGTCCGCCTCTCAGCCCGCGCCCGCCATGGCGGCGGCGCCGGGTCCCCCGCAGCCGCAGGCTCGGCCGGCGCCGCCCCCTACAAATTTCGAGGCCTCCCTCGGACTGAAGGAGATCGCCAGGCGAGCCGCCCGGGAGGCGGAGAAGGCCGTGCTCAAGGAAGTCCTGGACCGCGTCAGGTGGAACCGGGCCGAGGCCGCGAGGCTCCTCAAGATCAGCTACAAGGCCCTGCTTTATAAGATCACGGCGGCGGGGCTCGACGGCAAGGGCGAGAGGCGGGAGAGGCAGAAATAGATTCCCCAGTTGACAAATTTTTGTCTCGCGATTGCCCCGCGCAGTTCTTTCCAGGGGTAAAACCCCGAGGGCGCTCACCTGACCCGGACCTTGCGACGGCGCCGAGACATCCGTCTAACTAGCTGAGAACGATCCCCTCTCGGCAGGTCCCGAGCCTGCCGGCACCCGCCAGCCCCGCTCATGGCGCAGGCTTTGCACTGTGGTCGAGCGCTGTCGGGGACTCGCAACAAGTTCGTCATGCCCGCGAGGGCGGCGGCCAGGCCGCCACCCGGGGGATGGACAAAGGAGCCTGCGGTGATTGACTTCATGGAACCTGGGACTGGCGTCTTCGCGGAGGACGCCTTCCGGCATCTCCTGACACGAGAGGCTCTCAGGGCGACGCGCTACCAGGACTTCTTCTCCATCTGTCTCGTCAAGCCCGACTCGGCCGCCGAGACCCGGATGGCGGAGGAGGGAACGCGCCAGGTGATTTCCAGGAAGATCGCCGAGTTCCTCCGATCCACGGACATGGTGGCCAGGGTCGAGGACGGCATCGCCGTGCTTCTCCTGCACACCGAAGGGGTCGACGCCCTGCGCGTCGCCGAGCGGATCCGCGCCCACATCGAGCAGGTCGCGTTCCCCGGCGACCCCGGCGCCAGCCCTCGCCAGATCACGCTGAGCGTCGGGGGCGTCTCTTTTCCGCGCGATGGCTACAACGACGTCGTCCTCCTCTCGCGGGCGCAGGCGCACCTGGACGAGGCCTCCCGCCGCGGAGGCAACCAGGTCGTCTATGCCAGCGAGAGCAGGCGCTGAGGGCCCACACCGATGAAGACGCTCGTCCTCGACGAATCGCTGGACATCTCCCAGGACCTCCACCGGCTGCTGGCCGCGCGCGGAGCGGATGCCGCGTTCGTCTGCTCTCCGCACGAGCTCCAGCTGGCCGAGGCGGCGAACGGGCCCGTGCCCTTGCGGATCGTGAACCTCTCCCCGACCCTCGGCGCATGGGAGATCGCCCGGTACCTCAAGGCCGCGGACGGCCGCGGCACGACCCTGGTGCTCTTCGGCCCGGAGTCCTCCCAGGGGCTCGAGCATCTCTCGAGCCTGCCCGGCGTGGAGTGCGTCGAGCGCCCCCACAGCGCGGCCGACCTCGGGGCCCTGCTGGACCGAGCGCTGGGCAGGGCTCAGGCGGCCGGAGGGGCGGCGCAGGCGACCCCTGCGCCCCAAGCCCTGCCGGCGCCGGGGAGCTTCGTGGTCTCGGACATCATCGGCCAGTCGCCCCAGATCCGCGAGGTCTTCGCCAAGGTCGAGAAGGTGGCGGGAGGCAATGCGAACGTGTGCATCGCCGGTGAGAGCGGCACGGGCAAGGAGCTCATCGCCCGCGCCGTCCACTACAACAGCCCGCGCCGGGACCGGCCGCTGGTCACGCTGGACTGCACGGCCATCCCCGAGGGCCTCATGGAGAGCCACCTCTTCGGGCATGTGCGCGGCTCCTTCACGGGCGCCGTGGAGAACCGCGACGGCGTCTTCTCCCTCGCCCACACGGGGACGCTCTTCATCGACGAGATCAGCGAGCTGTCGCTGCCGCTCCAGGCCAAGCTCCTGCGGGTGATCCAGACCCGGGAGTTCGTCAAGGTCGGCGGCACCAAGCCGATCCGGACCGACATCCGCCTCATCACGGCCAGCAACCGGGACCTCCGCCGCGCGGTGGAGGACGGGAACTTCCGCGAGGATCTCTACTACCGCATCGCCGTCGTCATGATCCAGACCCCCGCCCTGCGGGAACGGCGGGGCGACATCCCGCTCCTGGTGGAGCACTTCCTGGACAAGTTCAGCGCCGCCCACCGCAAGCCCATCCGGGCCGTGACCCCGCACGCCATGGAGCTCCTCACCAGCTATCAGTGGCCCGGCAACGTGCGGCAGCTCGAGAACTGCATCGAGCAGGCCGTGGTACTGTGCGAGGCGGATGTCGTGGACGTGGACGCCCTCTGGCTCGGGGACACGGCGCGCCAGCGCGGCGAGGCCGACACCTCGGTCCGGATCCGCTCCGGCCTCACGCTGAGAGACGTGGAGCAGCAGTACATCCTGCGCACGCTCCAGGAGACGGGCGGAAACCGGACCCGCGCCGCCCGCATCCTCGGCATCAGCCTGCGCTGCCTCCAGTACAAGCTGAAGGCCTACGCCGAGGGCGCAGCCGACCCCTCGGCTCAACCCAGTCGGGCCAGCGAGCCCCAGCACCTGCTAGGAGTCTAAGCGATGAAGATGCCTCTCTTCGGGCTGCCGTCCCTGCTCGCGCTCTCCCTGCTCCTCCTGCCGCCCGGGGGGGGCTCCGCGATGGCCGCGGAGGAAGCCTTCGTCATCGGACCCGAGGATGTGCTCGACATCCAGGTCTGGGACAACAAGGACCTCAACCAGGTCACCTTCGTCCGGCCCGACGGGAAGATCTCCCTGCCGCTGGTGGGCGAGATCCAGGCGGCCGGCAAGACGGTCCAGGGCCTCACCGCCGACCTCGTGGCTGCCTATGGCAAGACCGTGAAGGAGCCCGCGGTCACCGTCATCGTGCGGGACATCAAGAGCCGGCCCGTGTACTTCATCGGCGGCTTCGGCAGGCCGGGTCCCCTCCAGCTCACCCGGGAGCTGAACATGCTGCAGGCGCTGGGCATCGTCGGCGGGGTGGCCGCGGGGGCGGATGCGGAGAAGGGGTTCGTCCTCCGTGGCGACAAGCGGCTGCCCCTGGACTTCGACAAGCTTCTCAAGAAGGGCGATCTCTCGCAGAACCCGAGGCTCGAGCCCGGGGACACGGTGGTCGTCCCCATCGCGGAGGTGGTCTACATCCAGGGCGAGGTGCGGGCCCCGGGAACGGTCAAGTACACCACCGAGCTGACCGTGGTCAAGGCCATCACCCTGACCGGCGGGCTCACCCAGATGGCTGCCGCGGGGCGTGTCGATCTGGTGAGAACTGAAGGCGAAAAAAGGGTGCGCATCCGGATCGACCTTGATAAGATGCTCCGGGCCCCGGAGGAGAATCCCGACATGCGGTTGAGGCCCGACGACATCATCTTTGTGCCCCAGAGACTCTTCTAGGCAAGGCGCAGGCCCTGGAGGGGAGGGGCGACAGCGGCCCCTTCCCTCCGGCCTCCTTCGCGCAGTCGCTCCCTTCCTCCTGATCCTGCTGACCGGCAGTCCAGCCTCACCACAGGAAGCGTCGACACCCACCGCGCCGTCCTCGCAGCAGGGCCAGCCCTCGCTGCCGTCGGCGACGGGCGGAGAGAGGTCCGCCACGACGCCGGCCGCGGAAGCGCCGAGAGAGCCCCCCTTCGTCCCGCCCGTGCCCCCGTCTCCATCTCAGACCCGGATCCCGGGGCCCTTCCGTGAGCCTTTCCTCGCCGCGCCGACCACGAGCTTCGAGCTGCACCCGAGCTTCGGCTTCACCGAGGAGTACACGGACAACTTCACCCTCGCCGGGAGCGGCAGGACCCACAACTTCCGCTCGTCGCTCAACTCAGGCCTGAGCCTGCTGATCAACCGCCCCAGGACCAAGGGCAGCATCTCGGGCAGCGTCAGCGCCAGCCACGACAGCACCACGGCGGAGGCGGACTACCAGATCTTCCCCACGCTGACCGGCTCCGTCCGCCACACCTTTCACCCGCGGCTCAGTCTCACGCTCACCGACAGCTTCACCAGGACGGACGAGCCCTCCCAGGGGGACCAGGGCGGCCTCCGGCGCGAGCGCAAGACCTTCGTCAGCAACGCGTTCAGCATCGCCGCCGACTGGCTCCTCGACCTCATCGCCACCCAGAGCTACTACCGCAACGCGGTCTTCTTCGGCGATGCGGACACCGTGAGCCACATCCTCGGCGTCAACGCCACGACGCGTCTGGGGGCCCTGATGAGCCTGACGGCGGGGTACGAGCTGAGCCTGAGGGAGACGTCGGGCGGGACGAGCTCGGTCAGCACGGGAACGACCACCGGCAACGCGAGTGACTCCACGGCGAGCACGAGCCACCGGGTGCTCGCCTCACTCTCCCGGCAAGTGGGGGCCTTCGGGAGCGCCGGGCTCTCGAGCTCCTACTCGATCAGCTCCACGGGGGACACCGACACCCGGACGTGGAACATCTCCGTGGTCACCGCCTACGGCCTCCCCTCCGGGCTGTCGCTGTCGAGCAGCCTGGGCTACAGCGTGCTGGACTCGGACCAGGGCGACCCACTCTCGACGGTCTCGACCAACTCCAGCGCCAGCTACCGTTTCGTGAGGACCGTGTTCAGCCTCACCGCCTTCCAGGATTTCAGGCAGACGGCGGAGGAAGGACCGTGTTCAGCCTCACCGCCTTCCAGGATTTCAGGCAGACGGCGGAGGAAGG
>Ga0154441_1278_pt1 | contig 12273 bp, 9 predicted proteins | sample RifGroC2_FD_115945 | JGI IMG/M metagenome (GOLD analysis project Ga0154441, IMG submission 115945) | Candidatus Rokubacteria bacterium GWC2_70_16 | reverse complement strand
ACCGCAGGACGAGAGAGGCCAAGTACGTGATCAAGGGCTCCTCGGTCGAGGGCGAGGAAGAGATTGTCACGGTGGTCAAGCTTGGGCCGACCGGCAAGACTGTGATCCTGACTGTATATGTCGAGTAGGGCCATGAAGGATAAGGGCGTTCGTTGCGACATCTGCGGCAGGCGGGGGGCACCGGTTCGGCGGGTTACCCGGAGCTACGGCAGAGGTACCGGCTTGCTTGTAATCGAGAACGTTCCAGTGGTGGTGTGCCCTCATTGTGGGGAAAGTTACCTCACTGCCGACACACTGCACGAGCTCGAGCGCATCAAGATTCACCGGCGGGCATTCGCTAGAGCCCGTGCTGTTCCTGTAGCGACCTTCGGGTAGGCCCGAGATCGTGGCCACGGTATTTGCTCCGCACGAAACGGAAGGGAGAGGGCACCACAGGCTCCTCCAAACGCGGAAGGCCACCCGGACGGCGCTGATCCCGGTGCTGTCCCGCATCGGTGACGCCGCTTGACCCGCTTGTCAGGACGAGATAGCTGACATGGCTGAAGCGCTGGTACGAGGCCGTGGAGGGCGACGGGGACCGCGGCAGGGAGATCTCGCTCTGAACATGTCCAATCCAGCCGGGCGCGCGGGCCGGTGGAGGGGGCTGAGGGAGGAGCGGCGCTCGCTCCCCCCCAGGGCGAAGTAGCCATGCCTATCAAGGCGGTGCGCGGGGTGCGCGACATCCTCCCGGCCGAGTCCCCGCGCTGGCAGCGCGTGGAGGCCGCCGGCAGGAGCGTCTTCGAGGCCTATGGCTACCGGGAGATCCGGCTGCCGCTCTTCGAGCGCACCGAGCTGTTCGCCCGGGGAATCGGGGAGGCCACCGACATCGTCCAGAAGGAGATGTACACCTTCGAGGACCGGAGCGGCGACTCCGTGACGCTCAGGCCCGAGGCCACCGCCTCCCTCCTGCGCGCCTACATCGAGCATGGCTTCCAGGTGCAGCCCAAGCCCGTGCGGCTGTACACCATGGGGCCGATGTTCCGCTACGAGCGTCCCCAGGCGGGACGCTACCGGCAATTCCATCAGGCCGACGTGGAGGCCCTCGGCGAGACGCATCCGGCCGTGGACGCCGAGGTCATCGCCATGCTCATGGACTTCTTCGGCGCCCTCGGCCTGGCGGATCGGCTCGAGCTGCACGTGAACTCCATCGGGGACGCCGGCACGCGCCCCGCGTACCGGGCGCGGCTCCTCGACTACTTCGCGCCGCGCAGCGGGGAGCTGTGCCCGGAGTGCCGCGGGCGCCTCGACCGCAACCCGCTCCGCGTGCTCGACTGCAAGACGCCCGGCTGCCAGCCCGTGATCGAGAAGGCCCCCTCGATCCTCGACTCGCTGACCGCCGAGGCGGCGGAGCACTTCGAGCGCGTCCGCGCCTGCCTCGACGCCATGGGGATCGCCTACACGGTGACGCCGCGGCTCGTGCGGGGGCTGGACTACTACGTCCGCACCACCTTCGAGGTGCTGACGACCGAGCTCGGCGCCCAGAACGCCGTGGCGGGCGGCGGCCGGTACGACGGGCTCATCGAGCAGCTCGGGGGCCCGCCCGATCCCGGCATCGGCTTCGCCATCGGCCTCGAGCGGGTGGTCCTGCTCCTGGGAGACGAGGCCTCGGCCGCCGCGCCCGTGGCCGTCCTCATCCCGCTCGGCGACGCAGCGCTCTCCCGGTTGCTCGGCATCGCCCGGGAGGCCCGCCGCCGGGGCGCCCGGGTGGAGCTCGGCTATGGCACCCGGAAGCTCCAGCGGGAGCTCGAGCGGACGAACCGATTGGGCGCGGGGTTCGCCGTGATCGTGGGGGACGACGAGCTGGCCCGGGGGCAGGCGCTCCTGCGCGAGATGAAGTCGGGAGCCCAGCGCGGCGTGCCGCTGGAGGGGCTGGCCGACGAGCTCGTGGGGCTGGCGGCGCGGCCGGGCGCAGCCCGATGAGCGCTTGCGCGAAGAGGCCGGGCCGCCGGCCGGCGTCCTCCACCGCGAGGCGACCCCGATGACCGAGGCGTGCACGGAGCCCCTCGGCGGCTGGAAGCGGACTCACAGCTGCGGGGCTCTGCGCTCGGAGCATATCGGGCAGCCGGTGACCCTCATGGGGTGGGCCTTCAGGCGGCGGGACCACGGGGGGCTCATCTTCCTCGACCTGCGCGACCGGGAGGGGCTCACCCAGTGCGTCCTGAACCCGGCGGAGGCCAGTGAGGCCCACGCCAGGGCCGAGTCGGTGCGCGGCGAGTTCGTGCTCGCCGTTCGCGGCATGGTGCGCGCGCGCCCGGCCGGGACCGAGAACCCGAGGCTCCCCACCGGCGCCGTCGAGGTCCAGGTGACGGAGCTGCGGATCCTCAACGACTGCCGGCCGCTGCCCTTCCAGCTCGAGGGCGACGCCGAGGTGGACGAGACCCTCAGGCTCAAGTACCGCTACCTGGATATGCGCCGGCCCTCGGTGCTCCGCGCCTTCCAGATCCGAGACCAGGCGTGCCGGGCCGTGCGCGACTACCTGCACGGCCAGGGCTTCCTCGAGGTGGAGACGCCCTTCCTCACCCGCTCCACCCCCGAGGGGGCGCGGGACTTCCTGGTGCCGAGCCGGCTCCAGGCGGGCAGCTTCTACGCGCTGCCCCAGTCCCCCCAGCTCTTCAAGCAGCTGCTCATGGTCGGCGGGTTCGAGCGGTACTTCCAGATCGTCCGCTGCTTCCGGGACGAGGACCTGCGGCGCGACCGCCAGCCGGAGTTCACCCAGATCGACATCGAGACCTCCTTCCTCGACCGCGACGACTTCCTGCCCATCGTCGAGGGGATGGTGGCGGAGGTCTGGCGCCGCGTGAAGGGCGTCGAATTGACCCTGCCCTTCCCCCGTCTGGGCTACGAGGAGGCGATGGCGCGCTACGGCTCCGACAAGCCCGACCTGCGCTTCGCCATGGAGCTGCGGGATGTGTCCGCGCTCTTCGGGGGCGGCGAGTTCCAGGCCTTCGCCCAGGCGGTGGGGGGCGGCGGGGCCGTGAAGGCGCTCCGGGTGCCAGGGGCGGCCGGGATGAGCCGGAAGGAGCTGGACGATCTGGCGGCCGAGGCCAGGCAGCTCGGCGCGAAGGGGCTTGTCTGGATCAAGATCACCGCCGAGGGGTTGCAGTCCCCGGTGGCGAAGTTCCTCCATGCTGTCCAGGAGCGCCTGGTCGGGGCCGTGGAGGCCTCGGCGGGGGATCTGGTGCTGCTGGTCGGGGATGCCCCGGCCGTCGCGGCCTCCGTGCTCGGGCGTCTCCGGGTGGACCTGGCCAGGCGCTTCGCCCAGATCCCCCCCTCGAAGGACGTCTTCGCCTGGGTCATCGACTTCCCGCTAGTGGAGTGGAACGGGGACGAGAAGCGGTGGGATGCGGTGCACCACCCCTTCACCGCCCCTCGCGACGAGGATCTGCCGCTGCTGGAATCCGACCCGGGCCGGGTGCGGGCCAAGGCCTACGACCTCGTGCTCAACGGCCAGGAGGCTGCCGGGGGGTCCATCCGTATCCATCAACAGGCGGTGCAGGAGCGGCTGTTCGCCCTCATCGGGATCTCGAAGGAGCAGGCGCGGGCGCGCTTCGGCTTCCTCCTGGACGCCCTCGAGTTCGGGGCCCCACCCATGGGCGGCATCGCCTTCGGCCTCGATCGTCTCGTGGCCAGCCTGGCGGCCCAGGAGTCCATCCGGGAGGTGATCGCCTTCCCCAAGACGCAGAAGGGGACCTGCCCCCTCACCGACGCGCCGGCGCCGGTGGATGCGCCGCAGCTCCGGGAGCTGGGCATCCGGGTCGTGGAAGCCCCGGGGGCCCCGTGATATCCTCGAGTCCGGAGGCATATCCACTCGTTGACTGAAGCCACCAGCGTCACGCGCCGCATCGACGTCCCCTCGGACCTGAATCTTCTCACCCTCCTCGGCCGCAACGACGAGCATCTCCGCTCGCTCGAGTCCCAGTACGGCGTGCGCGTCAGCGCGCGCGGCCACCAGATCACGCTGAGAGGCGGGGAGGCGCAAGTGGGGCACGCGGAGCGAGCCATCCAGGCGCTGGCCGACATGGCGCGCGTCCGGGCGCCGCTCAGCGCGGCGGAGGTCCGCGCCGCCCTCCGCGTGGCCGAGGCCGACCCGGACGCGGACCTCAAGTCGCTCTTCGCGGATGTCATCCCCGTGCCCTCGCGGAAGAAGCTGATCACCCCGAAGACGCTCAACCAGAAGCGCTACCTCGACGCCATCCGGACCCACGACCTCGTCGTCGCCATCGGCCCGGCCGGCACCGGCAAGTCCTATCTGGCGGTGGCGATGGCAGTGGCGGCGCTGATGAGCCGGGAGGTGGCCCGGATCGTCCTGACGCGCCCCGCCGTGGAAGCGGGCGAGCGGCTGGGGTTCCTGCCGGGAGATCTGGCCGAGAAGGTGCACCCCTACCTGCGCCCTCTCTACGACGCGCTCTACGACATGCTGGAGGCCGAGAAGGTCGTCTCCTTGAGCGACCGGGGTACCATCGAAGTGGCGCCGCTGGCCTATATGCGGGGCCGGACGCTCAACGACGCGTTCATCATCCTCGACGAGGCGCAGAACACGACGTCCGAGCAGATGAAGATGGCGCTGACCCGCCTCGGCTTCAACTCCAAGATGGTCGTCACCGGGGACATCACCCAGGTGGATCTGCCCGCCAGCCGACCCTCGGGGCTCATCGAGATCCAGACCGTGCTCCAGGGCATCGACGGGATCAGGTTCGTGTACTTCGACGACCGCGACGTGGTGCGCCACGACCTGGTGGCCTCCATCGTCCGAGCCTATGATCGCGCCCAGCCCTCGGAGCCGCGGCGCCAGGCCTCCCGGGTGGAGCGGCCGGCCGAGCAGGCGCCGGGCCCGGCGCCCGGGTGATGCCGCTCGCCGTCCGGAACCTCCAGCGGCGTATCCGTCTCTCGACGCCGAGGGTGGGGCGGACCGTCGGGAGGGCGCTCCAGTTCCTCGGACGGGCCGACAGGGAAGTCCACGTGAGCCTCGTCGGCGATGCGGCCGTCCGGCGCCTCAATGCCCGGTACCGCGGGTCCTCGTCGCGCACCGATGTGCTGGCCTTCAACCTCGAGGGGCCCGGCGCATCCGCGCTGCTCGGGGAAGTCGTCATCTCCGCCGCCACGGCCGCTCGCCAGGCGGCGCGGCTCCGCGTGCCCGTCGCCCTCGAGGTGGACCTCCTGGCCGTTCACGGCCTGCTGCACCTGGTCGGCTACGATGACGCCGAGCCGGTTGAGGCCCGCCTGATGCACGAGCGCGCGCGGGAGATCCTCTCGCGCTGCGCGGCTCGTCGCGTGCCGGCGCGTCTCTGGTCCGGCCTGCTCGGCGCCTGATGGCCGGCCGCGCGCACCGCGCCGGGTTCGTGGCGCTCATCGGGCGCCCCAATGTCGGCAAGTCCACGCTCCTCAACCGGCTCGTCGGCGCGAAGATGGCCATCGTCTCCCGCCGTCCCCAGACCACACGGACGCGGATCACCGGCATCAAGCACCTGCCCGATGCGCAGATCGTGTTCGTGGACACGCCGGGGCTCCACACCGGGTCGAGCAAGCTCGGCCGGCTGATGGCGAAGGCCGCCGAGAGGGCGCTCGAGGACGTGGACCTCGTCTGCCTCGTCGCCGAGGCGACGGAGCGGCCCGACCGCCTCGATGCCGGCCCGCTGGCGCGGCTCGCGGGCGTGGGGGCGCCAGTGTTCTGCTGCCTGAACAAGGCCGACCTCGTCACGCCCAAGTCCAGGCTCCTGCCGCTCATCGAGGCCTACCGCGCGCGCCATCCGTTCCAGGAGATCATTCCCATCTCCGCCGAGCGGGGCACCAACTGCGGCCCGCTGCTGGACCTGATCGCGCAGGCCATGCCGGAGCGGCCGGCCTACTTCCCGCGCGAGTCCGCCACGGACCAGCCGGAGACCTTCTTCGTCGCCGAGCGCATCCGGGAGAAGATCTTCCATCTGACGCACCAGGAGGTTCCGTACGCGTGCGCCGTCCGGGTAGAGGAGCTTCGCGAGCGGGAGCGCCCGGAGTGCCTGTACATCCGGGCCACCATCTTCGTCGAGCAGGAGTCCCAGAAGGGCATCGTCATCGGCCAGCGCGGGGCCATGCTCAAGCGGATCGGCTCCTCCGCCCGCGAGGATCTCGAGCGCTTCTTCGGGATCAAGACCTTCCTGGATCTCCACGTGCGGGTCCGGAAGAACTGGCGGAAGGACGACAGCGCGCTGCGGGAGTTCGGCTTCCTCCTGACCTCCTGACCATGGCGCTTCACCGGTCGCGCGCCGTCGTTATCGGCCGCAAGGCTCTGGGCGAGAGCGACCGCCTGGTGGAGTTCTACACCCGGGACTTCGGCAAGGTGCGGGGGGTCGCCAAGTCGGCCCGCCGGCCGCGGTCGCGCTTCGTGGCCGCGCTGGAGCCCTTCACGCTGGGCGACCTGGTCTTCTTCGACACCGGCCGGAGCGAACTGGTGCGGGTGGACCACTTCGACATCCTCCACCCGTTCGTCCGGGTGCGGGAGCACCTGGAGCGGCTCGGACGGGGGGCGTGGACCGTCGAGTGCCTGGCGCGCCTCTCCGCGGACCGGGATCCTCATCCGGCGCTCTTCGGCCTCCTGGTCCGGAGTCTGCGGGCGCTCGAGGGAGGAACGAGTCCGGCGCGGGTCGCCGTCTGCTTCGGCGTCCGCGCCGTGGATCTCCTGGGGCACCGCCCGAGAATCGACCGGTGCGTGGAATGCGGTCGCGCCTCCCCCTTTCCGGACGCGGTCCTCGACGTCGAGGCGGGGGGCCTCGTGTGCGGCCCCTGCGGCCCCCGGGCGCACGCCATCCCGCTGAGCGGGGGAGCGGTGGGCACGCTCGGCCGGCTGCGCGGGCTCAGCTGGGAGGAGGGGCTCCGGCTTCCCCTGAGCCCCGCCCTCGACGAGGAACTGACCGGCGTCCTGGAGGGGACCGTGACCCGGCTCATGGGGCAGGTGCCGCGGTCGCTGCGCTTCCTCGCCCAGACCCGCCGGCCGCTGCCCCCCGTGCTATCCTGACTGCCATGCCACTGTCCATGGACACGCTCGTCTCGCTCTGCAAGCGGCGCGGCTTCATCTTCCAGTCCAGCGAGATCTACGGCGGGACGGGCTCGTGCTGGGACTACGGGCCCCTCGGCGTGGAGCTCAAGAACAACATCAAGCGGGTGTGGTGGCGGGACTTCGTCCAGGGGCGGGCCGACATGGTCGGACTGGACGCCTCCATCCTGATGCACGCCGCGGTCTGGAAGGCCAGCGGCCATGTGGATCACTTCACCGATCCCATGGTGGACTGCCGGGAATGCCGCCGGCGCTTCCGGGCCGACACGGTTGACGAGACGCCGTGGGTCCACTACTGCGCCGCCACGAAGGGGAACAAGTTCACGATCCCGGCCGGCGAGCCGTGCTCCCACTGTGGGCTCCGGCGCACGCTGTGCCCCGACTGCGGCAAGGGGGAGCTGACGCTCCCGCGCCAGTTCAACCTCATGTTCCGGACCTTCATGGGGCCGGTGGAGGAGGCGGCGGCCGTCACCTACCTCCGCCCCGAGACCGCCCAGGGGATCTTCGTCAACTTCGACAACGTCCTGCAGTCCACGCGTCGGAAGCTCCCCTTCGGCGTCGCCCAGATCGGCAAGGCCTTCAGGAACGAGATCACGCCGGGCAACTTCATCTTCCGGACGCGCGAGTTCGAGCAGATGGAGATCGAGTACTTCGTCAACCCGCGCGACTCGGTGGCCGGCCGCCCGGCGGACGAGCACTGGCACGAGCGCTGGATCGAGGACTGCCTGGGGTGGTTCCAGCGCTACGGCCTGCAGGCCGAGAACCTGCGGCTGCGCGAGCACGAGAAGGCTGAGCTCGCCCACTACGCCAAGCGGACGGCCGACATCGAGTACCGCTTCCCCATCGGCTGGAGCGAGCTCATGGGGATCGCCAACCGGACCGATTTCGACCTGAAGCAGCACGCGAAATGGAGCGGGAAGACGCTGACGTACTTCGACGAGGAGCGGAAGGAGCACGTGGTGCCCTACGTGATCGAGCCCTCCGCTGGGGTCGACCGGGCGCTCCTGGCCTTTCTCGTGGACGCCTACCGCGAGGAGGAGGTCCGGGGCGAGACGCGCGTGGTCCTGCGCCTCCATCCCGAGCTGGCCCCCATCAAGATCGCCGTGCTGCCCCTCCTCAAGAAGCGCGAGGAGATCGTCCGGACCTGCCACGCCATCCGGGACGAGCTGGCCCCGCGCTGGCCGGCCGCCTACGATGACACCGCCGCGATCGGCCGCCTCTACCGGCGTCAGGACGAGGTGGGGACCCCGTTCTGCGTGACGGTGGATGTCCAGACCGTGGGCGACTCGGACAAGGGCGAGGCCGGGGACGGGCAGGCGACGATCCGGGACCGCGACTCGATGCAGCAGATCCGCGTGCCCATCGGCGCGCTGACGCCGGTCTTCGCCCGGCTGCTTGGCGGTGAGCCCTGGGGGTCCGTCGCGGATCGCTTCGGCGCGCCCAGGCCCGCGGCCAGCGGCTAAGGGCTCCGGCGAGAGCCGTCCCGAGGGCCCTCCAGCGGGCCGAGGGCGGCAGGGACGGCTGCCGCGCCAGGAGGGGAGCCCGCCGTCGTCCCTGAGCGCGCCGGGCCACAGAGGCTCCGCGGCTCGCTGCCGGTGAGGAAGGCCATCAGCACGGGGCGGGTGCAGCCCTCTCCGGGGTGGAGGTCCACCGGCACGAGCACCACGCCTTCCGGCACAGGGAAGTCCTGCACCGGCGTCCCCTCGAGTGCGCTCGCCATGAAGGCCGTCCAGATCGGCACCGCCACCCGCGAGCCGGTCTCGTCGCGCCCGAGGCTCTTCGGCCGGTCATAGCCCACCCACACGCCCGTCACGAGCTGGGGCGTGAAGCCGACGAACCAGGCGTTCGAGTAGTCGTTGGTCGTGCCGGTCTTGGCCGCCACCGGGCGTCCCAGCGCCTTGGCCGCCACCCCGGTGCCGCGTTCCACGGTCCCCTTCAGCATGTGGGTGATCACGTACGCCAGCTCCGGGGAGAGCGCCGGCTTGCCCTCGGGCACGTTCTCCTCCAGGAGCTTGCCCTGCGCGTCGAGCACGTACCGGATCGCCGTGGGGCGCATCCACGTGCCCTGGTTGGGCAGCGCCCCATAGGCCGACGTCAACTCGAGGAGCGTGAGGTCGGAGCTGCCGAGGGCGATGCTCAGGTTCTCCGACAGCGGGCTCTCGACACCCAGCCGCCGCGCCACGTCGAGGGTGCGCCGGATCCCCACGCGCTCCTGGACCTTCACCGCCGCCACGTTCACGGAGTCCTCGAGGGCCTGCTGGAAGGTGATCGGGCCGCGGAACTTCCGGTCGTAGTTGTCGGGCTTCCAGGGTTTCCCTTTCGGGCCCACCGCGTATTCCACCGGCGAGTCATCGACGACGCTGGCCGGGGTCAGGCCGGACTCGAGCGCCGCGATGTACACGAAGGGCTTGAAGGCCGAGCCCGGCTGTCGGCGCGCCTGGACGGCCCGGTTGAACTCGCTCTTGAAGAAGTCGTACCCGCCGACCATGGCCCGGATGTAGCCCGTGTGCGGGTCGAGGGCCAGCAGCGCCCCCTCGGGGCGGTCGGTGACAGGGGCAGCGCCGGCCTTCTCGGCCGCCTTCGCACGGCGGGTCTCGAGCGCCCGGAGCCCCTCGCGGAGCGTCTGCTCCGCCCGGAGCTGCATCGTCGGCGACAGGGTCGTGTAGACCTGGAGCCCTCCCTTGAAGACCAGATCGGCCCCGAACTCCTGCTCCAGGAGCTGCTGGACGTATTCCAGATAGTACTGGCCCGTCGTGCGCCGGCGTTCGGGCGGCACCAGCCGGAGCTCGGCTGCCCCCGCCCGTCTGGCCTCCTCCCCCTTGAGGGTGCCCACCTCCACCATGCGGGCCAGGACCGTGCCGCGCCGCCGCTTGGCGGCCTCCGCGCGGTCGAAGGGGGAGTAGGTAGACGGGGCCTTCGGGAGGCCGGCGAGCAGCGCGCATTCGGCGAGGGTCAGCTCGCCGACCGGCTTGCCGAAGTATGTCCGGGCGGCGGCCTCCACGCCGAAGGCGCCGTGGCCGAAGTAGATCTGGTTGAGGTACATCTCCAGGAGGCGGTCCTTCGGGTAGCGGCGCTCGAGCTCCACCGCCAGCACCGCCTCCTTGAGCTTCCGATCGAGGCTCTTGTCCGGGGTGAGGAAGAGCACCTTGGCGAGCTGCTGGGTGATGGTGCTCCCGCCTTCCACGATGCGCCCGTGGCGGAAGTTCTGGTAGATCGCCCTGGCGACCCCCACGGGATCCACCCCGTAGTGCGAGTAGAAGCGCGCGTCCTCGGTGGCGATGATGGCGTCCTTGAGGGCCCTGGGGATCTGGGCGAGCGGCGTGAAGATGCGTCGCTCGACGTGGAACTCGGTGACCGGCTCGTCGTTGTCGTCGAAGACCTTCGTGCCGCGGCTCGGCTCGAAGGTCTCCAGGGCGGTCACGGACGGGAGCGAGCGCGGCAGGACGGTGACGGCCCAGATGGCCGAGACGCCGACGCCGAGGGTCGCGAGGAACAGGATGATCGCGCTGGCGACGAGGAGCCGTCGGGGCCAGCGCCTTCGGGGACGGGCAGGGGGTTTCGCGCGTCGGTGCGGAGGCATCCCTTGCTATTATACAGGGGTGAACGCGAGCGGCTTTCCCTCTCCGGCCTGATGCCCACGCCGACGCCTCGTCCGATGCCCGGCCCCATGCTCCCGGTGGACGAGCAGATGCGCCGCATCCGCCGCGGGACGGCGGAGATCATCGTCGAGGCGGAGCTGATCCAGAAGCTCCAACGCGCGCGCGCCACGGGCGCGCCGCTCCGGATCAAGCTCGGCCTCGACCCCACCGCGCCGGACCTGCACCTGGGCCACACGGTCGTGCTCCAGAAGCTCCGGGACTTCCAGGATCTCGGCCACCAGGTCATCATCATCATCGGCGATTTCACGGGCATGATCGGCGATCCGACGGGGCGGTCCGAGACGCGCCGGCCGCTGTCGTGGGACGAGATCCGGGCGAACGCGGAGACCTACCGCATCCAGCTGGGCAAGATCCTGGACATGAGCCGCACGCGCGTACAGTTCAACTCGACGTGGCTCGCGCCGCTCAGCTTCGAGGGCGTCATCCGAGAAACGGCCCACCTCACGGTGGCCCAGATGCTCCAGCGCGAGGATTTCGCGAGCCGCTACGCCAGCGGGCGCCCCATCAGCCTGCACGAGTTCCTGTACCCCGTCGCACAGGCCTACGACTCGGTGGCCCTGGAGGCCGACGTCGAGCTCGGCGGCACCGACCAGACCTTCAACCTCCTCGTGGGGCGCGATCTGCAGCGGGCTCACGGCCAGGAGCCCCAGGTGGCGCTCACGGTGCCCATCCTCGAGGGGCTCGACGGCGTCCAGAAGATGTCCAAGAGCCTCGGCAATTACGTGGGCATCACCGAGCCGGCCGGGGAGATGTTCGGCAAGCTGATGTCGGTGTCCGACGCGCTGATGTTCCGGTACTTCGAGCTGACAACCAGGGTGTCGCCGGAGGAGATCGCCGGGCTGCGCCGACTCCACCCCATGGAAGCCAAGAAGCGACTGGCCCGGACGATCACCGCCCAGTACCACGGGGAGGCCGCCTCCGCCGAGGCGGAGGGGGGCTTCGTCAAGGTCATCCAGGAGAAGCAAGTGCCTGACAATGTTGACGCCGTCACGATCACGGTCGTCGACGGGGCCGGGATCCACGTGTGGAAGGCCCTGGTGGCCACGGGCATCGTTTCCAGCAACTCCGAGGCCCGGCGGAAGATCGGCGAGGGAGCCGTCAAGGTGGACGGGCGGAAGGTGTCCGACCTGGACCAGGTCCTGGCCAGAGGGACCGACGCGCTGATCCAGCTGGGTCGCCGCTTCAAGCGCGTGAGCGTGAAGTGACTCCCGGGCGCCCAAACAATTCCTTGACAGGCTGAAGGTTCCCCGGTAGCATCACTTCTTGCCCAACCCGAAGGCGGCTCCCGCCGAGGGGCGGGTGTTGAGAGTAGGCAGCCGGCCGTATCCGTCCAGCTGACCTGGTTCAACTCACAGAGGGGTCCAGACCCCGGTCGTTCTTTGAAAATCGCATATGTTACTGGCTCACCGACGAAGTGTGAGCACCATCCGTAACTACTGAGTACCTTGCGCTCGACCGAAGCAACATCTTGGTTGGGCTTTAGGGACCAGGGTTCAAGTTTCTCGCTTCATTCATGGCGAGTTTGATCCTGGCTCAGAGCGAACG
>Ga0154441_1246_pt1 | contig 12342 bp, 14 predicted proteins | sample RifGroC2_FD_115945 | JGI IMG/M metagenome (GOLD analysis project Ga0154441, IMG submission 115945) | Candidatus Rokubacteria bacterium GWC2_70_16 | reverse complement strand
GGCCTCGCCTGGCTCGCGAGCCGGCCCGGCTCTGACGCCCGGCCGGCTCGGGCGTCCTGTCTCGGAGATCTGCAGACAAAGCGCCGGCCGGGGCAGGGGGCCCTCCCCGCGGAACACGCCGAGTCGCCACGCGCGGCGACGGCGCACAAGGAGCCACGAGAGTGCCGTCTTCGGCTCCGGCATCGCGCAGAAGCCACGGTTCCGCGGGGAGGGCCCCCTGCCCCACCCCGCGCCGCCCGTCGACGAACTCCTGAGAGCAGACACCGGCGATGTGCCAGCGGCCGTTGCAGGGGCCCGGCACCCGCGATGGCTTTGAGTATCGAGCCCGGTGCGGCCGGGGAATTCGGGCGGCGGCGGTGCGGGGGGGAATGGTATTTTTGTCTCCGTGGACGCCACGGCGAACCGGGCCTGTCTGGCGGGGGTGAGGGTCGGCGACGGCCTCGACGTGGCGGTCATGGGGGCCATCAACGTGAGCCCCGACTCCTTCTACGGCGGCTCGGTGGCCCACTCCGGCGACCATCTCCTCCGCCTGGCCGAGCAGATGACGGCGGCGGGCGCCGTCCTCCTGGACGTGGGGGCCATGTCCACAGCGCCGTACCGGCAGGGGGAGATCTCGGAGTCCGAGGAAACCGACCGCCTGGCCTCGGCCGTGCACCTGCTCGTCACGAAGCTCGGCGTCCCGGTGTCAGCCGACACGAGCCGGAGGGCGCCTGCCCGGGCGGCGCTCGAGGCCGGCGCCCGGGTTGTCAATGACGTGAGAGGGCTCGCCGCCGATCCCGGGGTGGCCCGTGCCGTGGCCGAGGCCGGGGCAGGGCTCATCGTGATGGCCTCGGAGCGGGGCGGCGACCAGGGTGTGTCCCCGGTGGAGACGGTGCTGGCCCTGCTCGGGGAGAGCCTGGCCATCGCCTCCCAGGCGGGGGTGCCCGCGGACGGGATCGCCGTGGATCCCGGGATCGGCTTCTTCAGGCGCCGCGGCATCCCGTGGTACGAGTGGGACTGCCGCGTGCTGGCCTCCCTGGGCCACCTGCGAGGCCTGGGGCGGCCGGTCTGTGTGGGAGTGTCGAGGAAGTCTTTCATCGGAGCCCTGGCGGGCGAGGCTGACCCCGCGCGGCGCCTGCCGGGCTCGCTGGCCGCCACGGCCGCGGCCGTGCTCGGCGGCGCGCACATGATCCGCTGCCACGACGTGGCCGAGACCGTGCAGGCCGTCAAGGTGGCGCTGGCCATCCGGCAGGTCGGGGAAGGGGGATAGGCCCGTGTGGGCTCTGCTCCAGTCCTTCCGGCTGCGCGACGCGGTGGACATCCTCCTCGTGGCTGTTGTCGTCCACCGCGTGCTCGTCATGTTCCGCGGCACCCGCGCGCTGCAGATGCTGGCGGGGCTGGGCGGTCTCATGGCCGCCTCCTTCCTGGCCCGCCGGCTGGAGCTGTTCAGCACGAGCTGGATCCTCGAGAACTTCTGGTCGGTGTGGGTGCTCGCCCTGGTGGTGCTCTTCCAGCCCGAGCTCAGGCGGGCGCTGGCGCAGATCGGACGGAGCCCCCTCTTCCAGGGGATGACCCGGGCCGGCCAGGAGCGGCAGAGCCACGTCATCGACGACGTGGTGAAGGCCGCCGATTCGCTGGCTGCCAAGCGCATCGGGGCCCTCATCGTGCTCGAGCGGACCACCGGTCTCAGGAACTACGCCGAGCTGGGCGTCCCCCTGGACGCCCTGGTGTCGGCCGATCTCCTCGTGAGCCTGTTCCTGCCCTACTCCCCGCTCCACGACGGAGCCGTGTTCATCCACCACACCCGTGCCGTCGCGGCGGGCTGCTTCCTGCCGCTGTCGCGGAACACCCAGCTCGGGCGGGCCATGGGGACGCGGCACCGCGCGGCGCTGGGGCTGTCGGAGGAGACCGACGCCGTGGTCCTGGCGGTGTCCGAGGAAACGGGGCGCATCTCGCTCGCGGTGGGGGGCCAGATGGAGACGCCGCTGGACCGCGAGAGGCTCCGCCAGCGGCTGGCGGAGCTGTTCGCGCTGGCCGCGGGCCCCTCGCCCGGTCGGGCCGCCTGGTGGGTGCCGGCCCGGGAGTGGCTGAGGAAATGACGGCCCTCTTTCAGCACTGGCAGCTCAAGGTTGCCGCGCTGGGCATCGCCACGGCCCTCTGGGTGTTCGTGACGACCTCGGAGAAGGCGGAGGTGGTGGTCGCAGCTCCCGTGGAGATCGACGCCGTCCCGCCCGGCGTCCAGGTGGTGGGCGAGCGGCCGGACAGCGTGGACGTGCAGCTCCACGGACTGCGCGCCATCCTGGGACGGCTCGGTCCCGACCAGGTGAGGGCGCGCGTGAGCCTGGCGGGGGTGCGGCCGGGCGAGGTGGTGCTCCGCGTGCTGCCCGAGCAGATCGTGGTCCCGGCCGGGGTCACCGTGCTGCGCGTGAGCCCCCCACGGGTGCGGCTCCGGGTCGAGGCGTCTCGATCCTCCCGGCTCACGGTCGTGCCCCGACTGACCGGGAGTCTGCCCGACGGCTATCGGGTTGTCAGCGTCAGCGTCACGCCGGCGGAGGTGCAGGTGGAAGGGCCCGCCTCCCAGCTGGACCGGCTCACGGAGATCGAGACGGAGCCCGTGAGCCTCTCCGGCGCCACGGCCACGATCGAGCGCATGGTGGCCCTCGCCGCGCTGGCGGACTCCGTCCGGATCGCCGGCGAGCGGAGTGTCCGGGTCGTGGTCGAGGTGACGGGGGCCGGGACGAGGAGTGGCGACCGCCAGGGGCGCCGTTCGGCTCTCCCCCGGGGGGGGCCGGCATGACCCGCCTCTTCGGCACCGATGGGATCCGGGGGGTCGCCAACGCCGAGCCCCTCACCACCGAGCTGGCCTTCCGTCTCGGGCGCCAGCTCGTCGCCACCCTCCTCGAGCACCACGGCGTCCAGAAAGCGCGCCTGGTGGTCGGGCGGGACACGCGGCTGTCCGGGCCCATGCTCGAGGGGGCACTGGTCTCGGGGGCGCTGTCGGCCGGCGGTGACGTGTACTCGGTCGGCGTCTTGCCCACGCCGGGCATCGCGTATCTGACGCGCGCCCTCGAAGCCCACGGCGGGGTGGTGCTCTCGGCCTCGCACAACCCCTTCGAGGACAACGGTATCAAGATCTTCTCCTCCGAGGGCTCGAAGTTCCCCGACGCCTGGGAAGACGAGATCGAGTCCCGCCTGAGGCAGCCCGATGCGGCGCCCAAGCCCACCGGGGCCAGCATCGGGCGGCTCTTGCCCCATGCGGGCGCCGAGGCGGACTACGTGGGCTATGCCACCGGCACCTGCCCGGTGACCCTCACCGGGCTCAGCATCGTGGTGGACTGCGCTCACGGAGCCACCTACCGAGTGGCGCCCCGCGTGTTCCGGGGACTCGGGGCCCGCGTGACAGTGCTCGGCGCCCGGCCCGACGGCCGCAACATCAACCGGGGCTCGGGCGCGCTCCATCCGGAGGCGCTGCAGAGGAAGGTGCTCGCCCTGGGCGCCCATCTCGGGCTGGCCTTCGACGGCGACGGCGACCGCCTCATCTCCGTGGACGAGCGCGGCGAGATCCGCGACGGCGACTACGCGCTCGCGATCTGCGGCCGCCACCTGGCCGCGCAGGGGCGGCTGCGCGGCCAGGTGCTGGTGACCACCGTCATGGCCAACCTCGGGCTCGACCGTGCGCTCGGGGATGCCGGCATCGGGACGGTGAAGACGCAGGTCGGCGACCGCTACGTCCTGGAGGAGATGCTCAGGCTCGGGGCGAACCTGGGCGGCGAGCAGTCCGGCCACCTCCTCTTCCTGGATCACGCCACCACCGGGGACGCGATCGTCTCGGCGCTGCAGCTCCTGACCGTCATGCGCGAGACCGGCAAGTCCTTGTCCGCGCTCTCGGCCTGCCTCACCAAGTTCCCCCAGGTGCTGCTGAACGTGCAGGTAAGGGAGAAGCGGCCGCTGGAGGCCATCCCGGGGCTCACAGCCCGCGCCGAGGGGTTCGACCGGGAGATGAACGGGGCCGGGCGCATCCTCCTGCGCTACTCGGGGACGGAGTCGCTGCTGCGCGTGATGGTCGAGGGGGAGGAGCAGTCGCGGATCGAGCGCATCGCCGCCGAGCTGGCGGGGATGATCCAGCGCGAGATCGGGCGCTGATGCGGGTTGCCCGGACGCCCCGATGAGCCCGATGAGGGCGAAGAGGCCGAACCGCAACGCGACGTCATCCACATTCAAGCGAGATAAATGACAGCCATCAAGGGCATCGGCGTGGATCTCGCCAAGATCCCTCGGATGCGCAAGGTGATCGAGCGCTGGGCGGACCGCTTTCTCCGCCGCGTCTTCACCGACGAGGAGATCGCCTACTGCCAGCGCCGCCGGGATCCGGTGCCCCATCTCGCCGCGCGCTTCGCCGCCAAGGAGGCCGGGCTCAAGGCGCTGGGCACCGGCCTGCGCATGGGGGTGAGGTGGAAGGAGCTCGAGGTGAGGCGGGAGCGGGGACAGGCGCCGACGCTCGTGCTGTCGGGGCGCACCCAGGCGCTGGCGCGCGCGAAGGGCGCGCACCGGGTGTTCCTGTCGTTGACCCACGACGGCGACTACGCCCTGGCCCAGGTGGTGCTCGTGGGAGGGGAGCCGGATGGCGAGGCGGAGCCCGGGTAGTGCCGGCCCAACTAACTTCGCCATGTCTCGCTCACGCTCGCCTGATCCCCAGGTCCGCTCGCCTCGCCTCCGGCTGCGGCTCGCCGAACCACGTTCTCGGTCGGCGCGGGCGCTCAACGTACAGGGAGTACGCCTCCCGCCCGCGCCGGCTCGCTCCGCTTGCCAGCATGCCCGTTCCCACTCGCCTCGCCTGCGGCTGCGGCTCGTACTGCGGGGCCTCGTCTGGCTCGTTCCTTGGCCCGGCACGGTGCGGGGGCACGCGTGGAGTGGGGGAACTCGTTGGAGGCGCGCTAGGCTCTTGCTGAGCCTCGCCCTGCTCCTCCAGGGTTGTGCCGGGCTCGTCCCGGGGCGAGCGGTGATCCCCGAACCTGCGGCGAAGCCTCCGGCTCCTGGAGCTGCGCCCGCCGGCGGCAGCTTCGCCGTGGAGCGCGGGCGCCCCGGCCTCGTGATCGCGGCCCCCCACGGCACCTCCGACAGCGCCACCGACCTGATCGGCGCCGACCTGGCTCGCCTCACGGGGTGGAGCGCGGTGGTGGTCCGGGGTTTCTCTCGCCTGGATGCCGCTGGCCGCAGGCTCAACGTGAACCGCCCCACGGAGAGCCTGCCCGGAGAGGCGCCGGGCCTCGAGACTCGCACGGCCGCCGCCCGGGAGGCCTTCGAGGCGTACCGGGCTCACGTCGCGGCCGCCGCCCAGGGACCGCTCCGCCTCTACGTGGAGGTCCACGGCAATGGCCGGCAGGGCAGCGCCCAGCGTATCGAGATCGCGACGGTCGGGGTGACGCGCGACGAGGCCTGGCGGCTCAAGACGCTCCTCGAGCTGGTGCGGGACGTGCACGTGCGGGGGCGAGACGGGCTGCCCAGGCTCGATGTGCTCGTCGAGCCGCTCGATCCCGTGCATTACACGGCCTCGGCGGCCAAGGACGAGGGCGTTCTCAAGACGGCCGAGCGCGCGCTCCACATCGAGCTTCCGCGGGCGATCCGCACCACACACCGCGAGGCCTACACCGCGTTGCTGGCCGATTTCCTCACCCAGGCCGGGCGCCTCCTCGTGCCTCCCGGGAGGTAGCCATGCTCCCGGTGTTCACCGCAGCCGAGATGCGCGCCCTCGACTCGCGCGCCATGAGCCAGCTCGGCATCCCGGGCCCGCGTCTCATGGAGGCGGCCGGCGCGGGGGCCGCCCGGCTGATCGCCGAGCGCTTCGCGCCCATCGAGGGCAAGGGCGTGCTCGTCCTCTGCGGGAAGGGGAACAATGGTGGCGACGGCTTCGTGGTCGCCCGCCACCTCAAGGCCCGCGGGGCGAGGGTGAGGGTGCTGCTGGTCGGGCGCCGGGCGGAGGTGAGAGGGGATGCGGCCCAGGCGCTCAGCCGGTGGCGCGGGCGCGTCGAGGAGATCCTCACGGCGGCCCAGGCCGCGGCCGTGGGGGATGCGGCCCGGAGGGCCGACGTCCTCGTTGACGGGCTTCTGGGGACAGGACTCGAGGGGCCCGCCCGCGGCCTCACCGCCTCGGTGATCGAGGCCGTCAACGAGTCCCGGGCGCCTGTCGTGGCACTCGACCTGCCATCCGGGCTCAACGCCGACAGCGCCGAGATCATTGGCCCCGCGATCAGGGCCCGGCTCACGGCCACCTTCGCCGGCTGGAAGCGGGCGCTCCTCCTCCATCCGGCCGCCCACTGCGCTGGCGAGGTGGCCGTGATTCCCATCGGCATCCCGGGGGCCGAGGTGAACCGCGGGATCGCCACCTGGCTCCTCGAGGAAGCCGACATCAGGCGCCACTTCCCCGCCCGGCCGCGCGACGCGCACAAGGGCAGCTACGGCCATCTCCTGGTCGTGGCGGGATCGGTGGGGAAGACAGGGGCGGCCGCGCTGGCCGGGCGAGCGGCGCTCAGGAGCGGGGCAGGGCTGGTCACCGTCGCCACGCCTGCCTCGCAGCAGCCCATCGTGGCGGCGCTGGGCATGGAGAGCATGACGGAGCCCCTTCCAGAGACCCCCGCGCAGACTCTCTCGCTCAAGAGCAAGGAGCGGATCCTCGAGCTGGCCGCCCGCACCGATGCCGTGGCGCTGGGTCCCGGCCTCTCCCTCGACCCGGAGACGCAGACGCTGATCCGGGAGCTCCTGCGCGAGGTCGCGAAGCCCATGGTCGTGGATGCCGACGGGCTCACGGCCCTGGCCGGGTCTTGCGAGCTGCTCGCGGGTGCGGCCGGCCCCAGGCTTTTCACCCCGCATCCGGGGGAGATGGCGCGGATGCTCGGGGTCTCCGTGAGCGAGGTGCAGGCGGATCGCCTCGAGATGGTCCGGGCCCTCTGTGCGCGTCACCAGGTCTGGGCCGTGCTCAAGGGAGCGGGGAGCGTCATCGGCGCGCCGGACGGGGGCGTCTTCGTCAATCCCACGGGCAACCCCGGGATGGCGACGGGCGGATCGGGAGATGTGCTCACCGGCATGGCCGGGGCCTTCCTCGCGCGGGGGCTCGAGCCGCTTCCCGCGCTCCAGTCGGCTGTGTACCTGCACGGGCTGGCGGGCGACCTGGCCTGCGCCCGCTGGGGGGAGGAAGGCCTCATCGCTGGAGACCTCATCGAGGCCATTCCCGACGCGCTGCGACCGGCGGCGCCGCCAACTGACGGCGGCAGGGCTGCCGGACCCCGGGCCGGGGGGCGCGCCCGCGCCTCGTGATGAGGGTCGCGGAGACGGTGGTCTCCCGGAGCCCGGAAGAGACCCGGGCCATCGGCGCGCGTCTCGGGGAGAGGCTCGGGCCGGGCGCCGTGGTCGGCTGCATCGGCGAGCTGGGCGCGGGCAAGACCTGCTTCCTCCAGGGGCTCGCCGCCGGCCTGGGCGTCACCTCGCCCGTCACGAGCCCCACGTTCGTGCTGGTGAACCACTACCGCGGCCGCCTGCCCGTGTACCATCTGGACGCCTATCGCACCGCGAGCCTCGGCGAGCTCCTGGACCTCGGCGTCGAGGAGATGTTTCACGGCGACGGCGTCACCATCATCGAGTGGGCGGACAAGCTGCTGCCGCTCCTGCCTCCCGCGGCCCTGATCGTCAGGATCGCGGGACTCGGCGACGAGCCCCGGGAAATCGTCATCGAGGGGCCAGGCGAGGGCGCCTCCATTCGTGAGTGACCCCCGGCTCCCCGCCGAGCGGGGGCCGCGTCCGGCCCGGCTCGTCCTGCTCGCGTACTGCGTGTTCGTTGTCTACGGGTCCTTCTTCCCCTTCAACTTCACCACCGATCCCGCCGTCATCGGTGCGCAGGCATCGAGGATCGTGCTCCATCTGTTCGACGCCGGCGGGAAGCGCGCCTTCTCCATCCCCGACCTGTCCAGCAATGTCCTGCTGGGCCTGCCTGTCGGCCTCCTTCTTGTGGCCGGGAGGATGGTGGGCCGGTCGCTCCCCGCTCGCCTCGGCGGCGTGGCGCTGCTGGAGGCGATGTTCGCTGCCGCCGTGGAGGCGGGCCAGGTCTTCACCGCCGGTCGGACGGCCTCGGTCATCGACGTGGGGGCGCAGGTGGCCGGAGCCATCATGGGCGCCGTGGCCGGGCAGGCGCTGCTCGGGCGGCGGGGCGAGGCCGTCGGGCGCCGGGTTGCCGGGATCATTCGCCGGCGCCCCGGCATCATCCTCGTGGCGGTGATCGCGCTGGCCCTGGCGGCGGACTCGCTCTACCCGTATGCGGTGACGCTGGACGTGTCCACGGCCTGGGGAAACCTCAAGCGCGGCCAGTGGGCTCCGCTGGGCAGCTTCACTCGCCGGTTCTGGGGAGATCTTCTCGTCGAGCGGGGGCTGTCCTATGTGGCCCTCGCTGTGGCGGCGCGCTCGGCGCTGGGGCCGGTGGCGGGTCAGCGGGTGGCGGCCTGGATCTGGGTCCTCGCCAGCGGGCTCGCGGTGGGGTTGGAGGGCGCCAAGCTCCTGGTCGTGGGTCGATCCCCGAACCTCGATCACGCGATCCTCGGCAGTGCCGGCGCTCTGCTGGGGGCAGTGGTGGCCCGCCCGCTGGCGCGCGCGGGACGGCTTCGCGCTCACGCGCCCGCGCTCCTGATCGTGGCCACCGCGGCGCTGCTGGTCTACGAGGAGCTGACGCCCTTCGACTTCGCGCTCTCTCTGGACACCGCCCAGGCGAAGCTCCGGCGGGTCGACTGGATTCCTCTGGGCGCGTACTTCTACGCGAGCAGCCAGAGCGCGCTCTTCGATCTGGGCAAGAAGGTGCTGCTCGGAGGGTTCCTCGGCGCAGCGCTCGGAGCGGGGGGCCGCCGCGCCCCCTGGGCGTGGGGGCTCGGGCTGGGCGCCCTCCTCGAGGCCGCGCAGTTGGTCCAGCGCTCGCACGTTCCGTCCACGACGGATGCCTTGTCGATCGCTGCCGGCGCGTGGGTAGGGGCCGCGCTCCTCGAGCGGTACCGGCCCCGCCCGGCGGCGCTCTCGGCGCAGGCTGGGCGTGTATCGGACTGGCGACATTGACCGCGTCCCGCGCGCCGTGCTACTCCGGACGACATGGCGAGCGGGGCGGGGATCGGCGAGTGGCCCGAGGAGGACCGGCCGCGCGAGCGCCTCTATCACAAGGGTGCCGAGGCGCTGGCCGATTCCGAACTCCTGGCCATACAGCTCGGCTGCGGGGTGCGGGGGCGGAACGCGGTGGAGCTCGCCCGCGAGATGCTGATCCGGTACGGGTCGCTCTCGGCCCTGGCCGGGCGGGGCGTGGCGGAGCTGGCCGGCATCCGCGGGGTGGGGCGCGCGAAGGCGGTGCGCCTGGCCTCGGCCTTCGAGCTGACGCGACGGCTGCGCTCGCGGAACGGCGCCGCGCGGGTGATTCTCAGCAGCCCCGAGCAGGTCTACGCCCGCTACGGGCCGCTCATGGAGGATCTCGACAAGGAGGTCTTCCGCATCGCGCTGCTGGATGCCCAGAACGGGCTCGTCAAGGACGTGGTGATCTCCGAGGGCACGCTCTCGGCGAGCCTCGTGCACCCGCGGGAGGTGTTCAAGCCGGCCCTTCTCGAGCCGGCCGCCTCCCTGATCCTCCTCCACAACCACCCGAGCGGCGATCCCACGCCGAGCCGGGAGGATGTCCGGCTCACCCGCCAGCTGGTAGAATGCTCGCGGCTCCTGGATCTCCGCATCCACGACCACGTGGTGATCGGGCGGGGCCGGTTCGTGAGCCTTGCCGAGCGCGGTACCCTGTGAGGGGGAGGATGGCATGAAGATCCAGGGGGTGGGACACGTCGTGCTGAAGGTGCGCGATCTGGAACGATCGGTCCGGTTCTACGCCGGCGTGCTCGGGCTCACGGAGGTGGGGCGTCTCGAGGGCCGCATGGTCTTCTTCTCGGCCGGCGTGAACCACCACGATCTGGCCGTGCTCGGCGTGGGACCGGAGGCGCCCGCGCCGCCTCCGGCGGCTGTGGGGCTCTACCACGTGGCCTTCAAGGTCGGCAATTCCCTGGCGGAGCTGCGGGAGGCCAAGGCGCGGCTCGACGCGCACGGCGTGCCCATCCGGGGCCTCAGCGACCACCGCGTGAGCCAGTCGATCTACGCGGAAGACCCCGACGGCAACATGGTGGAACTGTACGTGGACGCCGACCCCGCCATCTGGGCCGAGGATCCCGCCTCGGTCGCGACGGTCGGGCCTCTAGCCCTTGGCTAGCCGCTCCACTTCCTTCTTCGACAGGGTCTGGATCTGGGCGAGCAGGGTCTTCACCTTGCGCTCGGATGCGTGGTCGGCGAGGATCAGCTTCTTCGACTTCGTCCCGTTGACGATGTAGGCGACCCAGTCGTCGAGGCGCGGCGTCCCGCGCCAGGCGACGGTGAGCCCGTTGAGCCGCATCCGTTTCTTGCCCTCGATCTTCGCGAGCGGCTTCCGGCTGGCTTCCATGCGTGGAATCCTCTCCTGGCGGCGGTGACGGCGTCCTGCCGCTGCGTCACGTCTTGCCTCTGCCTCGCATCGTCTGCATCGAGCGCGACGAAGCCCCGTGCAGCGCACCAAACTTATGAACCCGCGCCAGGTGTGTCAAGGCTTCGTTTCGCCGCGCCAGATGCGAGCGCGAGCGCGTCGGATTCGCTTCACCCCCGTCAATGGCGGCTCCTGTGGACGGCCTCGACGCGGTGGACGGCCAGGCCGTCACATTCCGGCGGCGCGCCCGCGAAGGGGCGTCAGGCCGTGCATTTTTGGCCTTGGTGGATGGCTGTGGATAAGTGGATATCCTGTGGGCTATTTCCCGACTGCCAGGAGCCCGTCCAGGATGCGCCGGGCCAGGAGCGGCCCCCGGGTGATGAACCCGGTGAAGTATGCGCAGGCCGTCGCGCCGCCCTGGAGCGCCAGGCGCGCCCGTTCCGGCGTGTCGATGCCGCCGGTTGCGATGATCTCGAGCCCCGCGCCGAAGCGCGCGCGCAGCCGGCGCACGTTCTCGAGCGTCGCGGGAAAGAGCGCGGGCCCGGAGAGCCCGCCGGCCTTCTGCGACAGGCGCGGCTCGTCCACCCGGCGCGTGTTGCCGCAGTTCACGATGCCGAGGCCCGCCTCCAGCGCCGCCGGGATGATCTGCGCCTCGTTGGCCTCGCGATAATCCGGCGAGACCTTCACGATCACCGGCCGGGTCGTCGCCGCCCGGACGGCCTGAAAGAGCCGGGCGAGCTCGGAGGGCCTGCGCGACCATTCGTAGACGAGGCGCGTGTTGGGCGAGGAGATGTTGATCTCCACGAGATCGCCCAGCGGGGCGAGCCCCCGCACCACCTCCACGTACTCCTCGATGGACTCGCCGGCGGCGGCCACGATGAGGGGCGCGCGGCGGGGCAGGCGCGCCAGGGCGCGGCGGTAGGCCTCGAGGCCCGGGTTCCTGAAGCCGTTGCAGTTCACGAGCCCGGGGCCCTCGGGGGTGTGGATGCGGACGAGGTTGGGGTGCGGGTGGCCGGGGCGCGGGCGGACCGTGATGCTCTTGGTGGTCACCGCGCCGAAGCCGAGCCCCATCGCGCGGCGCAGGATCGTCGTGTCGTAGTACATGGAGGAGAGGATCAACGGGTTCGGCAGCGTGACCCCGCCGAGCGTGACGGCGAGCCGCGGGTCCGCGTTGCGGAAGACAGGGAGCCGGTCCAGCGGGAGCAGCTTGAGCCCCCACTGGCCCAGCGGAACCGCCACGCGCTCCGGGAGGCGAGAGAGGACGCCGCCGTAGAAGGCGCGGTAGGCGAGATCGGCGGCGGCGATCATCACGCAGGGCTCCTGCCGAGCATAGCCGATCGGCGCGCGCCGGGCCAGCGCCCGGGCAGGGCCGCGCCGCCTGTCACCGCGCCTTCGTTGACTCGCCGAGGGGGCTCCGATACAGTGGCTGCATGACACGCGCGGTCAGCGCCGAGCAGGTCGCTCAGCGCCTCGCGGACCTTCCGGCAGACATCCCCGCGCTCGAGCTCCTCGTCCTATTCGGATCTGCGGCCAAGGGTCGGGCTGGCGCCGGGAGCGACGTCGATCTCGCCGTCAGATGCGAGGGCGCGGCCGACGTCGACGCCCTGTACCTCGCCACCGCCCCGCGGCTCGCGACCGACCGTGTGGACCTGGTGGACCTTCGCCGCGCCGGGCCCTTGCTGGCCTTCGAGGTGGCCCGGACAGGCAAGCTCCTCTTCGAGCGGCGCTCCGGAGCCTTCCGGGAGTTCCAGTCGCTGGCCTCGCGCCGCTACTGCGACACCGAGAAGCTCCGCCGCTCCCAGCGGCGGGCCATCCAGCTGTTTCTCGAGCGGGCGGGACTGGCGTGAGTCCGG
>Ga0154441_1256_pt2 | contig 12393 bp, 14 predicted proteins | sample RifGroC2_FD_115945 | JGI IMG/M metagenome (GOLD analysis project Ga0154441, IMG submission 115945) | Candidatus Rokubacteria bacterium GWC2_70_16 | reverse complement strand
CCACCATCGACTTCGACGGTCTCGCCGCGGGCACCGATCTCACGGGCAGCACGCTCTCCGGGGTCACCTTCACGGCACCCGGCGTGAGCCCGCTCGAGGTCATCCTCGGAACCACGGGCGTCCGCTTCGCCATGTCGCCCTCGAGCGGGACCAAGGTGCTCTCGCCGGGTGGCAGCAGCACCTTGCTCGAGAACGACGATCTGTGGCTGGTTTTCGGTACCGCGGTCCAGGCGGCGGGGATGGACGTCGTCTTCGACGCTCCCGACGGGCTCTCCTTCGTCGCCGTGACGTTCCTCGACGCCGCGAGCTCGGCCATCTGCACCGATGGCTTCATCCCCGCTCCCTCGGGCGGGCCCGGCCATCAGTTCGTCGGTTGCGTGAGCGACAGCGCGAACATCAAATGGATCATCTTCGATGAATTCGATCCGACGGCTTCGGACGATCACGTTGCCTACGACACCCTCACCTTCTCCCCCGCTTTTGCCAGCCCGCCCCCGCCTCCGCCGAGCGGCGTCCCCGCCCCCGCAACGGCAATCCTGCTGGGGCTGGGTGCGATCGGCCTGGCGCTGGCTCGTCGCCGCAGGGACGCCTGAGCGCCGCCCCGCCGGGCGGGCTCACGTGTCATCCTGCCCCCCCTCGGAGCGACGCAGCTGCTCCTTCTTCTCCTCAAGCCATGGGTCCTCGTGTCGGGTTGCGTTCGTCGCCTGCTTGCCCTTGCTGAGGAAGGCGCCCCCCGGCGTCCACCCGGGCCGAAGCACCCGTGCGGACGCCGCCGCCGCGTGGCTCACCAGCTGGACCACCTTGGCGCCAGCCAGCCAGGCCAGCATCGCAAGGCCGATGACGGGGAGAAAGACCACGTAGAGCCCTCCCAGGACGGGAGCGGCGAGGAGCAGGATGATCGGCGAGACCCGGCGGTAGTGATCGCGCGCGCTCCCGGGAAGGCGCCCGTCCTGCCGCAGGGACTCAAAGGAGAGCTGGCGGGGATTCACGTAGACACCGGGCTCGACCAGCTGGTTCCCTCGATAGCGGTTCATGAGACACCTCCAGACTGACTCCCACGTCACTCCGCCCGATGGCACGCCGCGCAGTCGTCCCGGCCGAACGCCGCCGCGCCATCGTGGCAGGCGCCGCACCGGCGTCCCCTGTCCATCGCCGCGTGATACGGAGCGTCTTCGGCGCGAGTGTCCCCGCCCAGGATCTTGAACAGGACGGGGTGGCACAGCGTGCACCTGGGCTTCTGCTGATCCACGTGGGTCCGGTGGCTGAAGGTGACCTTCCCGGGGCTTCCCTCACCCCCGGGAAGCACCGACTCCCCGGGAAGCCGCGGGAGCCCCTGGGCCGCGACGGCCGAGGCCAGTGCGACGGCCATCACGACGATTGAGCGCCGAACCGTCCTGCTCCCTCTCGTCGCCATACGCCCCCCCTCCCTCACGTGAGGAAGAATGCCCGGGCGATCTCGTCCCAGTTGGCCGGGTCGAGGTCCCGCGCCATCCCCTCGACCGGCAGTCCGCCGTCCTGGTAGACGAGGCCGAGGTCGGGACTCATCCGCGCGCGGAGTGCGTCGCACACTCCCTCCATCCATCGCTTGGCCACGGGGCCCGAGAGCAGCTGCTTGGTATTGGCCGCGAGCCGCGGCGCCTTCACCTTGAGGAGCCACCCGTCACCGTACACGTCCCGGCCGCTCGGCCGCGGAGATCCAGCCGCCTGCTCGTTCACGGCGACGACCGTCCCGTCCACCGGGGAGAGCATGTCGACGGACTTCGAGTCGTAGACGAGGCTCCACCCTCGTTCTCCCTGTCTCACCCGTGCGCCGACCTCGGGCAGCGCGATCGCCGAGACCCCGCCCACCAGCTTCTGGGCGAAGTCGTCCATGCCCACGGTCACGACGTCCCCGCCGTCCACCCTCGCCCAGGCGTGGCCCGGATGAAAATAGAGGTCGCTGGGGACGGCAAACCAGTCCACGACCTGGCCGAGCCATCTCCGGGCCGTGGTCACAGCCACGGGGGCCGTAACCCTCTCCCTATCGACGAACCGCCAGAACGGTATGAACAGAAGAAGAAAGGCAACGGCGATGAGGTACTCCACCGCCTTCGCCGAGTACATCGTCGGCAGGTCATGTGGCATCATCGCGCCCTCCTCTCGCCAGTGAATTCGCGCACTCCCTGGTCCTCCCGGTACTCGCGCAGCACGGGCATCCGGTTGACTACCCACCGGAACGTGAGCAAGCCGATGGCAATGATGGTGATCGAGGTGACGATCTCCATCCAGCTCGGGATGTAGCGCTCAGCGGCGTTCCAGTTGAACGCGACCAGGGAGACGTTCAGCCGGTTGACCACGATGCCGACCACCGTGAGAACCGCCGTTCCCCGGACGAACGTCGCGCTCCCCTCTCTCACCCCGTGCGCGAACAGGAAGGTGGGGAGAAGAACGAAGACGAGCATCTCCACGAGGAACCAGTGGCCGAGGGACGTGGTCAGGAGGTGCCAGTGGCCGCCGTCGGCGACGCCGAGCAGCTTCAGGAAGAAGTAGGTGAAGAGGACGACGGACGCCGCCTTGCCGAGGCCGAGCGTGATCGCGTCGAGGTCGACGTCCTCCCCCGGGCCCACCTGGTCGTGAAAGATCTTGTGGGAGAGCATGCTCTCGACGATCACCATGCTGAGTCCCGCGATGATGCTCGAGATGAAGAAGAAGATAGGGAGGAACGGCGAGTACCAGAGGGGATGGAGCTTGGTGGGCGCCATGAGGAAGAGCGCTCCGAGGGCGGACTGATGCAGCGTCGAGAGGATGACGCCGAAGGCCGTCGCGGCGATCGTCAGCTTCAACGCCCAGCGGCGGACCTGACTCCACCCGAGCCATTCGAGAACGGCGGGACAGAACTCGACAAACTGCACCGTGAGATAGAGGAACACGTGCCAGGCGACGAGGAACATGACGGAGGTGACGCCGTACGAGTAGATCACGGGGTAGGGAATTCGCCACGGACGTCCCAGGTCCACCATGAGTCCGATGACCACGAAGAAGTAACCGAGGAGGCCCGTGAGGATCGCGGGCCGCAAGACGGGATAGTACTGCTTGAGCCCGAAAATGTGGACGGTGCAGGCGAGCACGTATCCGCCCGCCGCGAGTGCGACGCCTGAGAGGACGTCGAGGCCGATCCACAGTCCCCACGGATTCACCTGGGTGAGGTTCGTGGCGGCACCGAGACCGAAGGCGAACCGATATGCGATCACCGGGAGTCCGACCAGCAGAATCAGCCCGGCCACGAAGTTGAAGGGCGTGACGAGAGTCGACAGATACTCCCGCGGAGACAACCCCATCAGAAGCTTCTCTCGCGGCCAGCTGAGGGCGACTCTCGCGCTCGGGACGGTCTCATTCATGGCGGTTCTCCTCGTTCGTACCCGCCTCCGCTTCGGCTGCACGTGTCCGGCTCCTCGTGAACGCGTAGATCCCGATCAGGAACGGCGGCCAGAGCGTCAGGACGAAGGGGACAGCCGTGAGAAACGGCCAGGTGAGCTGCGAGTAGGGCGTGGTGCCGACGTCCGTCCTGAAACCGAGCCGCTCGAAGGGAACGCCGCTGATGTAGAGCACGCCGGTTCCACCGGCCTCACGCTCTCCGTAGATGCGGTGAACATAGCGGTCGGGATTCTGGTAGATCCGCGTCCTGGCGATCTCCAGGAGGTCCTTTCGCGTGCCGAACTGGAGGGCACCGCTGGGGCAGACGCTCGTGCACGCGGGCTCCTTCCCCTCCGCCAGGCGATCGCGGCAGAACGTGCACTTCCGCACGTAGGGGAGCGCCTTCGAGTACTCGAACTGGGGGATGCCGAAGGGGCAGGCGACCATGCAGTAGCGGCACCCGATGCACCGGTCCTCGTGGTAGACGACCGGTCCGTCGGGGGTCTTCTCCAGCGCACCGACCAGGCAGGCTGAGGCACAGGCCGGCTGGAGGCAGTGCATGCACTGCTTCTTGACGAAGGTGGGCGCCCCGCCATCCTCGGCGCCATGGAAGCGATTCACCACCGTGTAGGCCTCCGGGCTGGTGGGCCGCTCCTCTTCGAAGACGGCATCCTCTCCCGCCATCGCCGGCGGCGGCAAGCGGTTCGACTCGCTGCAGGCGGCCTCACACCCGCGGCACCCGACGCAGCGGGTGGTGTCGACCAGGATCGCCAGCGTCGCAGTCGCATCGGGATGCGGCGTAGTGGCCGACGCCGTCTGCGGTCGGCTGAGCAGACCCGACGCCCCGGTGGCGCCGGCAAGCTTGAGAAACGTCCTTCGGCTCACCTTCATGGTCAACCCCCACCGTGAACGCCCGTCGTCGGGTTCAGTGTTCGATGACCTCGTTTCCTGCCGACGTGCGGAAGAAGTCTCTGACGAGGGTGTTCCACTGCTCGTCGCTGAGCATGTCCGGGGGCCTGGGAACGAGGTCCCCACCGTCCGCGAGCGTCACTCCCAGCTCCCCTTGCAGGAAGATGAAGAGCCGCCCGGTTTCCCGCCGCATCCAATCCACCGCAGCCTCGCCGGTGGGAAGGCTCGCGAACCTCCGATCGAATACCTTGGCCGAGAAAAGCCATCCCGTGCCGTAGGGATCCCGCTCCAGGGCCGAGCCGTCTCGAGTCAGTGCCCCATTGACGGCCGTCACCACGCCGTCGACCGGGGAGAGGAGCCGAGCGCGCTTCTGCCCGCAGTCGAGCTGAACGGCCGCCTCGCCCTGCCGCACCCGCGCCCCCTTCCGCGGCAGTTCCACCCCCTGGACGCCATCCACCAGCCGCCGACCAAAATCGTCGAGGCCGATCCGGACCATGCCGTTTCCCTGCGGCATGACCCAGGTATGACCCGGGTGGTAGAAGAGACCAGGATGGAGCAGGACGCCACGCAAGTCTCGAAGCCCGGCTCTCCAGCGGCGTACCCTCTCGTAACTCCATTCGCCCGCCAGGACCACGCCCCACATGCCGAGCACCGCCAGGCAGACCACGGCCATGCCGAACGCCAGAATCATGACGTCACCCCCTTACGGTCACGGCTGGCGAGGGTCGGATCGACGCCGGTGGCACCTCCCAGCCCGGCCATGATGTCCTTGAAGAAGGGGCAGCCCTTGTAGCCCTTGCCCGCGCAGGGATTGCTCGCCGTGATGAGGTGCTTCGGAACCGGCTTCCGCACCGGATAGGCCTGGCAGAACATCACCACCATCTCTCCCAGGAACGGGCACGGGGTCGTCTTGTCATCGATCATGTCTCTGGCCCTCTGACCGGACGATCCTTTCAAGTGCCATGCCAAGGCGCACACGAGAACGGCCGCTCCGGACGTCCCGGAAGCGACCGTTCTCTCAGGCATGTTCGTCGGCCCACGCCATCACTCTCCCTGCGTCGAGCGATCGCGTGTTGAGATTCTCAACGGCTCATATGCGCCTCGGCGTGAAAACTCAACGTTTGAGGGCTCTCGGCCCAGTTGAGAAAAGACACAGTGCCGTAGCGGTTCTCAACACTCCTCCTCTTTGAGGTTGTACTTCTTGACCTTGTGGTACAGGGTCACCCGATCGATGCCCAACGCTTGGGCCGATCTGGTGATGTTCCAGTCGTGGTCGTTCAGAACCTTCAGGATGTGGCGTCGCTCCATCTCCCTCAGGGATTCGGCGCCCTCTTGGCCCTCGTCTCCCTCGGAGAGTGGAAGGCCGAGATCCGCGGGCTCGATGATCGGCCCTCTCACCAGCACGGCCCCCCGTTCCAGAATGTTCTTGAGCTCCCGAACGTTCCCAGGCCAGCGGTAGGACATCAGGAGATCCATGGTCTCCGCAGAGACCCCTTCCAGCCGTTTCCCCGTCTCGATGCAGAGCCGCTCGAGAAAGTGCTCGACCAGCAGCGGGATGTCCTCCTTCCGCTCCCTGAGCGGCGGAATGGTGAGGGCGATGACGTTGATCCGGTAGTACAGGTCTTCCCGGAACGTCCCACCATCGATCGCCTTCCTCAAATCCCGGTTCGTCGCCGCGATGATCCTCGCGTCGACATCGATCGGCTCGGTCCCGCCGACCCGGTAGAACCGGCGCTCCTCCAGGACTCTCAAGAGATCGAGCTGCAGCTTCGTGCTGATGTCGCCGATCTCGTCCAGGAACAGCGTCCCGCCGCGGGCGAGCTCGAACTTCCCCTTCGTTCGGAACGCGGCCCCGGTGAAGGCCCCTTTCTCGTGTCCGAACAGCTCGCTCTCCAGCAAGGTCTCTGTCAGGGCCGCGCAGGACACCGCGACGAACGGGCCCGACTTCCTGCGGCTTTCTTCGTGGATCGCCCGGGCCAGAAGCTCCTTCCCCGTCCCGCTTTCCCCCAGGATCAGGATCGTCGAGGCGCTGCCCGCAGCGGCCTTCGCCACGTCGAAGATCGCCTGGACCTTATCGCTCTTGCTCAGAAAGTCCCGGAACGAGTACTGCTGTTTCAGCGCCCTCTTGAGGAGGATGTTCTCCCGCATCATGTCCTGCTGCGTGATGAGCCGCTCCATCATGGACGAGAGTTCCTCCGGCCTGAGCGGCTTCACGAGGTAGTCGTATGCTCCCATCTTGATGGCTTTGACGGCCGTATCCACCGTCGCATAAGCAGTCATGATGATGACCGAGGCGTCGGGCTGGAGTTTCCTGGCCTCCTCCAGCACCTGCAGCCCGTCGACGCCGGGCATCTTCAGGTCCACGAGGAGGACGGCCCATTGCCCCGACCTCATCCGCTCGATCGCGATTTCCCCACCCGGGGCCATCTCGACCCTGTACCCGTCCTCCTGAAGCCACGCGGCGAGGGACTCGCGGACGATTTCCTCATCGTCAACCACCAGGATCCGAGTCTTCTGCTTGGTCATGGTTCGTCACCCGTCCTCTTCTGAAGCTCCACGAGGAGCTTTCTGCAGTCCTGGCAGAGGGTCCAGTCCTTTGCGTCCACGTCCGGGACAGTGTTGGACCGACTCATGACGCAGCGAGAGAAGCCGCAGTGAGTCAGGCCAAAGGTGTGCCCCAGCTCGTGCAGGCACTCCTTCGAGAGTCTCGCCCGGAAGAGGGGCGAAGGAGAGGGAAGGCCGCTGAGGTCCAGCCGGAGGCGCGCCGTTGACACCACGGCGCCCTGTCCTCCGAGCTGCGCTTCGCCGAACACGAAGGTCAGGACCGGGATGAACAGGTCGCCGTCAGTGATGGCGACGACCTTTCTGGCATCTACAGGAACGTCGCGGAGCACCCAGCGAAGAATCTTGGTGGATGAATACTGGCCTCGGGCGGGATCGAAGGCACCCGCCGGCCTCTCGTTCGTGTCCATGATCCGCGCCGGCACCTCGAAGACGCTCTGCGTGCGGTCTTTCACTTCCTCCAGCATCCCTTCCTCCGGCTCCTTGTTGCCGATCCACCGCAGATAGACGTAGGAGGCCGAGCCCATGCCCGGGCTCGCCCTAGTGTCCTGTCTCAGAAGTTCGTTGACAGGCGGCGCCGGGTGGGGCAGGGGGCCCTCCCCGCGGAACCGTGGCTTCTGCGCGATGCCGGAGCCGAAGACCCCAATCTCGTGTCTCCTTACGAGACGTTGCCGCGGGTTGCGACTCAGCGTGTTCCGCGGGGAGGGCCCCCTGCCCCGGCCGGCGCTTTGTCTTCGGATCTCTGAGACAGGACACTAGGATGTCTCCCCCGCGATAGGGAGCTGGACGATGACGGACGTCCCCCTTCCTGCCTGACTCGTGGCTCGAACACTCCCGCCGTGACGCTCGACGATCCCGTAGACGACGGCCAGTCCCAGGCCCGTGCCGTCTTCTTTCGTGGTGAAGAACGGGTCGAAGATCGTGGCGAGATGCTCGTCGGAAATACCGACCCCGGTGTCCGTGATCTCGACGTGCACCATCCCCTTTTCCCCGAGAAAGCGCGAGGTCACGGTCAGGCTGCCTCCGCTCTCCATGGCCTGACAGGCGTTGAGGACGATGTTCACGAACACCTGCCGCAGCTGGCCGAAATCGGCCAGGATCGGCGGAGCGTTCCCGAGGCTCTTCTCCAGCCTGATGCCTTGCATCTCCATCCGATGCGACAGCAGCGAGAGCGCCTCGAGAATCGTTCTGTTGACATCGAGCGTCTCGAACGACGGTTCCCGCTGCCTGGCGAAATCGAGGAGGTTCCTCACGATCGTGATGCATCGATCGGTCTCCCGCTCGACCAGGGCGAGAGATTTCAGGACCGACGCGACGTTCTCCTCGTCGGCACGGCTCTTCAACTTCCGGGCCGAGAGCTTCGTGAACGTCAGGACCCCCGAGAGGGGGTTGTTGATCTCGTGGGCGATGGACGCCGCGAGCTTCCCGAGCGAGGCCAGCCGCTCGGACTGGAAGAGCTGCGTCTGCGCGTCCCGGAGCGCCTTGGTCCGCTCCTGCACCCGCTCCTCCAGGGTCTCGACCAGGGTGGAAAGCTCGGACCTGGCTCGCCGGAGCGCCGAGGTCATCTCATTGAACGACGTCGCCAGGGACCCGATCTCGTCCTTGTTCCGGACGCTGATGACGTGATCCAGGTCACCCTCTGCGAGCCGCTCGGTCCCCTGGACCAGGCTCCGTACCGGCTTCATCACGCCCCGCTCGAGGAGGAGGAACAGCGTCGCGGAGATGAGGACGACCATCGCCGCGGCGAAGAACGCGAGCCTCTGCCGCATGGCGGCGACATCCGCATCCACCCGGTCCAGGGAGAGACCGATGTCCAGCACACCCAGCACGCTCTTGCTCGGCGCGTGGGCGTGGCACGCGGCTTCGCTACAGCTCGGCTCGTTGTGGATCGGCGTGATCATGCCCAGGATGCGCCCGCCTTGCGGGTTCGTGACGATCCGGGCGCGTTCGGGGACGTCAAGCCGTTCCAGCGGCTTCTCGGCGGCGTGGCAGGCGTAGCAGGATTCGGCTCGCTTGTCGACGTTCTGCCCCACCTCCTGGCGATCCGTCGAGAAGAGAATCAGCCCTTCCTTGTTGAAGATGCGGACCCTGGAGACGCCGTCCTGCTGCCCGATGGTGTCCATGATGTAGTAGGCGTCCTCCCAGCGATTCAGCAGCATGGCATGGTGGGTACTCCGCTTGACCGTGTCGCTGAACCGGGAGGCGTTGAGGACGATTTCCTGGATGTGCTGCCTGCGGAGGGTCTCGATGCTGATCCACGCGAAGATCCCGATGGCCAAGAGCGAGGCTCCGCCCACTCCAGCCATCAGCTTCACGCTCAGGCGGCTCCGCCTCATCATCGAATCCCCGATCACCCGACATCATCATTATAGCCTCGGCCGCAGCCATCGCATGGGGTCCCGTCCGGTGTCCGCAGCGTCTGTCCTGCACGGGGAGGCGCATTCCGCACGCTATCAGGAGGAGGAGAATGGTCGGCGGCGGGGCCGGCCCGTGCCGCGAGATGGCCCGCTATGTCTCCGGCGCGCCTTGGCCCGCGGCCTGTTCCACCCTGGCCCCGGTGGTGTCGGTGGCGAGCGCGAGGGCTCGGCCCGCGAGGCCGGCGCGGCGCAGGGCCTCCTCCATCGCGCGTCCCACGCCCTCCCCTGGCCCCTGAGCGACGGCCAGGACCGAGGGCCCGGCACCGGACAGCGCGCAGGCGAGCGCCCCGGCGCGGACAGCGGCGAGGATGACCCCGGCGAGCCAGGGGAAGAGCTTGGCGCGATAGGGTTGATGGAGGCGATCTTCCATCGCCACGCCCAGCAGATCGGACCTGCCGGTGGCGAGCGCGGCGACGAGCAAGCTCACGCGCTGCAGGTTGAACACCGCGTCGGCCCGCGAATAGCCTTCGGGCAGCGCCGCGCGGGCCTCGGCGGTGGAGCCCTCGGCCTCCGGCACCAGCACGACCCAGGAGAGGTCGGCCGGCACCGGCAGTGACGCCGCGGCCACGCGGTCCCCGGCCCAGCAGGAGACCGTGAGCCCGCCCAGGAGGGCCGCCGTCACGTTGTCGGGGTGCCCCTCGGCGCGGGCGGCGAGCGTGAGGAGGGCGTCGCGATCGAGCGGCGCGCCACAGAGGGCGTTGCCGCCCACGAGCCCACCCACCCAGGCGGCGGCGCTGGAGCCCAGCCCGCGGCTGGGCGGGATGCGGTTCACGCAGCGGAGCCTCACCCCGCGCCACGGGCGCCCCGCGGCCTGGAAGGCCATGCGGGCCCCCTTCACCACCACGTTGTCGGCTCCCGTCGCGAGCCGGCCCGCGCCCTCGCCCTCGATGGACACGGCCACGCCCTCGGATTCCTCGAAGTCCATCTCGTTGTGCAGGGCAAGCGCCAGCCCCAGGACGTCGAAGCCCGGGCCGAGGTTGGCGGAGGTGGCGGGAACGCGGACGCGGACGCGCATCAGAGGCGCTGCAGCAGCCAGGCCGGGGTGAGGCTGATGGCCCAGGCGTTCAGCACGACGTAGTAGTTGCTGGCGACCAGCAGCCCCACGGCGACGAGCAGGACGCCGGCCGCGCGCTCCACCACGGGGAGCAGCGGGCGGTAGCGCTTGAAGAACTTGAGGAAGGCGCCGAGCGCGAGCGAGAAGAGGAAGAACGGCACGCCCAGCCCCGCCGAGTAGGCGAGGAGGAGCCCAACGCCCTCGCGCACGGTCCTGTCATTGCTCGCCAGCGTGAGGATGGAGCCGAGGATGGGCCCCACGCACGGCGTCCAGCCGATGGCGAAGGTGAGCCCGACGGCGAAGGAGCCGAGGAGCCCGGCGGGCTTGCTCCGGATCTGGATCTGGTGGGTCCGGCCCAGGGCCCCGAGCCTGAGGACGCCGGCGATGTACAGGCCGAAGACGACGATCAGGGTCCCGCCGGCAATCCGGATCCAGTCGCGGTAGTCGAGGAGGAACTGCCCGGCGGCGCTGAACGAGGCCCCCAGGCTCACGAAGACCGTGCTGAAGCCCACGATGAAGGCCAGCGAGTGCAGCATCACCCGCGTCCGCGCCGCAGCCGTCACCTCCCCGGCCAGGCGATCCACCGACATGCCGGTGATGAAGGAGAGATAGGAGGGGAACAGCGGGAGGACGCAGGGAGAGAGAAAGGAGAAGAGGCCAGCGGTGAAGGCGACGACGACGCCAAGGGACTCCGGCACTTGGCCCCCTTTACCTCAGCATGGACTCAAAGAGAGACTGGGCGGGCTTGCCATCCCACTCCCGGGGCCCGAGCGCGATCAGCGCGAGATTCCCCTGCCTGTCGATGATCATGGTGGAGGGCACCGCCCGGACTCCGTAGAGACCCGCCACCGTTCCCTTGCGGTCCAGGCCGACGGGGAAGGTGAGGCCGTGCTGCTTGACGAAGGGGACGACCACGGAGGCGCCTTCCGAGTCCATGGACACCGCCAGGACCACGAGCCCCTTCGCCCTGTACTTGCGGTAGAGGCGCTCCATGGCGGGCATCTCTTCCTTGCACGGAGGGCACCAGGTCGCCCAGAAATTGAGGAAGACGACCTTGCCCCTGAAGTCCGACAGCTTCACGGACCCCTGGTCGGAGGTGGGCGTCTCGAAGTCCCTGGCCTGCTGGAGACGCTGGAGCTTGATGAGATCCAGCGCCTGCACCGCCTCCTGCGCCGGCGCCGCGAGGGAGGGGGCCGCGAGGAACGCGACCGCGAGGAGCGACAGCGCGAGGAGCGCGGCGCGGGCGCGGCATGGCATGGAGCCAGTATACACGCGGCTCGCGGGCGCCGTCCCGGCGGAGCCGGCTGTGTTAGGGTTCAGACCATCCATGCCGCTCACCATCCTCGCCGATGACCTCACGGGGGCCTGCGACACCGGTGCCCCCTTCGCGGGCCGCGGCCGCGTGGGCCTCTTCGTGGAGCCCGCCGCCCCCGGCGCGGACTGGGACGTCGCCGCCGTGGACACCGAGAGCCGCGCGCTGCCTCCTGCCGAAGCCGCCGACCGGGTCCGCTTGGCCGCCGGCCGGATGGGCCCGCGCCTGCGCCACGGGCGCGTCTTCAAGAAGATCGACTCAACCATGCGGGGCGCCGTCGGCGCGGAGGTGGAGGCTCTGCTCTCCGCCACCGCGGCCAGGACAGCGCTCGTGTGCCCGGCCTTCCCGGCGGAGGGCCGGACCGTGGTCGGCGGCATCCTGCGGGTCCACGGCCTGCCCGCTCACGAGTCACCCGTGGGGAGGGATCCCGACTACCCCGCGCCCACCTCGGATCTCCTCGAGATCCTGGAGCCACAGCTCCGGCGCCCGGTGGGCCGCGTCCCGCTCCAGACGGTCCGCCGCGGCGACGAGGAGCTCCGCCGGGCCCTCGCGCTGGCGACTCCGCCCATCGTCGTCGCCGACGCTGAGACCGACGCCGATCTGGATGCCCTCGCGCGGGCCGTCATCGCCCTGCCGGGCATGCTCCTGGCCGGCTCGGCGGGGCTGGCGCGCCGGCTCGCGAGCGCGCTCGGGCATGCGGGCGGCCCCGCGCCCCTGCCGGCGGGGCACGCCTGGTTCATCGTCGC
>Ga0154441_1282_pt1 | contig 12467 bp, 9 predicted proteins | sample RifGroC2_FD_115945 | JGI IMG/M metagenome (GOLD analysis project Ga0154441, IMG submission 115945) | Candidatus Rokubacteria bacterium GWC2_70_16 | reverse complement strand
CCGAAGCGCGCGACCTTCAGCGGCGTGTCGATGGTGAAGGCGAGCCCCATCACGGGGATGTGGAACGTGTGCAGATCGGGCGCGGTCATGCGGGGCCGTGCAGGCGGGCCGAGATCAGTGAGAGGTCCAAGGGCCTCCAGCCTACCACGGAACAGCGGGGCACGATGGCGGTAGGCCCGGGGCCCTGGCTAGCTCGCCTCCTCTCTCGCCACCGCCAGGCGCGCGCGGGCGCGCCGGAGGACGAAGGCCTGGAAGAGGATCGCCGCGACGAGGAAGGCCATGGCCAGCGGCCGCGACAGGATGCGCGTGGGATCTCCGTCGAAGGTCTGCATGGTGAGCCGGAGGCTGCTCTCGGTCATGGGGCCCAGCACCATGCCGATGGCCAGCGGGGCCGGCGGGAAGCCCCAGCGCCTGAGCCAGAGCCCCGCCGTCCCGGCGATGAGCATCACCCAGACATCGACGAGCGAGGAGCGCACGCTGTAGGCGCCCACGAGGCAGAGCACGCCCACCACCGGCATCAGCACCTGGGGGCTCAGCGTGGCGATGCGCGCGAAGAGCCCCACCAGCGGCAGGTTCAGCGCCAGCAGCATGAGGTTGCCCACGTACATGGCGGCCACGAAGGCCCAGAAGATGTCGGCGCGCGTCGTGAAGAGGGTGGGGCCGGCCTCGACGCTGTGCATCCGGAGCCCGGCCAGCATGACGGCGGAGGTAGCCGAGAAGGGGATGCCAAGTGCGAGGAAGGGCACGAGCGAGCCGATCACCGCGGCGTTGTTCGCGGACTCCGGGCCCGCGACCCCCTCGACCATGCCGGTGCCGAAGGCCTCCGGGCGCCGGGACAGGCGCTTCTCGAGCGAGTAGGAGAGGAAGGTCGAGATCGTGGGGGCGGGACCGGGGACGAGCCCCACGAAGAAGCCCAGCCCCGCGCCGCGCAGGATCGGCCCCACGGAGCGGCGCGCCTCCTCGCGATCGGGAAGGAGACTGCGCAGCCCGACGCGCTCGACGAGCCGCGGGACATGGGGATCGGCCGCGATGGCGAGCACCTCGGCGATCCCGAAGAGGCCCACGGCCACGGCGAGGAGATCGATGCCCTGCAAGAGCGGCGTCGGGCCGAGGGTGAAGCGCATCGTCCCCGAGATGGGGTCGATGCCCACGATCCCGAGGAAGAGCCCCACCGCGAGCATGAGGATGCCCCTGGACTGCGCCTCCCCCACCAGCCCCGAGAGGACCACGAAGGCCAGGAGCATGAGCGCGAGATACTCCGGCGGCCCGAAGCGGAGGGCCGCTTTCCCGAGCGGCGGCGCGAAGGCCTGGAGCGCCACGATCGCGAGGGTGCCGGCCACCCACGAGCCCACCGCGACGAGGCAGAGCGCCGCGCCGGCGCGGCCCTTGCGGGCCATCTGGTAGCCGTCGAGGCAGGTGACCACGCTGGCCGCCTCGCCCGGGATGTTCACGAGGATCGAGGTGGTGGAGCCGCCGTACATGGCGCCATACCAGACCCCCGCCAGCATGATCAATCCCGCCGTGGGGCCATAGGCCACGCTGAACGGCAGCATGAGCGACATGGCCGCCGTCGGGCCGAGCCCGGGCAGCACCCCCACCACGGTCCCGATCAGCACGCCCAGGAAGCAGGCGAGGAGGTTGACGGGCTGGAGCGCGATGGCGAAGCCCCGCAGCAGCTCCTCGAGGCCAAGCATGGCGCTGGCTGTCTAGGGAGCCAGCAGGCCCCGGGGCAGGTCCACGTAGAAGACGAAATCGAAGAAGAGGTAGAGGCCGACGGCAACCCCCGCGGCGAGGAGCAGCGGGCCCAGCCGGCCCGGCAGCCCCATCGCCTTGCCCATGGCGACGACGGCCAGGAAGGTGGCGAGGACATAGCCCGCCACGGGCAGCACGAGCAGCCAGCCCACGAGGCTCGCCACCATGAGCCCGACGCGCGAGAGGCCCTGGCGGGAAAGCGGCGCCGCCCTTGCGCCGCGGCCGGCCGCGCGCCGGCCCGAGGCCGCGCTGCAGGCGCCCGCCGCGGCGAGCACGACGCCCACGGCGCAGGGGAAGAAGCCGGCGCCCGGCTCGGCGAGGGTGCCGAAGCCGAGCTCCGCGGCGGAGGACAGCGCCGCCGCGACGCCGAGCCCCGCCATCAGCAGGGCGAAGCCCCTCACTTCAGGAGGCCGGCATCCGCGAGGATCGGGCGCATGGCCCCCGCCTGCTCGTCCAGGTACTTGAAGGCCTCGTCCCCGGCAAGCCCCAGCGGCGTCGAGCCGAGGTCCCGCATGGTCTTGTCGAAGACGGGGCTCTTCACCGCCGCCGCGTAGGCGCGCGCGAGCGCGTCGTGGACGGGCTTCGGGAGGTCCCTGGGCGCCAGCAGCACCGTCACCCCGAGCATCTCGATCGTGTAGCCCGCCTCCGACAGCGGCGGGATCTGCTCGTAGCCCGCCACCCGCCGCTGGCCGAAGACGGCGAGGATCCGCACATTGCCCGCCTGCACCTGCGCCCGCGACTCGGCGAGCCCCGCCACGCCGAAGTCCACGTGGCCGCCGGCGACCTGGGTGACTACCATGGCGCCGCCGCCTGGCTGGGCCAGCACGTTGAGCTTGAGCCCGGCGTGCTTCTCCAGCGACTTGGTGGCGAGCCACCAGTAGCCGCCCCGGGAGGTGGTGGCCACCTTCAGCTCGCCCGGGCGGCTCCGGGCGTGGTCCACCAGCTCGGCGACGGTCTTCCACGGGCGGCCCGCCGGCACCATGACGGTGGGCACGCCGGCGGCCGGAATGCCCAGGATGGTGAGATCGTGGTGGTCGAAGGGCACGAGCCCCACGAGCTTGGCGTAATGCGCCGTGGCGCTGATGCCGATGGTGTAGCCGTCGGGCCTGGCTCCCTGCACCTCCCGGAGGCCGATGGTGCCGGCCCCGCCGGGCTTGTTGACGATCATGATCGGCTGCCCCAGCTCCTTCTGCATCAGCTCCGCCAGCGGGCGGCCCAGGCTGTCGAGCGCGCTGCCCGCCTCGTTGGGGACGACGAAGGCAATGGGCTTGCGCGGGTAGCCCGCCTCCTGTGCCCAGCCCGGCGCGCCCGTCACCAGCCCCGCCGCGAGGATCGCCACCGCCCACGCGCCGCTCCTATGCCTGTGCATGCTCGGTCCCTCCCTGGATGCCTCTCAGCTTCTTCCGCTCCACCTTGCCGGCCTCGTTCTTCGGCAACTCGGCGACCACCTCCACGATGCGCGGCTTCTTGTAGCCGGCCAGCTCGCGGCGGCACGCCGCCACGATCTCGTCGGGCCCGGCCTGCATGCCGGGCTTGAGGACGCAGACCGCCTTCACCACCTCCCCCCAGCGCTCGTCGGGCACGCCCACCACCGCCACCTCGGCCACCGCGGGGTGCTTGAGGATGGCCTCCTCCACCTCGCGCGGCTGGATGTTGAACCCGCCGCTGATGATCAGGTCGTCCTTGCGGCCCACGATGTACACGTAGCCCTCCTCGTCCACCGTGCCGAGGTCCCCCGTGAGGAACCATCCGTCGCGAAAGGCCCGCGCCGTCTCCTCGGGCAGCTTCCAGTACTCCCGGAACATGTGGCGCGAGCGGTAGACGATCTCGCCCACCTGGCCCGGCGGGACCGGCGCGAAGGCCTCGTCGACCACCTTGAGGTCCATCCCCAGCGCGGGGCGGCCGGCCGAGCGCAGGCGCCGGACGATGCGCTCCGGCCCCTCCACCACGTGGTCCTCGGGGCCGAGGATGGTGAGCGGCTGCGAGGCCTCCGACATGCCGTAGTTCTGCCTGAACACGGGGCCGAACCGCCTGAGGCCCTCGCGCAGCTGGCCCGCGGGCATGGGGGCCGTGCCGTACCAGATGCGGCGGAGGCTCTGCGTGTCGTAGCGGTCGATGGCGGGATGCCGGAGGAGCGCCCCGAGCATGGTGGGCACCAGCAGCACGTCGGTGATCCGCTCCGCCTCGATGGCGCGGAGCACCGCCTCGGGGTCGAAGCGCTCCAGGATGATGTTGGTCGCCCCGCGGATGTAATACACCGTGAACATCAGCCCGGCGGCATGGGTGAGCGGGCCCACGTTGAGGTTGCGCGTCTCGGGCCCGAGCGGCTGATCCAGGTTGATGAGGACGTGGGCGAGCCGGTGGTAGTTCTGCCCATGCGTGATCACCACGCCCTTGGGCCGCCCGCTGGTCCCCGACGTGTAGTGGATGCGCGCCAGGTCCTCCTCGCCCACCTCGACCTCGGGCGGGGCCGCCGGCCGCCCCGCGGCCAGCGCCTCCAGGGCTTCCGCCCCGGGGACCTCGCCCCCCGCGACGAAGCAGCGTCCGGGGGGCGGGGCCAGCTGCCGCATCCCCTGGACCACCTCGGCGAAGCGGCGGTCGAAGATGAGCGCCTCGACGCCGGCATCCTCCAGGATCCGCGCGTGCTCGGCCGGGCTCTGGCGCACGTTCAGCGCCACCAGCGCGAGCCCCGCCCGCCCCACGGCGAAGACCACCTGCTGGAACGCCGGGCGATTGCCCATGAGCACGGCGATGCGCGCGCCCCGGGCCAGGCCGAGCCCGCACAGCCCCCAGGCCAGCCGGTTGATCCCCCGGTCCATCTCCCTGAAGCTGCACCGCTCGCCGCCGGACACCACGGCCACATGCTCGGGGTATTGCTGGACCGGCCAGCGGAGAAGGATGTCCGGGTTCACTGAACCCCCCGCCCGGCCGGCGCCGAGCGTGCCGCCGCCCGCCTGAGTCGCACGCTGTAGCGGAAGTCCTCACGGTACTGCGTCCGGACGAATTCCACGGGGCGGCCGGCGGCGTCGCAGTACACGGTCTCGATGACGAGGACAGGCGCCCCGCGCCTGAGCCCGAGGTGCCCGGCGGCGAGCGCATCGGCCCGGCCGGCGTGGATGGTCTGGCGGCCGTCGGCCACCTGGATGCCGGCGAGCTTCTCGAATTGCGGGATGAAGGGATCGCCCGTGAGGGCCTCCGGTGGGATCCGCGCGCCGAGTCCGAAGGGCAGATGGTAGACGACATGCGAGATGGGGCGCTCGCGGTGGAAGCGCAACCCGGAGATCCGGAAGATGAACCGGTCGCCGGCATTGTCGAGCTTCTCGGCCACCGCGCGCGAGTTCCGGACCATCCGGAACTCGCGGATCGTGAACAGCATGTCCCGCCCCATGGCGAGGACATCGTCGATGCTCTCGACGCCGGGGTCGCTCGCCGGGTGCGGGCGCCAGGCCTCGGGGGGCGCCAGATAGGAGCCCGAGCCCTGCACGCTGCGGATGAGCCCCTCCTGCTCGAGATGGGCCTTGGCCGCGCGGACGGTGAGGCGGCTGACGCGGTAGCGCTGCCCCAGGACGTCCTCGGTGGGCAGCCGGGCGCCGGGCGCCCACTCCCCCGTCAGGATCTGGCTCCGCAGCACATTGGCAAGCTGATGGCGGAGCGGCAGGACCTCCCGCGTGAGCCCGGCGGCGGGGGGCGCCGCGCGCCCGCGCAGGGGCCGGCCGCCTACCCCCCGGCCGTCCTCCGCTGCCCGCCGCGCTCCCCGCATGCCCCTCCCCCGTGAGCCTTCCCCCGGCCCGCCGCGCGGCCGGCTGGGGAGGAGGCTATCCATGATTTGTATTGCTGTCAATACAAATCCTGGCTAGAGTTCTCCGGCAGGAGGACATATCCGGCGCGAGGGAGGCGCATGCCATGGACGGAGACGAGGGGCGGGAGGAGCTGGAGCGGCGCCGCGCCCTGGCCCGGCGCATGGGCGGCCCCGAGGCGGTGGAGCGCCAGCACCGGGCCGGCAAGCTCTCGGCCCGGGAAAGGATCGACCTCCTGCTCGACGCGGGCTCGTTCCGCGAGCTGGGCACGCTCACCGGCCGGGCCACGCACGGCGCGGGAGGCGCCCTCGGGGATCTCGTCCCCGCCAATGCCCTCATCGGCACGGGCACGATCGACGGCCGCAAGGTCGCCGTCTCGGCCGACGACTTCACCATCCGCGGCGGCTCCTCCGAGTCCACGGTCGCCGAGAAGTGGATCTACGCCGAGCGGCTCGCGCTGGAGCTCAGGATGCCGCTGTTGCGCCTGGTGGACAGCGCCGGCGGCAGCGTGCGCCTGCTCGAGCAGCAGCAGCACACCAGGATCCCGGGCTACCCCTCCTGGCCCCTCATGCCGCTCCTCGCCGCCGTGCCGGTGGTGGGCGTGGCGCTGGGCTCCTGCGCCGGGCTCGGGGCCATCAAGGTGGCGGGCTCGCATTTCTCCATCATGGCGCGCGGGACGAGCCAGGTGTTCGCCGCGGGCCCCCCCGTGGTCAAGCAGGCCTTCAACGTGGACGTGGACAAGGAGGGGCTGGGCGGCTACCGGGTGCATACGCGGAAGAGCGGCGTCGTGGACAACGAGGCCGCCGACGAGCCGGACGCCCTGCGCCAGGCGCGCCGCTTCCTCGGCTACCTGCCGCGCCACGTCTGGGAGCTGGCCCCGGTGGCCCCGTGCGCGGACCCGGCCGGGCGGGCCGAGGAGTGGCTCAAGGACGCGATCCCGCCGGACCGCCGCAAGCTCTACGACCCCCGGCGGATCCTCGAGGGCGTGCTCGACCGGGAGTCCATCTTCGAGATCGGCCGCTACCACGGCGGCTCGACCATCACCTGCCTGGCCCGGCTCGGCGGCATCCCGGCGGGGGTCATCGGCAATGACCCCAAGGTGGCGGGCGGGGCCATGACCCGGGCCGCGGCGCAGAAGACCGAAAGGTTCGTGGACCTCTGTGACACCTTCCACCTGCCCATCGTGAACTTCGTGGACCAGCCGGGGCTCATGACGGCCGTCGCCGCCGAAGAGGAGGGCACGATCACGGCGGCGCTCCGGGCCATCGGCGCCATCGAGCAGAGCGTGACGCCGTGGGTGACGATCATCGTGCGACGCGCCTTCGGCGTCGCCGGCGGCATGCACGGCCGCAAGCACGGCGTGGAGGGTCGCGCCCTCGACCACCGCTTCGCCTGGCCCACGGCGCGCTGGGGCTCGATCCCGGTGGAGGGCGGCGTGGCGGCGGCCCACCGGCGCGAGATCGAAGCCGCCCCTGACCCCACGGCCCGGCGCCTCGAGCTCGAGGAGCGCTACCACCAGCTCGCCTCGCCCTTCCGCACCGCCGAGCGCTTCGGCGTCACCGACATCATCGACCCGCGCGAGACTCGGGCACTCCTCTGCGACTGGGCGCGGGAGGCCTGGGAGGTCGCGAAGACCCAGGTCGGCCCGCGCTACCGCACGCTGCGCTGAGATCTCTCCTGTACTCCGCCCCCCCCCCGGGGGCCCCGGCGAAGCCGGCGCTGGCGACTCCCTCCGGCGGCGTCGGGCCGGCTCCCGGCCTGCCGCGGATTGTCAGGGGGGGCTCTCACTCCTTGTCGAGGGCCGGCCACTGGCGCGTCAGGAATTCCCTTAGAGAGCCGGGCCGCCCGGCGGCGCAGTGGCGGGTCATGCCCGGTTGGAGCCAGGCAAAGACTCAACAGAACAAAGCCTTGCAGTCCCGCGGGACAAGCCGTGCTCATGGGCTCCGGCGCCTGGCACAGGGCTTGCGGAGGGTGTCCCCCGGGGGGCCCAACCCGGGTTCCCCAGGGGCCCCGCGGCGGCATGGCGCGGGCGCCACGGCGAGCACAGAGGAGGAGCGAGATGGCCGCGAGCCTGCAGGAACTGCTGACGACAATGGTGGAGCGCGGGGCGTCGGATCTGCACCTCAGCTGCGGGACGTATCCCCAGATCCGGCTCAACGGGAACCTCGAGCCCCTGGAGGAGTTCGAGACGCTGATGCCGGGCGACACCGAGCGGCTCATCTATGCCCAGCTCACCGAGGAGCAGCAGCGGCGCTTCGAGGAGGAGAACGAGCTGGACCTGTCCTTCGGCGTGGAGGGCCTCGCGCGCTTCCGCTGCAATGTCTACCTGCAGCGGGGGGCCATCTGCGCCGCGATGCGCGTCATCCCCTACGCGGTGCGCACCTTCGAGGAGCTTCAGCTGCCCGCCATCGTCCAGCAGCTGGCCCAGCGGCACAAGGGGCTCGTGCTCGTGACGGGCCCCACGGGCTCGGGGAAGTCCACGACCCTGGCGGCCATGATCGACAAGGTCAACTCGACCCGGCGCGCCCACATCGTCACCATCGAGGATCCCATCGAGTTCGTCCACCAGCACAAGAAGTCGCTGGTCCACCAGCGGGAGATCTACTCGGACACCCACTCGTTCCCGAAGGCCCTCAAGTCCATCCTCCGGCAGGACCCCGATGTGGTCCTGGTGGGCGAGATGCGGGACCTGGAGACGATCCAGGCGGCCCTGACCGTGGCCGAGACCGGCCACCTGACGTTCGGGACCCTGCACACCAACTCCTGCGCCCAGACCATCAACCGTATCATCGACGTCTTCCCGACGGCCCAGCAGGGCCAGATTCGTGCCCAGCTCTCGCTGGTCCTGGAGGGCGTGCTGTCGCAGACCCTCATCCCCACCGCCGACGGGCGCGGCCGGGCCATGGCGATGGAGATCATGGTGCCGACCCCCGCCATCCGGAACCTCATCCGGGAGGAGAAGATCCACCAGATCTACTCGATGCTCCAGTCCGGCGCGCGATTCGGCATGCAGACCATGAGCCAGTCGCTGGCGGAGCTGGTGCGGACGGGGAAGATCGACAAGGACGAGGCCCTCAGCCGCGCCGCGTTGCCGGACGAGGTGACGGCGCTGCTGGGCGGCGCCGTTGCCGGCGGCTCGCCCGCCGGCAACGGTCACCCTCCCGGGGTGGCCGGCGCCCGCCGCTGATCTCAGCGGTTCGTTGACGGGCGGCGCGGGGCGGGGCAGGGGGCCCTCCCCGCGGAACCGTGGCTTCTGCGCGATGCCGGAGCCGAAGACGTCGGTCTCGTGGCTCCTTACAAGCCGTTGCCGCGGGTGGCGACTCAGCGTGTTCCGCGGGGAGGGCCCCTGCCCCGCCCGGCGGAATTCCCGCGCGCCGCCGCCCCGGACTGAGCCATGTTAGGCTGTCCGGGGCAAGCTCGACCCCGGCGAGGCGGACATGAACATCGCGGTGCTCGACGACTACCAGGACACGATCCGGACGCTCGCGTGCTTCGGCAAGGTCGCGGGCCACCACGTGACGATCTGGACCGACCACACGAAGGACATCGATGCCCTAGCCGCGCGGCTCAAGGACACCGAGGCCCTGGCGCTGATCCGCGAGCGCACGCCGATCCGGGCGCCGCTGCTGGAGCGCCTCGACAGGCTCCGGCTGATCAGCCAGATGAGCGTGTACCCGCACATCGACGTCGAGGCCTGCACGCGCCGCGGCGTGATCGTGTCCTCCTCCCTGGCGCCGGGCCGGCCGTCCTACGCGACGGCCGAGCTGACCTGGGGGCTGATCCTCGCCGCGGTCCGGCGCATTCCCCAGGAGATGGCCGCGCTCCGCGCAGGGACGTGGCAGGCGTACCCCGTCGGGACCGGCCTGCGCGGGAAGAGGCTCGGCATCTACGGCTACGGCCGGATCGGCGGCGTCGTGGCCGGCTACGGCCGCGCCTTCGGCATGCAGGTCCTGGCGTGGGGACGCGAGGGGTCGCTCGGCAGGGCGCGCGAGGACGGCCACGCCGTGGCGGCGAGCCGGGAGGTGCTCTTCGCGGAGTCCGACGTCCTGTCTCTCCACGTGCGGCTGCTCGAGGCCACCCGCGGCATGGTCACGGCGGCCGATCTCGGGCGGATGAAGCCGACGGCGCTCCTCGTCAACACCAGCCGGGCCGGGCTCATCGCGCCGGGAGCGCTCGAGGCCGCGCTCGGCGCCGGGCGGCCGGGCCTGGCCGCGGTGGATGTCTTCGAGGACGAGCCGGTCCTGGGCGCCCGCCATCCGCTGCTTGCCATGGACAACGTGGTCTCGACGCCGCATCTCGGCTACGTGGAGCGCGACCAGCTCGAGATCATGTTCGGCACGATCTTCGACCAGATGCTCGCCTACGCCGGCGGGACGCCCATCAACGTCGTGAACCCCGACGTGCTGCGCCCCTGACCCGGAGGCCCCGCGCGGGCATGCGCATCGAGATCATCTGCACGGGCGACGAGGTCCTCACGGGGAAGATCGTCAACAGCAACTTCTCCTCCATGAGCCAGAGGCTCGAGGACGTCGGGCTCGCGGTCCGCTGGGGCACGACGGTCGGCGACGATCGGGAGAGTCTGCTGCGGGCCTTCCAGCTGGCCGGGGAGCGGGCCGACGCGGTGATCGTCAACGGGGGCCTGGGCCCCACGGTGGACGATCTCTCCCAGGAAGTCGCCGCGCAGGCCGCGGGCGTCCCGCTCGTCCTCGACGAGGCGTGGCTCGGGCGGATGGAGGAGTTCTTTCGCCGGCGCAGCCGCGTGATGCCGCCCAACAACAAGAAGCAGGCCATGCTCCCCGCGGGTGCGGAGGTGCTCGACAATCCCATCGGGACCGCCTGCGGCTTCGCGCTCGACATCGGCCGGGCCCGCTTCTTCTTCACCCCCGGGGTGCCGCGCGAGCTCCGTCGCATGCTCGAGGAGCAGGTCATCCCGCGGCTGCTCGCGCGCAGCGGCCTGCAGACGGCCATCTTCCTGAAGCGGTTCCACTCCTACGGGCTGGGCGAGTCGCATGTCGACGCGCTCCTGGCCGGCGTGGAGGCGCTCGTCCCGGACGGGAGCGTGAAGCTCGGCTTCCGGGCCCATTACCCGCAGCTCGAGACGAAGCTCACCGTGCGCGGCGCCGACATGGACGATATCCGGAGGAAGCTCGGGCCCGTGGAGCGGGAAGTGCACAAGCGGCTCGGCAACTTCATCCTGGCCGAGGACGATCAGACGCTGGAGGGGGTCGTCCTGGCGGAGCTCGCGAGCCGCCAGGCCTCGCTGTCGATCGCGGAGACCTTCACGGGCGGGCTCATCGCCGGGCGCATCGCTCCCCTGCCGGAGGCCGAGCGCGTCTTCCGCCGTGGCGTGGTTGCCCGCGACCTGACCGAGCTCTGCGCGGCCGTCGGCCTCGACGGCCCGGCGCTGCCGGCTGCCATCACCCGCGAGACAGCCGAGGCGGTGGCGAGCGCCGCGCGGCGGCACACCGGCTCCACGCATGCCCTGGCGGTGCTGATCGATCTCGACCAGGGCGCTGACCGGATCGACCTCGGGGGCACCATCTGCCTGGCCATTGCGACCGAGGAGCATGTCGCCTCGCGGCGCAGTCGCATCCTCGGCGGGCGCGAGTGGGTGCGCCTCGGCGCGGTGGAGCTCGGGCTGGACTGCCTGCGCCGCCATCTCCAGGGCTTGCCCGTCACCGAGCGGATCGACTTCGAGAAGACCTGAAAGCGGGGTCAGGTCTTGCAATCACACATTGTCGCAATGCAAGACCTGACCCCGAGCGGGGGGCTCAGGGCGTGGCCGGGCCCTCGCGCGGCGGCAGTGCCGAGGCCGGCACCGGCTCCCAGTCGGCCATGGCGTCCAGCCACGCGAGATCCCGCAGCGAGAAGGCCGGCGCGTTCGGCGCCCCCGGGCGCAGCCACCGCCGCGCGTAGAGGATCGCCACCAGCAGCTTCCGGCAGTCATCGGCCTGCTCGCGCAGCGTCTGGCCGTCCCCGAAGAGGAGGCTCGCGGCGAGAATGTGGTACACCGTGTCGGCGGCCGGCCGCGCCTCCAGCTCCCGCTCGGGCTTCGGCAAATCGGGCCAGCGCCGCACCTGCTGCTCCACGGCCTCGAGCGCTTGCAGCACCACGTCCACCCACGGCTTGGCGCCGCGCTCCGACACCGTCGCGAGGCGCCGCGAGACGAGGCCGAGGAAGGGATCGAGGCACCCCTCGCGCGTGAGGGCGCGCTGCACGTCGAGCGCCACGACGTTGGAGGTGCCCTCCCAGATGGCGCCGAGGTAGCTGTCCCGGACGAGCCGCGCGTTGGGCCAGTCTTCGATGTAGCCGTTGCCGGCGCGCACGTTCATGCCCTCGCTCGCGACCCAGCGCGCGCGCATCGTTGTCCAGTACTTCGCCAGCGGCGTCAGCAGGCGGAAGAGCTTCCGGTCCTCGGCGCTGCCGGCGTCCCAGCCGTCGAAGACTGCGGCGGCGTTCAGCACGACGGTCGTCGCGGCCTCCGTGTCCAGCAGCATCTCGAGCAGGTTCTGGCGGAGCAGCGGCAGCTCCACGAGCGCCCGGCCGAACGCCGCGCGGCCGCGCGCGTGGACCAGCGACTCGACGAGGCTCCGGCGCATGATGGCCGCCGCGCGGACCGCATTGGCGAGCCGCGAGACGTTGACCATCTCCATCATCTGCTTGAAGCCCTGGTCGGGCTTGCCCACGAGCCAGGCGACAGCGCCCGCGTAGGTGACCTCGCCCGTGGCCATCGAGCGCGAGCCGAGCTTGTCCTTCAGGCGGTTGAGCGTCCAGGCGTTCTTGGTGCCATCGGGCAGGTACTTCGGGACCAGGAACATGGCCAGGCCCCGCGTCCCCGCCGGCGCGCCCTCCGGCCGCGCCAGCGTCAGCGCCATGTCGGCGTTGGCGTTGGAGCAGAACCACTTGTCCCCCCAGAGC
>Ga0154441_1039_pt3 | contig 12493 bp, 12 predicted proteins | sample RifGroC2_FD_115945 | JGI IMG/M metagenome (GOLD analysis project Ga0154441, IMG submission 115945) | Candidatus Rokubacteria bacterium GWC2_70_16 | reverse complement strand
GAGAGCGCCTCGGCGTAGAGCTGGCTTCGCGACTTCCGCGCCCGGCGCGCGTGCCGTTCGGCGGCTCGGAACACGTCGTCTGGAAGAGACACGGCTGTCTTCATACTGTTAGTATAACCCGGATCGTCTCCCCGGCACCCTCTGCGCCTCTCTCACGCTCCACCTCGAGGGGCCGGCGTCAGCGCACGCGTGGATATCGTATTGCAAGACCTGACCCCAGCCTCGGCTCGGGCCACAGGCAGTTGGCGCTTCTACTTCCAGATTGAAGGGGTCGCCTATCACCTGATCGACCTCACGCCCCACCCGAAGTAGCGGCTGCTACCGCGGCGCTACTTCCTCAGGAAGGCGAGCACCTCGCGCTTGAAGGCGTCGAAGTCCCCGAGGCGGCCGCGCACCGTCTCGAACACGATCTCGTCGTTGACGCGCCCGTACTCGTGGACCAGCAGGTTCCTGAGCCCCTTCATGCGCCTGAGGGTGGCGGCCATGGAGCCCGAGACCGCGCCCTCCCGCGCCAGCTTCTCGAAGAGGTCATCCTCTTCCCCGGGCAGGCCCAGGCGAAGGCCGACGACGAGGAGCGAGCACACGTCGATGACGGCTTCCAGCGAGATCTGGATCAACCGCTCGCAGGAGCGTCGCTTCTCGGTTCGCTGGTAGTCCTCGAACCGTTCCGGGGCGACGGCGCGCAGCTCGCGCAGGTACCCGTCCAGCTCATCCAGCTTGGCGAGGACCCGGTCGCGGTCAACCACGCGAGACCTCGTCGAGGTACTGGCGGTGGATGTGGCGGAAGCCCTCCCAGGCCCGCGCCGTGCGGAAGGCGACATCGTACAGGGCCTCCTCGTCGCGCGCGAAGAGGACCTGCCCTTCCTTGAGGACGCGGCTGCGGATGTGGAGGGGCAGCGACTGGAAGACGGCCACGTCGAGGTCCGAGTACGCCAGGTAATCGAGCCGCTTCTGCGCCCGCTCCAGATCGGATCGCGGCTCCCCCGCGAGCACGAGGCAGACGTCGATATCCGACTCTGGCGAGGCCTCTCCGCGGGCCCGGCTCCCGAACAGGAGCACCGCGAGCACGTCGGGATCCTGCCCGCCGAGGGCCACCAGTCGTGCGAGAGCAGGGTGGGCGGCGGCATCCATACCGGCATCATACGTGGGGCGGTGAAGGGCGGTCAAACCGGGGCCGGCCCGGTCGAGCGAAGCGTCAGTGCTGGGCCGTGGGGGCTGTGGCTGTGGCCGGGCCCACGCGGTACACTGGCGGCGCATGCTCCCCCGCTCCACAGCCAGCCGCGCAGCTCGCTGGCCGAGCCGGGTGGTGAGCCTGGGCGTGCTGCTCGCCCTCGCCATCTCGACTTCCGCCGTTGCGCAGGGGCGTGCGCCCGCGGCCCGGCCCGGCTGGCCCCAGAGCTTGACCCTCGCGGTTCTGCCCTACCAGGCGGTGCCGCACCTCCACGATGTGTGGACGCCGGTCGCCGAGTACCTCACCCGGGAAATGGGGATCCCCGTCAAGATCACCACCGCTCGCCTGTACGAGGAGTATGTCCGGCAAGTCCTGGCGAGCCGACCGGAGCTGGCCTACTTCAACCCCCCCCACTATCTCGCGGCGCGGAGGGACGGGGGCTACGAGGCCTTCGTCAGTCCGGGCGACAAGGCGATGGGTCGGATCGTCGTGCTCGCCGCCAGCCCGATCAGGGCGCTGGCAGATCTGCGAGGCAGAAAGATCTCCCTGCTCCCCCCCAGCGCCTTCGCCGCCCGGATCCAGCCGGAGGCCTTCCTGCGGGATCACGGGCTGGTCGCCGGTCGGGACTATACCCTCGTCGAGGTTCCCACGACCGACGCCTCGCTGAACGGGGTCGTGGCCGGGAAGGTGGACGCGGCCGGGACGGGAATGCGACCCTCCGACGCGCTCCCGGGGAGCATCAAGAGCCGGCTGCGCATCCTGGCGGAGACCCCGCCCCAGCCCGACGTGCTCCTCGGGTTGCGGGGCGATCTCGCCCAGGGGCTGAAGGAAGCCCTGGCCAGGACGCTGCTGGCGCTCGGCGAGAGCCCGGAAGGCCGCGCCGTCCTGGCGCCCATCGGCTGGAAGAAGCTCATCCGCGCGAGAGATGCCGACGATGACGTCACCGGCGCCTTCGCCCGCAAGCTCGGGCTCGCGTACTGATCGTGGCAATGCGGCCGGGCATCAGGGCGAAGCTGAGCGCGGCGCTCCTGCTGGCCGTGGTGCTGGCCGCGGCAGCCAGCGCCTGGGTAGCCGTCCGGGTGTACGGCGCATTCTCCGAGGACACCACCACGCGGGATCTGGCTGCCGCCCGGCGCACCGTGCAGGCCATCCTCGACCTGCGCCAGGAGGCCGCGCTGGGGCATGCCGAGGTCCTCGCGAAGCGGGACGACGTGATGGCAGCGATCATCGCGCGCGACCGGGAGGCCCTCGTGCGACTCGGGCGGCGGTTTCAGCAGGAGCATGGCCTCGACTTCGTCCTGATCACCGATGTCACGGGCATCGCGCTCGCCAGGCCGCATGCGCCGGCCGAGTACGGGGACGACGCCAGCGAGTTTGTTACGGTCCGTGGGGCGCTGCATGGCCTGGCCCTGGCCACCATCAGGCGCGCGCCGGTCATTCGCCTGGGAGTCTCGGGCGGGGCGCCGGTATTCGAGCGCGGGCCCCCGTACCGGGTGATGGGCGCCGCGATCGCGGGCTTCGCGCTGGACCAGCCTTTCGTCGCCGACCTGAAGAAGACCATCGGCCTCGACGTGTCCTTCATCCTGGATGGCGACCGCCATGTCAGCACGCTGCCCGGCAGCCCCGCGCTTCATCCGGCGGCTCTCGCCGCGGCCGGGGCGCCCGGCGAGACCCCTCCGGTGGAGATCCGGGTCGGCGGCGAGGAGTACCGCGCGATCTACGCCGCCCTTCGAGGGCGCGACAGCGGCGCCGCCGTGGGGAGCCTCGAGATCGCCAAGCCCTTGAGCGCCGAGAAGGCCGCCCGGACGCGGGTTGTCTGGACGATCGCGGGCGCCGTGTCGCTCCTGTCACTGGGAGTTCTCGGCATGGCCCTCTGGCTCTCGGCCAGGATCACCAGGCCCTTGAACCGGCTGATGCGCGCCGCCGAAGAGGTGGGGAGCGGCGACCTGGGTCACCGGGTCCAGGTGGATGGTGACGATGAGGTTGGCAGGCTCGGGCTGGCGTTCAACCAGATGGCCGACGACGTGCAACGGTCCCGTGGCGAGCTGGCCGCATCGGAGGAGCGCTACAGGGAGCTGTACGAGAGCGCACCGAGCGGCTACCTGGCGACGGCTGGCGACGGCCGGATCACCCAGTGCAACCGGGCAATGGTCGCGCTGCTCGGGGCCGGCTCGGCTGAGAACCTGATCGGCCGGCCGGTGATGGATCTCTGGGCCGACACCCCGTCCGGCAGGGAGCGGGCCGTCGCCCTGGCCAGGCGCCTGTACGCCGGCGAGGATCTTCCGCCCCAGGAGATCCAGATGCGGAGAGCGGACGGCTCGCCGATCTGGGTGACCGCCAGCGTGAACGCGACGCGCGATGCGGCCGGCGCCATCGTGCTCTTCCAAGGCAGCGTGGTGGACATCACTGAGCGCAAGCGGGCGGAAGAAGCGCTCGCGGACGCACGAGACGCCGCAGACAAGAGGTTGACCCAGCTTCACATGGCGCTTCGGGCCAGCCAGGCCGGAACCTACGAGCTCGATCTCACGACCGGCGTGGGCGTGTGCTCGCCCGAGTTCGAGGCGATCTACGGCATGCCACCCGGCGAGCTGAGCGGCAAGCCCATGGCGGAGTGGGAAGCGTGCCTGGTCGCTGAAGATCGTCAGCAGGCGCGCGCGGATATCCAGCGCGTCATCGAGGAAGGCGCGGCTGTCTCGAACGCATTCCGTATTCGGCGACGCGACAATGGCGAGGTGCGCTGGATCGAAGCGAGAGGCCGTGTGTTCTATGACCCCGACCACCGGCCAGTCCGAATGGTCGGCGTCAATATCGACATCACGGAGCGCAAGCGGGCGGAGGAGGCGCTGCGCGAAAGCGAGGCGCGGCTTCGCCTGGCGCTCGATGCCGCGCACATGGGCACGTTCGACTCGGACGTGCCGCATGACCACATCACGTGGTCGCACTGGCATGAAGAACTCTGGGGTTTCAAGGCCGGCGAATTTGGCGGCACGTATGAGGCGTTCTCGCAGCGGTTGCATCCCGACGACCTGCCGGGCATCAACGCGGAGGTCGCCCGCTGCATTGCCGCCCGCGAGCCGTTTGCGCGCGAGTTCCGCGTCGTCTGGCCCGACGGCAGCGTGCATTGGGTGCAGGCCCGCGGCGAATTCACCTTCGACACCGACGGCCAGCCGCTGCGGATGCGCGGCGCCGTGGTGGAAACCACCGCGCGCAGGGCGGCGGAAGGGGAATTGCGCGAGAAAGAGCATCTTCTCTCTGAATCACAACGTATCGCCCATGTCGGCGGTTGGGGCTGGGATCTGACGGGCCCGATCAAATGGACAGACGAGACATATCGCATCTACGGCGTCTCACCGGAGACGTTCACACCGACCATCGAGTCGCTTGTCAGTCTACTTCATCCTGAGGATCGTCCAGCGATGCAGGGATGGATCGAGGCCTGCGGGGCGGGGCGAGCACCCGACGAGTTAGAGTTTCGGGCGATTCTGCCCGACGGGTCTGTCCGCTTCCTCAACGGTCGCGGCGACTTGATATATGACACCGGGAACCGGCCCGCCTTCATGGCCGGCACGGTGCAGGACATCACCGAGCGCAAGCGGGCGGAGGCGACGCTGCGGCAGAGCGAGGAGCGGTACCGGCTGCTGTTCCAGGGCGCGACGGACGGGATGTTCGTCTTTCACCTGACCGCCGAGGGGGTGCCGGGGCGGTTCATCGAGGTGAACGAGAGCGGGTGTGCCATGCTCGGCTACTCGCGCGAGGAGCTGCTGCGCCTGACGCCCCTGGACGTCGAGGTCCCCGAGGCTGCCAGCACCCGCGCGGAGCTCTCGAGGCAAATCCTGAGCGAGAGGCGCGCCACGTTCCAGAGGACGCTCCTCGCGAAGGACGGCAGGCGGATCCCCGCCGAGATCACCTCCCACCTGTTCCAGCTGGACGGGCGCCCCACCGTGCTGGCCGTCAATCGGGACATCAGCGAGCGGAAGCGGCTGGAGGAGACGGCGCGAGGCCTGGCCGAGGTGGGGCGGGAGCTGGCGGGCATGGCCGACTTCACGGAGGCGAGCAAGCTCGTGACCGCCAGGCTGGTCGAGACGGCGGGGTTCCGGCGGTCGATCCTCTATCTCCGCGATCCATCCTCGGGCCTCCTGACTTGCGTGGCCGGCTCCGGCGACGGGGACCCCGCACAGTGGATCGGCAAGACGCTGGCCGTCGGGGAGGCGCTCTCGGGCGCGGTCGCCGTGGAGGGCCAAGCCATGTGGTCGGCCGACCTCCTCCTCGACCATCGGTTCTCGCTGCCGGGGTGGATGCCGGACCTGCTCCTGTCCGACAACTGCCGGGCGTGGGCGAGCGTGCCTCTCATCGCCGAGGGCGAGGTGCTCGGGACCCTGGCGCTCGGGGCCAGCACGGGACGGCGCTTCACCGAAGGCGAGATCCAGGTCCTCTCGGCCTTCGCCGGAGAGGCAGGGCTGGCGCTCAGGAACGCGCGCCTCCTCGCCGAGACCGAGCGGCGCCGGCGCGAGGCCTGGAGCCTTGCTGAGCTGGCGCGAAGTGCGGCCGAGGACCTGTCGCTATCCGAGGTCGGCCGGCGGGTCATCGGCGGCGTGATGGCTCTCTACGGGCCCCGGCTGGCCGGCCTCCGGGTCGCCCGCACCGATGGGTCGCTGGAGATCGTGGCGTCGGCCGGTGTGGACTTCCCGGTTGGGCACGCGCTGGCGCCCGGCGAGGGGATGGCCGGGCGCGCGGCCCGGGAGCGCCGGCTGGTCTTTGTCGAGGACATCACCACCGACCCGAGGGTGCTCGCGCCGGCCGCCCTCCACGACGCCTATCTCGAGAAGGGCCTGCGGTCGGTCCTGGCTGTTCCGCTCCGGGTCCGCGAGGCGGTCGTGGGGACCCTGGCCATGGGCTTCGGGGAGAGGATGGAATCGGTCGACCCGCGCTGGGAGCTGCTCCAGGCCTTCGCCGACCAGGCGGCGCTGGCGGTGGCGAATGCCCGGCTCTTCGAGGAGCAGGAGCGCCGGCGGCGGGAGGCGGAGACGCTGGCCGGGGTGGTCATCGCGATGGGCACCTCCCTGGAGCTGGACACTATCCTTGAGCGGGTGACCGAGGGCGCGAGGGACCTGTGCCGGAGTGACCTGGCCCGGATCGCGGTGCGAGAAGCGGGCGAGGAAGCGGCCCGCGTCCGATACTGGGTGGGACCGCGCCCGCGTGGGTGGGAAGGCTTCAGCATCGAGCCAGGCAAGGGGCTCGGGGGGCGGGTCCTGGCCACGGGGCGGCCCTGCCGGACGGAGAACTACGCGGAGGACCCGAGGCTCACCAAGGACTACCTCGCAGTCGCCGTCGAGGAGGGCACGGTGGCGGGGCTCGGCGTTCCGATCGTGATCGCCGATCGCACGGACGCGGTGCTGATGATCTTCAACCGGTCCCCCCGTCCCTTCACCGACGGGGACGAGGCGATCCTCTTGCGCCTGGCCGACCACGCGGCCATCGCGATCACCAATGCGCGGCTGTACCGGCAGCTCCAGGAGACGGGGGAGCGGCTGCGCGCGCTGTCTCGACAGCTCATGGGCGCGCAGGAGGCGGAGCGCCGGAGGCTGGCCCGCGAGCTCCACGACGAGCTGGGGCAGGCGCTGACGGCGGTCAAGCTCACCCTCCAGGCGCTCCCCGGGCCCGGGGCCAGCGCCGGCCTGGGCGGCCGCCTCGACGAGGCGATGGGGCTGGTGGACAGGGCGCTCTCGCAGGTGCGGGACCTGTCGCTGGATCTCAGGCCGTCGCTCCTCGATGACCTGGGACTCGCATCCGCGCTCAGGTGGTACGTGACGCGGCAGGCCGAGCGTTCAGGCCTCGCGGCGACGGTGGCGGCGGACCTGGGGGAGACGCGTCCCGGGCCCGACATCGAGACGGCCTGCTTCCGCGTGGTCCAGGAGGCCATGACGAATGCCGTGAGGCATGCCGGAGCGCGGAGCGTGAGCGTGGAGGTCAAGGGCCGCGAGGGGGAGATCGCGCTCGTGGTGCGGGACGACGGGGCCGGCTTCGACGTGGAGGCGGCGCGCTCCCGCGCCACCCTGGGCGAGAGCCTGGGGCTCCTGGGGATGGAGGAACGCGTGCTACTGCTGGGCGGGACGCTGGACATCGAGTCGGCGCCGGGGCAGGGGACCGAGGTCAGGGCCCGCATTCCGCTGGGCCCCCCGTCCGGCAGCACAGGGCATTCCGACGGGGGGACAGGGTCCTGAAGACGATCCGGGTTCTCCTGGCCGACGATCACGCCCTCGTCCGGGCCGGCATCCGCGCGCTTCTGGGCAACCTCGACGGGATCGAGGTGGTGGCGGAGGCCAGCGACGGGCGCGAGGCGCTGGCGCTGGCGGCCACCCACCGGCCCCATGTCCTCCTGATGGACATCGCCATGCCGGGGCTCAACGGCCTCGAGGCCGCGGCGCGCCTGGCGCGGGAGCTGCCCGAGGTCCGCGTCATCATCCTTTCCATGCACGCCAGCGAGGAGTACGTGCTGCAGGCCCTCCGCGCGGGCGCCGCGGGCTATCTCCTCAAGGGCGCGGGCCCGGCCGAGCTGGAGCTGGCGGTGCGGGCCGCCGCGCGCGGCGAGACCTATCTCTCCCCGTCCATGTCCAGGCACGTGGTGGACGACTATCTCCGGCGCACCGGCGCCGCGGCGTCGTCCCCGGACCCGCTCACCCCGCGCCAGAGGGAGATCCTCCAGCTCATCGCCGAGGGCCACACGACCAAGGGGGTGGCCTCGAAGCTCGGGCTCAGCGTCAAGACCGTGGAGACGCATCGGATGCAGCTCATGGAGCGTCTGGACATCCACGACGTGGCGGGGCTCGTGCGCTACGCGATCCGCATCGGCCTGGTGACGCCCGAGGCCTGAGCCCCCGGGATCCGCGTCCTGCTGGTGGTGCGCCGTTTGACGATCCCGCAGTCCCGCCTGCTGCGCGCCGGCGAGATGATCCAGTAGGCGTCGTCCGGCCCCGATGCGGCTAGCGGGAATCGAGGAGTTCCAGGAGCGAGCGGTCGTGTCCGACGGGGCGCCGGAGGAAGCGGGCGCCAGGTTGCTCAGATGTCATCGTAGACCGATCTGCGGTGTTCGACGCCGTAGAGGGTGATCTGTCTCTCTTTGTGGTCAACCCACAGGAGGACGCGATAGTCGCCGATCCGGTATTTCTGGATCCCCTTGAGGTCTTTGGGTGGGTTCTTAAGGGGAATCTCAGGGCCTCGGGATGATGGCTGAGCCAGTCGAGCTTCTTGACGATTCTCCTGGCGATGTCACCTTCCAGCTTCTTGAGATCGGCATCAAACTCAGGGGTCGTCGCTATTTGATACACAGATCCTTCTTCAGATCTCTGAGAGGCCGCGTTTTCCCCGAAAGGTGGCTGGCGCGAGCGCTTCGCATCTTGGCAAGGAATTCGGGATTGCTGAGCAGCAGGAAGTCCTCCATCTCATCTTCAAGCTGCTGGAAGGCGCGGGTGGCCCGCGAGAGCTTCTTCAGCAAGGACTCGGGAACAGCAATGGTTCTTGACATCTCAGCCCCCCTTGGAATGAGCCGTTTTCATCCTAATCCGAGGCACAGGCTGTAGTCAAAAGGGATTTCCCCCCCTCGTCCGGAGACCGAGGGCGCGTCGGGCCGTGCCTATCTGGCGGCGAGAGCGGCGCGCTATGCGCGAGAGGACGAAGCCGACGGCGCCCCGGCCGCCGTGGTCGCGCGGCTGCGCGTGGCGCTGGACGAGCTCGCCGAGAGAACCGAGACCGACCGCGGCGTCAGGGCGAACCGGGGCCTTTCCTCGCTCTGTTTTCTGCTGGGGGTGGTCGGCTTAGGTCACGCAGGAACGACGAGCGGGACGCAGGTCGGGCTTGCCAGCGGGCGCAAACCCGGGGGTAGCGCCTCCCCGGTTTCGAGGATCACTTCGATCAGCTCACGGGCGATGTCCGGCGCGAGCTCCACGACCTCTTCCGGGCTCGCGCCCTGAACGAGCAGCGCGGGCAACTCGGGGCTCGTCCCGAGGTGGGGCCCCTCCTCCAGCTTCTGGATCTCAAGTGTGATCTGGTACACGTTTGGTTCCTCGATGAATGGGACCGTCCCCCGACTACAAGGACTCCGAAGGTCAGGCTGCGAATTACTCTACCACCGTGGGGCGGCTCGACGTGCCTTGACCTCTTCGGGGTCGGGCGCCAAGGTCCAGAGGCCTTCTTGCCATATCATTGGCTCGGGCGCGAGATCCTCCAGCTCATCGCCGAGGGTCATACGACCAAGGGGGTGGCCTCGAAGCTCGGGCTCAGCGTCAAGACCGTGGAGACGCACCGGATGCAGCTCATGGAGCGTCTGGACATCCACGACGTGGCGGGGCTCGTGCGCTACGCGATCCGCACCGGGCTGGTGACGCCCGACCGCTGAGCCCCCCGTCCGGGGGCCTCCCGGGCCCCCGACCCTGTCCCCCACGCCCCGAGAGGCTTGACTTACCGATCTGTCATCGACACAATTCCCGTAAGACGATGGAGGCACCCACATGGAATCAGTGACCCTGTCCAGCAAGTTCCAGCTGGTCATCCCCCGGCGGGCGCGGGAACACCTCGGCCTTCGCCCGGGGATGAAGCTCACGGTCCTGGAGAAGGGTGGGGTCCTCTTCCTGGTCCCCGAGCGACCGGTCCGGGCGTTCCGCGGGCTGGCCAGGGGCGTGACCCCGGCGGGCCTCCGCGAGAAGAAGGACCGCCTCTGATCCTGGTCGATTCGAGCGGCTGGATCGAGTATCTCGCCAACCGACCGCTCGCGGGCCGTTTCGCCGCCTACCTCGAGGGTCGGGAGCCGTTGCTGGTGTCTGCCATCGAGATCTACGAGGTCTACAAGGTGATTCGCCGTGACGTGTCGGAAGAGCGGGCGCTCGAGGCCGTCTCGGCCCTGTGTCGCGCCACGATCGTCCCCGTTGACGCCTCCCTGGCGCTCGAGGCGGCCGACATCTCGCTCGAGCGGGGCCTCGCCATGGCCGATTCCCTCGTGTACGCCACGGCCAGGCGCCACGGTGCCAGACTGGTGACCGCCGACTCCGACTTCGAGGGGCTCCCCGACGCGATCGTGATGCGCTGAGCACTCCGAGCCGCCCGGGCGACGTGCGCCCGGGCCTCTCAGGTCCTTCCCCCGGCCCTTCTCAGGTCCTTCTCTCCCCCGGTCTCAGGTCTCCGCGCCGGGGCTCTCCCTGCTTTTCCCCTGAAGATCAAGGGTTCGCCCCGATAGGCGCGCCCGACGCCCCCGCGTAGCCTGGGTCCATGAACGCGACCCCTCGGGATGTCATGGACGATGTGCAGCCGGGCGTGCCGTCCAGGATCCGCGTGCTGCTCGTGGACGACAACCCCGCGTTCCTGGACGCCCTCGGCCGCCTCCTCGATGAGGAGGAGCGCGTCGAGGTCGTGGGGCGGGCCCACTCGGGCGAGGAGGCCATCGCCCTGGCGGGCTACCTCGCCCCGGACCTGATCCTCATGGATATCGCCATGCCCGGGATGAACGGGCTGGCGGCGACGGTGGTCATCAAGGCGAGGGCGCGCGCCCCCCGCGTCGTCATCGTCACCGTCAGCGACGCGCCCGAGTACCAGGAGGCATCCCGAGGCGTGGGTGCCGACGGGTTCGTGACCAAGGGGGAGGTCGGCAGGGAGCTGTCCTCGGTGGTCCGCGCGCTCTTCCCGCCCTCCAGCGAGGCCGCCGGAGCGGCGCTGTGAGCGAGACGGCGATGAGGACATCGCGGATGCGCGAGGCGATTGGGCGGGTCACGGTCGGCCTGCTCCTCGCATCCCTCCTCCTCGGCTGCGAGCGGACCGGCCCGCCGCCCCGCGCGCTGCGGCCGGTGTCCATCCAGATGACGTGGCTGCAGGATGCCCAGGCGGCAGGGTTCTTCGCAGCCGACCAGAACGGGTACTACGCCGCCGAGGGGCTCGCGGTGACCCTCTTGCCTGGCGGGCCCACCGTGGACCGGATCGCCTCGGTGCTGGGCGGCACGGCCCAGCTGGGAGTCGCCGGCGCCGACGAGTTGCTCCTGGCTCGAGCCGAGGGCAAGCCGGTTCGTGCCGTCGCGACCATTTTCCGGCGGAGCCCGATCGTCTTCGTGGCCGAGGCCGACTCCGGCATCAAGAGGCCCCAGGACTTCGCCGGCAAGACCATCAGGGTGACGCCGAACCTCGTGCCGAGCCTCCGGGCGATGATGGCCCGCGTGGGGGTCCGCCCCGACCAGTACCGCGAGGTGGTGCTGCCCTCCGACCTCGCGGAGTTCCGCTCAGGCAAGGCCCCGATCTGGGGCGTGTACATCACCGGTTTCGCCCTGACCCTCGAGCGCGCCGGCCACAGGCTCAACCGCATCTTCCCGGATGACTATGGCGTCCAGCTGTACGCCGACACCCTCTTCACCACCGACGAGCTGATCGCCAGGGACCCCGACCTCGTGGCCCGCGTCGTGCGCGCCACGCTCGACGGCTGGCGCTTCGCCGTGGAGAACCCTCACAGGGTCGCCGCCCTGGTCTGCCGGTACAGGCCGGACGCGGACGCCGATCTCGAGACGGCCAGGATGGTGGCGAGCATTCCGCTGGTGAACACGGGCGAGGACTCCATCGGCTGGATGAGGCCCGAGGACTGGACAGCAATGGAGCGGATGCTGCGCCGTGAAGGCGTCCTGAAGCCGCCGCTGGACGCGAGTCAGGCCTACACGCTCCAGTTCCTGGACGGCATATCCGGGCGCGGCGGGGCTAAGGGACCCGGCCGGTGATGAGGTGGCGTCCGGGCATCACGCTCAAGCTGAGCCTCGTCTTCGGGCTCTTCGCGACCGTGCTGCTGGCTGCCGTGATCTGGTACTCGTCCGCCCGCGGGAGCCAGGCGCTGCAAGCCGCCACCATGGCCGATCTCGTCTCCACGGCCCTCGAGAAGGAGAGCGCGCTCAATGCCTGGGTGGCCGACAGGATCGCGGACCTGCGAGTCCTGGCCGGCGGCCCCCGCCTCGCGGCCGACATGAGGGCCGTGCTGGGGCAAGGGCGGGCGGCCCGGGAGGACTACGACCGCGTGGTGACCCATCTCAGCGCCCGCATCAGAGCCAGCGACCACTTCATCTCGCTGCTGGTGATGGAGCCTGAGGCGGGCCGGGTCGTCGCGGCGACGGACCCGGACGAGGAGGGCACGTACAGGAAGAACCGCCCCTACTTCGTCCAGGGACTGGGCGGTCCCCATGTCCAGGGGCCCTATCACTCGCTCCGTCTCCGCGGTGTCGCCATGACGGTGGCGACACCGCTCAGGGCGCCCGACGGGCGGGTCATGGCGGTGGCCGCCGCCCGGCTGAACCTGGGCGAGCTCGG
>Ga0154441_1223_pt1 | contig 12625 bp, 13 predicted proteins | sample RifGroC2_FD_115945 | JGI IMG/M metagenome (GOLD analysis project Ga0154441, IMG submission 115945) | Candidatus Rokubacteria bacterium GWC2_70_16 | reverse complement strand
GCGGCGGGCCGACATCTTCAAGCCGATCATCGCCGCCGTGAACGGCTTCTGCTTCGCCGCGGGGCTGGAGACGGCGCTCCTGGCCGACATCCGCATCGCGGCCGAGCGCGCCGAGTTCGGCTGCCTCGAGCGGCGCTGGAACATCGTGGCGGGGGACGGGCTCACCGCGCGGCTGCCGCTCGTGGTCGGCTTCGCGCGCGCCATGGAGCTCATCATCACGGGGCGCCGCATCGACGCCGGAGAGGCGCTCAGGATCGGGCTCGTCAACGAGGTGGTGCCCGACGGCCAGGCCCTCGAGCGCGCCCGGGCGCTGGCCCGGGAGATCTCCGCGCTGCCGCAGGGGGCCATCCGCTCGGACAAGGAGTGCGTGCTTCGCGGGGTAGGGCGCACGCTGGAGGAGCGGCTGCGGATCGAGGGCGAGATGATCCTGTCCATGTTCCTGCGCAAGGACCGGCACACCCTCGGCGCCGGCTCCTTCGTGGGCAAGAAGCGCCCGCCGTGGAAGCATCACGGGTTGTGAGGGGGTGAGGGGCATGCGGCTCGAGCACAGGGTGGCCGTGGTCACGGGGGCCGCGCGAGGCATCGGCCGGGCCACCGCGCTCCTGCTGGCGCGGGAGGGCGCCCGGGTGGGCGTGGTGGACGTGGTGCCCGAGGTGGCGGGGACTGCCGAGGCCATCGAACAGGAGGGCGGCCGGGCCGCCTCCCTGGTCTTCGATATCGCCGATCCCGTTCGGGTCAGCGAGGGCGTCGAGGCGCTCAGGCAGGCGCTGGGGCCCATCGACATCCTCGTGAACAACGCGGGCATCGTGGGCAACGTCGCCCCCGTCGCGCGGATGACGCCCGAGGCGTGGGAGCGCGAGATCGCCGTGAATCTCTCGGGCGCCTTCCACATGATCCAGGCGGTGATCGGCTCCATGGCGGAGCGGCGCTGGGGGCGGATCGTCAACGTCTCCTCGGTGGCGGCGCTGGGGGGGCTGCACAACCAGGTGGGCTACGCGGCGAGCAAGGCGGGACTCCTCGGCTTGACGAAGACCGTGACCCTCGAGCATGCCCGGGACGGCATCACCTGCAATGCCGTGCTCCCGGGACTCATCGCCACGCCCCTGGTCACCGCCATGCCCGCCGAGATCCGCGAGGGCGCCGTGGCGGTGACGCCCGCTCGCCGGCTGGGCGAGATCGAGGAGGTGGCCACCCTCATCGCCTTCCTGGTCTCGGACAGCGCCGCGTTCATCAACGGGGCCGAGATCCCGGTGGACGGCGGGCTCAGGCTCAATGCGGCGTCGCTGGGGAGCCGCAAGGAGGCCTCCGCCGTGAGGAGGACGCCATGACCGAACGCGCGACACGCTCGGGGATCCCGCTCGAGCCCGTGTACGGTCCCGGGGACGTGGCGGGGCTTCGCTACGACGAGGCCCTCGGCGACCCCGGCACCTTCCCCTACACGCGCGGCCGGCGCCCGCCGGAGCAGGCGGCGTCGGCCTGGATCCAGCGCCAGCTGTCGGGAGAGGGCACGCCGATCCGCTCCAATGCCCAGCTCAAGTACCTCATCGGGAAGGGGGCGACCGGGATCGACGTCATCGGCGACACTCCCACGATGGCCTATCTCGACCCGGACCATCCGGCCGCCGCGCATGCGGTGGGGACACAGGGGGTCTCGCTCTGCTGTCTCGAGGATTACCGGGAGCTGTACGCCGGCCTCCCGCTCGACGGCCTCACGGTGTCGCATTCGCTGCCCCCCCTCTTCGGCATCGCGGGCTTCTATCTCGCGGCCCGGGAGCGGGGGATCGATCCGGCGCGGCTCCGGGGCTCCGTCGTCCAGCCGCCCTTCTACTGCGAGGACTGCGGCTACGCCACGCACATGCCCTTCCCGCTCAGGCTCCGGATGACGGTGGACTCCATCGAGTTCGCGAGCCGGGAGATGCCGCGCTTCCACGCCTTCCTCGAGGACACCTACTACATCAGCGACGGCGGGCTCGACGCCGTCGAGGAGATGGCGCTGGGCTTCGTCGAGATCCGCTACGTGGTGCGGGAGCTGCTGCGGCGGGGCGTCCCCGTGGATGCCTTCGCGCCGCGCATCGCCATCCTCGTCAACTGCGGGATGGACTTCTTCGAGGAGGTCGCCAAGATCCGCGCCACCCGGCGGCTCTACGCGCGGATGATGCGGGAGGAGTTCGGCGCGCGGGACCCCCGCTCGCTGGCGGTGAACATCGCCTCGCACACCTCGGGGCTCTCGCTCACCGCCCAGCAGCCGGTGAACAACATCGTCCGCGGCACGACCCAGGCGCTGGCGCTGGCGCTGGCCGGGGTGCAGGGCATCGAGATCTCCGGCTTCGACGAGGCCTTCCGCACGCCCAGTCCCGAGTCCCACCTGGTGGGGCTCCGCACCCAGCAGGTGATCCAGCTCGAGACGCACGTCACCCGGGTCGCGGACCCCCTCGGGGGTTCGTACTACGTGGAGGCGCTCACCGGCGCGATGGAGCGACGGATCCAGGAGATGGTGGCGCGCATCGAGGGGCTCGGGGACCCGGCCGGCCTCTGCGAGCGGGGCTGGTTCAGGGCGCTGTTCCAGGACGCCATGGAGCGGCACGCCCGCGAGATCCGGGACGGGGTGCGGCCGCAGGTGGGCGTCAATGTCCACCGCATGGCCGAGGGCGAGGACACCCTGCTGCGGGACGTGGCCGAGCGGAAGATCGAGCCCTCGCGGGAGCGGGCGGAGCGCATCCGGGGCTTCAAGCGGTCGCGGGACTCCCGCCGGCTCCGCGCCGCGCTGGAAGACGTCCGCGAGGCGGCGCGGGACACGGCGCAGAACCTGATGCCCCCGACCATCGCCGCCACCGCGGCCGGCGCCACCCTGGGAGAGGTGGCCTGGGTGCTGCGCGCGGCCTACAGCGCTCCCGGCGATCCCTTCGGGATGATGGAGCCGCCGCTCTGAGGACGATCCGCGTGCTCATCGGCCTGCTGGGCCTCGATCAGCACGAGGTCGGCGCGGTGGCCGTGGCCCGCCTCCTCCGCGATGCGGGCATGGAGGTGATCTACCTCGGCCGCTTCAACTTCCCTCCCGGCATCGTCAAGACCGCGGCGGACGAGAACGCCGACGTCATCGGGCTGTCCTGCCACTCCTGGGAGTACCTGCACTACATCGACGAGCTGCTGGCGCTGCTCGCGGCCCAGGGACTGCAAGTGCCGGTGGTGGTGGGCGGCTCGGTCCTCACCGCGAGCGACGAGCGCCTGCTCCGCGAGAAGGGCGTGGCCGCCACCTTCGGCCCGACCTCGTCGGTGGAGGACATCCCCGCGGCCATCCGGAGCCTGGTCACGAGCGCTCGCAGACCGTGACGCCCGGCTCCCCTCCCCGAGGCTACCGCTTCCGCACGACGCCGTCAAACACGTAGTCGATCTCGAAGCCCAGGTGAGCGCTGGACTCTACGGCAACGCGTTCGCGGCGCTCCAGCAGGCCTGAAGCCAGCCCGTCACGCAAGAGTCAATAGGCCTTTTTCGCCCGGCTGCTTACGCGCTGGACGATGTGGCGGACGATCTCCTCCATGGGAGTCCCCATGCCGTAGTTCCCGGTGACCCCCATGGCCTCGAGGGCGGGCTTTTCCTCCTCCGGGATGATGCCCCCGGCCACGACGCAGATGTCCGGCGCCCCTTGCCTCTCCAGTTCCGCCATGACGTCCCGGGCGATGAGCCGCATGACACCGCAATGGTCGCTCAGGGCGATGACGTCGGCGCCCTCCTGGATGGCGGCGGAGACGACCTCCTCCGCTGTCATGAACTTGCCGAGAAAGATCACCTCCATGCCGGCGTTCCGGAGCCCCCGAGACAGGACGAGGATGCCCCGATCGTGGGGATCGAACCCGACCTTGCCGATCAGCACGCGGATCGTGGCTTCGCTCTGGACCATGGGCGTCGCCCTCCCTACACGAGCGCCAGGTAGTCAGGAGCCGTGATCCGCTCGTAGGGGTCGAAGCACAGGCCGTGGGCCATGCGGATCGTCCCCACCATCTCGCCCAGGGTCGCATACGCCTTGGTCGCCTCGATCGCCGCCCGCACCACGTTGCGCTGCTCCCGCACGGCGTCCGCCAGCTCTCGCAGGCGCCCCCTCACGGCGTCGCCGTCGCGTGTCTCGCGGAGCGTCCGGACCCGGTCGATGGCGCCGAAGCGCTTGTCGTCCGACGGGACCTTGTACGCCCCGTCGACGATGGCGCGGCTGATGGCTCCGTCCGGCCCGCGGAACGAGTTCGCCCCGACGATCAGGCGCTTGCCCTCGTTGATCTCGCCCTGGACCTCCGTCGTCGTCCGGTCGAACTGCTGGCGCAGCCACCCGGACTCCAGGCACTTCCACATCCCGCCGAGGCGATCGATCTCCTCCAGCAACCGGGTCGCCTCGGTCTCGAGCCTGGTGGTGAGCCACTCGACGTAGTAGGAGCCGCCCAGTGGATCGGCGGCGAGGGGGACGTTGCCCTCGTGGGCGATGATGTGCTGGAGATCGAGCTCGAAGATGCGGGATTCCTCCGACGGCAGGCCGAAGGTCTCGTCGATCCCCGACGGGTCGATCGCCTGGACGCCGCCCAGCACGGCCGCCAGGACCTGCAGCGTGATGCGGGCGGTGTTGTTGAGCGGCTTCTGCGGGTAGATGGAGTTGCCCGCGGTGCGGATGCCGATCCGGCACGACATGCTGCGCGGAGTCGACGCCCCCAGCCTCTCCCGGGCCACCCGGGCCCACAGCCGCCGCGTGGCCCGGAACTTCGCGATGGTCTCGAAGAAGTCCGACTCCGAGCTCATGGAGAACACCATGGGCCTGAACCCGTCGAACGGAAGTCCTCGCTCCCTGGCCGCGTCCCCGTAGTACTGCAGCGCGTTGGCGATCACGAAGGCCATCTCCTGCGGGGACGTGAGTCCGGCATCCCGCATGTCGTAGCCGCAGGGCGTGCAGGGGTGCCACCGGGGCGTGTGGCGGATCCCGAACTCGATGAGGTCCAGATTCACTCGTCGCGAGAGCGCGGGCGGGAACTCCGGTGTCCCGTACACGATGAAGGCGTGGATGGGATCGTTGATGTTCGTGCCCCGGAGCTTCGCGATGTCCGCGCCGCGCTTCTCCATCAGCGCCACCAGGAACACGTAGGTGAAGAAGCTGCCGGACGGCGTCGAGTTCGCCGACTCGAGGTCCACGTCCTCCAGGGCGATGCCGTCGAGCATGGTCTCGTACTCGCTCAGCGCGAACGTGGGACTGCCGTTGCACATGATGTCGTAGCGGGCGAGCGGATGGTCGGGATCGACCCCGGAGAGGGTCGAGGTGTCCGTCAGGACGCGCAGCCCCGTCTGGCCCGCGGCGATGTACTTCTTGAAAGCGCGGTTGGTCTCCTCCGGCGTGGCGTAGCAGACGATCAGGGACTTGAGCCAGAGGTTCCGGCGGTACATCTCGGGGTACAGGCCGCGGGTGAAGGGGGGCTCGCCCGGGTTGCCCAGGTCCCGAGGGTAGTCGAGCCCGTCGACGTCCGCCGGGCCGTACACGGCCTTGACGGGGATGTTGCTCTGGGTTTTGTCTCTCACGAGGCGGCCGAAGTGGCGGTCGTAGGGAACGGTATCGGGCTCCATGGCGGTCACCTCTCTCTGTCCAGCTCCGTCGGCACTTCGCTCGGGCGACCCCGGCCGGGACGGGGAGGCCGGGTGCCCTCGGGGGCGTCCTCGCCTGGCCGGCCCGGTTCCGGCGCGTCGCCGGGACGGGCGTCGGCGAATGCGGTATCGTGAGCGGCGACGGTGGCGCGCGAGCTGGCCATGGCGGACCCCCACTGGGGTTACGTCTGAGTTAACTTATTGAACCGACGCGTTCAGGCTAGTCCGGAGGAGGGGCGGATGTCAAGACCGCGTGACGGAGGGCGCCGGACCGGGCGCAAGGCGGTCGCCCGGCTCGTCGAGGAGGAGATCGTCCGGGCGGCCGCCGTCTGCTTCGGCGGGGTGGGGTACCACGCGACGACGCTCGAGACCATCGCGGCCAGGGTGGGCGTGTCGAAGGTCACGCTCTACCGGTACGTGTCGAGCAAGGAGGAGCTCCTCTGGCGGGTCTTCGAGCGCACCATCGAGGCGTTCCACGGGGGGCTGGAGGCCATCGTCCGGCAGGGCCTGCCTCCCGACGAGACGTTGCGGCGGATTGTCCATCATCAGGTGCGCATGCTGGCCACCCACCTGCCGTTCCTCGCCGTCTTCTTCAGCGAGGAGAGCGGGCTCCCCGCACAGCTCGCGCAGCGCGTGGCCCGGACCAAGCGCCAGTACGACCGGACCATCGAGGGGGTCGTGCGGCGAGGGATCCGCCAGGGGATCGTCCGCGACGTCCATCCGATCCTCCTGGTGTTCGCGATCCTCGGCGCGTGCAACTGGCTCTACAAATGGTACCGCCCCGACGGGCCGCTCACCCCGGACCGGATCGCCGACGCGTTCGTCGCTCTACTGGAGCGGGGCTATCTCAGCCAGCCGCACGGCGGGGACGCCGTGGCTCCCGTCCTCCGCGCCATCGAGCGGCGCCTGGCGACGCTGGAGCGCCTGGCCCGTCCGCCGGCGACAGGCCAGGCCCGCGTCGGCCGGGAGGCTCGCCGCTCGGTCCGGCGAGAACAGCAGCCTGGAGAGGGATGAGCCCGCGCACGTCCCCCGGCGCTGGCAGGGCGCGGGGCCGCCGGGCGGTGGATCTGGGGGCTTTTATGAAGCGGCTGGCCGTGTCAAGTCGTCGTGTCCCTCCATGTCTCGCTCCCCGCGTCGCTCCCGACGCCCGCCACCCCGCTGGCGCCGGAGGAGAGATCCATGGAGCTCTACGACGTGATGCGCACCACCTTCGCCGCGCGCGAGTTCACGAGCGACCCGGTGTCCGACGACACGCTCTTCCGCGTGCTCGATCACGCCCGCTTCGCGCCCAGCGGCGGCAACCGCCAGGGCTGGCGGGTGATCGTGGTCCGCGACAGGGCGACGAAGGAGGCGCTGGCCGCCCTGGCCGTGCCGGCCGCGAAGCGCTACGCCGCCCAGGTGCAGGCCGGCGAGAACCCGTGGAACACCATCGACAGGACCCGGGTGGACGCCGCCACCATCGAGCGGACGCCCGCGCCCGCGCGGCTCACCGAGCCCTTCGTGAAGGCGCCGGTGGTCCTGGTGGTCTGCGTGGATCTCAAGGTCGTGGCCTCCATGGACCAGGACCTGTCCCGGGTCGGGATCATCAGCGGGGCCTCGATCTACCCCTTCGCGTGGAACATCCTGCTGGCCGCGCGCCACGAGGGGCTGGCCGGCACGATCACGACGCTGGCGGCGGCACGAGAGCCCGGGGTGCAGGACCTCCTCGGCATCCCACGGCACGTGGCCCTGGCGGCCGTGATGCCGCTGGGCCGGCCGGTGGCGCCGCTCACCCGGCTCAGACGGGAGCCCGTGGGCGAGTTCGCCATGCTCGAGCGCTGGGGCGGCACGCCGCTCGCCGCGAAGTCCCCCGGCGCGTGACTGCCGTCGAGCCCGGCGCGCCGCCGCCCCGTCGCGGACGGATCATGCGTCCCCGGCGCGGCGCCGACGGCCGGCTTGACGGCCCTCGCGGCGCCGGCTATGGTGGCCGCACCACAGGGGAGGAGGCCCACGCATGAAGCTCAAGGTCGCGACCGTCCAGATGACCACCGATGACCGGGACAAGGCGCGGGTGGTCGACAGGGTGCTGCGGATGATCGACGAGGCGGGCGCCCAGGGCGCCGACCTCATGGTCCTCCCCGAGGTGTGGACCGGGCTCGGCTACAGCGACGACCATCCCGTCCAGGATCTGGCCGAGCCCGTTCCCGGGCCCACCACGGACCGCCTCGCGGAGCGGGCCCGACGCCACCGCGCCATGATCGTCGGCTCGCTCTACGAGCGGGCGCCGGACGGCCGCTTCTTCAACACCGCCCCGTTCATCGACCGCGACGGCCGCATCCTGGGCCGCTACCGCAAGACCCACCTCTTCGACGCGCCGAACCGGCCCGACATCCCCCCGGGGATGATGGAGTCCAAGAAGGTGGCCGCCGGCGACGACCTGCCGGTCTTCGACACCGACGCCGGGAAGATCGGCGTCTTCGTCTGCTCGGACCTGCGCTTCCCCGAGATCGCGCGGGTGGAGGCCCTCAAGGGCGCGCGCATCCTCGTCTGCTGCTCGGCCTTCCTCTCGCCCCGGCTCGACCACTGGGAGTTCTTCCTCCGCGCGCGGGCCTGCGAGAACCAGGTCTTCGTGGTCGCCTCCGGCCAGTACGCGCACGAGCCCGTCTCCGGCATCGCCTTCGTGGGACGGAGCGCCGTGGTCGACCCCTGGGGCGTGGTCATCGCCACCGCCCCCGACCGGGAGTGCGTGACGGTGACCACCATCGACCTCGACCAGATCGAGGAGGTCGCCTACCGCTACCCGCTCATGCACCAGCGCCGCCCGGCCCTGTACGGGCCGGTCGCGAGCGAGGGCGCGCTCGCCCCCGCCGCACCCGGGGGCTAGCCCGGGGGCCGCGTCCCGGCGCGCCCCGACCCCGCCCCGGCAGCACCCCGCTCGCCGTCCGCCCATCCCCTTGACCCCGCTCCGCCCCACACCTACTATTCTCGCGATGGCACCCCCCCGCGCGGGAGCGGCCCCAGCCCTGGCCCTGGCTCGGTCGCGATGACCGCCCGTGTTCCTCGCGCGCGGGTCCACGACCCTCCACCGGCGATGACCGGGGCGCGCGGGCCGGAGCCCCAGGAGGCCGGCGGGCACCGCGCCGGGCGGCCCGTGTCGGCGGTGATCGTCGCCCTGATGCTCGCGGTGTTCTCGGTCGACTGGATGACCGAGGACCTCGGGTGGCTCCCTCACCCGGCCACCTGGGTCATCGAGGCGCTGATCGCCCTCCTGGCGATTCGCGCCGGCGTGACGCTCGACCGGCGCGTCCTGTCGACGGCGGTCGCGCTCCTGGCGCTGACGGCGCTCGCGCTCGGCGGCGCGGTGGCGCTGGCCAGTGGCGAGGGGCCCTGGCGCATGCTCCTCGGCGCGCGCGCCACGTTCAAGTACGTCCTGCTCTTCCTCGTCCTCCTGACCCTGCGGCTGCCGGCGCGCGCGTGGCGCGGGCTCCTCCGGCTCCTCCTGGCCATCGTCCTCTCGCAGGCGCTGGCCGCGATCTTCCAGTGGCTGGTGCTCGGCAAGCGGGATGCGAAGGTCTCCGGGTCGCTGCAATCAGAGGCCTTCCTCGCCGTGCTCGTGGTGGGCGCGCTCGTCGTGCTCGCCGTCTTCTTCGTCACGGGGCGCCCGCGGTGGCGATACCTGTGGGCCGGCCTCCTGTTCGTCCCGCCCACGGTCGGCGAGGCCAAGGGCTTCTTCCTGCTGCTCCCCGCCGGGGTCCTCGCCATCGTCCCGCGGCTGGCCGCGCTGCGGCCGGGGCGCACGGCGGCGGCCGTGGTCTTCCTCGCGGCCTGCCTCGCCGTGGCCGTCGTCGCCTTCGGGCGCGTCGGAGGGCAGAGCGACCTGACCCGGGTCCTTCGCGACCCGACGGTGATCAGGGCGGCCCTCGGTCCTCCGCGCACGGCGTCGGCCCACGCCGAGCGGAACCCGGTGGATGTGACCCTGGCCGCCGCCGCCTGGTCGCGGCTGAGTGGCCTCCTGGACGCCTGGAGTCGCGTCTCCGTCAGCCCGGCGCGCCTGGCGCTCGGCTTCGGCCTGGGGAGCCGGACCCGGACCCACGAGGAGATCCTCGCCGGGGCCCCCTATTACCGGAGCCCCGTGGCCACCAAGCTGTACGAGCTCGGCTGCGTCGGGCTGGCGCTCTACTGGCTCGTCTTCCATCGCCTGCTGCGCTCGGTCCGCCCGCTCCGCGACTCCGGCGAGCGGTTCTGGCAGGCGCTGGCGCTGGCGTTTCCGGGCATCGTGGCGACCTATCTGATCACCGATTTCTACACCGACCATTCGCACGATATCCCGGCGTTCACGTTCTGGCTCGTCGCCGCCGCCCTCGTCAGCCGGGCCGAGGCGGACCGCGCGCCCACCCCACCCGGCAGCGGGTGAGCCCGCGGTGGAGCCGTCGGGAGCTACCGTCTGTCGGGCGCCGCGCGGGCTGGGGCGCCTGGCGAGCCGGCTGGGCGCCGCGGCCGGCCGGGGCAGCGCCGTCCTGGTGCTTCACGCCTGCCTGCCCGGCCCCCCCGAGGGACCCGGGCGATCGCTTCACAACGTCACCCCCACCGATCTGGAGGCGCTCGTTCGCGCGCTGAAGGCGACCTACACGTTCGTGTTCGTGGACGAGCTCTTCCGGGCGCGACGGCAGCGCGGCCTCGCGGCGATCACCTTCGACGACGGCTACAAGAGCGTCGTCGAGCACGCGTTGCCGGTGCTCTCGAGCCTCGACGTCCCGTGCACGATCTTCGTCAACGGCGCGACCGTGGACCGCAAGGTCTTCTGGCGGGACAAGGTCCGCCACGTGATGGCCCGGGGGCTGGTCGAGCGCTTCGAGGCGACGCTGGCCGGCGATCCCATCCGGAGGCAGGGGCCCTTCTACCGCTACACCAAGGACCCGCGGAACAACGGCCGGCTGATCGATCGCCGGCTCGACGAGTTCCTCGGGGCGCTGAACGAGCCGGGGCCCCCGAACGAGTGCTTCGACGACGTGCGGTACTTCCGCCGGCATCGGCTGGTCTCGTACGGCAGCCACTCGTTCAGCCACTACGTCATGGCGTCGCTGTCGGAGGAGGACCAGTTCGAGGAGATCGACAGGAACGAGCGGTTGCTCCGGTCGGTCGCGGTCGAGCGGAGCGCCGTGTTCTCGCTGCCCTTCGGCGGGAGCCGGCACCTGAACCGGGACACCGTCCGGCTGCTGGCTGACCGCGGGTACACGGGCCTGGTGCTGGCCACGGGGCGGCTCAACCGGGACATCATGACCATGGGAGTTCCGGCGCTGGACCGGATCTTGCCGGTGCCCTGCGATCCGCCGGGGCTCCCGCCGATGACGCGGTGGCTCCCCCTGGCGTGCGGGGCCATCAGCGCGACCCTGTCCGCGGTTCGATCCTCGACTCCGCTCGGCCCAGGACGCTCGGCCTCCCCTTGACCGCGCCCGGCCCCGCGCCTGCCATCCCCGCGATGGCATCACCCTGCACGGGACCAGCCCACTCCACGCCGTGGCCAGGCCCGCGAGGGAACATCCCGGTTGCCGAAAGCGAGGCCACTGACCCATGCCCTCACGGCGCAGCGAGATCACGATGTCGGAGGCGGAGCTGGCGCGGTTCCTCGACGAGGAGCGCGTCCTCACCTGCGCGACGGTCGGTCCCACCGGCCGCCCGCACCTCATGCCGCTCTGGTACGTCCGGGACGGCCTGACGCTCGTCGCCTGGACCTACGGTGCCTCGCAGAAGGTGAAGAACCTCGAGCGCGAGCCGCGGGCCACCGTGCAGGTCGAGGCCGGGCGCGACCGGTACGGCGAGCTGCGCGGGGCCATGCTCGAGTGCGACGTGGCGATCGAGCGCGACCCGGAGCGCATCCTCGCCGACGGGCTCCGCCTGATGCAGCGCTACGGCGGCGCCGACGCCTCGCCGGAGGCGCGCGAGCGGGTGGCGAAGCAGGCGAGGAAGCGCGTGGTCCTCCGCTTCACGCCCACGCGCACCGTCTCCTGGGACCATCGCAAGCTCGGCGGCGCCTACTGACCCCGCCCGCGCCGGGGGCAGACGCGGGCGCATCGGCGACATCGTCGCCGAGATCGTCCGCCTCGAGGTCGATGCCATCGTGACGGTCGCCAACCTCGTGAGGCACCGAACGGAAGACACACCGGCCCGGGCGCGTGACGCTCACGCCAGGGGGCGCCTGAGACATGCGCGCATTCAGGGCCCGACCCCGGGTTGTGGCATCGGCTCCTGGGCTCCTGGGGCGGCCAGCGTCCGAGTCTGGCTGTTACGTCAAGTTGCCAAGCGGTAGTCGCCCACCCGTACCCGGAACAGGGCGGCCATACCGCGCAGCTTCACGGCGCCCCGGGGGTGGGGATCCGCGCCCGGGGAGGCGATGACGCGGTCGGCGCGCCGGAGCATGTGGTCGGGAAGGGCTTCGAGCTCGCGCCTGGCCGGGGGCTCGATGAGGACGGCATACGTCACAGTCGCCCGGTCTTCTTGGGATGCGCGCGCACCTTCTCGTACGGAATGCTCTTCTCGCTGGCCCGCCCGAGAGACGCGATCGCGCGATTCATCCTCGACCGCCACGCCCGCGACTCGCCATCGAGGCGCGTCGGGCGGGCCAGCTCATCACGCCTCTCCCCGTGTCATCAACGGGCTACGCCAGCGTGTGGACCGGTGGCGCGACATCAGCAATCCGAGTGCGTCGGGCGTGATGCCGCCTGCACTTTCCCCTTGACAGCCTCCGCCGCGAGGAGTGGCCGCGGGCAGTCGGCGCGTGGCGGATGGCGGCCCAGCGGCGCCCCCGGGCCCGGCAATCGGCGACCGGGAGCGACGGGAGCGGAAATCATCGCTCGCCCCGCAATCGCGCGTCCTGGACGCTGCCAGGAGGCTCCGAAACCGGGGTGTAGAGTCGCCTCAACAGGAGGAGGACTCGCCATGCAGAGCCACGCGCAAGCGCTCCACGCCACCCCCGAGCCTGTCGCGGCGCTGGACCGGCTGGGGGAGGAGATCGCCGAGCTGTCGGCGCACCTGGAGG
>Ga0154441_1027_pt2 | contig 12699 bp, 13 predicted proteins | sample RifGroC2_FD_115945 | JGI IMG/M metagenome (GOLD analysis project Ga0154441, IMG submission 115945) | Candidatus Rokubacteria bacterium GWC2_70_16 | reverse complement strand
CCTCGAGTTCGCCTCTTACAGCCGCGGCGGGATGATCTACACCAAGGAGATGCTGCTGGTTCTGGAGCCGGCCAAGGCGGACGGGGCGCCCACCTCTCCCGTGCCGATCCCCGCCGACCGGCTCCCGGGAGCGCCCGGGCCGAGCGAGGCGGCGTGACATGGGCAGCGTGATCGCGTTCTGGATCCTGGCGGCGCTGGTGGTGGGCTCCGCCGTGGGGCTCGTGGTGCGCAGGAATCCCATCCACGGGGCGCTGTTCCTGGTCGTCAACCTCGGCGGCGTGGCGGCGCTGTACCTGATGATGCACGCCGAGTTCCTGGCGGCGGCGCAGGTCATCGTCTACGCCGGCGCCATCGCCGTGCTGTTCGTCTTCGCCATCATGGTGCTGATCCCGGGCAGGGAGGAGACGGGGCCGGACCCGCTGCGGGCCCAGCGCTGGCTCGCGGTCCCGCTCGGAGGATTCCTGGCGCTGGAGATCGCCCTCGTGCTCCGCTCCACCGTGTTCACCACGCCCCGGAGGCCGGCGACGGTGGCGGGTGGGGTGGAGGCGGTGGGCCGGCTCCTGTTCACCGACTACCTCTTCCCCTTCGAGGTGACGTCGTTCCTCCTCCTCGCGGCCCTGATCGGTGTGATGGCTCTCACCAAGCGAAAGGCCTAGGATGGTGCCCGAGTCCCATTACGTGGCCCTGTCGGCGGTGCTGTTCGTCATCGGCGTGGTGGGCGTGCTGATCCGGCGCAACCCACTGGTGATCTTCATGGCCATCGAGCTGATGCTCAACGCGGCGAACCTGGCCCTCGTCGCCTTCGGCCAGCGCCACGGCACGGCGCAGGGGCAGGCGCTCGTGTTCTTCGTCATGTGCGTGGCGGCCGCCGAGGTGGCGGTGGGGCTCGCGATCATCGTCTCGATCTTCCGGATGCGGCGCCGCCTCTCGGTGGACGAGCTGAGCCTGATGCGCTGGTAGGGGCTGTCCATGGCCCAGGCGAAGACCACGATCCTCCTCCCGCGGCTCGATGCGGCCCTGGCGCGGCGGCTCCTCGGCCGGATGGCGCTGATCCGGCGCTTCGAGGAGAAGGCGGCCGAGATGTACGCCCTCGGCAAGATCGGCGGCTTCCTCCACCTCTACATCGGCCAGGAGGCGGTGGCGGTGGGGGCGATCTCGACCCTGCGTCCGGACGATTACGTGGTGTCTTCCTATCGCGAGCACGGCCACTGCCTCGCGAAGGGGTCGGATCCCCGCCGGGTCATGGCCGAGCTCTTCGGCCGCCGCGACGGCCTCAGCAAGGGCAAGGGCGGCTCCATGCACCTGTTCGACAAGAGCGTCAACTTCCTCGGCGGCCACGGCATCGTGGGGGCGCACCTGCCGCTGGCCGCGGGCGCCGGCTTCGCCGTCAACTACCAGGGCGGGGATCAGGTCGTGCTCTGCTTCTTCGGCGACGGCGCGGTGCCCGAGGGGGAGTTCCACGAGGCCATGAACCTGGTCGCCCTGTGGAACCTGCCCGTCCTCTACATCTGCGAGAACAACCGCTACGCCATGGGCACGGCCATCCACCGGGCGCTGGCCCAGACGGAGATCTGGCGCTTCGCGGAGACGTACGGCATCCCCGGGGAGGCCGTGGACGGCATGGACGTGCTGGCCGTCCGGGAGTGCGTGGGGCGGGCGGTGGAGCGGGCGCGGCGCGACAAGACGCCGGCGCTGATCGAGGCGCGCACCTACCGCTTCCGCGGCCACTCCATGCGCGATCCGGCAGGCGCCGTCTACCGCACCCGCGAGGAGGTGGAGCGGGAGAAGCTGCGCGAGCCCATCGCGCTCCTCGCCGCCCGCTGCCTCAAGGACGGGGTGCTCTCCGAGGCCGATCTCGCGGCCGTCGAGCGCGAGGCCGCCGACGGCGTGGACGCGGCCGTGGCCTTCGCCGAGGCCTCCCCGCCGCCGCCGGACGAGTGGCTCCTCACCGACGTCTACAAGGACTAGGGCCGTGGCCGTCATGACCTACCGCGAGGCCCTGAACCTGGCGCTCCGCGAGGAGATGCGCCGCGATCCCCGCGTGTTCGTCATGGGGGAGGAGGTGGGGCTCTACGAGGGGGCCTACAAGGTGACGCAGGGTCTGCTCAAGGAGTTCGGGGAGAAGCGGGTGGTCGACACGCCCATCTGCGAGTCCGGCTTCACCGGCGTCGGCGTCGGCGCGGCGATGCTCGGGCTGCGCCCGGTCGTCGAGATGATGACGTTCAACTTCGCCATCCTGGCCCTCGATCAGATCGTCAACACGGCGGCCAAGATGCTCTACATGTCGGGGGGGCAGTACAGCGTCCCCATCGTCGTGCGAGGGCCCGGGGGACCGGCGGGGCAGCTCGCCGCCCAGCATTCCCAGAGCATGGAGACCTACTTCTACCACGTGCCCGGGCTCAAGGTGGTGCGTCCCAGCACGCCGGCCGACGCCAAGGGGCTGCTCAAGTCCGCCATCCGGGACGACAACCCGGTGATCTTCATCGAGGCCGAGACGCTCTACGCCGTCAAGGGCGAGGTGCCGGAGGACCCGGAGTTCACCGTGCCGCTGGGCCAGGCCGTCGTCAGGCGGGAGGGGACGGATGTGACCGTCGTCGCCTACATGGGCATGATGTACCGGGCCCTGGAGGTTGCCGGGGAGCTGGCCGGGGAGGGCATCTCGGTGGAGGTGGTGGACCCGCGCACGCTGCGCCCCATGGACACCCGGACCATCGTCGCCTCGGTCAGGAGAACCCACAGGGCGGTGGTGATCGAGGCCGGCGCGGGCTTCGCCGGCATGGGGTCGGAGATCGCCTCTTTCATCACGGAGCAGGCCTTCGACGATCTCGACGCGCCCGTCGAGCGGGTCACCGGCGAGAACGCCCCGATGCCCTACGCGCGCAACCTCGAGCTGCTCAAGACCCCCTCGAAGGCCAAGATCGCGGCGGCCATCCGAAAGGTCTGTGACGCATGATCACCCGAGTGCTGATGCCCAAGTTGTCCGAGGCCATGGAGCAGGGCAAGGTCGTCAAGTGGCTCAAGCGGGAGGGCGAGCCCGTCAAGGGCGGCGATGTCATCGCCGAGATCGAGACCGATAAGGCCAATGTCGAGATCGAGGCATTCGGCTCCGGACTCCTCCGGAAGATCATCGTGCCGGACGGCGGGCAAGTCCCGGTGGGCCAGGTCATCGGGGTCATCGCGGACCCGGCCGACGACATCGGCGGCGTCGCGGCGGACCTGCCGAAGGCCCCGGCCGCGGCGCCCCCTGCCGAGGCTCCGACTCGTGCGCTGCCCGTGGAGGAGGCCTACAAGTCCGCGCCCGAGACCATGGCGGTGGTCTCCATGGGCGCCGAGATCTCGCATGTCGGGGGAGGGGGCCAGGCCGTGGCGGCTCCCCCGAGCGGCGGACGGGTGAAGGCCTCGCCGCTGGCCAAGAAGATCGCGGCCCAGTCCGGCGTGGACCTGAGGGGCTTGCAGGGGACGGGCCCCGGCGGCCGTATCGTCAGGCGCGACGTGGAAACGGCGCTCGCGGCGGCCCCGGCGGCGCCCGCGCCCGTCGCGCCCGTAGCCCCCGTCGCGCCCGCGGCGCCGGCGGCGCCCCCCGCCGCGGCGCGGCCTGCATTCAGCGTTCCGTCGCGGCCTGGAGTCGAGTTCGAGGACATCCCGCTCACCTCGATGCGCGCCGCCATCGCCAGGCGCATGCCGCTGTCCAAGGGGCCCGTGCCGCATTTCTACGTGACCTCGGAGGTGGCCATGGACCGCGCCTGGGCGCTCCGGGAGGAACTCAATGCGCTCGAGAGCAGCGCGCGGGTGTCGGTGACCGACCTCGTGATCCGGGCCTGCGCGCTGGCGCTCTCCCGGCACCCGGCCGTCAACGCCTCCTTCCAGGGCCAGGCCGTCCGCGTCCACCATCGCGTCCACATCGGCGTCGCCGTGGCTCTCGAGGGTGGGCTCATCACCCCCGTGCTGCGCGACTGTGACGTGAAGCCGCTGGCCCAGATCGCCGCGGAGTCGCGCGACCTGGCCGAGCGCGCGCGGATCGGGAAGCTCAGGGTCCCGGAGCTCTCCGGCGCGACATTCTCCATCTCGAACCTCGGCATGTTCGACGTGGAGGAGTTCGCCGCCATCATCAACCCGCCCGAGGGGGCGATCCTGGCCGTGGGCTCGGTGATCGAGAAGCCCGTGGCTGACGGCGGCCAGCTCCGCGTCGGGAAGCGCATGCGGATGACGCTCTCCTGCGACCACCGCGTGATCGACGGTGCCACGGGCGCGCGCTTCCTCCAGGACGTGAAGCGGCTCCTGGAAGAGCCGCTCCGGCTACTGGTGTAGCGCCGTGCCGCCCGCCCAGACGTTCGACGTCGTCGTCGTGGGCACCGGACCCGGCGGCTACGTCTCCGCCATCCGCTGCGCCCAGCTGGGCCTCTCCGTCGCCGCGGTGGAGGACGACCGTCCGGGAGGCGTGTGCCTCAACTGGGGGTGCATCCCCACCAAGGCGCTCCTCCGCAACGCCGAGGTGGTGAGCCTGCTCGGGCGCGCGGCCGAGTTCGGGATCACGCTGGGCGACTGGAAGGCCGACTACGCCCAGGCGATCCAGCGCTCGCGCCGCGTGGCCGACCGCATGGCCAAGGGCGTCGAGTTCCTCCTCCGCAAGAACAAGATCACGCTCGTTCGGGGGCGGGGTGTCCTCACGGGACGCAACCTGGTCGAGGTCGCGAGCCAGGACGGCACGCAGAGCCTCGAGGCCGGCCGCGCCGTGATCCTCGCCACCGGCTCCGAGCCCAAGTCGCTCCCCGGCGTGACCATCGACGAGACGGTCGTGATCTCCTCCAATGGCGCCGTCAGGAACGAGACGAAGCCCGCCGCGCTGGTCGTCATCGGGGCCGGCGCCGTGGGCATGGAGTTCGCCGACATCTACGCCGCCTACGGCGTGGAGGTCACCGTGCTCGAGGCCCTGCCGCGCGTGCTCCCCATCGAGGACGAGGAGGTCTCGACCCAGGTCGCCCGCCTCTTCGCCCGCCGGGGCATCACCCTTCGCACCGGGGTCAGCGTGAAGGCGGTGACCCCCGGGGCGGACGGGGTGGCCGTGGAGATGGAGGCGGACGGCAAGACGGAGAGGCTCCGGGCCGCGCAGGTCCTGGTGGCGGTGGGCCGGGCGGCGCGCACCGGCAGCCTCGGGCTCGAGGCGCTGGGCCTCTCCATGGAGCGCGGCTTCGTCCAGGTCTCCCCCACGATGGAGACCTCCGTCAAGGGCATCTATGCCATCGGCGACATGGCCGGCCGGCAGCTCCTGGCCCACAAGGCCATGGCCGAGGGCGTGGTGGCGGCCGAGGCCATCGCCGGGCGCGCGCCCCGTCCGGTGGACTACGACAATGTGCCGTCCTGCACCTACTGCCGCCCCCAGGTGGCCTCCATCGGCCAGAGCGAGGCGCGCGCCCGGCAAAGCGCGCGCGAGATCGCCGTGGGCCGCTTCCCCTTCACGGCCAACGGCAAGGCCGTGGCAATGGGGGAGGCCGAGGGCTTCCTGAAGGTCGTGGCCGACAAGGGGTCGGGCGAGCTGCTCGGCGTGCACATCGTCGGGCCCGAGGCCACCGAGTTGATCCACGAGTTCGCGGTGGGGCGGACGCTCGAGGCCACGCTGGAGGACATCGTCCACACGATCCACGCCCACCCCACGCTCTCCGAGGCCGCGCTGGAGGCGACGCTGGCGGCCCTCGGACAGGCCATCCACATGTAGTGCCGGCCCAATGGACTTCGCCATTGTTCGCCCCCGCCTGCCGGCCCCCGGCGTAACGGGAATCCGCAAGAGGCATTAGGCGATGGACTTCACGCTCAGCGCCGAGCAGCGAGAGCTCCAGGCCCGGGCCCGGGAGCTGGCCGACGGCGTCTTCCGCGGCCGCGCCGCCCGCTGGGACGACGAAGAAGCCTACCCGTGGGACAACGTCAAGGACCTCGTGCGGGCGGGCTTCATGGGGATCACGATCCCCCGGCCGTACGGCGGGCCGGGCGGCTCGGTCCTCGACGTGCTCCTCGTGGTGGAGGAGATTGCGCGTGTCTGCGGCGTCACGGCGCGGATCGTGGTCGAGGGAAGCCTGGGCGTCGTGGGCGCGCTCACCGTCTACGGGACCGAGGCGCAGAAGCGGCGCTACTTCCCCTGGGTGCTGGAGGGCGAGAAGCCCGCCATCGCCATCACCGAGCCGGAGGCGGGCTCGGCCGCCACCGACCTCGTGACCCGGGCCGACGAGAGCCCCGAGGGCTATGCCCTCACGGGAGAGAAGCGCTGGATCACCGGGGCGGGCACCTCGCGCCTGTACCTCGTCTACTGCCGCCTCGGCGCGGCGCCCGGCGCGGCCGGCATCGGCGGGGTGCTGGTCGAGCGCGACAGCGCCGGGTTCCGCATCGGGGAGCGCGACCGGACCATGGGCTTGCGCGGGATCCCCGAAGGGCGGCTCCACTTCGACCGCTGCCGCGTGCCGCGCGAGCAGGTCCTCGCCGGGCCGCCCGACGGCTTCAAGAAGCTCATGCGCGCCTACAACAGCCAGCGGCTCGGCGCGGCGACCGTGGCGCTGGGGATCGCCCAGGGGGCCTACGAGCTGGCGCTCGCCTTTGCGCAAGGGCGCCGCCAGTTCGGGCGCCCCATCGCCGACTTCCAGGGCATCCGCTGGAAGCTGGCGGACATGGCCATCAAGCTGGACGCCGCGCGCCTCCTCATCCATCGCGCCGCCTGCACGGACGTGGAGGGGTTCCCGGAGCCGCTCCAGTCGGCGAAGGCCAAGACCTTTGCGGCGGAGATGGCGCAGGAGGTCACCGGCCAGGCGCTGCAGATCCACGGGGCGGCGGGCTACGGCCGCGGGCTGCCGCTGGAGCGCATGGCGCGCGATGCCCGGATGTTCGCCATCGGGGGCGGCACGGTGGAGATGATGCGCAACCTGATCGCCGACCGCATCCTTCCCACGCGGGCCGACTTCCGCCGCTGACCGGGCTCCACGCGGCCTAGCCTTCGCTCCGCTCCTGGCCCATCTCCTCGCGCATGGCCGCCTTCCCGGCCTCGAACGCGGAGACGAGACGGCCCGTCTGCTGCTCGACGTACTCGCGCCCCTTGCCGAGCAGGTCCCCGGCCTTGACCTGGGCCTCCCCGGCCGCCTCCTGCGCTTTCTTCAAGACGTCGCCGCCGTGCTCGGTCAGGAGCTCGCGCGCCTCCCGTCCGGTCTTCGGCGTCAGCAGCAGGGCGGCCGCGGCCCCGGCGATGGTGCCGAGGAAGAACCAGCCGAGATATCCCGCGGCGTCAGAACCACGTCCCTCCGACATGTGCCTGTCCTCCTCGGGATCCCCGCTCCGTCTAGAGATCCCTCTTCCGCAGCCGTGAGACGAAGACGTCAAGCCCCCTCTTCACCCCCGCCGCGATCCCGGCGATCTGCCCGACCCGGCTGATGCCGCCCAGCACACCGGCCACCTTCACGAGCTTCGCCGAGATCTCCTCGGCGCGACGGATGACGACACCGATGCGCTCGAGTTCCCGGGTCGCCTGCCGGGACAGGCCGCGGAGCTCCTCGGCCAGGGCCCCGATCTGGCTGGCCATGGGGCGGATCTCGCGCTCCAGGAGGTGGAGCACACTCTCCGCGCGCGCGGCCGTCTTCTTGACCGTCAGGAGGGCGGACACGAGCGCCGCGGCGACGGCCACGACGCAGACGACGACGACGATCTGGGCGAGGGGATCCATGGCGCCCCGAGTATGGCAGAGGGCTGTCGTGCAAGTCAACCGGGCGGAACGGAAAAGCCGCGCATTCATTGACTTTCCCCGCGGGTGATCCCTATACTGCTGCCATCGAGCACACCCGCCCGCCGTGACGAGGAAGGAGCCGGCTGCCGATGCCCCTCGAGAACCGCTTCGACGAACTGCGGCGCCGCAACCAGCTGGCCGATCTGGGCGGCGGCCCCGAGCGCATCGAGCGCCAGCACCGCGCCGGGAAGAAGACGGCGCGCGAGCGGCTCGAGCTCCTGCTGGACAAGGGCTCCTTCTCCGAGGTGGACAAGCTGGTCGTCCACCAGAGCCACGACTTTGGCATGGACGCCCAGCGCATTCCCGGCGACGGGGTGGTCGCCGGCTCCGGCCGCATCAACGGCCGCCCGGTCTACGTCTTCGCCCAGGACTTCACCGTGTTCGGGGGCTCGCTGTCCGAGGCCTATGCCCGCAAGATCTGCAAGATCATGGATCTGGCCATGAAGACCGGCGTGCCCGTCATCGGCCTCAACGACTCGGGGGGCGCGCGGATCCAGGAGGGCGTGGTCTCGCTGGCGGGCTACGCGGACATCTTCCTGCGCAACACGCTCGCCTCGGGCGTCATTCCCCAGATCTCGGCCATCATGGGGCCGTGCGCGGGCGGGGCCGTGTACTCCCCGGCCATCACCGACTTCGTGTTCATGGTCAAGCACTCCTCGTACATGTTCGTCACCGGTCCAGACGTCATCAAGGCGGTGACCCACGAGGAGGTGTCCTTCGAGGAGCTGGGCGGGGCCGCGACCCACGGGGGCACCTCGGGCGTGGCCCACTTCGCCGCCGAGGGCGAGGACGAGTGCCTCGCGCTGATCCGCGAGCTGATGTCGTTCCTCCCGCAGAACAACCTGGAGGACCCGCCCGTCAGACAGTCGCTGGACCCGCCCGACCGGGTGGACGAGGAGCTGCAGTCGGCGGTGCCGGAGCAGCCGAACAAGCCCTACGACATCAAGGACATCGTGCGCCCCGTGCTGGACGACCGGTACTTCTTCGAGGTCCAGGCCGACTACGCCCCGAACATCGTCATCGGCTTCGGGCGGCTCGGCGGCCGCCCCGTGGGCGTGGTCGCCAACCAGCCGGCGCACCTGGCGGGCTGCCTCGACATCAGCGCCTCGCTCAAGGCCGCGCGCTTCGTCCGCTTCTGCGACTGCTTCAACATCCCGCTCGTCACCCTCGTAGACGTGCCGGGCTTCCTCCCCGGGACGGCGCAGGAATACGGCGGCATCATCAAGCACGGCGCCAAGCTGCTCTACGCCTTCTGCGAGGCGACGGTGCCCAAGCTGACGGTGATCACGCGCAAGGCCTATGGCGGCGCGTACGACGTCATGTCGTCCAAGCACATCCGGGGCGACGCCAACTTCGCCTACCCCACGGCCGAGATCGCCGTGATGGGCCCGGACGGGGCGGTGAGCATCCTCTACAAGCGCGAGATGGACGCGGCGGCGGATCCGGCGGCGCTGAAGGAGGCGAAGACGCGCGAGTACCGCGAGAAGTTCGCCAACCCCTACGCCGCCGCCGAGCGCGGCTACGTGGACGAGGTGATCGAGCCCAGGGACACCCGGCGCAAGCTGATCCAGGCGCTGGAGGTGCTGCGCACCAAGCGGGACCAGAACCCGCCGAAGAAGCACGGGAACATCCCGCTATGACCCCGCCCGACCTGACGCCGGAGGCCCAGGGGGAGATCGAGGCGGCGCGGCGCGGCTGGGAGTCCCGGACGCTCAAGCCGGCGCTCGGGAAGGCCCCGGAGAGGCCCGGCCTCTTCGCCACCTCCAGCGGCGTGCCGCTCCCGCCGCTCTGCACGCCGGCCGACACGGCGGGTCTCGACTACCTGCGCGACCTGGGCTTCCCCGGCGAGCCGCCGTACACGCGCGGGGCGCAGCCCAGCATGTACCGCGGGCGCTTCTGGACCATGCGCCAGTACGCCGGCTTCGGGTCGGCCGCCGAGACGAACGGCCGCTACCGGTACCTGCTCGAGCAGGGGCAGACCGGGCTCAGCGTGGCCTTCGACCTGCCGACCCAGATGGGCTACGACGCCGACCACGCCATGGCGCGCACCGAGGCGGGGAAGGTCGGGGTGGCCATCTCGAGCCTCGAGGACATGCTGGCGCTGTTCGACGCCATCCCGCTGGACCGCGTGTCCACCTCCATGACGATCAACTCCACCGCCGCGATCCTCCTCTGCCTCTACATCGCCGTCGGCGAGCGCCAAGGCGTGGCGGCCCACCGGCTGTCGGGAACGGTGCAGAACGACATCCTCAAGGAGTACGTCGCGCGCGGCACCTACATCTTCCCGCCCGCGCCCTCCATGCGCCTCATCACGGACACCTTCGCCTTCTGCAAGGACCGGGTGCCCCGGTGGAACACCATCTCCATCTCGGGCTACCACATGCGCGAGGCCGGGGGCACGGCGGCCCAGGAGGTGGGCTTCACGCTGGGCAACGGCATCGCCTACGTCACGGCCGCGCTCGAGGCCGGGCTCGGCGTGGACGAGTTCGCGCCCCAGCTCTCCTTCTTCTTCAACGCCCACAACCACCTCCTCGAGGAGGTGGCGAAGTACCGCGCGGCCCGGCGGCTGTGGGCGCGCATCATGCGCGACCGCTTCGCCGCCCGCGACCCGCGGTCGCTCACGCTCCGCTTCCACGTCCAGACGGCGGGCAGCATGCTCACCGCGCAGCAGCCCCAGAACAACATCGTGCGGGTGACGCTGCAGGCCCTGGCGGCGGTCCTCGGAGGCTGCCAGTCGCTGCACACCAACTCCATGGACGAGGCCCTTTCCCTGCCGACCGAGCAGGCCGTGCGGATCGCCCTCCGCACCCAGCAGATCCTCGCCTACGAGTCCGGCGTGGCCGACACCGCCGACCCGCTGGGCGGCTCCTACGCCGTCGAGCGGCTGACCCGCCAGGTCGAGGAGGAGGCCGAGACCTACATCGCCAAGATCGACGGCCTGGGCGGGGCGGTGAGCGCGATTCCCTTCATGCAGCGGGAGATCCAGGAAGCCGCCTACCGCTACCAGCAGGAGATCGAGAGCAAGGCCCGCGTCGTCGTGGGGGTCAACGACTTCGTCAGCGACGAGCCGCCTCCGGCCAACCTCTTCCAGGTCAATCCCGAGGTGGCCTCCGCCATGGCCGAAGGGCTCGAGCGGCTCCGCCGGACGCGCGACGGGGACCGCGCCGCGCGGGGGCTGGAGGCGATCGACAGGGCGGCACGCGGCCGGGGCAATCTCGTGCCGCTCATGCTGGACGCGGTGAAGGCCTCCGTGACCCTCGGCGAGATCTGCGCCACGCTGCGCGGGGTGTTCGGCGTCCATCAGCCCTCGGTGGTCTTCTGATGCCTCTCGCGGACTCCCTTGACCGCGAGGCGCCGGGGCTCGGGGGGCGGGCCCCCCGGGCGCGCCCAGAGTGGCTCGCCTGTACGCCGATGCTCGCTCGGGCGGGCCGAGCGCGACCCCCCATCCCCCAGAGGGGGCGGCGCGAGGGCTGTCGTTCCGCGATCGCGCGCTCGCCCCGCCCGGAGCGGAGCAACGCGACACGGCTCGCCACAGGGCGCGCCCGGGGGGCCCGCCCCCCGGGCCCCGGCGTTAGTTAGCGAGTTCCGAAAGGCTCTGTAGCGGTGCGAGGAGCTGTGGGGTTGTGGCGGATCTCCGTGGCGCTGGGCCTGCTGCTGCTGGCGGCGGGGCCGGCGGGGGCGGGCCTGGCGGACCAGGTGGGCGCCACCTTCGGGCTCATGCTCCAGGAGGTGGTCGGCGCCTTTCCCCCCATCGAGGGCCTCGTGGTGACCGTGGACGGCGACCGGCTGTACATGGACCTCACCCAGAAGGACGGGGTCGGGCCGGGGCAGGAGTTCACGGTGTTCCGCAAGGGCGAGGTGTTCCGCCACCCGCTCAGCCACAAGCCCCTGGGGCGCTTCGAGGAGATCCTCGGCTATGCCAAGGTGCAGCGCGTGCTCCCCCGCTTCTCCGAGGCGGTGTTCATCCCCCTCGAGAAGGCGCCGCGGGTCCGGGCCGAGGACGGGGTCCGCATCACGCGCGGCCGGATCAAGGTGGCGGTGGTCGCGGCCGTGGACCTCACGAAGGTCCGGGCCGATCTGCGCCGCGTCCCGTTCATGATCGCGCTGGGGCTCGATCAGACCAAGCGCTTCCAGACCGTGGACCCCTCCGCCGTCCAGGAGCTGTTCCTCAGCCGGCGCGCGCGCGTGGAGGAGCTGCTGGTGCGGCCCGAGAAGGCCGTGGCGCTGGGGAAGACGCTGGAGGTGGCCGGCTGGCTCATCCCCGTGCTGCTGGACCGGCGCGGGGTGACCTATCTCGACGTCACCTGGATCTCGGCCGTGACCGGGACGCCGCTCTTCTCGCGCCGGATGGCGCTCACGCGGGCGGACGCTGCCGCGGATCAGCGCTTCCCTTGGGAGCCCCGCTCGGAGGACTAGCCGGCGCGGATCTGCTATGCTCCTTCGATGATGAGTCTCGGAATGGCCACACCTCTCTGCCTCGTCCTGCTCGCCTCGGCAGCGCTCCTCTCGGGCTGCGTGAGCATCAGGGAGCTGGCCGGCCTGCCGGCGCAGAACGATCCCAGCGTGCAGATCAGGAGCGCCGAGTCCAGGTGGCTCCTGATCAGGAACCCCCGCTTCGGGGACGTGGCCAGCGAGCCCGAGTACATCTGGGTGGAGGAAGACAAGCTCCCGACCACGCTCAAGTCGCTGGTGCTGGGCAAGTCCTCGCTCCTGGCGCCGCCGGAAGTCGTGGCGAAGTACGGCTCGCCCCCTGGCGGTGGGCGCATCAGCCCGCGTCAGAAGCTGCCCTACCAGGTGGAGGACCCGCAGCGCCAGCCTGTCCAGGGCCGGGAGCCGGCGCTGTCGCCCGGGCCAAGGGGCCCGGGCGCCCCGGCGCCTCCGACCCCGGCGGCGGCGCCGGCGTCGCAGCGCGGCTTCGTGGTCTTCGTGGACACCGCGCGCAT
>Ga0154441_1241_pt1 | contig 12742 bp, 11 predicted proteins | sample RifGroC2_FD_115945 | JGI IMG/M metagenome (GOLD analysis project Ga0154441, IMG submission 115945) | Candidatus Rokubacteria bacterium GWC2_70_16 | reverse complement strand
GTCTTGTTCTCCGTATGAGGCCGCCAGGAGCGGTACCGGAGGGTCGTCTCGAACACGCTGCCCATGGTCGCTATGCCCTTTCCGCGCCCCGCCATGCCAGCGGAGCGACCGCCTCGTATCCGCGTCGCAACCCGGTGAGGTTGCCCTCGATGCGGTCCTGGGACATGTCCCCTGTCACCTGCTCCACGCAGTGCTCCAGCGTGGGAAGCGAGACCAGGCCCGTCAGGCGCGCGAAGGCCCCCACCATCACCGGCCCCACAATGGGCACGCTTCCCCGCACCAGACCGCACTCCTTGGCGATCTGGCTGGCCCGCACTGTCGCGACGGGGCGCCCGAGAAGGGCGAGTTCCTCCGCCGTCTTCCGACTGTTCAGCAGAAGGACGCCGCCGGGATCGAGGCTTGCGACCATGCGCGGCGTGGCAGCCAGCATCGTGGCGTCGAAGATCAGCATGACCTGCGGCCGGCGCACGAGACTGCGATCATCGATCGGCGTCGCCGAGCGCTTGAACCGGAGAAAGTACATCACCGGCGCACCCATGCGCTCGCCGCCGTAGAGGGGTTGCCCGTTGACGCGATAGCCGGCGGCAGACAGCGCGTAGACGAGAAGGTCGCCGGCGGTCTTCACGCCCTGCCCGCCCCGGCCGTGGAGCGCCACCTCGATATGCTCGCGGCCCTCTGCCATCGGGACAGCCCTCCTCGCAGGGCACAGCCTGCGGCCAGCCGCACCCTATCCCCAAACGTCCGCTTCTGCCCGCCGCCTCGCTCGAAGCCGGCCGCTTGCGGGCTCGTGCGGCCCCGTCACCGGTACGCCCCGGCCGCGGATGGCGTCGACCTGCTCGGGCCAGGGGGCGACCAGCGTGACGTCGTGCCCGGCCCGTGTGAGGAAGCCGCCCGGGGAGCTGCCGACCGCGCCTGCGCCGATGAAGAGGAGTCGTGGGCTCATGTGCGCATCATATCCGTTTGCGCCCTTCGGAGGCCACCCCTACGCTCGCCTTCGCATCCACACCGCCGGAAGGCGAGGGTCGGTCCGGCGATCGGCCTCTGGCTCCGAGCGTTCCTGCGCCCGGCCCCGGGGCGCAGTCAAGGGCCGCCGGGCTCTGGGTCGGCAGCCTCAGCGGCCTCGCCTCGCAGCATCCTGCGCCATGAACACCGCGAAATCCAGATCTCCGGGCGAGTGGCCGAGGTCGGTCAGCATCATGGCGATCTCGCTCCGGTGCTGGGTGGCATGGTTGGCGCAGTGGCGCACCATCTGCCACCTCACTCGTAGGCGGCCAGGCGCACGTGCTTCATCGTCCTCTCCTCTAGACCACGGGCCAGCGGGGGCCGAACGTGACGCCCGTACGGGCGAGGAGGCCTTCACCCAGGGACTGAACCTTGTCGACGAGCTCCCCTTCGTTGACGAACGTGGCCTGGTGATTCTCCACGACCACGCGCCCATCGATGATCACGGTGTGCACGCTGCGGCCGTCGGCGGCGTACACCAGGGCATTCACGGGGTTGAACAGAGATCGCCACTCCGGCCGTCGCGTGTCAAAGAGGACGAGGTCTGCCCGCTTGCCCACCTCGAGCGAGCCGAGCTCCCGCTCGAGTCCCAGAGCCCGGGGCCCCTCTCGGGTGCCGGCCTCCAGGGCCATTTCGGCGGGCACCACGTCCGTCGTGCCCCGCGAGTCCTTGTAGAGCACAGCGGTCAGATACACCGAGCGCAGGGGATCGAGCAGATTGGAGTTATTGCCGGCGTCGGTGCCCAGGCTGACGCAGATGCCCTTGGCCACCATCTCGGGGAACCGGGCGGTGTGCACGGTCCGGGAGCCCATCTTCAAGGATGCCGGCGGGCACATGACGGTCTTGGTGTTGGTGCGGGCAATGGCGTCGATCTCGGCGTCGTCGACGTCAACCACATGGGCGAGCAGCACGTTGGGCCCGAGAATGCCCAGCCGGTCCAGGTAGAGCACGGGCCGCGTGTTGTGGGTCTCGCGGTAGAACGTGATGTTGCCCGGCCGGTTGGCCTGGTGCAGCGTGAGCCCCACCCCCCGATGGTCGGCGATCCGCTTCGCCTCGAGCAGAAGCGCGTCGGAACAGTAGGCGGAATCGAAGGGCATCGCCCACGCGCGGACGTGACCGTCGAGCCGGCCGTCGTATTTCTCGATCGTGGTCTCGATCCGCCGGATGGCCTCACTCGTCGAGTACACGGGAAGCTTGAGGGGATTGGGACGATCCACCACGCTGTCGCCGACGACGATGCGGCACCCGGCCTTGTCGTAGGCCTGAAGACACACGTCGAGGAACTTGGTGCTCCCCGGATCCACGAAACACGTCGTCCCGTACTTGACGAGCTCGGTGATGCCCAGGAGCGAGGTGTAGTACTCGTCCTCCTCCGTCATGGCCTGCTGCAGGGCGAAGACGTGGCCGAGGTACACCGTGGGGTCGAGGTTGTCGGGGAAGATGCCGCGCACGGCGTGGGCGTAGCTGATGTGCATGTGGTTGTTGCAGAAGCCGGGCGTGACCACCATGTCACGGGCCTGGATCACCCGATCTGCCGTGATCCCCTGCATGACGCTGGCCTTGTCGATCCGCTGGATCCGGCCGTCTTGGACCAGGATCGAGCCGTTCTCCACGATGCGACGTTGCCCGTCGAGCGTGAGGATGAACCGCGCACCGTCAATCTTGAGCGTTGAGCCCTTCATGCTGGTCGTCTCCGTTCCCGCCGGGCACCCGGCGCCTGGGGCCCCATCTTCTCGGCGATGTTCTCGACATTCAAGCCTGCTCGCGGGTGGCGCCCGGGTGGGCGGTGGGCGTGTATCCGGCCATGAGCGCTCGCCTCGTCGACTGCGACCGCTCGCGGCTTCGCTCGACCACCTACGGGACGCCCGGCGACCGGCTGATCCCCTTCGCCGAGGTGACCGTCGCCGATTGCGAGGTCCCGGTCGAGAACCGCCTCGGCGCGGAGGGCGAGGGGTTCCGGCTGACGCTCCGGGGCATCCAGGCCTCCCGCGTCTCCATGGCGACGCACGCGGTGGGGATCGCCCAGGCGGCCGTGGATGCGGCCGTCCCGTACGCGAAGGAGCGGCGGCAGTTCGGGCGACGGATCGGCGGCTTCCAGCTCGTTCAGGGCGCCATCGCGGACATGATCGCCGAGACGGAGGCGGCGCGGCTCCTCGCTTGCCGCGCGTGGGCGATGATGGACCGCGGCGACGAGTGCTCGCGCGAGGCCTCGGTCGCCAAGCTCTACTGCATCGAGGCGGCCATCCGGGTCGCCTCGAAGGCGATCCAGATGCACGGCACTGCTGGTGTCTCCGACCGCCACCCCGTCGAGCGCCACCTCCGGGACGCGCGCATGCTCACCTTCACCATGCGCTCGACGTCCTCGCCACGCGTCACGTCCGCCTCGAGCGCGACCTTGCCGAGCTCGCCGCCCAGCTTCTCCGCTCCCGCGCCGTCGATGTCGGCCAGCACCAGCCTCGCGCCCTCGGCCGCCAGCCGGCGCGCGCAGGCTGCGCCGATGCCCCGCGCCGCTCCCGTGATCAGCACCGTCCGTCCGGTCAGTGACCCCATCGCTCTCGCTCGTCTGTCCAGCTCGGATCACGCGTGAACCGCTCCCTCCCCCGCTCCACGGAGAGCCGTTCGCTCGCCGACTCATGCGCGGCGCGTCGTCCCGATCGCGCCGAGGGCATCGTCGAGTGGTAGTCATCGCGCTCCGCTCGACGCAGTCCGCCGGCGCCGGGTCGTCGGTCACCTCAGGCCTTCTTCATCGGCCTGCCGCAGCACATCTTCTGGCCCATCGCGACCTTACCGCACTTGGCGCAGCGGAACCCGGCCATCGCCCTGTCCTCCCCCGGCGCGGCTCCCATCGCCGCTCGATGATCGTGGCGAACCCACGAGGCTTCTGTCATGTGTCAGGCGCATTCCCCCGCCCCCTGAGGGCGCGTCGGTGTTCTCTGCTTACGGCATCCGCAGCGCTCCGCGCAAGTCTTTTTCGGGCTGACGACGATGTTCGGGCGCCCCGGGCCCCGTGGCGAGGGCCGGAGAGGAGCTGAGCGCCACGATCATGCGTCGAGCCATCGCACGCGATCTCTGCTCAAGGGGGTGGTTCGAGGGCCGGGTCCCCACGCGGAGGCGTGGCCGCGGGCATCTCAGGCCACGCCGCCGGCGGCTCCCTCTGCGGCCCTGCGGCAGAACAGAACGGTTGACAGCCGTCCGGGCCCCGGCGTAGCGTCGCCCAAGATCCTGATCCCGAGGAGAGAGAGAACATGACCGAGCCGCCGCTGGCCGCCGAGCAGATCGACGTCGGGGACGTGTACCGGGCCCAGGGCATGCCCGATTACCCGATCGCCGTGGTCGACCACGCCACCGGCTCGCTCGTCTCGCTGAACGACGCCGCGACGGCCAGCCGCTACGCCGCGGAGATCGCCGACCAGGTGGAGCGGATCCTCACCACGGGAGGGGGCGCCCGGCGAGACCGTGCGTAGGCCACCCGGGTCGAGCAGGCGCAGTCCCTGCTCGACCGCGCCCGGCACGCCCACTCGGGAGTGCGCCCCCAAGAACGGCCTTGCTCGGAGGGCTCGGAATGACGTACACAGAGAGGAGGCGCTGGCCCTTCCGCTCTCCCACCGTTTCTCCGGAGGTGAGATATGCCGCGGTACCTGGTGACGATGGAAGTCAAGGAGATCGACGCAGCCCTGCCGCCCGCATGCCCCGTGCACAAGGTCGGCGACAGGATCGTGATCACGAATGGCTGCGTGGAAGGGAAGATCTGCCTGCCGGTGCTGTCCCAGCAGAGCGCCCGGCTCTACGGGCTCGTCAATGGCATGGCCTCGGCCAATGTCATGACCTATCGCTGCCCCGACCGGGGCAAGGTGGTCTATGAGATCCGCCGCGACGCCGACCACTGGTGGAAGGACGCGCAGTCGCCCCTGACCGCGGCTGAAGTCAAACCGCACGTGCCCTGACCCCTGCCCCGGGCTCGCCGGCAAGCGCGAGGGAGAAGCGTGGAGGCGCGCGAGTACGATATCGTCTGCATCGGCGCCGGGGGCGCCGGGGTGACCGCGGCGATCACCGCGGCGGCGGCCGGCGCCCGCGTGCTGCTGCTGTCGAAGGACCCCATTGGCTACGGCAACACGCGGATTGCCGTGGGCGTCGTCGCCTCCTGCGGCATCCTCCCGGCGGACAGCCCGGACGTCTTCTACGAGGACCTGGTGGTGGGCGGCGAGCACCTCAACAATCCCAAGCTGGCGCGCGTGATGGCCGAGGAGGCGGCGCTGGCCCCGGCCATCGCCGAGAGCCAGGGCGCGCTGTTCGCCCGGGATGCCGGGGGCGGGATCAGCCGGGGGGTGGCCATGCGGGCGGGGGGCCATCGCTACCACCGCTCGGTCAAGGCGCATGGCAAGGGCATTGGGCTCTCCCAGGCGCTGCGCGCGGCGGCGGCGCGGTCGGCCGTGGACGTGCTCGAGGAGACCGTGACCGTCAGGCTGCTGAGCGATGGCGGGCGGATCGCTGGCCTCGTGGCCTGGGATCTGGCCGCCGGCGCGCCGGTCGTGGTGCGGGCGCCGGCCGTGATCCTGGCCACAGGCGGCCTCGGGTGGATGTACTACCCGCACACCGACTGCATGCGCAGCGCCACGGGCGACGGCTACGCGCTGGGGTACGAGGCCGGCGCCGAGCTGGTGGACATGGAGCAGGTGCAGTTCCTCCCGTTCTCCTGCACGCACCCCGCGTCCATGGTGGGGATCTTTCTCGGCGAGCCCTCCTTCGTGGGCCCCCAGGGCCGGCTCCTCGACGCGCACGAGCGCGAGCTGCTCGTCGGGATGGAGACGATGACCCGGGCCCAGGTCTCACGCGTCATGGCGCTGGAGCTTCGGAAGGGCAATGGCACGAAGCACGGCGGGTTGCTGCTCGATCTCCGCCAGAACCTGGAGACGCCGCGAGGGCGTGCCGCCTGGCAGACCATGAAGGATGTCGGCTTGCTCGACATCGCGAAGCGCGCCTACGGACCCAAGGCGTATGCCTGGCAGGAGCCGTGGGACGTGGTGCCGACGGTGCACTTCCACATGGGGGGGCTCCGCATCGACGAGCATGGGGCGACCAGCCTCGCGGGGCTCTATGCGGCCGGCGAGGCCGCCGGAGGCGTCCACGGCGCCTGCCGGCTGGGCTCGGTGGCCCTCGCGGAGCTGTTCGTCTTCGGGCGGCGGGCCGGCCTGGCTGCCGCCGAGTTCGCCCGTGGCGCCGATCGGCCTCCGTTGCCGCGCGACGAGGCGGCGGAGGCCGCCGCGAATGTCGCCCGGCTCCCCGGGGCGCGCGGCGAGCACCGGCCCGTCACCCTGGTGCGGCAGCTCCAGCGCCTGATGTGGGACAAGGTCGGGGCCGTGCGCGACGAGACGGAGCTGTCGGCCGCGGTGGCCGAGCTGCGCTCCCTGGCCGATCAGGCCCGGAGCCTGCGCCTCGGCCCGGAGCGCCGACAGAGTCTCGACCTGCTGGACGCCCTCGAGCTCCGGCTGATGCTGCTCACGGCCGACATCGTCACCCGATCCGCGCTCTGCCGGCAGGAAACCCGGGGGGCCCATGTCCGGGCCGACTATCCCGACCGCGACGATGCCCGGTGGCTCGCCAACATCGTCGCGCGCCGTCAGAATGGCGGCCTGTCGCTGGCCGTCGAGCCGCTGGCGGGGGTGCAATGACCGACCACATGATCAGCATCAGCGTGGAGCGCTCCGACCCCGAGCGGGGGCGCGAGCCGGCGATCGAGACCTACGAGGTGCCCGCGGAAGCAGGCGCCACGGTGCTGGGCGCCTTGCTCCACATCTACGAGACGTGCGAGTCCAGCCCCGCGTTTCGCTGTGGCTGCCGCAACCAGGACTGCGGCCTCTGCGCCGTGGACGTCAACGGCAGGCCGCGCCTGGCCTGCATCACCCCGCTGAGGAAGGGCATGGTGATCCGGCCGCTCCGAAGGCTGCCCGTGGCGCGCGACCTGATCATCGATCGGCGCTGGATCATGCCCTTCCTGGAGCGCTTCGATCTCTTCGTGCGCGACGGCGGCCTGCGCGAGTGGCCGCCGCGCCTGTCCGCGCCCGCGGAGCACGCACGCCTGGCCGCGTGCACCGAGTGCCTGAGCTGCCTGGCCGCCTGTCCGAGCTTCGAGGCCGGGCGCGACGAGATCGGCGGCCCGTACCATTTCGTGAAGCTGGCGCAGCTGTACTGGGACCCGCGCGATGGCGCCGATCGGCGGGCGCAGGCCGCCCTGCTCGGCATCGCCCGATGCCCCGCCTGCCGCAAGTGCGCCTGCCCCCTCGGCATTCCCGTCTACCGCGCGGCCGTGGCGCCGCTGGCGGGGGTACGCTGAGAGCGTTCAGACCCTGTTCACCGGCTCCGACCGCGGGGAGGCCCGGATGCAATGTCCCCGGTGCCAGCACGAGAATCGCCAGGGCCGCCGATTCTGCTCGGAGTGCGGGGCCGCACTCGCCCTCGCGTGCCCGTCCTGCGGGGTTTCGAACGAGCCCGGCGAGAAGTTCTGCGGTGGGTGCGGGCAACCGTTCAGCGCCTCACCGTCAGCCGCACCGAGGATCACGTCGCCCGCCTCCTACACTCCGAGGCATCTGGCCGAGAAGATCCTGACGTCCAGGGCGGCGCTTGAAGGCGAGCGCAAGCAGGTGACCGTCCTCTTCGCCGACCTCAAGGGCTCGATGGAACTCCTCGCCGATCGCGATCCCGAGGAGGCGCGCAAGATCCTCGACCCCATCCTCGAGCGCATGATGGAGGCGGTGCACCATTTCGAGGGCACGGTGAACCAGGTGATGGGCGACGGGATCATGGCGCTGTTCGGGGCGCCGCTCGCCCACGAGGATCACGCGGTGCTGGCGTGCTACGCGGCGCTTCGGATGCAGGAGACAGTCGGGCGGTATGCGGAGGATCTCCGCCGAAGCCAGGGGCTCACGGTCCAGGTCCGCGTCGGGCTGAACTCCGGCGAGGTCGTCGTGCGGTCCATCGGGAGCGACCTGCACATGGATTACACGGCCGTCGGGCAGACGACTCACCTCGCCGCTCGCATGGAGCAGCTCGCGGTCCCCGGGACCATCCTGCTGACGGCGGAGACCCTCTGGCTGGCCGAGGGCTTTGTTCACGTCAACCCCCTGGGCCCGGTCCCGGTGAAGGGGCTCGAGTCCCCGGTCGAGATCTATGCGCTCACCGGAGCCGGCCCGGCCCGCAGGCGCCTGGAGGCGGCGGCCGCCCGCGGGCTCACCCGCTTCGTCGGGCGGGACGCCGAGGTGCAGGCGCTTCGCCACGCGCTCGACGAATCGGGGAACGGCCACGGCCAGGTCGTGGCGGTAGTCGGCGAGCCCGGGGTGGGGAAGTCCCGTCTCTTCTGGGAGTTCACCCGGTCCCACCGGACTCACGGCTGGCTGGTCCTCGAGAGCGGGTCGGTCTCCTACGGCAAGGCGACCGTCTACCTCCCGGTGATCGACCTGCTGAAGGTGTACTTCAAGATCCAGGACCGGGACGATCAGCGGGGGATCCGGGAGAAGGTGACGGGGAAGCTGCTCACGCTGGATCGGGCTCTGGAGCCGACGCTGGCAGCGCTGCTGGGGCTGCTGGGAATCCAGATCGACGATCCGGGGTGGCAGGCGCTCGACCCACGCCAGCGTCGCGAGCGCACGCTGGAGGCCGTCAAGCGGCTCCTGCTTTGCGAGAGCCAGGTCCAGCCCCTCTGTCTCGTCTTCGAGGACCTCCACTGGATCGACTCCGAGACCCAGCTCTTTCTCGACAGCCTGGTCGAGAGCCTTCCCACCGCCCGGCTCCTGCTCCTCCTCAACTACCGCCCCGAGTACCGGCACGACTGGGGGAGCAGAACCTACTACGCCCAGCTTCGGATCGACCCCCTCCCCCACGAGAGCGCCGAGGCGCTGCTCCGGGCCCTCCTCGGAGACGACGCCTCCCTGCAGCCGCTCAGGACGCTCCTGATCGAGCGCACCGAAGGCAATCCGTTCTTCCTCGAGGAAAGCGTCCGGACGCTCATGGAAACCCAGATCCTCGTCGGGGAGCGCGGGGCGTATCGTCTGGCGAAGGCCCTGCCGGGCATCCAGGTCCCCGCCACGGTCCAGGCGATTCTGGCAGCGCGGATCGACCGGCTCTCGCCGGAGGACAAGCGCCTGCTGCAGTCCGCAGCGGTCATCGGCAAGGACGTGCCCTTGCCGTTCCTCCGGGCGATCGCCGAGGTGCCGGACGAGGAGCTGCGCCGAGGATTGGCGCATCTCCAGGCGCGCGAGTTCCTCTACGAGACCAGTCTCTTTCCCGAGCCCGAGTACACCTTCAAGCATGCCCTGACCCACGAGGTGGTCTACGGGGGGCTCCTCCTCGAGCGGCGGAAGGTCCTGCACGCTCGAGTTGCTGACGCGATCGAGCAGCTCGCCGGGGACCGCGTGGGGGAACATGCGGAGAGCCTCGCGCGCCATGCCGTGCGGGCCGAGGTCTGGGACAAGGCCGTGGACTATCTCCGCGAGGCCGGGACGAAGGCCTACGCCAGAGGCGCGGTGCAGGAGAGCCTGGAGCGGGCCGAGCAGGCCATCGAGATCCTTGCGAAGCTTCCAGCTGTTCCCGAAAACGTTCGCCGCGCCATCGACGTGCGCGGGGATCTCTTCTGGCCCCTGTTCTCGGTGGGCCAGGTGCCCAGGCTCGTGCAGCTCCTCCACGAGGCCGAAGGGCTCGCCCGGGAGATCGGTGACCGACGCCGCCTCGGGCACGTGTCCCTCATGATCGGCGTCTGCTCGATGATGAGCGGCCGATACGCGGCCGCCATCGACCATGGTCGCGAGGCCCTCGACATCGCCACCGCCTTCGACGATCGCGAGCTGCGCGCTCGCTGCACCTACCACCTGGCGATGACCCATCTGGCGCTTGGGGAATATCGCCCAGCCATCGATGGGCTCACCCGTCTCGTCGACGGACCCGATGCCAGCCTCGTGCGACAGCTCGTGAGCGTCCTGGGCTCGACGTACGAGAGCGCCTGCGGCTGGCTGGCCACGTGTTACGCGGAGCTCGGCGACTTCGATCGCGCGATCTCTCACGCCGATCGCGCCATTCAGTCGGCGGGGGCTTCGGACGTTCCTCAGGCCCACGCCGCCGCGTACTACCGGCGGGGATGGGTGCCGGCGCTGAAGGGTGAGTTCGCCCAGGCCTTGCCGTGGCTCGAGCGCGCCGTCAGCCTCTGCGAGACGAAGGGGCTGCTCTACCTCCTATCGGTGACCTCTATCTTGTATGGTTGGGTTCTGGCGTGGTCGGGGCGGTTCGCCGACGCGCTCCACGCCCTGGAACGCGGCGTCGCGCTTCAGGAGGACATGGGGACGAAATTCTTTCTGCCGCTCATGTATGCGGCGTCGGCGGAGGCCTTCCTGCTCAGTGGGCGCCTGCCGGAGGCCAAGCAAGCGGCGGACAGGGCCATGGAGCTGGCGCTGGAGTCCGGGGAACGGGCGCATGAGGCATTCGCCCTCGAGGTCCTGGGACGCATCGCCGCCGCTCAGCCGCCACCCGACGACGGATCGGCCGCTGTCTTCCTGGAGCGGGCGAAGGCGCTGGCGGAGGAGCTCGGCCTGCGGCCGCTCCTCGCCGGCTGTCACTTGAACCTGGCCCGGGTGCATCGCCGGATGGGGCGGCGACAGCAGGCCGAGGAGAACCTGAGCGTCGCGAGAGCCATGTTCCGCGAGATGGACATGCGGTTCTGGCTGGAGCAGGCGGAGGCGGAACGCGCGGCGTTGCTGGCTCACGGCTGAGGTGCGGACTGACAGAGGCAACCGTGCGTTTCAGAGAGGGGGCTCGGCGCCGGCCCCCGGGGAAGGCGGGACGGCTCAGCCCACAGGCTCTCCCTCACGCTCCACGAGGGCGGCGAGCTCGGCGCGGAAGCGCGTGGTCAGCGGGCCGGGGCAGGGGAGCAGCCGGCCGTCCACCTCGGCCACCGGGTGCACCCGGCTGAAGGACGAGGTGACGAAGGCCTCGTCGGCGGTGTAGAGGTCGTAGAGCCACGCTACATCGCGCACCAGCCGTCATCCACGATGAGATCCACCCCGTGGATCGCCCGGGCGTCCTCGGAGGCGAGGAACACGGCGGCGCCGGCCACCTCGTCGGTGGAGAGATACGCCCGGCCCGTGGGGGTGTAGCTCTGCATGAGCTTGACGAACTCGGGGTCGCGCTGCAGGTGCTCGTTGAGTGGCGTCGCGGTGTTGCCCGGCGAGATGCTGTTCACGTTGATGCCGGACTTCGCCAGCTCGGCGCAGAGGGCCTTCGTCATCATCCACACGCCCGCCTTGCTCGCGCAGTAGGGGACGGAGTTCGGGAAGGCATGGGTGGCGGCGATCGACGCCATGAACACGATCTTCCCGGACCCCTTGGCCTTCATCAGGGGGATGACGGCCTGGGCGAGGAGGAACGCGCCCTTGAGGTTGGTGTCCACCATCAGGTCCCAGTCCTCCTCCGTGTACTCTTCCACCGCCTTGTTGATCATGATGCCGGCGTTGGAGACCAGGATGTCGACGGTGCCCCAGGCGCCCGTGACATCCTCGACGAGCTTCAGGACCTGCTCGCGCCGGGACACGTCGCACGGGAACGCCCGCGCGGTGCCCCCGGCCTCCTGGATTGTCCGGGCCACCGACTGGCCGAGCGCAGGCTTGCGCGCGTTGACCACCGCGACCTTCGCCCCCTCGCGGGCATAGGCGCGGCAGATGGCCTCGCCGATGCCCTGTGAGCCTCCGGTGACGATGGCGACCTTGTCCTTGAGCTTCATGGCTCGATGTCCTCCCCCCCGGTGCCTGTCACGCCGTCGCGGCGGCGGCCAGCGCGGCGCGCCGGGCCGCCGTCGCCTGCATGTCCGCATCGCCGCCGTCGGTGAGGACCACGCCATACACGTCGTGGGCGCGCTGCCGCGTGATCCACCCCTCCTCGACGTCCTCCTTCACCTTGGCGACAGGCCGCTCGTGGGGCGGGCCATAGCCGCCGCCGCCCGCACAGTAGCTCGCCACCGTCTCGCCGGGGCGGAGCTGGATGGCGGCGATGCCCGGCAGCTCCCGGAGCTCGCCGTCGGCGCCTCTGAGGTAGTTCCGGATGGGCGCGCCCGGCAGCCCTCCGCGCGTGCCGCGGGCGCTGTTCCTGACCCCGTCAGCCGTGTACACGACATCGAGGCACGCGCCGGCCACGGGCCCGTACTCGCAGTACCCCGCGGGCGCCCCGACCGTCCGGCCGGCCCCTTCCGTGTCCTGGACCAGCCGCCGCGCCTTGACCACGAGGGGGAAGTGCAGCTCGTCCAGCTCCACGCTGTCGATGAAGCACATGCCCGAGTTGCCGGCGTGACAGATGGTGAGCCAGCCATCGGTCGCCGCCGCGCCCGCCCCGCCCGTGTCCAGCAGGAAGATCTGGTTGACGAAGGGCTCGTTGCCGTTCCGGGGATCCCGGCCCGAGATGACGGCCATGGAGGCGCCCATGATGGGGCCGCACTCGCCGAGCCCCAGCCCGTCGTGGATCTTCGAGAAGGCGACCTGTACGGGGTTCGTGACGCGGTCCGCCAGGTTCGTCGTGGCCACCGACATGCTGGTGGGGTGGCGGCCGCCGCCGGCCACCGAGCCCTCGCGGAGGTGCACGCGGATCCGGCGGAAGCTGCCCGCGCAGGTGGGCACCGACTCCGGGATGCTGTTGAAGATCCCGATCATGGCCGCGGTGCGGGCGCAGGCCTCGCTGAGATTCAGGCCGCAGGGCATGGCATCCGGGTTGT
>Ga0154441_1173_pt3 | contig 12863 bp, 10 predicted proteins | sample RifGroC2_FD_115945 | JGI IMG/M metagenome (GOLD analysis project Ga0154441, IMG submission 115945) | Candidatus Rokubacteria bacterium GWC2_70_16 | reverse complement strand
CAGGTCGATCTTGGCGCTGAGGCCGAGCGACTCGGATCCCAGCCACACCGAGCGCTCGTGGATCTTCGGGACTCCTTCGCCGTCATCCTGGCGCCTGGCCCGCTGCCGGACGCGATCGACGTTCCGGTGGTGGTACCGGCCTTCGACCGTGTCGTCGTTGTCGGCGAACTCGCCCTGGACCCACTCGAGGTACCCCAGGCGGGGGCAGTAGGCGAACTCGTTGAGCATGCGGACGGGGAGGAAGGGAGGAAGCACTTCGCTCCGCGCGGCCTGCGTCCCAATTTCCGGCGGAAGTGTCACTTCAGCTCCACGCCCGTGGCTGGCGTCAAGATGCCGAGGCCGAGCCGGCACCCATAGCACAGCGCGACCGATCCCGTGGACGCCCGCTTCCATGATCCCATACCAGGCCGGTAAGTGATCAATCCGTCTGCGGAGGCACGATCTCAGGCCCTTGTCGGGCATCGCCTATCGACGGCCGGAAGAGGCCGAGGCCGAAGCTGCTCGAGTGACCGAGACGGAGGGGACCTCGGACTGGCTCGCGAAAGATCAGGCGCATCCAGTATCCGCGCCGGTCCCCGAGAAAGGCGCGCTTTTCCGTGCGCGGCACATGCACGGACACCCACGCAGCGTCGCCGATCGGTTCGGCTTCGACCTGGTTGGCCGCTGCGATCCCACGCATGACAAGCTCCCGGCAGATCTGGGCGGTGAGCGACTCACGAGCGCGTTCCTTCCCCTTTCGCAGGTGGTGGCGTGGAGGCACGTACGGCGTCACCGACTCCCAGCAGCGCGCTGCGGCGCGATCGAAGCCGGGCGGCGGCGGGACAGCGCGGTCAAGGGGAACGAGTCGCACCTTCCACGCATCAGCGTCGAAGCCCGCCGCGGCCCACGAGAGCTCCCGCGACGCCGCGCGCAGGATAGCGGTCTGTTCGTCCTCGTCGAAGGGACGCTCGTCACGCCACACCAGCAGGCGCACAGGAACCGCGTCCTCGCACCAGGCGAGAAACTCCGCGTGCCGATGGCCGGAGAGCGGCTTGCCCTGAGTATCCTTCCCGACCATGTCGGCCATGGCCTCGCGAACAGCGGGCCCGACGCCGCTCCAGGTCGAAGCAGGGTCGCCTGTCTTGATTCGAAGCAGTTCCTTGAGCACCGCACCTCGGAACCTCGCCGTCAACCGCACGACGGCTCGCGGGTCGGGCGCCACGTTCCATCCGACGGCAAATTGAAGCAGCCGGCGGTCGGTCCGGAGCGACGGCACGTTGGCGTTCTCACGCGCCCGAGGACGGGGTGGCCGAACAGCGTAGCGCACGCATGACCCGGGAGGAACGGACCGCTTGACCGCTCCCGGGTCGCCGGTCACGCGCTCCACGTCAGCGCGCGTGGCATGCGGAGATGGAAGGAGCACGGGCACCGAGCCCGGCGTTCGGGAATCGGCGAGCGTGCAATTCGGCTGTGGCGCCTGTTCGGCAGCACGTCGAATGCTGGTGAACGCCTCGGCACGCCCAAAGTACGTCACACGCTCGAGGCAATGATCGAGCACGTCGACCAGCTCATCCGACCAGTCCTCACCTTCGAGAAACCACCAGACTGACCCATCCTCGCCGCACGGCAAACACCAGTAGTTGTCCTGGGCGAGGCTCGTGCTGTAGCTGCGCACGGCTGCCTTCTCTTTCGCCTTCGGGTTCCAGCCGAACTCTACTGGGAAGTAGTGCCGCAGGGGGCTGCCTCTCTGCGCGTGCGCCGGGAGGTGGAAACGGTACGTGCTCGTGCACAGCGCACGAATGAGCTGGTCGAGCTCTTTCGGAGAAGGCGCCGGCACCGCCTCTCGTGCCCACTGATGCCAGCGGCCGACGACCGCGCGGACGAGCCTCCAGGGGCTTGGCGGCCATTCGCCGTACGGGTCGTCGAAGGGGTTGACCTTCCATGGGGTCGCGTGGAAGCGGCCGAGTGGAAAGACCTGACGGAGGACGATCTGCATGGCTCAGTCTTCCTGCCCGTTCCCGTCGTCTTCACCGCCGCCCGCGGTCTTCGTACCCTCTTCCTCCTTGCCTTCCCGATAGAGTTCCTCCCGCGGCCACCAGACATCGGTGATCCTCGGGTCGGTGGTGAACCCCGCGTCTCTAATCGCATCCTTGATATTCACGGCGATCTCGACCTCCTGTCCGCCACTCTTGAGACTCGCGCAACGGAGATGGCAGCCGGACCGGAAGCGGAACGGAGCGGCCAGCAGTTGCTGGATCTTCCAGAGGGCGAGCGCTACCACGAATTCCTCCTGCTTGTCCGTAAGGCCAAGCGCCCCGGCGCCGTCCTGCCGGCCGAACGACCGCACCAGGGACAGGTCGAGGACGAACGTCGCCCGGATCTCGCGCGCCGTGGCATCGTCGACCGCGAAGATGGGCTGCCCTGACGTCGTCTTGCCGAGGCGATCGAACTTCACTCCCGAACGGTCAACACGGCTGGCGCCGAACGCTTCGAGGTGCGCAGTCAGGACACGCTGGATCTTGATCTGCCACTGCGGAAAGAGCACGCCGTGGACAAGGGAGTTCGGGTCGTACTTGAAGATGGTCTTGAAGACGCTCCACCACTTTTCGGTTGGCGGGTGGGCCTTCGAGCTACCCGCGAGCTCGATGCCACACTCTCTGATCAACGCGGCCTGCAGCGTCGCTTCCTGTTCGATTTTCTTCGCCTCGGCTTCCTTCTTCTTGCCTTCCGCTTCCTTCTTCTTTCCGTCATCGTTCTTGAGTTTTTTCGCTTCTTCCTTGAGCTTGTTCGCGTCCTCCCTGAGCGAGTTCGCGCGGGTTACAGCGGATGTATCTCTCACCCCTTCGAGGAAGTACGTCGAAGCAATCCGATGTCCCTCGGTGAGGCTCGTGACGACGACCTCTGGCGTGGCGACTCTTCCGCCATCGAGCCCACCGGTGACGCATCGCACGTACGGCATCCCCTGTAGGTCCTCGACGAGTTCGTAATCGTGCGGGCCGCGCAGGCAAACCGACTCTAAGTGGTTGGCCATGCTGGCCGCGCTGTCGACGATGCAGACTTGCTCCACGCGCCCATCTCCGCGCGGCGCCGGGTAGATCCTGTGCCCGACCTCGGGGAAACCGGCAGGCTGGAAGCGGTCGAGGCCCCCCACGGGCTCGAGCCTCGCGACGAGAACCAGCGGGCTGTCGCCCCTCAGGGCATCGGCGGGGGTGATCTTCTGCTTCTCGCTGTCAGGCATGCGCTTCGCCTCCTTGCTGGCGCCGAGGCCGGAGCCAGCGTTCGATGAGCACCGTACGTTCGCTGTCCTCGATGGGAAAGAGCACCGATGCGAGCAGCCGCTCGGGGTCGTCGATATGCCACGGCCCCACCGTCCACGCCAGGGGCGCACCAGCCATTGCGTAGCGACTGCTCGCGAGGCGCACCGCAGCCTCGATCTGGCCTGCCCGCACGAGGCTAGCGAGCGCCCGCGCCATAGCCGGTGTCCGAGCGCCGCTCTCGGGATCGAGCAGGTCTCCGGCCTGGGGCTGGTTTGGCCGAAGCACCGGCTGAAGATTGAACAGCGGGTGAAGCATGCCGAAGAGGGCAAGCGGCCCGCTCACCGGCGGCGTGTTCGCGCCACGCAGAGAGAGTTCGTCGATCACAGGCGCCGCGATCACCCTCCAGTCAAACAGCGCTAGCCTCGAGATCCACCGCCAAAGCAGCGTCTCGTCGATCGTTCCCTCCAGCCAACCATTCACGGCGTCGAGCGAGGCGGGGATCAGGCATCGCGCCGATGGCTCCTTGTTCCCGGTCTTGGCGGATTCTTCCCAGTCGAGCACACGACGCTGAACGACGGACGAGAGCACACGCGAAAGCGGCCCGGGTCCCCAGACGCAGCGCGCGGGCGAATGCGCGGGGTGCTCGAAGCCGACGCGCCTCTTTTCGACCCCTAAGCGGTAAAGCGTGAACGGCCGCGACACAGGAAACCCCGACACGAGAGCGAGCGCCAGGCGGGCCTCGACCGCGGGCGGCTCCCCTCCGAAGAGCGCCGGTAACCATTCGATAGGAAGCGGCTCCCACGATATGCCCGGTTCGCGGAAGCTCCGGTTCCGATCCACGCGGTCGAGCACGGCGACTACCGCATCGAGCAGACCACACGCCGCTCCGGGATCTCCGGGCTCCGCCGCGAGTTGCAGCATGGCCCTCTCGATGGGACCCCGCAGCCCCACGAATCTCCAGCGCTGGCCTATCTTCCGATCTCTCGGCAGGTGATCGACGAGACCAAGCGCCCGCTCGAGCGCCGTCGATGCCGCAGTGCCCTCCGGGCTCGACGAAGGCGACGGTACGGCAGGGGCGGCGCGCAGGCGGAGGGTACCGTCGAACCGCGGCTCGAACGTGTTCGCGCTCGTCGTGCGTCCAAGGACGAACCGCCGGAACTCGGTGATCCCCGCATCGACGCCGCGGCGCACGATCGCGGTGGCGAACGCGCTCGGCGTGAGCACCCCACGTCCCCGAACCTCGGCGCGCCCCCGCAAGAAGAGCGCCCGCGTTTCGGGGAGCGTCATCGGGCGGTCCCAGAGCGGCGCCCACAGCTCGGCAAGATCCCGCCCCGCTTCGCCGGCCGCATCGGGCGCTGCGGCGCGCGTGACGAACGGGAAAGCACCGACCGCGCGCGCCCGCGTGCCGAGCCGCCGCGAGGCACCGCCGGCCAAGAGCGCGAGTCCTTCGCACGCCAGCGCCATGGCCCAAGGTGAGAGCCGACCTTCTCGAAACGGTGACTGCCCGCTGTTGAAAAGCTTGTTCGCGTCGCTGAACCAGGAGGCGGCGTTCAGGTTTTCCAGCAGCCAGGTCGTCGGCTCCCCTCGCAGCAGCGCATCGAGCTCCTTCCTCGGGTCGGGCACATTCGCATTCGTCTCCTTGCCCTTCTTCGGCGTGGCTGAGGCTATAGGCGCCAGGGCGTCGGTCGCTTTCTTCCACCCATCAGAGAAGGCTCGCTTCCCCGCATTTCCGCCGCTGCCGAGCAGGGGATTGAAGCTCACGCGGGCGGCGGGCACTGCATGGGCGTTGAACAGCTCCAGCACATTCTCGTTGGCTGCGGCCTGCCACATAGCCAGAGGGGCACCTGATTTTGCCCTGGTGCTTCTCTTCTGATCCTCGGCCCAGCCGCGCTCGTAGGGCGTCCACGCCCGCTTCGCGGCGATGTCAGCGAATGCGTCCAGAAGCTCGTCCATGTCGATCGGACCGCCGACGACGTGGAGAATGTCCTCGCGCCAGGCGATGCGTACGCTCGGCCACTTGCGCGCGAGCGAGCGCAAGAGTCCAAGCGACGCGAGGTAGTCCCCGGGATTGTCCGGCGGAAGGCCCGGGATGGCCAATGCGGGAAGTCGCCCGGAGCTATCGGCCACGCGACACCTCCTCGGGCTTGATGCTTGCCGAGGGTCGCTCGCTCGCGCGCCAGTCGGCGACCCGCACGAGCGCCTCAAGGTACGCGAGGACGAAGGGCCCAAGCCGCCGGGGCTCTCGTTGCGGCAGGACGCCGACTTCGGTCTCGTCGTCAGCGCGCCACGGGCCGAGCAGATCGGCGACGAGCCCCGTCCATCCATGGCCGGTCAAGACGAAGCCGTTCTCGCGCCACTCGCCTTCCGCGCCGTCCTTCGCCACGGAGAAATCGAGCGGCCAGCGGCCGGCGGACAGGTCGAGCGCATCGGAGTCGCGGTGCACGCCGAACACGTCGTCGCCCCTGTCGGTCGTGGCGCGCAGGACCGTGCGGACCTTGCCGTGGTGCGCAGCCGCCAGATACACCGCGAGCGCCGGGTACGGCGCGCCTCCTTCGCGGTAGCGCCGCCACATCGCGAGCGCAGAAGCGGCCTCGTGTCGCATCCTCGGACGGAACGGAACGTGACCCGCCCATCGCACCCCACCGATCCCCTTCAACCCCTCGATCGTTTGGCGTTTCAGCTTCTCGGCCACGGCCCATCGGAGGCGCACGCGTTCCTCACGCCCGGGCCGGCGCGTCTCGTCCGGCAGCGCCAACGCGCCGTCGAGGCGCTTGGAGACTTCTGCGCGGACGCTCTCCGCATCGCCCGCCCTCACGTCCACGGCGAGCACGCGGGGGCACTTCGCCCAGGGCCCGCCGGGCAGCGCCGAAACGGCGGGAAGAGCTTGCTGCCACTGCGGGTGCGCCTTGCCGAGGTCGTGCAGCGCCGCCCCTTCGATGATCGCGGTGCGAATGCGGGGGAACATCTGGTCCTCGTCGTCGAGTCCCAACGCGGCGCACAGTCTTCCGGCCTCGGATCTTGCATCGGCAAGGTGCGTGTCGAGCGATGCCCAGTAGCCAGCCTCGGTCCGCTCGTCGTCGCGCAGCGCGCGACCGCGGCCCACGCGGGGCACGTCGCCGAGTACGTCGTCCTTCTCGCCGGTCCACCCCAGGCGGGCGTCGTAACCGCCGACGTCGCGATGGAGCATGATGACCATTCCGGGACAAAGGTCTCTCGGCGCGACGTGTTCCCATGCGTCGTCCTCGTCATTCCACGTCCGCGCAACCGCGCGCCGTGCCTTGAGAGCGTCGCGGAGATGGAAGAACGGGACCGCGCATCCTTCGTTCTGCACATCGAGAGGTGGACCGTCGAGATCGTCGCCGCGAGGAGGAGCCGTGCCTCGCCAGTCGCGCCAGAAGACAGTGAGGTCGGCGTCGGGACCTGTTCCGCGCACGTACGCGCTCACGTCCGTGAAGCCGCCGTGCACGTCGCGCTCTGTCGAGAACAGGCCGTGCACGTCCAGGGCGCGCGGCATGGGTGCTAGCTTCGGCTGGAGTGCCTTCTCCGCGTCCCCGGCGTGTTGTTGCTCGAGGTCCTTGATCGCCTCGGCAAAGGGCTTGTCGGACAGGAGAATCAACGCATCGAGAAGCTTCTTCGCTCGTTCGACGTCCTCGGCGTCGTAGGGTCCGATCCGCTCCTGTGCCTTCTTGCCGCCATCCCGTTCCGGCGTCTCCCAGAACCACGCCTTCGCTTCGTTGTTTCGACCATCGCGGTTCAGTCGGCCGAGCCGCTGGATCACCGAGGGCCAGGGCGCAAGCTCCGACCAGAGCTGGTAGGCGGAGATATCGACCCCCGCTTCCACGACCTGGGTGCTCACGCAGACGAGGCCGTCGTCGTCGGGGATCGGCTTGCCCCGGTCCTCTAACCTGCCCTCGCTGTCACGCTTCCTCTCCTCCGCTCGCCTCTTCGCCTCGAACTCAAGCAACCGTCGCTCATGCTCGTCTCGGTCCTGACGCCGAAAGCGAGACGTGAGGAGAACCTTGGGCTGGGAATCGGGCAGCGCGGAGAACACCTTGCGCGCTGTGTCGACCGTGTTGCAGACCACGAGCGACAGCGTCCCCCGCTGATGCTTCTGTTTCACTTCGGAGGCTACATCATTCCCATTTGTGAACCATTCCACAGTTCGCTTGGCAGCACGCCGCAACTTCATCTCCGGATGCGGATCGCTGTCGATAGGCAGGGCGATCGCAGACATGACGCCGAACCCGTCCCGCGTGCGATCGGTTGTTGCAAGGAAGCCCGGGCCGACCGTGGCGCTCATCCAGGTCGTGCGGCACGGCTTCACGCACGGGAAGCGCTTCTGGCGCATCCAGTCGAGCTGCGCGGTCGCCCAGAGGCCAGGGCCCATGAGCTGCACTTCGTCGATCGCCCAGCGGCAGTCATTGTTGAGCAAGCCGAAGTGCACCGGCCACTCGAACCGGCTCATCGCGTAGCCGCGGTTCAGCGCGCGCGACAGGAGCTGGTCCTGCGTCCCGACGAGGACCCACGGCTTGTCGGGCCAGCGTGCCCATCCCTCGTCGACCGCACCGCCCATCAGCTGGTAGACGGAGACCTCGAGCGAGCGCTTCTGCTTCAGCGCCTCGAAGTACTGGTCGAGGCGTTCAACAGTCTGCCTGACGAGCGTCCGCATCGGGAGACAGTAGACAAGGTGACGCGGCTCATCGGCGCCGCCGGCGCGCCGCCACGCCCACGCGAGCGCCACGCCCTCCGTCTTGCCGAGCCCCGTTGGAACAGCGAGGACGCCGGGCAACCCCTCGATCGCGACCTTGACCTGCCATTCGTACGGCGCAAAGCCGGTTGCGTCGCAGAAGAAGCTCCGGAATCTGCTAGCCCCGTCGGCTCTCTCGCGTGTCATCACGGTCACCGCCCGCGCTCCGGCTGAATCCGGCCGTCCTTCCCCATCCGCACGGTCTTCCACTCGCAATTGCCTGCCTCGAGGGCGCGCTGGATCGAGCGCTGGACGCGCTCCCGCGCGTGGCCGAGCGCCGGGCCGTCGAAAAGAACGATGCGTGTCACAGCCGGCGAGGCATTCATTCCGTCGAAGACGATGTAATCGACCGGATCGAAGAGCGGCTCGGCCTCGCGCAACAAGCGCGGCAGGGCCCGCCGGCCGCGCTCCTTCGCCAGCTCGCGGATCCGCTGTTCGTCCTCGGCGAACCTGTCCTCGACCCGTTGCTGGCGGCCCTCGTCCGCCTCGAGACTGTCCAACCACGTGACGGCCGGCTTGGCTCGGTACGCGATCATGAGATCGGTCAGGCGGAAGACTTCGCCGCAGCACGGGCACACGCCGAGAATGCGCCGGAAGTCCTGAAACGTCGCGACGAGCGCCGACTTCACGGCCGGGCCTCGATGGAATACTCCTGCCACTCGACTTTCCCGGCCTCGACGACCGCCCGGATCTGTCGCTGTCGCCGGTTCAGTGCGCCGCCGCCCGTCTTCACGTCGAGGAACGTGATGGACTTCACTTCGCCGTGCGCCGAGAGCCCGTTGAAGACGACGTAGTCGATCGGATCGAACAGCGGACGGCAGTCGCGTGGGACGCTCCCGAACCCGTCGCACACCGGCGCGACCCTCTCGAGAATCTTGCCGACGTTCACATCGATCGCCTTCTGCATCGCGCCTTCTCGCGCACTGCGGCGGCCCGCGCGAAGCGCTATCGCGCGAGCCTTAAGGTCTGCTCGGCGCGCCTCGAGCCGTTTCCGTGCCGAGTCCGGAAGCGGCGCGTCCGCATAGAAGAGGAGCGCCCGCTTCAGCGGGAAGTCCTCGTCACAGCTTGGACACCGACCGTAGATACGGGCGTCAGCCTGAAGTTGTGTGATGGTATCTGGTCGTCGCATGGCCCTAGACAAGGTGCTCCTCGTGAGAATCTCCTTCGTCGACACGAATGATTGCCCAATGTCCGTCGATGTGTCGGGATCCCCCTCTCAGTCAGTTGCCGGCAGCTTACCCCCCGCGTGTGACAGATCAGGTCACTCCCGCCCGGCGATTTTTCTGGCCTCCTCCCGCACCCTGTCCCTCAGCTCGGCCGGCCGGACCACCCTCACGCCCCGGCCGAAGCTCAGGATCCACCCGACCAGCTCCCGGGTGTCGGCGACGCGAAGCGTCATCCGCAGCCGGCCGCCCCGGAGCGGTGCGATCTGCTGGCTCGGGTGCCAGACGCGGTCCCGCGCCCAGGCGGCGGTGGGCCGGTCGAACACCAGCTCAACGGCGATCTGCCGGCCCCGCATCACCACGAGCGCGTCCTGCACGTACGCCTCGACTTCGAATCCGAGCGGGAGCTGGTACGCGTGGTCCGTGATCGTGAGGGAGCGAATTCGCTCGACCGCGAACATGCGCACGTCCCGCCGGCGATGGCAGTGGCCGATCAGGTAGAGCCCGCCCGCCGCATACCAGAGGTGATAGGGATCGACCTCGCGGCGACCGGTCTTGCCGCTGGACGCGGAGAGGTAGCGGATCTGCACGGTCCGCCGGTCGGCGATCGCGCGGCTGGCGCGATCGATCACGTCGCGGTGCGCGCGGTAGGTCTTGTGCGGGCCGAACCGGACCGAGAGGAACTCGCGCATCTGGCGGACGAAATCGAGGCCGGCCGGCGGAAGCGCGGCCGACGCCTTGGTGAGCGCGGAGTCGAGCGCCGCATGGATGTGCGTGCCCTGGAGGGGGCGGAGCAGGTCGCGGCTGAACACGAGCGCCATCAGCTCCGACGGGGCGAACCCGAGCGCCGGCAGCCGCCGGAAGCCGTCGAGGAGCTTCCAGCGGGTCTGACCGTTGACGCGCTCGGTCAGCAGCGGGACGCCGACGCTCTCCAGCGCATCAAGATCCCGGCGCAGGGTGCGGAGATGCTTGGGGGAGTCGTCGGGCAGTCCGTCGGCAAGCTCCTGCAGCGTCAGCCCCGTCGAGCCTTCCAGGCGCCGCAGGAGGTGCCACTGGCGGATGACCTGGGCGTTGCGTGCCACGGTGCTCGATCTTGCCACGAACAGGCACCGATAGGCGACAGGGATCGCGCCCCCTCAGGGCGCAGGGGGGGGCCCGCCTACCGGGGGAGCCGGTCGAGGAGCGCGCGTTCCTCCGGGGTCAGCTCCGCGGCCAGGCCAGGATCGGCTTCCAGCAGGGCCTGGGCGTCGGCGAAGTCCTGGAGCCGCTTCGAGCGCCGGCGCGCCGGATCGGAGCCGGAGCGCAGCTTCTCGTGCAGCAGGTCGGCGCGTCGGATCACACGCAGGCGCGTGCCCTCCACCTCGATCTCCTCGGCGCGCGCGATGGCGTGCGAGAGCGCGCGATCGTCGGTGAACTGGACCGGCGTCTCCTCGGGTCCGATCCAGTTCTCGGAGTGGGCGAAGCGGCCGGTGAGCCGGAGGCCCGCTCCTTCGAGGCGGGCGCGTGGGATCTGGTCGAGCGCCGGGACGGCCAGGTCGATGTCCGGTGTGGTTCGGGGCTCCGGCTGGTGGACCTGGAGGGCGACCCCATCGATGATGGCGTACGGCACGGCCGCCTCGTTCAGGAGACGCGCGGCGAGCAGGAGCGCGGGCCGTTTCGTGCGCTCCATCTCCCCTCGCAGCCAGTGCCACTGGCGGTCCAGGATGAACCCCGTCTCGACGCCGCGGCGAGCCATGGAGTGATGGTAGCCGATCAGGGCTTCTCGCCGCGCGCCAGGCGCGCGTCGACGTCGTCGAGGCACGGGAGCAAGTCGGCGATCGTGTCCACGACGTAGTGCGCGCCGCCCATGCGCAGGCGCCCATACGCGCGCTCGCGCCGCGCCTGCTGCTCGGCGGGCGGGAGCGCCTGCCACGCGGCGAGCGGTAGCCCCACCTCGTTGCCGCTGACCGCGAGGCCGACCGTCCACATGCCGGCGTTCAGGCCCTCCTCGATCCCGGGCAGCGTGTCGTCCACCTTCACGCACGCCTCCACGGGCCACACGCGCAGGTCGAGCATGTTCTGCAGGCACATGTACGGGTACGGGCGGCCGGCCGGGACGTCCGAGGCGCACACGGTCGCGTCGGGCTCGTAGCCCTGCGCCTTGGCGTCGGCCAGGTTGATCGCCATCATCTCGCGCAGGTAGCCCGTCGTGGAGCCGAGCTTGACGTCGCGCGCGCGGAGCGCCCCCACGACCTCGAGCGTGCCGGGGATGAGCGTCGAGTACTCGGACAGGCACTCGAGCTGGAGCGGGACGAAGTCGGCGAACATCCGGTCCACGTCGGCCTCGCCCGGCGGCCGGCCGTGGCGCGCCTGCCAGCGCGCGCGGACGGCGTCTTGCTCGGTGAGCTTCTGGATGTGCACGCGCTTGTGGGCGCCCATCGGCGCGCGCGCCTCGTCCATCGTGATCGGCACGCCCGCGCGCTCGAAGACCTTCACGAACACGACGGCGGGCGCCATGCAGCCGAAGTCCATCGTGGTGCCCGCCCAGTCGAGCAGCACGGCCCGGATCCTGCCGCGGTAGCTGCGCCGGTAGCCGAACGTCATGGTCGTCCTCTCTCGTCTGGAGGCGAGGCTAGTCGAGCGTCGGACGCTTCGCGGCCCACGGCCGCGCCCGCTCGTACGCGGCCGAGGCCTGGAGCACGGTCAGGTCGGCGAAGCGCCGGCCGACGATCTGGAGCCCGACGGGGAGCCCGGCCGGTGTGAACCCGGCGGGCACCGTCGCCGCGGGCTGGCCGGTGAAGTTGAACGGATAGCTGAACGAGGCCCACGCGATCCAGTCCCACGCGTGCTGCGGCCAGTGCTCGGGGTTGATCCGCCCCACCGGGAACGCGGCGACGGAGAGCGTCGGCGTCAGCAGGAGGTCGTAGCGCTCGAAGAGCGGGCGCACGCTGTCCCAGTACGCGAGCTTCTCGCCGCGGGCCTCGATGTACGCGGCCAGGCTCACGCGCAGGCCGTCCTCGATGCACGCGACGAACCCCGGGTCCATGCGCTCGCGCCACGCGGGCAGGTACTGCGCGTAGTTGCCCGCCTCGTGGGTGCTCCAGAGCAGGCGGATCAGCTCGTGCGAGTCGGCGAAGCCCGGCTGCACCTCCTCGACCGCGCAGCCGAGGCCCTCGAAGGCGCGCGCCGCCCCGCGCGCGAGCGCCGCCACCTCCGGGTCGACGCGCAGGCCGCCGAGGTCGGGGCTCCACGCGACGCGCAGCCCCTTGATCCCGGCGTCGAGCTGGCCCACGTAGTCCGCGGGCGGCGCCTCGAGCGAGGTCCGGTCCCACTCGTCGGGCCCGGCCATCACGGAGAGCATCAGCGCCGCGTCGGCGACGGTGCGGGTCATCGGGCCGACGTGGGAGGCGTAGTCGGTGTTCGAGACCGGCCACGTGGGCACGCGCCCGAACGAGGGCTTGAGGCCGTAGATCCCGCAGAAGCCCGACGGGATGCGGATGGAGCCCGCGCCGTCGGAGCCCTGATGCAGCGGGCCGATCCCGGCGGCGGCCGCCGCGCCCGCGCCCGCGCTCGAGCCGCCCGTCGTCAGCGCCGGGTTCCAGGGGTTGCGGGTGATGCCGGTGAGCGGGCTGTCGCCGATCCCCTTCCAGCCGAACTCCGGGGTCGTGGTCTTGCCGAGCATGATCCCGCCCGCCTCGCGGAGCCGGCGCACGAACGGCGGGTCCACGTCGGGCACGC
>Ga0154441_1237_pt1 | contig 12961 bp, 13 predicted proteins | sample RifGroC2_FD_115945 | JGI IMG/M metagenome (GOLD analysis project Ga0154441, IMG submission 115945) | Candidatus Rokubacteria bacterium GWC2_70_16 | reverse complement strand
CGCCTTGCGGCTTGGCCTCTTCGCCCTCAGGGGGCTCATCGGGGCGTGGCCGCAACCGTCGGCCTCGTCGCCCCTCCGGGGCATTTCGAGCCGCGCGGCGAAGCCTCATCAGACCACAGGGACGCCCTGGAAGTCAAGGGCGACGCGGCCTTAGGTGTAGGCGCCATCGGTCAGCGGCTTGCCCCGCCACATCACCGGGTCGGCCTCCCACCGGTATGGCAGCTCCAGCGACCCGCCCGGCGAGGAGATCGTCTGCAGCGCGCCGAGCGTGTCCGCCAGCACCCGGAGCTGCTTGTCGCGGTTCCCCGGCTCCCCGAGCATGCTGCCCCGGGGGAAGCGCACGCGCAGCCACCTGGGAGGCATCACGCGGCGGCTTGCGCCGGGGTTGTTCGACAGCGAGATCGTCGGAATGCCCCAGGCCTCGATTTCCCGCTGGACCAGTCCACCGGACTGGTGGCAGACGGGTCAGACGGGTATGACGAGGGCCGCATCCACCCCCTCGGCCTGGAGGCTCGAGGCGATGGCGGGGGCGCTCTCCTCGGCGAGGTCGGCCGCCCGCGGGCAGTAGCCCATGACGCTGTAGTGGGTCGCGGCCACACCGCCGATCACGCCCGCCGCCGCGAGGTCACGCAGCCGATCCAGCGGGAAGATCGTGTTCATGTCCTCCCGCGCCACCTCGTGGGCGAAGTGGTCGTGGGCGATCCCGAGCAGGCCGATGGGCACCGTGGCGGGGATGGCGCGCCACGTCCAGTCGCCCTCGCCCGACTTGGCGTCGAAGGGCACATGCCGCTCGTGGCAGTACAGGCCACCTGTGCTCACCACGGCGATCCGGCTCTCGGCCAGGGCCTTCGTCACCGGCGCCCACGGCGAGTGGGTGAAGGCCGGCCACGGGTAGTCCTTGAACGCGGCCCCGTAGTCGTGGCGCTCGATGAGGGGCGCGGCCTGCGGCCACCAGGCCGCGTACCTCTCCCTGAACTCGGGGATCCAGCGCGACTCGCTCTTCACCGGGGGCATGCGCCCTCCCGCAGGAACAGCCCCAGACACGCCAGGTGAGCGGCGAGCCGGACCCGACGGTTCTGACAGCGCGCGGGACCGGGGTCCGGCCCACACTCGACCTCCGGCCCGCTCGAGATCCGGGGCGGTCGGTCGGCGAAGCCCAGCGGAAACAGCATCGCAAAGTAATCGGCCGTCATCTCAATCCTCCTTCCAGGATGCTGAAGAACTCGCAGGCTGCTCAAGGAGGTCCAGATGCGAGGCGGTGCCCGACGGCCGCACGCGAGGCGTACTCCGCGTGGCGAGCCGAGCCGGAGGCGAGGCGAGCGGATCCGGAGATCCGGGCGAGCGTGAGCGAGCCACGTCGAGCGTGCGGCCGAGGGCACCGTACCTCCGCAGATGGGCCTTCTTCAGCGGCCTGCCTAGGCTGCCGCGAGGTAGCGGGAAAGCCGTTGCCTGAGGAAGAGGCGCGAACGGTGCACGCGCGACTTGACGGCGGGCAGGCTGATCCCGAGCGCCTCGGCGATCTCGGGGTTCGAAAGCCCTTCGACGTCGTGCATGAGGAAGGCGGTCCTGTAGTCCAGCGGCAACTCGCCGATGGCCACCGTCAGGACGGTCCTGAGCTCGGTCTGCAGCGCCGGTTCCTCGACCTTGGCCGACCAGTCCCCCACGGGATCGGCGTACTTCCCGAGATCGTCGAAGGCAGGGAGCAGATCCTCCCAGGACACCTCGTTCCGCTTGCCCTGCCGGCCCCGGAGCTTCTGGTAGGCCGCGTTGGCCGTGATACGGTAGAGCCAGCTGCCAAAGGCCGACTCCCCCTTGAACGTGTGGATCTTCCGCGCCGCGGTCCAGAGGGCGTCCTGCACCACCTCTTCGGCGTCCTGCTGGTTGCTGGTGATGCGGATCGCCAGCCGGTAGACGCGATCGCCATAGGTGGCGACGAGCTGCTCCGGAGCCTCGGGATCCTCACGCCGCAGCCGCTCGAGAAGGACCGCGTCCGGATCGACCCGCCCCGAGGGCGCCCGTCCCACCTCGTCCGGTCTGGTCACCATCTCAGCCGGCCTCGCCGCCTCGCTCCGCTCGGGGAACCTCCATCTCCGCTCGCCTCGGCGCGCTTCGCGCTTCTCGATCCATCTCGCTCGGCTCGCCTTCGGCTGCGCCTCGCACCGCGGGCTGCGGCTCGCCGCCTCGCTCCGCTCGGGGAACCTCCATCTCCGCTCGCCTCGCCTCCGGCTGCGGCTCGCCAACCTCGTACAGCGCGAGGTGATGCTTGAGCTCGGTCACGCACCGTTCCATGACCACGATCTCGCGCGTGACCTTGGTCATGAGGATCGCGCCCTCGAGGGCGGCCACCAGGAACTGCGCCGCGCTCATCGGGTCCAGGTCGGATCGGAGGCTGCCGCGTGCCTGGCCGCGGGCGAGGGTCTCGGCCAGCTTCCCTCGCCAGGCGACGAAGATGCCGGCCAGCCGCTGGCGGAACCCCTCGTGGATGTCGGACAGCTCTGAGGCCAGATTCCCCATGGGGCAGCCGCCGACGCAGTTGCGCTGCCGCTGGTTGTCGAGCACGCGGTCGAGAAACTCACCGATCTGCCGGAGGGGATCGGCTGAGGGATCGGCGAAGGCCGGCTCCAGGGTCCGCTCCGTGAAGCCCTGGATCGTCCGGTCGATGATCGCGTAGCCGAGATCTTCCTTGCTCTTGAAGTAGTAGTAGAAGTTCCCCTTGCCGACGCCGCTTTCCTTGAGCACCTCGTCGAGGGAGGTCGCGTGGTAGCCGCGCAGGTGGATCAGCCTGCCGGCCACATCCAGGATCTGATCCCGGGTCGCTGCCCCCTTGGCGCTCCTGACTTCCACCGCCATGGCCCTCTCCCCTGGCTCGCTGTCATCTCATGTTCTGTACCAACCGGTCAGTACAAATATAGTGAACACCCCATGGCTTCGCAAGGGGAAGTTTCCGGGCTGGGGCATTCCTGGTGGCTGATGGTCATTCCCGGGGAAGGACGCTCCTGCTCCTCTGGAGCGCCCGCTTGGGGGGATACCGGCGCGTCCTTCGCTGCAGCGCGTCAACTCGAAGGCAAGGCTTTGTGGGGCCGGCGACTGACCCCCAGCGGCCGGCCCATCGTGGTCGGGACCCCGGCGCCGGCCCGGGCTCAGTCGCCCCCGCCGACGTCCACGTACAGCGCGTCTATGAGGAGCTCGTTCTCCCGGCTCTCGTGCGACTCGATCCGCCGCACCAGCGCTTTGGCCTGCTTCAGGATCTCGGCGACGGGGCCCATCAGGCACGCCCGGGCGCGCTCCGCCACGCCGTCGATCTCGCTCAGGAGCGCCGCATGCTCCTGCTCGAGCTGGCGGACGGCGCCGAGATGCCGGGAGGCCTGGGTGCTGACGATCTCGAAGAAGCCGCCCGGGGCCTCCTCCTCCCTGAAATGGGGCGCCATGAGCGCCCGGAGCTCCTGGAGCCGTCGCAGGAGCTCGAGGAGGCTCGGCGCCTGTGCGAGCCTCCCCGTGAGCTCCCTGATCTTCCGATGGTCCTCGAGGGCCTGGGCATTCGCGCCGGGGGTCGCCCCCTCGCCACCAGGTTCGGTCATCATGTCGGCGCCTCCTCTGTGACCTCGTCCGCGTTTCCGGCCATGGGCCTTCGAGCGCTGGCCGGGGGAGCTCACGCCTCCCCGGCGATGGCCGTGACGATGCGCGCCCCGGGCGCGCGGGCTCGCAGCAGCCGCTCCGCGCGCTCCGGCGCCATGCCGTAGACGGCGGTGGCCGCTGCATCGGCGGCAAGACAGGTGCTGGCCGACACCGTCACGCTGTGCATCGCCGTGCGCCTAGGGGCGGCCGTCGTCGGGTCGAGGAGGTGGTGGTAGCGGCGGCCCCCATGACTGAAGTACTGCAGGTAGTCGCCGGAGGTCGCCACCGCCCCGTCGCTGACAGCCAGCTCGCCAGCGAGCCGGCTGGGGTCATCCGGCGACCGGATGCCGACCTGCCAGGGCTCACCGGTCTCGGACCCCCCGAGCGCGAAGAGATCGCCGCCCACGTTCACGATGGCCTGCGTGATGCCCCGGCGCCTGAGCGCCTGGACCGCGGCATCGACCCCGTGGCCCTTCGCGATGCCGCCGAGATCCACCTCGATGCCGGGGTCCCTGAACCGGACGACCGGGCTGCCCCGCCACGTCTCGAGGTCCAGCCCGCGGTAGAGGCTGCGCCCGGCCAGGGGCCGGACTGCCTCCTCCGGGGGCGGGGTCCGGCGCTGGCCCACGTCCCAGAGCCGGATGGCCCGGCCGATGCACGGATCGAACTCGCCGGCGCTCGCCTCGGCCCAGGCGAGAGCCTCCCGGAGCACCGCCGCCGTCTGCGGGCTCACCGACACCGGCCGTGTGGCAGCCAGGCGGTTCGCGCGCCCGACATCGGAGGCCTCCGAGAAGCGCGTCATGAGCCGCTCCACCGCCTGGAGCTCCTCCAGCGCCGCGTCCACGGCGGCATGCGCCTGGCGCGGGTCCCGGTGGATGACGGCCAGCTCGGCGATGGTCCCCATCACCGGCATGGTCCGGCGCACCAGCTCCTGACGCCCGCGGCCGGCGAGGGGGATGCTCCCCACGACGAAGGCGCCGATCCCCAGCGTGAGGATCTCCCGCCGCGTGAAGGCGGGCGACGGGGCTCGATCAGGGTTGCGCATGCTCAGACTCCATTTCTCCGCCCGGTTTCGGGTCGCAGCCGCCGCAGCCCCCCGCCGCCGCCGTGCACGAGCCGCCGCCGCATGAGAGGCGGCGGCCGCGCATCAAGAGCCCGAACAGCGCGAAGAGCGCCGCCGCGCCGAGGATGGCCAGCAGCGTCGTCATGACGAGCTCAAGAGCCCCGCGAAGCCCATGAAGGCCAGCGAGAGGCTGCCGGCGATGAGCAGGACGAGCGCCGTGCCCTTGGCGACCTCGGCCACGTCGACCAGCTCGATGCCCTCGCGGATCGAGGCCATGAGCACCAGCGCCAGCGTGAGCCCGGCCCCTGAGCCGATGGCGAAGACCACGCCTTCCAGGAGGCCGTACTCCCGGTTGGTCTGGAAGATGGCCAGCGCGAGGATGGCGCAGTTGGTCGTGATGAGGGGGAGGTAGATCCCGAGGGCCCGGAACAGCGCCGGGCTCAGCTTCTTGATCACCATCTCGACGATCTGCACCAGCGAGGCGATGACGATGATGAAGGCGATGAGGCGGAGGTACGGGGCGCTCGGGAGGACGAAGGCGTTGAGGACCCACACGGCCACCGCCGTCATGATGAGCACGAAGGTGTTGGCCACGCCCATCCGGAGCGCCGTGTCGATGCGGGCCGACACGCCGAGGAACGGGCAGAGGCCAAGGAACAGCATCAGGGTGAAGTTGTTCACGACCATCGAGGACACGAAGATCCACGCGAGGTCGCCCATCACGCCGCCCTCTCCACGACGGCGACGTCGTGCCGCTCGGCCGCGCGCGCCCTGAGCGCCTTCCGCCGCTTGAGCCAGGCCACCGCCAGCAGGACGAAGGCGAGGGTGAAGAACCCGCCGGGCGGCAGCACCATGATCACCCAGGGCTCGTAAGCGGGCCCGAAGAGGCTCACCCCGAGGAAGGTCCCGCTGCCCAGCACCTCGCGCACCGAGCCCATGATGAGCATCATGATGATGAAGCCGATGCCCATGCCCACGGCGTCCAGCACCGAGCGGCCGACGGGGTTCTTGCCGGCGAAGGCCTCCTGGCGGCCCAGGATGATGCAGTTGACGACGATCAGCGCCACGAAGGCGCCGAGCGCCTTGTAGATGTCGGGGACCAGCGCCTGGAGCGCCATCTCGGCGACGGAGACGAAGGTGGCGATGATCAGGATGTAGCTGGCGATCCGGACCTCGTTGGGGATGAAGCGCCGGGAGACCGAGACGAGCAGGCTCGAGCCGACGAGGACGAAGAAGGTGGCGATCCCCATGACGGCGCTGTTCGCCACCGAGTTGGTCACCGCCAGCGTCGGGCAGAGTCCGAGGAGCTGGACCAGCACCGGGTTCTCGCGCCAGAAGCCCTTGACGAGGTCTTCCCGGGGCGGGACGATCCGTCGCGCGCCTGCCCCCGCGCCGGCGCCGGGGGCGCCGCAGTGCAGGTCCGCCGGGGAGATCTCTCCGCTCATCCCTTGCCCTCCTGGGGGTAGGCGTCCACCAGCGGTCCCAGCCGCTTGAGCGCGTTGTTGATGATCCGGATGACGGCCTTGGACGAGATGGTGGCGCCGGTGATCATCGCGACCTCGCGCGGGCTCGACCGCTTGCCCTGCTTCACCCCGATGAGCGGGGCCTGGGCGCCGGCGAACTGCGAGACGAAGGCCTGGTCCTTCTCGATCTTGTCGCCCAGCCCCGGCGTCTCCTTGCTCTCGAGGACCTTCATGCCGAGGAGCTGCCTCGTCTTCGGGTCGTAGCCGAAGATGATCCTCACGAAGTCCTGGAAGCCCGCCTCGGCGGAGACCATGGCGAAACCGACGCGCTGGTCGTCCGATCGGTAGCCGAGGTAGACGCGCTCGATCTTCTTGGGGTCGGCGCCGTCGGGCACCTTGCGCACGAGGGCGCCGCCCACCACGTAGAGCGTCTCGTAGCGCGCCGGCGCCTTGAGGACCTCGTTGACGGCCGCCGCCAGCTCTCGCGCCTTGTTGGCCTCGATCGTCGGCAGCGTGAGACCGAAGGCGACCACGAGGAGCATGCCCGCCACGACCCCGCCCCCGCCGAGCGTGACCAGCAGCCGCGAGGCCTTGACCTCGTCCGGCGCCGGCGGCGCCGAGGGCATCACCGCGCTCCCGCCCTGGCCGTCGGCGCCCGTCACGCGGCCCCCCCCAGCCCCGCCGAGCCGAACACCCGGGGCTGCGTCAAGCGGTTCAGGAAGGGCACGAAGGCGTTCATGATGAGGATGGCGTACATCACGCCCTCGGCGAGCCCGCCCCAGAGCCGGATGAGGAGGACGAGCAGGCCGATGCCGGCCCCGAAGAGCCAGCAGCCGAGATGCGTCACCGGCGAGGTGACGAGATCGGTGGCCATGTACATGGCACCCAGCATGAGCCCCCCGGAGAAGAGCATGAAGGCCGCGCCCGGGTAGCGGGCCGGATCGAGCGCGTGCAGGCCGGCGGCGAGGACGGCGACGGTGGCGAAGATGCTCGCCGGGACCCGCCAGTTGAGGTAGTTGCGCAGGGCCAGGTAGCCGCCGCAGAGGAGGATCACGAGCCCTGAGGTCTCGCCCAGCGAACCCGAGGTGGTGCCGAGCACGAGGTCGAGGAGCGACGTCCCCTGGTGGTCGAACTTCATCCGGCCCAGCGGCGTCGCGCCCGTGACGGTGTCGAGCGCCCGGGGGCTCGCGAAGGGCCACGCGAAGTTGTCGCCGAGCAGCCTCCACCAGTGCCCGGTCCCGGGAGCGGGGAAGGTGGTCAGCGCCACCGGGAAGCTCGCCTGGAGGAAGGCCCGCCCGAGGAGCGCGGGGTTGAACACGTTCTGGCCGAGCCCGCCGAAGACGAGCTTGCCGATGGCGATGCCGAAGACGCCGCCGGTGACGGCCATCCACAGCGGCAGCCCGGCCGGCAGCGTGAGCCCCAGCAGGATCCCGGTGATCGCCGCCGAGCCGTCACGGAGGGTACCCGGGCGATCCAGGGCGCGCTCGGTCCCGAGCGCGCCCGCCGTGGCGGCCGCCACGACCAGGAGCGCGCTCGGCCCGAAGAAGTACGTGGCCACCGCCACGATGGGCGCCAGGCTCGCCACGACGGTCCACATGATCCTGGGCGTGCTGTCGCCGGCGGCGAGATGCGGCGAGGCGGTGACGAGGAGCGACGGGGCGCTCATGCCGCGGCCGGGCGCCTGCGGAGCGCGGCCTTCGCCAGCGCGAAGAGCTGCGGCAGGGGGATGTTCGACGGGCACGTGTAGCCGCAGCAGCCGCAGAGCATGCAGTCGGCCAGGTGGGTGGCCTCCATCTCCTCCCAGCGCTCCTTGAGGGCGAGCTGGCCGAGGAGCTGCGGGTTGAGGAAGACGGGACAGGAGTCCAGGCAGTGCCCGCAGCGGATGCAGGGGTACGAGACGGTGGGCTTGGTCTCCGCCGCGGCGAGGACCACGACGCCGGTCGTGCCCTTGACGAGGGGGGTGTCCAGGTGCGCCTGGGCGAGACCCATCATGGGGCCGCCGAAGACGATCTCCCGGGCGTCCGGGGTGAAGCCGCCGCAGGCGTCGATCAGGTCGCGGAGCTTCATGCCCACGGGCACGATGAGGTTCGCCGGCCGCTTGACCCCGCGCCCCGTCACGGTGACGATCCGCTCGATCAGCGGCAGCCCCGTCTCGAACACCTCGGCGATGGTCGCCGCCGAGGCGACGTTCTGCACCACGACGCCCACGTGCAGCGGGAGCTTTCCGGAGGGCACCTCGCGACCGAGGAGCGCCTTGATCAGCATCTTCTCCGCGCCCTGCGGGTACTTCACCTCGAGCCCCTGCACGGTGACATCCAGATCGGCGGGCAGCGTCCGGCGGATGGCCTCCAGGGCGTCGGGCTTGTTCCGCTCGATGCCGATCAGCGCGCGTGTCACCCCCAGGCAGCGCATCATGATCCGCAGGCCGAGGTGCACGCGCTCCGGGTACTCGACCATGGTGCGATGGTCGGTGGTGAGGTACGGCTCGCACTCGCAGCCGTTGATCAGGACGGTGTCGACGACCTGGTCCTTGGGCGGGGTGAGCTTGACGTGGGTGGGGAACGCCGCGCCGCCGAGGCCCACCACCCCGGCCTGGCGAATGGCCTCGACGATCTCAGGCGGCTCGAGCCGCGTCCAATCCGGAACCAGTCGCGGCCGCGGCGCCTGCGGCGAGTAGCGGTCCACCGCGATCCGGACGGCGGGGGCGTAGGACCCGTCGGGGTGCGGCCAGAGGCCGATGCCCTCGACGGTCCCCGCCGCGGAGGCGTGCACCGGCGTCGAGACGTACCCGTCGGGCTCGCCGAGCGCATCCCCGCGCTCCACCCGGTCGCCGGGCTTGACGACGGGGCGCGCGGGCTTGCCCGTGTGCTGGCGGAGCGGCAGCACGACCTCGTCCGGGTACGGCACCCGCCGGATTGCGATCCGGGCCGTGAGCTCCTTCAGCTCGGGCGGGTGGACACCGTGGCGGAACTTCAGATGGTTCCACACGAGAGCGTCAGTTCCACGTGGGGGGGGAGCGGCGCCGTCGCTCGCTCACGCTCGCCCATTCGCCATGTCGGCTCGACGTCGCTCTCGCGGCTGCGTCTCGCCACGCCTCCCCCACGCCCCCCCACCGCATCACTCATCCGCGTGGTGGCCGACGCCATTCCTTCGCGGCGCGTCAGTTGAAGGGCTGGGCGCGCTTGATCCACTTGGCCAGGTCCTTCTCCGCCGGGTTCAGCGGCGTGCCGGGATGGATGATCTTCACGGGACACTTCTCGGCGGCCTGCACGATCTCCTTGAACGTGCCGGCGCGCGGGTCCTTGATGTAGGCCTGCTTCTTGGCGTTGTAGGCGAAGAGCCGCTTGTTCAGGTTCGTGCACTCGTTGCAGGCTGTACAGAGCGCCGCGTCGATGTACGGCTCCATCGTGAGCGGCTCGCCGACCTCGACCGCGGCCGGCGCCGCCGCGGGGCTCGCCACGGCCGTCGCGCCCGCCGGTGCGGCGACAGCGCCCCCGGCGCCGCGCGGTCGCGGCACGGCCGGCAGCGCGTCGATCTTCGCCAGCAGCTCGCCGATGGGCGTCCCGCCGTTGCCCGCCCCCAGCAGGTCCTCGGCCAGCCGCCGCGCGATGACCCACGGGTAGCGCGCCTTGAGGTCGGCCAGCTTGGCCTCGTACTCGGCCCGCAGCGTAGCCACCCGCTGCTCGAAGTCGACCTCGGCCGCCACCGTCTCCGGCGCCTTGAGCCCCGCCATGTCGCGCAGCAGGATCCACAGCTCCCGGCGGTCCTCGGCAAGGCGGACGATCTCGTCGCTGACCGCGAGGCGTCCGAGCTTCCGCCCGGCCTCGAGGGTGTAGATGAATGGCGTCTTGCCGGCCCGGTCGTCCTTGGCAAGCGCCAAGTGCTCGTGCAAGGGCACGAGCTCCTCCTCCCCCGCGCCGGCGACGATCCGGGAGAAGTGCTTCCGGAAGCGCGTCTCGGTTGCCGCCCAGTCCGCCACGGTGACCGGCAGCTCCATCACCTGCTCGGCGCCCCCCTCGTCCACGTACTTGAGGTCGTACGTCGGCCAGGGCTCTTCCGGCGACGGGTTGCCGTCGAGGTTCAGGCGGTCGGCGAGCCTCGGTCCGGCCGCGGGGTCGTAGACCAGCAGCGGGACGGCGCGGCTCTCCAGCGCGAGCTTCGCCGCGTGGGGCGCCTGCTCGTCGCCGACGCCGTGCTCGGGCGGGCACGGGCAGTGGAGCGAGAACACCGACGGGTAGCGCGACTGGAGCCCCCGCAGCACGCCGGCCAGGAGGTGGGAGGGTGAGGCCTGGGAGGACTGCAGCACGAACACGTTGCGGTGGGCCATGGCGAGGAGCGTGAGCTCCTTGCGCGTCTCCTCCTTGCCGCGCTGGCCGGGCCCGAATTCCGCCATGTCGCTGATCTGGCCCAGGAACCCGCTGGTGCACGCCTGGCCGCCGGTGTTGGAGTAGACCTGGGTGTCGAGCATCACGACGCGCACCGGCTTGCCGGAGGCCAGCAGCCGCGAGAGGTTCTGGAAGCCGATGTCCAGCAGCGCCCCGTCGCCGCCCACCGCGAAGATGGGCGGGCAGAGGCCGAATTCCTCGTCGCTGAAGCTGCGCCAGTCGAGCTTGGCGAGCTCCGCCTCGTGCGTCGCGGGGTCGTACTCGCCCGCGAGCTCGAGCTCGGCGCGCCGCACGGCCCTGAAGCCGTCGGCCATCTTCCGCATGTGCCCCTCGAAGATGCCGATGGCCACGCTGGGAGCGTCCTGGAACAGATGATTCACCCACGGGACCGGGTAGGGGTTGTACGGGTACGTGCTCCCCCACACCGAGGAGCAGCCTGTCGCGTTCGCGATGCCGCAGGCGGCGCGGCCGCGACCGCTCGGCCCCTCGGTGTACCGCCAGCGGAGGTCGCGCAGGTCGCGGATGGTCCCCGCGATGCGCTCCACCTCCTGCTTCTTCGCCTGGGCGAGGGGCACGTCGATGGGGCCCGCCGTCCCGGCCACCCGCGTGAGATCGGCCTCGGAGGCGAGGATGCGGCGGGCCCTGTCGTCCAGCCGCGCGATGAGCCCGTCGAGGCGCTCGACATGGGCCGTGACCCGCGGCTGCATGAGGGCGTTGAGCGCGGAGAGAACCAGGTGGAGGATCGTCTTCTCGCCGCAACCCATGCAGGCGCCGTCGCCGCCCAGCATGGAGAGGTAGTTGGCCTTCTTGAGGAGCAGCGAGGGCAAGGTGCCGATCCCTTCCTCCAGGCTCGCGATGTTGATGTAGCGGTCGTCCGTCTCGGGCAGGTGCTGCCAGAAGTGCCAGTTGCGGCGCAGTCGCTCGACCACCCCCGCGTCCTGCTTGACCGTTCTGAGCGCGTCGTCCGGGCACACCTCGACGCAGATATTGCAGCCCTTGCACGTCTCGGGGTTCACCGTGATGGACAGGAGCCCACCGCTGCCCTTGGCCCGGGACTCCGGCGCGTCGAAGAAGGGCGCGGTCTTCGCCAGCGGGAACTCGGCCAGCGCCGCCTGCACGGGCGCCCACTCCGCGTCCAGCGCCGCCCGCCGCTCCGGCTCGTAGCCGAGCTTGTCCGCGACGTTCGTGTAGGCGGCGGCCGCCACCTCACCGAACGTCGTGAACGGCGTCTCCCGCATGAGACGGCGCGACTCGCTCGCGAGGTGCTTGACGATCTGCCGCATGCGGTCGAGGGAGCCGCCGTTGGCGGCGAAACCGATCGCCGCCTGGAGGACCTCGTCGATCTGGTTGACCACGCCGGGGATCGCGGTGTCGGGGCACTGGGTCCAGCACTGGCCGCAGCCCGTGCAGTTGGCCGGCACGAACTCCGGCACCTCCATGCGGACGGCCGTCATGTCCCGGATCGTGCTCGTCGCCGCCGGCAGCGCGCTGGTGGCGGCCAGAGGATCGGCAATCCCATCCTGGCCGGTCGAGTAGAGGTAGCCGACCTGCTCCCAGAACCGCCCGGGGCTGCTCAGCGCGCTCTGGCTCCGGTCCTCATCAAGCCGAGCCGGGCGCTCGGGAACGCGCCCGATCTCCGTCGTGCTGACCTCGTGCGCGGAGAGGTCGAGCTCGCGGACCTCGTCGTAGCCGCGGTGGATGACACGGACGTTCTCCTCGACCACGTTGGCGCCAAGGCGCCCGAACTTCTTCACCATCTGGCTGCGAATCTCGTGAAAGAGCTTGGCTTCGTCAATCCCCTGGCCCTGCAGCAGGGGCGCAACCCGGAAGAACGCGCCCATGAAGGCCGCCCCCTGCATCCGGTAACGGAGCTCGGCCCCGGAGGCCTCGTCGCTGGCGATCCGGAAGGCGTCCAGCGAGTAGACGCGGATCTTCCGCTCCTTGAGCGCGCGCTGGATCCGCATCGGAAAGCTCGCCCACAGCTCCGCGCCCCCGCGGTCGCTCTGGATGACGAACACGCCGCCCTCGGCGAGCCCGGCCAGCGGGTCGGAGTGGCGGGCCACGTTGGGATCGGGGGAGAGCACGACGTCCACGTGGCGGAGCTCGCAGTTGAGCCGGATCGGCTCACGGGCGAGGGTGGCGTAGAAGGTGGTCGGCTGGCCCTTCTTCTCCGAGCCGTACTTCGGGTTGGCCTTGATGTGCAGGCCGAGGAGCTCCGCCGCCGTCAGCGCGACGTTCTTGCCCATCGTGATCGCGCCCCAGCCGCCCACCGAGTGGATGCGGAGCGAGAGCGAGCCTGAGGGCAGGAGGTTGACGTCGCCCGCCGGGGTCAGCGCGAGGTCGGCGATGTCCGGGTAGCTCTCGAGCAGGCGCTCCTGCCAGATCTGCAGCTTCGGCAGCCGCGTCTTCGGCCGGATGAACTCGATGCTGAGGTA
>Ga0154441_1038_pt1 | contig 12986 bp, 12 predicted proteins | sample RifGroC2_FD_115945 | JGI IMG/M metagenome (GOLD analysis project Ga0154441, IMG submission 115945) | Candidatus Rokubacteria bacterium GWC2_70_16 | reverse complement strand
TCATCGCGCACGGAACGGGGGCGCGCGAGCCGGTAGTGCTGAATGAGGCGACGTGGCTGGAGATCCGCAAGCGGATCGAGGAGGTTGCATGAGCCGACGACCATCGCGTGACATCGAGAGCATCATTCGGGACGGGACGGCGATTGATCGGGCCATCGTCGCAGCTCGCCGCCGGGTGATCCAGCGACACCGGCAGCTGGGCGTACCCCTCGCGATCTGGCGCGGCGGGCAGGTGGTCGAGGTCCCGCCCGAGAGTGTCGAGCTGCCCGCCGATGCCGGCGTCGCCAAGGCCGACGAGCGCTGACATGGAGCCTTGGTACAAGGTCGCCACACCGCGCAAGGAAGTCCGCGAAGGCCGCTCGTTCAATCCGGATGAGTTCGCCATCGCCCTCGAGCAGGTCGTGGCCGGGACGGCGCCGGAGGACTATCGCGACCCTGCGCAGTTCTTCGCGCGCACCTGCTTCACGCGGGCACTGCGCGAGCACGCGGGCATGGTGCTGCGCCGGCTCTCCGGAAGAACCGACAACACGTCGCCGGTGCTCACGCTCATCACCCAGTTCGGCGGCGGCAAGACGCACACGCTCACCACGCTGTACCACCTGGCGACGAACGGCGAGGCCGTAGCCGGCCACAGCGGAGTCGCCGAGCTGGTGCGCGAAGCGGGCGTCGCATCGGTTCCCAAGGCGAAGGTCGCCGTGTTCGTGGGCAACGCCTGGGACCCGCAGCCGGGGCGCGAGACGCCATGGATCGACATCGCCCGCCAGCTCGCGGGCGACAAGGGTGTCGAGGCGCTTGGTCCCGCGGCCAAGACCACGCCGCCCGGCACCGACTCCATCGCGCGGGTCTTCCAGGCGGCCGGCGCCCCGGTGCTCCTGTTGTTCGATGAGGTGCTGAACTACCTGAACCGCCACCGCAGCAGTGCCGAATCGTTCCACGCCTTCATCCAGAACCTGACGGTCGCCACCACCGGCACCACGCACGGCGCGGCGGTGATCAGCCTGCCGCGCAGCCAGGTCGAGATGACGGAGTCGGATCAGGAGTGGCAGGACAGGATCTCGAAGGTGGTGCGGCGCGTCGCCAAGGACCTGATCGCCAACGACGAGACCGAGATCAGCGAGGTCGTCCGGCGGCGGCTCTTCCAGGACCTGGGGAGCGAGAAGATCCGGAAGAACGTCGCCAAGGCCTTCGGCGACTGGTCGTTCGAGCGGCGGGCGCAGCTCCCGCCCGAGTGGACGGCAGTGGACTCGGCGGCGACCGAGGCCAAGGCGCGCGAGTTCTTGCAGCGCCGCTTCGAGGCCTGCTACCCGTTCCATCCGGCAACGCTGTCGGTCTTCCAGCGCAAGTGGCAGGCGCTGCCACAGTACCAGCAGACGCGCGGCACGCTGGCGATGCTGGCCCAGTGGATCTCGATCGCGGCGCAGGAGGGTTTCCGCAAGGCTCGCACGGAGCCGCTCATCAAGGTTGCATCGGCTCCGCTCGGGGAGCCCGGATTCCGGAGCGTCGTACTGGGCCAGCTCGGCGAGTCGCGCCTCATCGCAGCGATCGACACCGACATCGCCGGTGAGCAGGCGCACAGCAAGGCGCTCGACGCCGACACCAAAGGGCCGCTGCGGGACATCCACCGGCGCGTCGGCACCGCGATCCTCTTCGAATCGTCGGGGGGGGCAGACCGACAAGGTCGGGCACCTCCCGGAGCTGCGCTTCGCGCTCGGCGAGCCCGAGCTGGACACGACGTCCATCGATAATGCCGCGTTCGCGCTCGAAGGCAGGTCGTACTTCATCCGCAAGACGGGCGCGGACGGCTTCCGGATCGGCTACCAGCCGACCATGAAGAAGGTGGTGAGCGACCGGCGCGCGTCGCTCGACGAGGAGACGGAGGTCAAGCCGGCTCTACGGAAGCTCGCCGAGGACGAGTTCCGGCGCGGGGCGAGCATCCCCGTCGTCCCCTTCCCGCGCGACGGGGCGGAGATCCCGGACACGCCTCGGCTCACGCTCGTGGTGGGCGATCCCGACGTGGAGTGGTCGGGCGGCGGGTCGCTGCGCGCGCAGATCGCGGAGTGGACCCGCCAGCGAGGCAAGTCGCCGCGGCTTTACCCGGGCGCGCTCGTCTGGTGCCTCAAGAAGCCCGGCCGCGACCTGCGCGAGAGGGTCGAGCTGTGGCTCGCGTGGAAGCGGGTGGCGCGGGAGGTCGCCGAGGGGACGCTCGGCGGTGAGTTCGACAAGAGCGATCGGGCGGAGCTCCAGTCCAAGGTCAAGGACTCCGAGGAGGCCGCCAAGGATGAGGTCTGGGGCGACTACCGCTTTGCGGTCGTCGCGGACGGCCAGGAGGCGGACCGCCTCAAGGTGATCGATCTCGGCGCGGGACACTCTTCCAGCGGCGAGACCCTGTGTGGCCGGGTCATCGCCGCCCTCAAGTCCGAGGCGCTCCTCAACGAGTCCGTCGGCGCTGGCTACATCGAGCGCAACTGGCCACCGGCGCTCAAGGAGTCCGGGGCGTGGCCGCTCGCGAGCCTGCGGCAGAGCTTCCTGAACGGCTCGCTCACGCGTCTGGTCGACCCCGACGCGATCCTGAAGAACAAGATCGTCGAGTTCGTTGGGCGGGGCGACTTTGGTCTGGCGTCGGGCCTGAAGACCGACCGGAGCTACGAGCGACTGTGGTTCCAGGAGCTCGTGGCGCCGGACGAGGTGGCCTTTGAGTCTGGCGTGTTCCTGCTGAGGAAGGCTACCGCGGAGGCGCTCAAGAGCGGAGTGCCTGCCACACCCGCTCCAGTTCAAGCGCCCGCGCCAGGGCCCACGACCACTATGACGCCCGCGCCTGGCCCGGAACCCCGCCCCGAACTTACGCCCGGCGCCCCGACGAGGACGCTGCGTCTCGTGGGCACCGTTCCCCCCGAGGTCTGGAACCGACTCGGCACGAAGATCCTGCCGAAGCTGCGAACCGGCTCCGAGCTGAGGATAGGGCTGGACTTCTCCGTGACGGTCAAGGCGGAGGGCGCGGCAAGCCTGGCGTCGGAACTCCGACAGGTTCTGCAGGAACTCGGGCTCACCGACTCCGTGCGGCTGGAGTAGGGCGACCGGCATTCGTGCCCTCGGAGCGCCGCAGTATGGAGTGCAAGTCCCTCCTGCCGTCGAGCCCGTAGAGATCCACCCGGCCGCCGGGTGCGATCTGCCCGTACCCCGTCCGGTTGGAGAGGCGATCGTAGAGGTCGAGGCGCCCTGTGCGCTCGTCCACGATCACGTAGCCGACGCGGTCGGACTGGCGGTCGTAGAGATCGATTCGCCGGGGCTCGGCCTCCGCGGGGGTGGGGACGGCGGACAAGACGCCGAGGGGGATCCCGAGCAGGGCGATCGCGCCGGCCAGCGTGCGCTGGAGGCTCTGGTCGGCTCCGCCCCCCCGCCTCATGATCATCGCGACCCCGAGGCCGACGCCGAGCGCCAGCGCGGCATCGAGGGCGAGCCAGAGAAACACGCCTGCGGGCCCGAAGATGATGTTGACCACGAAGATCTCGGTGAGGGCTTTCGTCATTGGCTCTTCCCCCCGGACCGCCTGCCTGTCTTTCGAGCTCCCACGGCGGTGGCTTGCGGGCCCCGGCTGTCACGCCGACGCTACCATCACCGCCAAGTGTGACAGGGACGGTCACGGTTGCCAAGGTCGCTCACGCGCCGACCTGGCAAGTCGATCCCCTACACGCTCCCGATTCCTGCTACGATCCCCCGCGAGTCCCCGCCGCGAGTCGGACATTGACGCCGCCGGCGCCCGAGGGGTACGCGCGGGGCGTGCAGAACGGGGCATAGCTGCCAGAGGCCAGCAGTCGCCGGCGAACATACGGATCGATTGGCCGATCTTCGCTAGCGGAAGTTGGGCAGGACCTCGCGCGCGAACAGCTCGATCCCCTCCCGCATCTCGGTGACGGTGTTGGCCACGAACAACATGCCGGCCAGCGTCGTCACCCCGGCCTTCTGATAGGCGCGGATCCGCTCCGAGATCGCGTCGGGACTGCCGATGAGGTTGCGCTGCTCGTAGCCGCCCGTCTGTTCGCGGAGCGTCGTGGCCTTCAGTGACTCTAGATGCTTGTAGAGCTGCGAGGTGCGGAAGCGCCGGAGCGCCTCCTCGTGCGTCCGCCCGATGGAGACGGCGAACTGCGGGGCGATGTCGATCTTCGAGCCGTCGCGCCCGGCCTGTTCCGCGGCGCGGTGCACGGCCTCCACGCCCCGGGCGATCTCCTCGGGGGAGAGCACCGCCGGCAGCCACCCCTCGCCCAGCTCACCGGCGCGGCGCCGCACCTCGGGGTGGTTGCCGCCCGCGTAGATCGGCAGCGGGCTCTGCACGGGCTTCGGGAAGCACTCGACCTCCTCGAAGTGCACGTAGCGGCCGCGGAAGGTGACTCGCCGCTCGGTGAAGAGGCGGCGCAGCGCCCGCATCCCCTCGTCCACGATGACCCCGCGCTGGACGTCTCGGGCATCGGGGAAGAGCGCCTCGTACTCCTCGCGGTAGGCGCCGGTGCCGACGCCCAGGACGAGCCGCCCACCGGAGAGCTGGTCGAGCGTCGCCGCCTGCTTGGCGACGACGACGACGTGGCGCATCGGCAGCACCAGGATGCAGGTGCACACCTTCAGGCGCGTGGTGCGGGCCGCCACGAACGCGAAGGTCACCAGTGGCTCGTAGTAGTTGGGCGCCTCCGGGAACTCGCGCTGCACGTAGCGCTGCGTCGTCATGTGGTCGTTGCCCCACACGGAGTCGAAGCCCAGCCGCTCGCAGAGCAGCGCCGTCGGCAGGATGTCCTCGGCCCGCGCGAACGGGATCGGGTACATCATGCCCTCGATGCACGTGGGAATGTGGACGCCGAAGCTCAGCGGCATCGCATCTCCTTCATGGGCTCGCCTCGGACGGCAGGGCCCCAGCCCCGCGACGTCCTGCGGCTCGCATCTCCTTCCAGTGGGGTGACAGCTCGGCGCCGATCAGGGTGAGCTGCTCGAGCATGTCCGCCTCGCGGGGTACGACCGCCACGGCCGCGTCGAGACCCGCGTCGGCCCAGCGCGCGAGCGCGCGCCGGCAGTCGGCGGGCGTCCCGGCGACCGCGACGGCGTCGAGCACCTCGTCGGTGACGAGGTGGCCGGCGTGCTCGCCGCGGAGCTGCGCCTCGCGGAACGGCCGCGTCCGCGCCGCGTCGAGGCCCGCGTCGGCGAGGATCGACTGACCGTGGAGGACGCCGAGGTAGCGGGCGACGACGGGCCGGAGCGCGGCACGCGCGGCGGCGCCGTCGCGGCTGACGGCGAGCGGCACGTACGCGATGACGGTGAGCGGACCGGCGCCCGCGGGGCGGGCGGCGCCCGCGGTCGCGCGCACGCGGCGCACGTGGGCGGGCGAGGCGAGAACCGAGCCGTGCACGCCGTCGGCGATCTCGCCGGCCAGCCCGAGCGCCCGTGGCCCCTTGACGCCGAGGAAGATCGGCACCGTCTGCTCGGGGGGCGACTCGAGGCGGACGGCGTCCACGGCGAAGCGCCGGCCGCGGAAGGTCAGCCGCTCGCCCGCGAGGAGCCGCCGGACGATCTCCACGCACTCGCGCACGGACTCGAGCGGCGCCGTGAACGGGATGCCCATCCGCTCCTCGATCCAGACGCGGTTGCTCGCCCCGAGGCCGAGCGCCACTCGCCCGGGCGCCAGCCCCGCGAGCGTCGCCGTCTCCATCGCCAGCAGCGCCGGGTGGCGCGTGTACGGGTTCACGACGCCGAGGCCGACGACGACACGCCCGGTGACGGCGGCCACGGCGCCGGCGAGCGCGAAGGCGCCGGGATAGAAGTAGTCCTCGATGAGCCAGACGCTCCCGAGTTCCGCGCGCTCGGCGGCCCGCGCCCAGCCGGCCACGTGGCGCGGCACGTCCGCCCCGAGGAACGCGACGCCGAGGCTATCGGTGAAGCTCGAGCCCATCGCTCTCGCGCAGCGCAGTCTCGGGCCCGACGACCTTGTCGCGCACCGTGACGCTGCCGATCTCCAGTCTCACCGATCACTCCTGCGCAGGAGCGCCCGGGCGAGTGGACGGGGGGTGTCTGAGATGGTCAGGGGCACTCTCCTCCGTGACGCCGCCGCTTGTCAAGGACGGCAGCGCGGGTGTTGCTGTTCAAGCCTCCCGAAGACTATACTAGCCCGGCCCATGGGCCCTCAAGTGCCGCTGCTCGGTCTGGAATGCCTCCGCTGCGGCGCGCTCCACGACGACCAGCGCCTCTTCGAGGGGTGTCCGGCGTGCCGCGAGCGCGGCGTCTCCGTCAACCTCTCCGTCAAGCTCGATTATGCCGCGCTCCGCGCGCTGACGCCCGAGGACATCCCCAGGAGTCCGAGGAGCCTCTGGCGCTTCCGCGCCCTGCTCCCGCCGCTGTCCGCCGAGCCGGTGACGCTCGGGGAGGGCGGCACCCCGCTGCTGCACCTCGAGCGGCTCGGCCGCCAGCTCGGTCTCTCTCGCCTCTACGGCAAGGACGAGAGCCGCAACCCCACCTGGTCCTACAAGGACCGGCTCTGCTCGCTGGCCGTCACCCACGCGCGCGCGCTGGGCGCGCGCGTCATCACGATCTCGTCCACCGGAAACCACGGGGCCGCCACCGCGGCCTTCGCGGCCAGGGCCGGGCTGCCCTGCGTGGCGTTCACCCTCGCGTCGGTGCCGGAGACGATGAAGATCCTGATGCAGGCCTACGGCGCGGCGGTGGTCGCCTGCGACACCTCCGAGGCCCGGTGGGCGCTGATGCGCGAGGGGATCGAGCGGTTCGGCTGGTATCCGACGAGCGGCTACGTCGTGCCGCCCATCGGCTCGCCGCCCTTCGGGATCGAAGGGTACAAGACCATCGCGTACGAGATCGCCGAGGACCTCGGCTGGACGGCGCCGGACGTGGTGATCGTGCCGAGCTCTTACAGTGACGGCGTGGCCGGTATCTGGAAGGGGTTCCGGGAGCTCCAGGCCCTCGGCTGGACGAAGAGCGTTCCGCGCATGGTGGCGGCGGAACCCCACGGGCCGCTCGCCAACGCCCTCACCAAGGGGCTGGAGATTCCGGAGGTCGTGAGCGGTGGACCCTCGGTGGCCTTCTCCATCGCGTCGCCCTACGGCACCTACCAGGGGCTCGCCGCGCTCCGGAGCTCGGGCGGGCTCGCCGAGCGGATCACCGACGAGAGCACGCTGGAGGCGCAGCGCGTGCTCGCGCGGGATGAGGGGATCTTCGTCGAGCCCTCGGCCTCGGCGGCGCTCGGCGCCCTGCTCCAGCTCGCGGGGCGGCAGGCGATCGAGCCCGACGCGCTCGTCGTGGTGATGCTGACGTCCGGCGGGCTCAAGGACCCGGGGGCCACGCACGCCTGGCTCCCCGCGGTGCCGCGCGCGAGCGGTACCTTCGATGACGTCCTCCGCACGATCCGAGGGAGCTACGGGCTGGATCTGGGCGGGTAGGTCGTCGGAGGGGGCGTCGACAGCCCCCCCGAGGCCTCTTCCAGGATCGCGCCGGCAAAGCCGGCGCGCGAATGCGGCCGACGCCGGGGAGATCCGTCATGAACGCAGATCGTCGAGCGCGACTGTTCGAGCTGATGCGGGCGCAGGGGCTCGAGGCCGTCGTCGCGACCACACCGGCCAACGTCGCCTACCTCACCGGCCTTCGCTCGCCCTCGCACGCCGTCTTCCGCGGCGCCGAGTACTACGCGGTCCTGGCGCCGCGCGGGACCGGGCTCGTCGTCCCGTTCATCGACACGGCGGGGGTGGCGGCCGACGAGGTCGCGTGCGACGTCCTCGCGTGTTACGGCCGGTTCTTCTTCGAGCACGGCGAGTCCGCCGGCGAGGTCGGCCGGAAGGTCCGCGAGTGGACGAGCGAGCCCGCGTCCAGCCCCGCGGATGGGCTGGCGCGGGTGCTGGTGGACCTCGGCGTCTCCGGCGGGCGCGTGGGGCTCGACGAGGCGAACTGTTTCCCCCAGACCTGGCAGCGCCTGGAGGAGCGCCTCCGCGGTCACTCGCTGGTCCCGGCGTACCAGCTCCTCCGCGCGGCGCGCATGGTCAAGGAGCCGGAGGAGGTCGCCGCGCTCGAGCGCGCGGCGCACATCGCCGAGGCGGCGATCGCCGCCGTGTGCGCGATGCTCCGTCCCGGCGTCACGGAGCGCGAGGCCGTCCGGGCGTACGAGACCGAGGTGCTGCGGGGAGGCGCCTCGCCGCACGTCACCGTGGTCCTGTTCAGCGAGCGCTCCGCGCTGGCGGACGTCCCGCCCTCGGACCGGGCGCTGAGGCCCGGGGACATCGTCCGGTTCGACGGCGGTGGCGTCTACCGCGGGTACTGCTCGGACATGTCGCGCACCGCCGTGCTGGGCGAGCCCTCGCCGAAGCTCACCGCGCACTACGCCGCGCTCCGCGCCGGGGAGGAGGCAGCCATCGCCGCGATGAAGCCCGGCGTCACCGCGGGCCAGATCTTCGACACGGCGGTGCGGATGGTCCGCGAGAGCGGCCTCCCGCGCTACCAGCGGCACCACGTCGGCCACGGGATCGGCCTCGAGCTCTACGATCCGCCGACCATCGTTCCGGGCAGCGACGCGGTGCTCGAGCCCGGGATGGTCTTCTGCGTGGAGACGCCGTATTACGAGCTCGGCTGGACCGGCCTCCAGGTGGAGGACACGGTGGAGATCACGCCGGCCGGTGCCCGGTTCCTCACGCAGTCGAGCCGCGAGCTCATCGTCCTCACCTGACGAGCCGCACAAGGAGGGTCACCCCCATGGCACGCATCGTCTGCTGGATCGCCTCGCTCGTCCTGGCCCTGGGACTCGGCTCGCCGGCCGCGGCCCAGCCGCAGCGGCTCACCATCGGCATCGGGTCCGTCCCGAACAGCCCCGAGCCGCACCGCGACTCCACGTCCAACGCCATGATGATCTACGCGCAGATGTACGAGAAGCTCGTCGGTGTCGACGACCAGGGGCGGATGGTCCCTGTGCTCGCCGAGTCCTGGCGGCTCGTGAACGACACGACCTGGGAGCTCAAGCTCCGGAAGAACGTCGCCTTCCACAACGGCGAGCCGTTCACCGCGGAGTCGGTCAAGTTCTCCATCGAGCGGGTGATGAACCCCGCGACCAAGTCGCCGTGGGGTGGGCGGATCGCCCTCGTCGAGCGCGTAGAGATCGGGGACTCGCACACGCTCAGGATCGTCACCAAGAGCCCCTTCGGCCCCCTGCTCCAGGGGCTCACGGTGGTGGACATGCTGCCGCCGAAGTACTTCACCGAGAAGACCGAGCGCGGCTTCCTGGAGGCGCCGGTGGGGACGGGGCCGTTCCGGTTCAAGGCGTGGGCGAAGCAGGACCACTTCACCTTCACCGGCAACCCAGGCTACTGGGGCGGCCGGCCCGCGCTGGACGAGGTCGTCTTCCGGGCGGTGCCGGAGGACGCGACGCGCGTGGCGGGTGTGGAGACGGGAGAGCTGGACGTCGCGTTGCTGCTCCCGCCCGAGCAGGTGGCGCGGCTCAAGGGCAAGGGCATCGACGTGCGCTCGACCTACCAGGGCCAGGGCATGGTCTTGCAGATTCGCGGACTCCAGGAGCCGCTCAGGTCGCCGAAGGTCCGGCAGGCCCTCAACTACGCCATCGACAAGGAGGCCATCCTCAAGAGCATCCTGCTGGGCTACGGTCGCATCCTCGACGGGCAGCTGGTCGGGCCCGACGCGTTCGGCTACAACCCTGCGCTCAAGCCCTATCCCTACGACCCGAAGAGGGCGAAGCAGCTCCTCGCCGAGGCCGGGCACCCGAACGGCTTGACGGTGCGCTTCAACGGGTCCATCGGCCGCTACACGAAGGACAAGGAGATCGTCGAGTTCGTCGCGGGCCAGCTCGCCGAGGTCGGCGTGAAGGCCCAGCTGGAGTTCCTCGAGGCCGGCGTGTTCATCCAGCAGCTCATGGGGGCCAGCATCGGGCCGATCTGGGTGATGGCCTGGCAGTACTTCCCCGCGATGGACGCGGACCTGCCGCTGAACTTCCTCCGCACCGAGGGCATCGCGAAGGTGATGGCGAGTCCCGAGTACGACCGGCTCTTCGCGAAGCAGCGGACCACCATGGACGCTGAGGCCCGGCGCAAGGCGCTCCAGGAGCTGAACGCGTTCCTCCGCAACGACCCGCCGGCCGCCTTCCTCGTGCAGACGTCAGGGATCTACGCGGTGCAGTCCCGCGTGCAAGGCTTCACCTGGAAGGCGACGTACCTCGCCGACCTGACGAAGGTTCGCATCGCGAGGTGACGCGATTCCTCCGCTCCCGGCTCCTGGACCTCGTCATCGGGGTCCTCGGGGTCTCGACCGCGGTCTTCTTCCTCCTGCGGTTGACCGGGGACCCCGTGGCGCTGCTCGTCACGGAGACCGCCACGCGCGAGGAGATGGAACGCATCCGGGAGGCGATGGGGCTCAACGCGCCTCTCTGGGAGCAGTACGTCTCGTTCCTCGCGCGCGCCCTCCGGGGTGACTTCGGCGAGTCGATCCGGCTCGCCAAGCCCGCGGCCGCCCTGGTGTGGGACACGCTGCCCGCCACCCTCGAGCTCACGACCGCTGCCCTCGGCATCGCGACGCTCCTGGCCCTGCCGCTCGGGATGCTCGCCGCGGTCTACCGCGGCACGGCGATGGAGACCGCCGCGTCCGTCCTGACCCTCGCCGGCCAGTCCATGCCGTTCTTCTGGCTGGGGATCCTCCTGATCCTGGTCTTCGCCGTGGAGCTGCGCTGGCTGCCCTCGTTCGGCCGCGGGACCTGGTGGCACTTGGTGCTCCCGGCCGTCACGCTGTCCGCCTCCACGATGGCGAAGACCGCCCGGCTCGTCCGGGCCGGCATGATCGAGATCCTGTCGCAGGAGTACATACGGACCGCGCGTGCCAAGGGGCTCGGCGAGCGCCGGGTGATCCTCGAGCATGCGCTCTGGAACACCGCGATCCCCGTGGTGACCATCCTGGCACTGGACTTCGGGGTGCTCCTCGGCGGCGCCGTCGTGACGGAGACGATCTTCGCCTGGCCGGGCACCGGCCGTCTCATGATCCAGGCGATCCAGGGGCGGGACTTCCCGGTGGTTCAGGCCGCGGTGTTCATCCTGGCGGTGCTGTTCATCGTCGTCAACGCGGCGCTCGACCTCCTCTATGTCTGGCTCGATCCGCGCATCCGTCATCGCTAGGCTCCGGCGCACACCTCCGAGCCGCTGGCTCGCCCTCGGCGTGCTGGCGCTCGTGGTCCTGGCCGCGGCTACCGCATCGCTGATCGCGCCTCACCCGCCGCTCCGCCAGATCATCGCGCAGCGATTGCAGCCCCCCGGCACCCGGAGCGCCGTACGGGCCGCGGACGGCGCGGTGGGCACCGCGGCCGGCGCCGCCAGCGCCGTGCACGCCTTCGGCACCGACCAGCTCGGGCGGGACATCCTGAGCCGCATCCTCCACGGCGGGCGGATCTCGCTGCTGGTGGCGCTGGCGGCCGTGCTGCTCTCCGGCACGATGGGAACGCTGTTCGGCCTCGTGGCGGGCTACGCGGGCGGCCTCACCGACCGCGTGGTGATGCGGGTCGCCGAGGTACAGCTTGCCTTCCCTTTCATCCTGCTCGTCGTGTCGATCGTGGCCGTGTTGGGACCCGGCACGAGGAACGTCGTGCTCGCCCTCGGGATCAGCGGGTGGGTCGCCTACGCGAAGCTGGTGCGCGCGCAGGTGCTCACGCTGCGCGAGCTTCCCTTCGTGGAGGCCGCACGCGCCGTCGGCGCCGGAGCCGGTCGCATCATGTTCCGCCAGATCCTGCCCAACACGCTGTCGCCCGTGGTGGTGCTGGCCTCCTTCTCGGTGGCGCAGATGATCATCCTCGAGTCGGCGCTGTCGTTCCTCGGCCTCGGGGTGCAGCCGCCGACGCCAACGTGGGGTGGGATGCTGGCCGACAGCCGCGGCTACCTCGCCACCGCGTGGTGGCTCGCGACGTTCCCGGGCGCGGTGCTGATGGCGACGGTGCTCGCGATCAACATCCTCGGAGACTGGCTGCGGGACCTGCTCGATCCGACGATGCGGATCTGATCCCTCGCCGCGAGTGTCCTCCTCTCTCGGCGGGATCGCGGTTGGGGTGTACAGGAACGAGTAACGCCACATCCGCTGGAGCGGCAGGCGTCACGCCGGGTCCAGCCGCCCCCCGCGAATCCCGGCACCGGACCCGGCAGGGCCCGTGCGGGGTGGGCGAAAGCGAGCATGGGTATCGTGATCGCGCGCGGGCCCGGAGTCATCCTGCACGGGCGAAGGCCGCTTGAGCTCCCGGTGGAGCCAGGCCATGTCGGGCATGGGCCGGAGGACACCCACGACGTCCCCGACCCGCCGGAACAGCCGCGCCTCGAGCTGGGCGTCGTCCCACTCGGCCGGCAGCGGCCAGGTCAGGCCCGCCTGCTGGGCCCGGTGGAAGTACGCGCCCACCGTCCCCACCCCCACGCCGGAGGCCCGGGCGATGGCCCGGTGGGGCAGACGCCGTTCGTACCTCAGGCGAATGATGTCAAGCACTCGTCTCATCAGTAGCCTCTCGGTCATCGCAGTAGGGGTCTTCCTTCGAGGGCACCCTACCGGGGCGCCAGGCCACCGACGAGCGATCAGGCGCGGAACCCGCGATCACGATGCCTCGGACCGGGCGATCAGGATGGGCCGGAATGCGCGTTTATCTCGCCGGCACCTCCACGTTGAGGCGAAGTCCCCAGCGGCGAAGCAGCCGGCCGCGCGCGGGCCCGCTCGGGTCGAGGCGGGCGTAGCCGGCGCTCCTCGCCGACTGGCACTCGGCCAGGAGATCCGCCGCCTCGATGCCGAGCCGCTCGAGGAGGAAGCCGAGGCGCTTGAACACGGTGTGGTTGCCGAGGCGCCGGCCGTAGGCGACAAGCTGGCGGTCGTCCCTGTGCTCCGAGGCGAAGTGGGCGCGGACCACCTCGCCGACATGGCGAATGCCGCCGCCGAGGGCGGGGACGTCCAGGACATCGACGATGGTCCGCGACGGGTCGGAGACGTCGACC
>Ga0154441_1086_pt1 | contig 13048 bp, 12 predicted proteins | sample RifGroC2_FD_115945 | JGI IMG/M metagenome (GOLD analysis project Ga0154441, IMG submission 115945) | Candidatus Rokubacteria bacterium GWC2_70_16 | reverse complement strand
GTGCCAGTCGCCAGTCTTCCAGCAGTTCGTCACGGTGCAGCAAGGCCCATTCAACCACCAAACCCATGACTCGGGGACTGAGGCGCCCTCCCAGCACATGCAGCGTCTCGATCTCGATGATCGCCTGGTCCCCTCCGTATCGCGCATGGAAATGCGGCGGCGCGTGATCGTTGTAGTTCATCGTGATGATGATTCCAAGGAATCGGCTGATCTCAGGCATCACGCCACCGCGCCCGCGATCCGCTCGGCGTCCTTGATGCGGTTCTCGCCGGAGAGCAGCTTGGGCAGCAGCGCGTCGGGCAAAGCGGCGAGCACCACGTCGCCCAAGCCCTCCAGCCAGGCGAGGGCGGTGTCTTCTCTGGTTGATTCGTTGCGGCCTTGCATCAGCACATCAATCTCCCGCAGATCGTCCCCCGCCGTCAGCGCCCAGCGGAGGTCCGCCACCGCGCGATTCTCTCTCTGAGCTCCTGGGACGTGAGAACCCGCCCTTCCGCCGCATCCCGCAGCCCCTTATCCACCTGCTGCTTGAAGTACAGCTCTTCCATGATGTCGGCCGTGGTCACGTCGTCCGGGAGTCTCCGGACCAGCTCAAGAACCTCGTTCTTCTCGCTCCCCATCTCCCTGCCTCTTTCGTTGATTTCCGTCCCGCGCGTCACTCGCGCCTGAGCAGGCGCTCCACCATGGCTTCCAGACGGTCGAGCCTCACCTCGAAGCGGTCGGCCGCCTCGCGTAGCTCCCGGGGACGTGGCTCGGGCCGGGGCGTGGGCTCCCACCCCTCCTCGCGGATCAGGAGCTGGAGGACGTCGAAGCGCGAGTAGTGTCCCACCGAGTCGAAGTAGGCCTTGGCCAGCCGGCGCTCCTCCTGGTCGATCTCGGCCCAGACGATCGCCTCCTGGCCGAAGACGGGCTCGCGCACCCACTGGCCGCTCGGATTGACGATGCAGGAGCCCCCCGCGGCCAGGTTGTAGGTCATGATGTCCTGGAGCTCGGGCGGAATCGCCGGCGGCGGCAGGTACCACGACGAGGAGACAACGAAGGTGGAGTTCTCCAGCGCGTACTCGCGGATGGCGAACTCGACGTCGCAGTCGCGGGAGCCCGGGTCGGCCTTCTTGGCGCCGAGGTGGCGGTCCATGCTCCACCAGCCGGGCCAAACGGAGACGTGCAGCTCCTCGCCCTTGATGGCCATGGCCGCCCGCAAGAGCGTCATGTGGTGCTCGTAGCAGATGAGCCCGCCCAGCCGCCCGATGTCCAGGTCGAAGGTGCGGACGTCGCGCGCATCCCCCATGCCCCAGTAGACGCGCTCGGAATGGGTGGGCATGAGCTTCCGGTGCCGGCCCGCCACCCGGCCATCGCGGGAGAGGACGAGGAGGGAGTTGTACATGGTCATGCTGCCGGGGCGGTCGTCTTGCTCGTTGAGGCCGATGACGCAGTTGACCCGGGCCCGGCGGGCCATCTCGCAGAGCTCCTCGGTGTCGGCGGAGGGAATGCGCACGCTCTCGCGCTGCATGGCCGCGGTGAGCTCCGTCTCCCTGCGCACCGACACGGCCCCCCGCCAGTACGGATAGGCCGAGAGGAAGGTCTCGGGGAAGACGAGGAGGTCGAGCCCGAGCCGCCCGGCCTCTTCCAGGGTCTGGCCGATCTTCTTGATGGTGCCGGCCTTGTCGAGGAAACGCGGCGCGATCTGCGCCGCGCCGACCTTGAGCTTCTCCTGCATGGCGACCTCCTATACGGGGGCCTCTGCGGCCGAGGGCTTGAGGAACGCGTAGACGCTCGTGCAGTCCTTGCGCCCCAGCCCGTGGGAGGAGGCCAGGCGATAGACCTGCTGCGCCGCCGGCGCCACGAACACGGGCACGCGCAGCGCGCGGGCGGCGTCCACCGCGAGCCCCAGGTCCTTGCACATGAGGTCCGTCATGAATCCCGGCCGGTACTCGTGGCTCGAGGCCGCCTTGGCCACCAGCCCCGGCACCGGGTGCATGTGCTCCATCACCCACGTGTTGCCCGACGACTTCGAGATGACCTCGGTGACGATCTTCGGGTCCACGCCGAAGCCCTCGGCGATGCGGAAGGCCTCGCTCACCGCGACGCCGACCACCCCGGCGATGAGGTTGTTGCAGAGCTTGGCCACTTCCCCGCTGCCGACGGGCCCCACGTGGATCACGTTGGCGCCCATGGCCTGAAGCGCCGGCAGGGCCTCCTGGACGTCGGCCGCCTCGCCGCCGACCATGATGGCGAGCGTGCCGTCGGTGGCCCGCGGGACGCCGCCCGAGACCGGCGCGTCGATGAAGCGCACCCCGCGCTCCTTGCCTGCTGCGGCCACCCGACGGGACACGGCGGGGTCGATGGTGGACATGTCCACGCACAGTGTGCCGCGGCGCGCTGCGGCCAGCACGCCGCCGTCTCCGGTGTAGACCGACTCCACGTTGGGGGACGAGGGGAGCATGGTGATCACGATGTCCGCCGTGGCCACGCACTCGGCGGCCGAGGCGGCCGCCGCCATCCCGGCCGCAGCGGCGGCCGTCACGGCCTCCGGGTTGGCGTCGAAGGCGGTGACCGCGAAGCCCTTCTTCAGCAGGTTCTTCGCCATGGGGAGCCCCATGGTCCCCACTCCGATGAACCCGATGCGCGTCATCGCTGCCCTCCGGTTCGGGATCTCAGCTCGGTGCCGGTCCACTCCTCGATGAGGCGGACGACGGTGGTATGGTCGAGGTCGCCCATGCCGCGCGCCAGCGCGATGCGGAACACCTCCGCGGCCGCGGCGCCCAGGAGCGACGGCACGCCCGTCTCCCGCGCCAGCCGCGTGTAGCCATCCAGGTCCTTGACCATGAGGCGGATGGCGAAGCCGGCATCGAAGGCCCCGTTCAGGATGAAGCGCGGGAACTTGGTCTCGGTGGCGTTGGAGCGCCCCGTGGAGGCCTGGATGATCTCCACGGCCCGCGCTGGATCGATGCCGGCCCGGGTCGCCGCGGCCACGGCCTCCGCCGTCACCACGAGGGCCGCCGCCGAGCAGGCATTGTTCACGAGCTTCATGGCATGCCCCGTGCTCACAGGCCCCACGTGGAAGATCCGCTGGCCCATCGCCTCGAGAAGCGGGCGCGCCCGCTCCAGGTGCTCGGCCCCGCCCCCCACCATGATGGACAGCGTGCCAGCCTCGGCGCCGCGCACGCCCCCCGACACCGGCGCGTCGATGAACGCGGCGCCCCGCGCGGTGACCTGCGCGGCCACCTCGCGCGTGGCCGACGGATCGGCGGAGGTCATCTCGATGGCGAGGCTGCCGGGTCCGAGGGCTTCGAGCAGGCCGCCGGGGTCCGAGAACACCGCCCGCACCTCCGCCGAGGAGGGAACGATGGTGATGACGGTCCTCGCCTGCTCCGCGACCGCGCGGGGCGAGGCCGCCCACACCGCGCCGCGGCCCACCGGGGACGCGGCCGCCTCCGGGCGCACGTCGTGGACCACGAGCCTTTGCCCGTGGTCGAGCAGGCGCCCTGCCATGGGCAACCCCATGCGGCCGAGCCCGATGAAGCCTATCGGTTCCATATCACTCCTCGGTCTTCTGGTAGGTCATGCCCTCGTGGTACGGGTGCGCCAGGTCAATCCACCGCATCCGGGGTTCTCCCGTATACTCGTCCGGCGATGCTCGTCGGGCTCCTGCTCATCTGCCTGGCCGCGATCTCGTGGGGCACCACCGGAGCGACGATGACGCTCCTGGCCCGTGACGCGGCGGCCGGCCCGCTCCTGGTGGGCTGGGCGCGCCTCGCGGTGGCCGCGCCATGCCTGCTCCTGGCCGCCTGGATCTCCGGGCGCCGCGCGGCCATCGCCGTCCCCGCGCGGGCTTCGCGACCGTGGACGGCCGCCGACACCGCCTCGTGCCTCGTCCTCGGCGCCGCCATGGCCGCCTACCAGGTCTGCTACTTCCGCGCCGTCACCCTCACCGGCGTGGCCGTCGCGGCGCTGCTGGCGATCTGCTCGGCCCCGCTCATGATCGCGCTCCTGGCCGGAGCCTTCCTCGGCGAGCGGCTCACCGCCGGCGTGGGGCTGTCCCTCGCCATGGCCGTCAGCGGCACCGCGCTCCTCGTCGTGGGACCGCGAGGGCTCGGCGAGGTCTCCGGTGGCTTCGGCCTGGGGGCGCTGCTCGCGCTGGGCGCGGGGCTATCTTACGCCGCCTACGCCGTGGCGGCCAAGCGCCTTCTGGCCCGCATGGCGCCCCTGCGCCAGGCCGCGGCCACCTTCACGCTGGCCGCGCTGCTGCTCGCCCCCGCGCTCCTGGCGGAGCGCGCGGTCTGGGCGCCGCTCGCCGCGGGGTGGCCGCTCCTCCTCTATCTCGGGCTCGGCCCGACGGCGCTCTCCTACGCCCTCTTCACGACGGGCCTCGCGCGCGTCCCGGCCACGGCGGCGGGCATCGCCACGCTCCTCGAGCCGCTCACCGCGGCGGCGCTCGGCGTCCTGTGGTTCGGCGAGCGTCTCGGTCTGGCCGGCGCCGCGGGCGCCGCGCTCCTCCTGGCCGCCCTCGCCCTGCTCGCGCTCGCTCCCCCGGCGCGTGTTCGGGGGGTCAGGTCTTGAAATACGACACGTGACCTCCCCACCGCTGCTGCGCTCCCAGCGGCACGCGATGATCAGTGCCCTGACCAGTATCCAGAGGCAGGATGGCACCCCTGCCGATGTCGGAATGCAAGACCTGACCCCGCTAGACCGCGAGGCGGAAGACGCGCACCGGCTCCTCCACGTTCCTCAGGCGCTGCTCCCCCAGGTCCTCCAGGGGGAGCTCGGCGTCGAGCCGGCCCGCCGTCTCGGCGCCGATGAACACGCACTCGCCTTCCCCGAGCGCCGCCAGCCGCGCCGCGACGTTGGTGACAGGGCCGGAGGCGGTGTACACCCAGCGCGTCCCGGCCTTGCCCTCGATCTTGGTCGCGCCCACCGCGGCGATCCCCGAGTTCACCCCGACGTGCAGACGGATCGGCTCGGTCACCCCCACCAGCTCGACGTTGATCTGCTGAGAACGCCGGATCACGCCCTGCGCGGTGAGCACCGCGGCCCGGGCGTGGCGCCGCGGCTCGGCGTCCTGGAAGATCACCATCAGCCCGTCGCCCGCCGTCTCGCTGACATCCCCGCCGTGGCGGAGGATCTCGTCCAGGAAGGAGCCGAAGTAGCGCTCCACGAGCTGGTTCACCTGCTCCAGGTCGAAGCGCTCGCTGAGCCGCGTGTAGCCGGCGATGTCCACGAAGAGCACGGACACGTCCACCTCGCGCTTGGTGAACGCGGGGGCCTCGGGCGCCTGTTCGATCAGCTCCTGCACGCGCCGCGGCACGAACTTCGCGAGGCTCGCGCGGATGGACTCGAGGAGCTGGACCCGCCGCAGCGCTGCCTGCAGCTCCACGTGAGCCCGCTCCAGCGCCGTGTAGGCCCGGGCGTTCTCGAGCGCCACGGCGCTCTGGGTCGCGAGCACCCTGAGCAGCCTGAGGTCGGTCGCGCTCCACGCCGCGCCTGACCGCTTCGGCCCCAGCGCGAGGAACCCCGTCACGCGCCCTTGGAAGGGCACCGGCACCGCCACCTCGGCGCCGAGGGCGTCCATCCAGGGGACACCGGCGGCGCACCACCCGGCCAGCCCGGGATCCTCCTCGAAGCGCTGGCGGGTGAGCGGCATGGGGCGCGCCGCGAGACAGGCCGGGAGCGCGGAGCCCGCGGGCACCGGGGCCTCTGCGCCCCGCACGTCGCGGTACTGCGCGCCGGCTTCGTCCAGCAGCAAGAGCGTCTGCCGCACCGGATGGAAGGCCGCGTCCAGGGTGGCCGCGATGAGCTGGGCGATGCGCCCGAGATCCAGCTCCGTGGAGAGAGCCTCGGTGAGGCGCTCGACGGACTCCTGGACGTCGAGCTGCTGGCGGAAGAAGACGCGGTCCACCATGGCCTGCGTGCGCCGGCGCACCGGATCGACGAGCGCCACCACGGCCACGGCCACCACGGCCGCCGAGACCAGGCGCGAGCTGCCGGCGCCCAGCGCCGAGAAGGCGAGATTGACGAGGGTGATGGCGCCGGCGTAGGCGAGCGCGACCAGGCCCGTGACGACGGCGTACACCGTCCCTCTCCTGAGCGCTCCGCGGACGTCGAAGAGGTCGTAGCGCACCATGGCATAGGCCACCGCCATGGGGAAGAGGAGGTTCAGCCGCCAGATCTCGGTGAGGTAGGGCACGGTGATGCGGAAGATGGCCTCGCTGGCCGTCGCGAGCACCGGCGCGAGCTGCCCCGCGGCGAAGCCGAACATCAGCACCCGCCCCCGCTGTCGCACCAGAGGCGTGCCGCCGGCGAGGCTCGTCCGCCCCAGCGCCGCGACGAGGAGCACGAGCGCGATCCCCCAGTAGGCCGCGCCGACGGCGGGGACAGCCGCCCACCGGGCCGGAGGCAGCGGCGGGAAGCCGTGCAGCCCCAGCGCGAGGAGGGCGGAGAGCCCGTAGGGCGCCCAGACCAGCCGCGGCCAGCGCCCGAGGACGCGACGGGGCTGGGGGAAGGTGAGCGCCAGGTGGATGAAGACCGCGGGCGAGAGGGCCCAGCCGGTGAGGAACAGCACCGAGAAGCGGTACGTCAGGTGGGCGTCCGCGTAGAACCCCGTCATGGCCCACCAGACCAGGCACAGGGCCAGGAACAGGCGGGTGTCGGGCGCCCCGGGCTTGAGCCAGAGCACCGCGGCGCCCAGGAGCAGAAAGAGCAGCGACGGCGCGAGACCGTCCGTCGCGTAGTCGCGGAAACCGCGCAGGGGCATGCGCTGGCTTGGGACGTCGATCTCGACGAGGGCGCCGCGCCGGCTCAGGAGGTACCGGAAGGTGGTGCCCGGCGGGGGCCGGCCCACCTCCTCCTGGAGCTGCCGCCCCGAGGTCAGGAGCTGGCCGTTGACGGCGCGCACGAGGTCGAAGGGGACGAGGCCGCGCGTCTCCATCCCGCCCACGGCCACGAGCAGGTTGTCCATGACGCCGAAGCCGGGCATGGTGCGTCCCGTGAGCTGCCACTGGTCACCGGCGGCCCGCGCCGAGAGGACGAGGGCAAGCCCCAGGAGGGTCCAGCAGAGGGTCTTCTCGCGAGACGCGCTCACGCCCGGCTGTCGATGGACCGCCTCACCGCGCGGCGAGCGGCTCGCCTGCGGGCCTCATCGCGGGCCGAAGGGGGTGGAGCGGGCGAGCAGGCGCCGGAGCGTCGTCGCCACCTCCTCGAGCACGCTGCGCTTGACCCGCACCGTGATGCTCTCCACGGGCTCGGCGCTCCCCTTCCGGTGGATGACGAAGGTGCCGACGAACTCCGAGGCCCGCTCATCGGTCCCCGCGAGCCCTCGCACGGTGAGCAACTCCCACTCCGTGTCTGGCATGTGGCCGTCCTTCATCTCGCTTGAATGGGGCTCGGTTCCGTTGGGTGGGCGGCGGGATTTTCGTGCGCCGTCCGGGCCGCGCCTCGTTCAATATAGCGCATATGCTCGTGCTGGCGCCGCCTCCACGAGAACATTGTGGGGTCCCCCCTCTCCTGAGAGAATAGGCCAGCACTGGAGGCCAGCAGCCATGCGCATCGCTCTGGGCTGTGACCACGCCGGTTTCGCGCTCAAGGGGCCCGTCGCCGCGGCCCTCGAGGGCGACGGTCACGATGTCCTCGACCTCGGGACCTTCTCCGACGAGCCGGTGGACTACCCCGACTTCGCCAGGGCCGTGGGACAGGCCGTGCTGCGCGCCTTCGTGGAGGTCGGTATCCTCGTCTGCGGCAGCGGCGTGGGAGCCTCCATCGCCGCCAACAAGCTGCGCGGGATCCGGGCCGCGCTCTGCCACGACGCCTTCACCGCCCGACAGAGCCGCGAGGACACCGACGCCAACGTGCTCTGCCTGGGCGCGCGCGTCCTCGACGAGGCGACGGCGGTGGAGGTGACCCGCGCGTGGCTCGCGGCCCACTTTTCGGGGGAAGAGCGGCACGCGCGGCGGGTCGGCAAGATCGCCAAGCTCGAGGGCGCGCTGCCCGTCCCCGAGAAGGGCGCGGGAGCCCTGCGCCCGACCCCCATCCCCGCGGCGCCCATTCCGCCGGCAGCAGCCGCGCCGCCGCCGGCCGTACCGCCCTCCCCGCCGCCCGCGGAGCCGCCGAGGCGCGAGCCGGTGGCTCCGGCGGCCGGCCCCCCACCCATGGCGCCGGCGCCTCCCCCGATCGCGCCCGCCCCACCCGTGGCTCCACCGCCGCCAGACCTGGCGCCTCCGCTTCCCCCCGCGCCACCTCGCGCGCCCGGGGCGCCTCCCGCGCCGCCGCGCCCGCGCCCGCTGGACACGCTGGCGGCGCGCGCCGCCGAGCTCATCCGCCAGGCCACCGGCGGGGGCGAGGAGGCCGAGGCGCCCGCTCGCAAGCGCGAGGAGATCATCTCGCTGGACGACGAGTCACTGGAGGTCGTGAGCTACGACGCCCAGGTCGCCCCGGCCCCGCCCGCCGAGCGGAAGGCCCCGGAGGCCCGACGGCCAGCGCGTGAGCCACGCGCTCCGGTCGTCCCGCCCGCGCCGGCGGCCGGGCAGGCGGCTGAGGCAAGGCCCACACCGCCCGGCGCCCCGGCGGCGCCGTCCAGGCCCGCCCCGCCCGCGCCGCCGCCGGCCCCGCGCCGCGTGGTGGCGGATCCGTTCACGCTCCCGCCGGTGCGGGAGGCGCTGGACGCCCTCGACGGACAGGATTTCCACGGCCGCATCTGGATCAAGGACGGCACGCTCTGGCCGGGCGACGTGACGGACATCCGCAACCGTCTGGGCTGGCTCACCGCGCCGTCCATCATGGGGATGCACGCCGAGGACCTGAAGACGTTCGCCGACGAGATCCGCCGGGTGCAGTTCACCCACATCGTGCTGCTCGGCATGGGCGGCTCGTCGCTCTCCAGCGAGGTCTTCAACCTCACCTTCGGTCCCAAGATGGGCTTCCCCGATCTCCTCATGCTCGACTCGACCGATCCCGGCGCCCTCAAGCGCGTCCTCGATCGGATCAACGTGAGCCGCAGCCTTTTCGTGGTCTCGACCAAGTCCGGCACCACCACGGAGACGATGTCGCTCTACGCGTTCTTCCGCGGCCTCGTGGAGGCGGGCAAGCCCCCCAAGCCCGGCATGCAGTTCGTCGCCGTCACCGACGCGGGGACGCCGCTAGAGAAGCTGGCGGCGGAAACGGGCTTCCGGCGGACCTTCCTCAACCCGGCCACAATCGGCGGCCGGTACTCCGCCCTCACCTTCTTCGGCCTGGTGCCGGCAGCCCTCATCGGCGTGGACATCAAGTCCCTGCTCGAGCGGGCCCAGGGCATGCTGGAGGCGTGCGGCACCGACGTGGCGACGGCGGACAATCCCGGCGCGCGTCTCGGCGCGGCCCTGGGGGGACTGGCCCGGAGCGGGCGGGACAAGGTCACCCTCGTCTTCTCGGAGAAGCTCCGCGCGCTCGGCCCGTGGATCGAGCAGCTCCTGGCCGAGTCCCTGGGCAAGGACGGCAAGGGCGTGGTCCCGGTGGACGGCGAGCCGCTGGGCCCAGCGGAGGTCTATGCCGCCGACCGCGTCTTCGTCGCCGTGCTGCTCGAGGGGGACACGACCCACGACGCGGCGCTGGACAGGCTGGGCGAGGCCGGGCACCCGGTGATCCGTCTCACCCTCAAAGATGCGCTGGACCTCGGCGCCGAGTTCTTCCGCTGGGAAGTGGCGGCGGCGGCGGCGGGCGCCGTGCTCGAGGTGAACCCCTTCGACGAGCCCGACGTGGCCTCGGCGAAGGAGAAGACGGCGGCGCTCCTGGCGGCGTGGAGGAAGTCGCGCAAGCTCCCCGAGTGGCGCGCTGGCTGGGAGGAGGACGGGATCGTCCTGATGACGGCGGGCGAGACGCCGGCGTCCTCCGTCGCCGACGGGCTCTGGGCCCATCTGACGCAGGCCCGGCCGGGTGACTACCTCGCCGTCCAGGCGTACCTCACGCCCCAGCCCGAGACCTGGACTCGCCTCCAGGAAATCCGCGCGCTGCTCCGCGACCGGCTGCGCATCGCCACGACGGTGGCCTATGGCCCGCGCTACCTCCACTCCACGGGACAGCTCCACAAGGGCGGGCCGGCCACGGGGGTGTTCCTGCAGCTCACGGGCGACGACGCCGAGGACCTCGCCATCCCGGGCGCGGGCTACGGCTTCTCGACGCTCAAGGCCGCCCAGGCCCTCGGCGATCTCCAGGCGCTCGCCGAGGCCAGGCGGCGCATCGTGCGCCTGCACCTCAGGGGCAAGCCGGCGGCGGGCCTCGACAAGCTCGCGCAGCTGGTCCGGGGGCTCGTCAAGAAGGCGTGACGGGAACGGCGCCCGGGAGGGCGCCGCGCGGCTGCGCGTGCCGGGAGGCGCGCTACTTCGGCGGCTGGCCGGCGCTGCCCACGACGCGGGTCGCCGACAGCTCCACCCACGTGTACCAGAACATCCCCTCGTAGATGAGCACCTGGAGCGAGTTGCCGGCCTTCTCGTACACCTGCGTGGTACCCTTGCCCGAGGACGTGGTGGAGGACAGGTGGCGCCAGCCATTGGCTTCCAGCGTCGTCCGGAAGGCCATCCCGAGGCTGTCCGGCTCGATGCGCCCCTTGTAGAAGAGCCGCGCCGCCTTCACCGCCGGGGACTCGATGATGGTGGACTTGTTGAGGTCCAGCGTGAGGCCCTTCGGGACCGGGATGTCCTCGAACTCGCTGCGCTGCGGCCGGGGCGGGGATGACGCGCAGGCCGTCAGAAGCAGCCCGGCCATCGTGAGGACGAGGAAACGCCGCATGAGTGGTCCCTCCTGGCGCTCATCCTACAGCCGGTGGGGGACGAGCGCCAGGTTTTTGACCTGGCTCCTCCTCGCCTCGCTCCTCGCCGGCTGCGCCTCCACCAGCGTGCCGCCCATGGGCTATCAGGGCAAGCCGTTCCGCCCCGAGGCCGACGAGCGCGCCATGTGGAGCCAGGCCGAGAAGGAGGAGGAGAAGCTCGTCAAGACCGGCAAGATCTACGAGGACCCGCTGCTGGAGGAGTATCTCTCGGGCGTGGCGGCCCGGCTCGTCCCCGCCGAGATCCAGACGGCGGGCGCCCCTGCGATCCGCGTCGCGGTCTTCCGCGATCCCGCGCTCAACGCCTTCGCCATGCCGAACGGCAAGGTCTACCTCCACACGGGGCTCCTGGCGCGGGTCGAGAACGAGGCCCAGCTGGCCGCCATCCTGGGCCACGAGCTCACCCACGTCACCAGCCGCCACGCCCTCAGGTTCAACCGCGACGCGCGGAACAAGCAGATCGGCTTCACGGTGCTCGGCGCCGCCGCGGCCATCGGCGCGGCCGTGTGGGCCGGCAAGGAGTCCCAGCAAGGGCACCACGTGACGGCGGAGGTGCTGCGGGCGACGTCCAGCATCTTCCTGGGGCTCGGACTGCAGCTCGCCTTCCTCGCCGCCGTGAACGGCTACGGGCGGGACCTCGAGCGCGAGGCCGACCTCGAGGGCATGGAGCGCATGATCCGCGCCGGCTACGATCCGCGCGAGGCGCCCCGCGTCTTCGAGCTCTTGAGGCAGGACCACGGCGACAGCGGGCGGCTCGAGACCTTCTTCTTCGGCGATCACCCCCGTCTCGAGGAGCGCATCGCGACCACACGGGAGCTGCTGCGGACGCGCTACGCCGCGCTGGACGCCAGCCGGCTGACCCGCGACACGGAGGAGTTCCCGCTACGGACGCGGGTGGTGGTGCGGGAGAACGCGCTTCTGGACATCCGCGCGGGGCGCTTCGGCCTGGCCCGGGCGCAACTCGACCGCGTGCTCGCCATGGCCCCCAGGGACCCGGTGACCCACCTCTACTACGGGGATCTCCACCGCCTCCAGGCCCAGCGGGCGAAGCGGCCGGAGGACAAGCCCCCGCTGGTGAGCCAGGCGCGGGAGGCCTACGAGCGGGCCGCCGCGCTGGATCCGACCTACCCCGATCCCTTCAGGCAGCTCGGTTACCTCTACTACCAGATCCGGGACAGCGCCCGGGCTCGCGAGGCATTCGAGAAGTACCTGGCGCTCAAGCCCGACGCCGCCGACGCTCGACGCGTCAAGGAGTACCTCGTCGAGCTGGACCGCTAGCCGGCACCACGCCTGCACCCGTGGTCTGCGGGCCGCGGCGGGGCGCCGGGGGAGTCCCGGTCCGCCCGTAATCGTCCTGCCGGCGGACGATGTCGTCCTCGCCCAGATAAGACCCGTGCTGGACCTCGATGATGACCACCGGCACGCGCCCGGGATTCTCGGCGCGGTGCCAGGCGCCTCGGGGCACGGTCACCGACTGGCGGGGCCGCAGGCGCCGCGCCCGCCCGGCGATGGTGACGCGAGGCCTCCCCGTCACCACCACCCAGTGCTCCGCGCGGTGCCGGTGCTTCTGCAGGCTGAAGCGGTGGCCCGGCTCCACCACGAGGCGCTTGACCTTGTAGCCGGGGCCTTCCTCGAGCGTCGAGAACCCGCCCCACGGGCGCGTCTCGAACGTGACGGCGCGCCGGCCCGCCGTCACGGCCCGAGCCGGATCACGCGGGCGAAGTCAGCCTCCACGCCCTTGCCGACCTCCTCGACGACGTCCGCGGGCACGTCCTCGTCGAGCAGGAGCACCACGATGGCGTTGCCGCGCCGGCTGCGGCGCCCCACGTGCATGGAGGCGATGTTGACGTTGTGGCGACCGAGGATGGTGCCGATCCGGCCGACCATGCCCGGCCGGTCCTCGTAGGAGAGCACGAGCACGTGCCCCTCGGGGATGAACTCGATGTCGAGGTCGCGGAGCCGCACGATGCGCGGCATGCCGTCGAAGACGGTGCCGGCGATGATCTTCCGCTTCTCGCCGGCCTGGGTCGTCACCGTGATCAGGTTGGCGTAGCCCGAGGCGCCCGCCTCGTCGGTACGCAGCACCAGGCCCAGGCCGCGATCCCCGGCGACGAGATGCGCGTTGACCAGGTTCACCGCCTGCGCGGTGACCCGATCGAGGAGCCCCTTCAGCACCGCGCGGCCGATCAGCGCGGGGTCGCGGCGGGCCACCTGCCCTGCCACCACCACCTCCACGCGCTCCACGTTGTCGCGCTCGAGCTG